>Ga0233377_1000651_pt1 | contig 14694 bp, 10 predicted proteins | sample ElkDunMinimDraft_6_FD_191540 | JGI IMG/M metagenome (GOLD analysis project Ga0233377, IMG submission 191540) | Fecal eukaryotic communites from dung pellets of Tule Elk in California, USA - Elk Dung E36 | ecosystem: Host-associated > Mammals > Digestive system > Large intestine > Fecal | place...
CGACAACAGCCGGCATCAGCTCGCGAGCGGGACCACCGAGAACAGCTCGGCGCCGCGCGTCGTCGTCGGCCTCGTGTCTGCGCGCGAGATCGTCGCCGCTGGCGACGGCACGTGCGTTCGGCTCGAGGGTGGCTACGTGCGCTGCTGGGGCGTCAACGAGCGTGGGGAGCTCGGCGACGGCACCACCGTGGAACACACTGTTCCAGCCCAGGTCCGTTTCCGCTGACCACCGAAGCGCTAACCTACCCGGCATGGATCGCTTCTCGCGCAGGCAGGCCCTCGTCTCCGCAGCCTCCGCCGCTGGCGTTGCCCTCATCGGCTGCCGCACCGACCCCGCGCCCGTACGGCCGACGGGACCGACGGAATCGAGCGACGACACGCGCCGGAGCGGCGCCAGCGGAGCACGGCAGGTCGAGAAGATCATCGACGCGATGCCGACGCGCGACGGCGCCGGCGTGAAGCTGAGCCGCGCGATCGGCGGTCGTGCGCTGTCGATGCTCGACCCGTTCCTGCTCCTCGACGAGTTCCACTCCGACGATCCGAACGACTACGCCGCCGGCTTTCCAAGCCACCCCCATCGCGGGTTCGAGACGGTCACGTACATGCTCGAAGGCGCGATGGAGCATCGGGACAGCGTCGGGAACGCCGGGCGCCTCCGTCCAGGCAGTGCGCAGTGGATGACCGCGGGGCGCGGCATCGTGCACTCCGAGATGCCGAAGCAGGAGCGTGGCCTCATGTGGGGGTTCCAGCTGTGGGTGAACCTTCCCCGCGCGCGCAAGATGATCGAGCCGCGCTACCAGGACATCGCCCCCGATCGCATCCCGGAGCTCGATCGGGACGGCGCTCGCGTGCGCGTCGTCGCGGGCAATGCGTTCGGCACGACCGGGCCGATCACGGGCATCGACGTCGATCCGCTCTTCCTCGACGTCACCGTGACCAGGGGCGTTCGCTTCGAGACGCCGATCGCCTCCGAGCACAACGCGTTCGCCTTCGTCACCGACGGCGCCGTCCGCCTGGGGCCGTCACGTGCAGAGGTCCGCGCCGGTCAGCTCGCCGTGCTCGGCCGCGGCGATCGCGTCCTCGCGACCTGCGACGCTACCTCCGGGCGCATGGTGCTCATCGCCGGTCGGCCAATCGGGGAGCCGGTGGCGCGTGGCGGTCCGTTCGTGATGAACACGGAGGACGAGATCCGCCAGGCGTGGGAGGACTATCGTTCCGGACGCCTGGTCGGAGGCGTCTGACGCGCGCTGTCTCCGGGCACACGCCCGGAGTCGACAGCCGTCGCCGATCGGCCGCGGGAGGTCATGCCGTCACCCCGCCGACCTCCTCTGGGGAGCGAGCGTGCCCTCGTCGATCGCGCCGAGGATCGCGATCTGGAGCGCGAAGAGCCGCTCGCGACGGAGCGGGGTGCCGCCGGCATCGATCAGCTTGAAGCGATCGACCGCGCATCCGCGCTCCGTCGTCGCGCGCAAGCCGACGATCTGCACCTCAGCGCGGAACAGAGCCTGCGTCACGGCGAGGAGGAGGCCCGGTCGATCGACTGCCTCGACCGTCAGCATCGTGGAGCCATCGTGCGCGTCGGTCTCGAAGCGGACGCGTGCCGACCCGGCGCCCGGCAGCGATGCGGGAGCGCTCGTCGGCGCGCCGCTGCCTTCGTCCGCGTCGTTGCCTGCGGCCACACGGTCGATGGTCTCGCCCAGCGCGAGGACGTCCCTCGCGCGAATGGGCGCGATGGTGCCGGTGGGGCCGGGCAGACGCCGGATCCAGAGGAGGTCGACCGCCTCGACGGCCCCGTCTTCTCGCAGACGGCAATAGGCGTGAGCGCTGACGACGTCGATCCGCTGCGCGACCAGCGCGCCGCTGATCCGCGAGAGCAGTCCGGGGCGGTCATCGGCGACCACGCAGATCGCGACGGCGCGCTCGGAGAGCTCGCGCCAGATCTCGACGTGCGTCGACCGATCTCCCCGCCGGCGGACGACGCCTGCGTGCGCTCGAGTCGCGTCGAGATCGAACGCGCCTCGATACTCGGCAGGCATCGACGCGACGTAGGCGGCGAACGACTCTTCCTCCTCCCTCGACATGGCTCTCAGGATGCCACGGCCGCGGTGTCGGAGGTTTTGCGTCGATGTTTCGTCCATGTTGCGCGTCACGGCTTTGCCTTTCCGTCGCGGCCGCTCTTTCCGTCGCGTTCGGGCGTGCTCTCGAGCTTCGGGGGCCCGCTCGTCTTCGCCTTCACGTTTCGTTCCTGGTCCTTCAGCCAGTCGTCGAGATCGAAGAAGCGAGGCTTCGCCGAGACGTTGTCGAGCCGGAGCCCCACGGACAGCGGTCCCTTCTCGACGACGAAGGCGCCGCGGCGATCCTCGTCGTACAGGGCAAACGAGCCGCGAAGCGCGATGTCGCCGCCGCTGGCGGACACATGGGAGACGACGACCTCGTCCGTGGCCACGCGCAGCCGGGCGTAAGCCTCGAGCTTCGGCATGTCCGCGAGTCCGACGAGGAACTTCGGGACGGAGTCGCGGAGAAGCACGCCCAGGAGCGGCCGCGCGTCGTCGGCGTCGAGCCGTACGATCGCGTCGAGCGCGGGCCCGTCCTTCCCGGTCCTCTGTTGCTGCGCACCGTCCTCCGGCGCACGCAGCCGGAGCGTCGCGTCCCGGAGCACGGCGTCTCCCTTCCAGCGCGTCGTCTCCGCCGCCGCATGATTCACGGACACCTCGCGCATCGCGAGGCGGGAGCCCGACAGGTCGATGGTGGAGCTGTCAGGGTCGAAGCCGCTCACCATCGCCGTCACGGCGAAATCGCCACGAAGCTGCGTCTTCGAGATGGCGATCCCTCCGCGCGCGATCTCGAGCGTGATGCTGCCCTTGCCGGTGCGTGCGGAAGAGGAGAGCTCGACATCCCCGGACGCCGATGCGCTCCCGGACTCGATCCGGACGCCCTTCCCGGCTGGGAAGAGGACCTGGAGCGCGCGTGCGTCAGGGATCTGTGTCTTCTCGAGCACGAGGCGCGCATCGACGCCTTGCAACGCCGGCCGCGCGATGTCGAGGTCGCGCGCCTTGCCGGTCACCTCGATCCGGTCGCCGGTGAGCTCACTGCCGCCGTCCTTTCCGAATCGCCCGCGGACGCTGGTGATCGCGAGCCGTGAAGCTCCAAGTGACAGGATCTTCTTCTGGAGGTCCCAGCGATCGACGGCGAGCTCCACGACCGTGTCTCCGTGCACGGTGAACGGCGCGGTCCGGACGCCCATACGTCTCGCGGTAGCTCTCGCCTCTCCACGCGCGACGTGGTTCGTGATCTCGAGGCGGGCGTCCGCGCCGAACGACCCGTCCTCCGCGGCGAGACCGTACGTTGCGCCCTCGGGCAGAAACGCGTCGAGCACCGCCGGATCCGAGACTTTGCCTCCCGCGATCTTCGCGCGGAGGTCTGCCCGGGCGAGCGGGTCGGAGAACACGAACTTTGGGCTCCGCAACCCCACGGCGATCCGATCGATCGAGGCGAGCTCCTTCGAGTCGCCGCCTTTCGAGATCGTCACGCCAGTGATGTCGATCGAGGCGTCGTCGATCGCGAGATCGCCGTGCTCCCATTTCCAGTCGTGGACCTTCGCATGGGCGTCGACGGCAGCGCGCACGTGGACGTCGCCGAGCTCGAGGCCGAGCCCCTTCGACCGCGCGTGGAGCTCACCGCGCGCGAGGTGTTCCTCGATCGTCACCTGGCCCTCGAGCGCGAAGCGCGAGCGGCCGCGAATGACGTTCATCTTCGACTTGGGCATGTAGTCGGCGAGGAGCTCGACGTCGACGATGGACGCCTCCGGCATCTCGAACGAGGCCTCCAGCGAACGAAGCGGATCGTCGAGCTCGATCTTCTGCGACCGGGCCTCGAGCCTGAGCTCGGCGGCCTCGACCTTCGGCTTCGTGGGATCGCCCTCGGCGGAGAGCTTCCCGTGCGCCACGCGCACCGAGAGCTTCGCGTCCTCGACCAGGTTCTGCTCCCAGCGGAAGGCGCCGAAGCTCGCCGTGACGTCGAAGCTCCCGCGTGCACGCATCTTCGCGAGCCGCGCGGCCAGGTCGTTCGCGTGGAGCGCGCCGTCTCCGGACACGCGGCGATCGGCGGAGAAGAGCTCGAGGTGCGCGCTGCCACGTGCGGATCCGGCCGCGATGCCGATCTCCTCCGGAAGGTATCCGTTCAGCACGCTCGCCTCGGGGAGATCGACCTCCGGTAGCTCGACGACGACATGCCCATCGCGCAGCGGCTCCGTCGCGAGATCGAGCTCGCGCGCGTCCGCGGCGAAGGAGACCCGCGGCGCGCGGAGGATGCCGACGGAGTCCGAGCGCGTGATCGTGATGTCGGTCAGCTCCGCGCTCGCCCGGAGCTGACTCGCGTCGTGGTCCTTCACGACCTCGGAGGTGAGCTCGAGGGCGGCGTGGCCGATGATGTTCGCCTTCGAGACGAGGACGCGGGGCGCGGTCAGCTCGACGCGCGTGCCGGGCGAGAGGACGCCCTCGTCGATCCGGAGCGCGAGTCGGCGCGCTTCGACCTCGCTCGAGACGTGAAGACCTCCAGGGAGCGCGAAGGGGAATGTCGCAGGATCGGCGAAGGAGGCCTCGAGCTCCGTCCGAGCCGTGACGTAGCGAAAGACTCCGCTGCCCTGGATCGACCGCGGGTCGAAGCGGGTGAACGTCACGTCGACGGTACCGGCCACGCGCTTGGCGATCGCCACCGCATCGCCGGCCGTCACGCGCCCCTCGCGCACGTGCACGTGAGCGGGGCCGATCTCGACCTCGCGGATCGGCTTCAGGTAGAACCGCCCGACGATGCGGGCGTTGCCCTCGAAGCGCCCGCTGTCGATCCACACCTCGCGGACGTCCTCCGCGATGACGTCCTCGAGGCGGACCGTCCAGAGTTGGTACTCGGAGTCGTACCATCGCTCGAGCGAGGGCGGGCCGGCGGGGCTGACAGAGAACGCCGGGAAGCCAGGGATCGGTGGGAGTTGCGCGATCTCCTCCAGCGACGCGGGCGCGGCATCGAGCTTCTGCCGGGCGCGCATGCTGATGCCGCGTCCGTGGGCGCGGCCGACGTCGAAGCGACGCTGCAGGAACCCGAGGAACGAGATGTCGAACTCGACCTCGTCGATCGTGAGGAGCCATTCGACGTTGCTGTCGCTCGAGCGGATACTGAGCTCCTTGGCGTGGATGGTCCCGGGGAAGACCGACCATCCTCGCCGGTAGTGCACGTCCAGCATCTCGGCGTCCTGATTGATCGCTCGGTCGAACAGCGACGTGGACAAGAAGGCGTTGATGCCGACGACGTACAGTGCGTAGAGCGACAAGACCGCCACAAGTGCGGCGCGGAGGATGCGCCAGAGGCGCCCTCGATCTCGCGTTCGCCCGGGATCTGCGTCGGTCATCGCCCTCGCAGGTGCACGGTGCGCGCCGCGGTACCGGGCGCGTGCGACACGATCGCCATCGACGCATGGAGCGAGCGAGGCGAGCGCCGTCGACGAGGGTCGGGCAGCGGCCAAGCTCGTCCGTTGCGCGGGGCGGCGGCGGCGGCCGCGCGGGGCGCCTCGCTCACGAACGCGGTCTCCTTCGCGCCGAGCCGTTCGGTTGCGAGGTCGCTCGCACATCGCGCATCGCGCGGGCGAGCGCCGACGCATCCCGGGGGTCAGCGCGCGGCGAGGTTCTTGTAGGTCTTCGGGATCGTGAAGAGCGTCGCGTCGAGCGGGCGCGTCTCGACCTTCACGGCGAGCAGCTTCGGCTTGTCGCCTTCCGTCACGCGTAGCGGGAAGACGCTGCGGACGGCCAGCTCCTTCTCCCAGGCCGAGGCGGCGCGCGCGGATGGGTCGATGAACGCCGCTCCCTTCACGACGCACGCCTCGCGGGCGATCTTGCCATCCTCGATCTGCCAGATCTCGCACTCGCGGTCGGCGACCTTGTCCGTGCGGTCGGTCCTGGTGAGCTTCGGCTCGCTGGGGGACGCGTTGATCTGCGATGCGGCGAACGTCTTCTTCTCGTCGTCGACGGAGTACACGCGAAGGGTCGACGTATCGACGATCGTGCGGCGCTTGCTCGATGGTGCGAGCCGGAGGAGCGTGCCTTTGACCTCGTACGTCGTCTTGGCGCTGCCGCGCTCGAGGATCACCTCCGCTTCGAGCTGGCCCGGCACCTCGGGGACATCGACCCATGAGTCGGACTTCGCGGCAGGCTCCGCTCCGGCGCCCTTCTTTTTCTTCCGTGCGTCGAGGAGCGCCTGCGGGAAGCAGTAGCCTCCCTCGAGCTGGCGCCCGCGCTCGTCGTACTCGTCGAGGCCGACCTTCACGCACCGGATGTCGGTGGCGCAGTCACCGTCGGTGTCGCACGGGCGGCTGCAGACGCCGTCGCCGTCGACCGACGACTTCAGGCACCGTGGCGCCTCGCTGCGGCAGTGCATGTCGTAGGTGCACGTGCCGCCGAGCGTCTCCTTCTTCACGAGGTAGCGCGTGTAGATCCATCCGCCGGCGCACGTCAGCGCGAGGAGCGCGACGAGCGAGCGACGGACGATCGTGGCCTTCGAGGTCTTCTTGGGCTCGTCGTCGAGGTTGTCCATCGGGCTCGGAGTCGCGGATTATACCCCGCGCGTGCCCAAGGTCGCTCGTCCCGAGCTGAACGCCAGCGCCGCTTCGATCCTCGGCCTTCTCCGGTTCGAGCCGACGACGGGCTTCGAGCCCGATGAACGCTCGCATGTCGGGCCGCACGCTCCGAGCGGGGCCCAACCACGTGCTCTGGGTGCTGTCAGGGCCGGACGGTGACGCGGGTCGAGAACGTCTCGTCCACGAACGGCGCGACCTTCGCCTTCGACAGGGCCGCGCGGACGCACTCGTCCTCGGGCTTCGAGCCCTTGATGTCGACGCGAGCGACGGAGCCGTCGTTGTTGAAGACGATGAGGCCGCTGCGGGCCGAATCCTCCGGCTGGAGGCATGCACGTGCGGTCGGGAGCACCGATCCGAGCGCGCCAACGACAGCGCCCGGCGAAGGACGGACCTGCTTCGCGTTCGGACCGGTCGTCGTCTCGACCGGCTTCTCGGCGTTCTCCTTCTCCTTGGCGCCGACGGCGCCGCGCATGGCGTCGCCGAGGTCCCCGGCCGCGGACGGACCACCGCCGGCGAGCTCCGCCTCCGTCAGCACCGCGGGGCCGGGCTTCTCGGCAGCCTTCGCGACGGGCTTGGGGACGGCCCGGGCCTGCGTTGCGGCAGGCGCGGCCGAGGCGGCGGGCGGCGGCTCCTCGGCTGCGGGCTCCTCGGCTGCGGGCTCGGCGCTGGCGACCTCGGTCGGCTCCGGCGTGGGGGCAGGCGGCGTCTCGAGAACTGACGGCACGCTTGTGGGGGCGGCCGTCGTGACCTGGTTCGTCGCGCTCGCAGCGTTTCTCGAACGCATGAACGCCGTGCCTCCGAGGAGGGCGACGGCCAGCGCGGCGGCGATCGCGATCTGCCTTCCGCGGCGCGACGGTGCGGAAGAGCCTGCGAGCGAGCGCTCCGTGACAGGAGGAATCGAAGCGCTCGCCGAGGCACTCTTGGGGTAGTCCGTCGCGCGCTCGGTCGTCACGGCCTCCAGCGAGTCGGGCTCGAGCTTGGAGGGCTTCGTGGACGGCGCGGCAGGGACGGCCTTCGCCGAAGTCGAGGCCGCGGCAGCCGGGACGACGGCCTTCGCCGGGGTCGAGGCCGCGGCGGCCGGGACGACGTCCTTCGCGGACTTCGGCCCCTCGATCTCCTTGGCGATGCTCACGATCTTGAGCGCGTCGCCATCGGAGTAGGAGCTCCGCTTCTCGCGTTCGACCTGCGCCGGCGGACGGACCGTCGGGCGACCTTCGCCCTGCGAGGACGCAGGCGCAGACGGCACCGGAGCCGGGGCGACAGCCGCAGCGCTCGGTGCGGGCTTCGGCGCGGAGGCAGGCGCTTCGATACGTGCTTCGGTGCTAGCGGCGGATGGCGCCGGGGCAGGCGCCGATGTCGGAGCCGCTGCTCCAATGTTGCTCTCGCTGCCTGACGCCTCACGCATGAGCGCGTCGAGATCGATGAGTCCGCTGTCCTCGTTGCGTCGCGTCATGGTCGTTCTATTGCCTTCGAAGGGTCACACGACAGGTGACTTTTGTTTGGTCGCTCCGCCGCGCGAAACGGGTCACGACGGATCGAGATCCTTTCTTCCCCACGCAGGCACCAAGGTAGGTGCCCACCAGGTTGGATGCCGCATCTCGTGGATTGATTGTGACCGCGAGCGTGGGGTCCCCTGGAGGCGCTGGCTGTCACGATCGTGATAACGGGAGTCGCGGCACGATCCTTACCCCTCGCGTGTCGATCTTGCGAGGGAAGGGGGGCGTCGCTGGTGGGGACCGAATTGCCGGGCTCCCCTCGCGCGCGGAAGACGCCGTCGGCTGAACGTCGCCGGCATCGAAGTCGATCGCGCCGCGCACGGTGTCCCCGAAGCTGAAGCAGAACTGACCGCCACCGGACTTCGCGCTGCACAAGCCGAAATACGCCTCGTTCGGAGCCTCGGGACCGTCTCCGGGGATGGGCGGAGCACACTCTCGAGGCTCGTTCGTGGCCGAGTCACGCGCGGACCGCGATCCGTCGGCCGGGGCGAAGGGCGTGGGCAAGACCCTGGCCTGCCACGTCGTGACCGACGCCACCTGCTAAAGGAGGCCGCTCTGCGCTACGTCCAACGACGACGGGACGGAAACGCTTCGCAGCAGCTCATTCGATCTGCTTGCGAACCGCTACGACGTGCTTCCAGCGCCGTCGTTGTTCACGGTGGAGCACCTGTTTCGCGGCGTCTTCGCCGAAGACGGAGGTATCGTGATCCCGCTCACGATGAGTACGCCTTCATCCGAACAACAGGGTCTGCTCTCTGGAAGAACCGTCGAGCGACTCGGCATGAGTGAACTACGCTTCGTCGAGGTGAGTCCTTCGACGATCCAGTCGTACACCGAATGAGGCATTCGAAGCGGTCTCGAGCAACGGCGGCTGTGTCCGTCGGCGCCACTGCTAGTGTCCTGCTTCTGGTCCATGGAGGCGGCTGCAGGACCGATCGAGCCGACGTACGGGCGAGCGATGCAGACGTGTCGCTGACCGACGCGGGGGCCGACCGGAGTACGCAAGGGCCACAGCCAGAGCGGGAGTCCGGGGAGCCGCCCAACCCGCTCCAGGGCTGGAAGTTGCTCAGCGAGTACGATATGGCGTGTGGCTTCTACTACCCTAGCGAGCGGAAGTACTTGCCGCCACCTGTCGAATGGGAGTCGTGCGCGGTCGTCACCGACCTCGCGAACCTCACCGACGCGGGTGTGTCAGGCCCACCGGGGATGGTGTGCGAGCGGATAGCGACCCCGTGGGCGCCAAGCGGGAAGACCCGCATGCTGGCGTATGTCAGGTCGGTCCACGTCGAGGCCGATCGAGCATTCTTGCTCATCGATCGTGCCCTCGAGGCTGGTCGCGCGTTCACGATGGTCGCCGAAGCCGATGGGCCCATCCATACGGCCCTTTACAATTCTGGGAGATGCCCGACGAGCGGCACCGACGAGGCCCGCTTCGGAAACGTCATGCAGCGTGTGTATGATTCGCCTGAAACGGAGACGAACGTCGGGGGCGCGGTTGGCGGTTCCTTTGATACTCTAAAGCCGCGTGTGTATTTCCCTAAAGGCCATCAGCCGAGCAACTTCTATTCGCACGAATACGCCGTTGGCCGCTCGTTGTTTCTCGAAGCCGCGATTCCGGATCGCGTCTACTCGTTGGCGACGGGGGAGCTGGTCGCGACAATCACGCCAGCGGGAGAAGACCAAGATCTCTACTACTCGCGGTACCGGTTTCACGAAGACACGCTGTTCTGGGTTGCGGCGACGACACGCCGCTCGGCGGTGAAGGTCTGGACGAAGACGCAGGGGATCTTCACCCTGCTCGACCACGACAACGACCTTACACGTGGCGTCGAAGGCTTCGCGACCGACGGGGTGGACATGGTGTGGATGGAGGGCCGCGGCCGAACGAATTTCAACTCCCTCGTCTTCGATGTTTACGAACATTGGACGGCGAAGTACACGCTGGACAAGGCCATGGTAGAGGCCACGAAGCGGCGCCTTCGCTCGGAGACGCGCGCTTCAATGGGTGAACGATATGCAGTCGGCTGCGGATACGCCGCCGTTGCGTTGTTGCCTCCAACCCCGACGGAGTGGGGGCAGACGGGCTTTCGTGTGATCCGGCTCTCGGACGGCTGGTCCTGGCCGATCCTCGACGGATCGCCCGAGCAGAAGCGCGAGCTCCATTTCTCCACGCCGCTCGGCGTCACGTGCGAGCACGTCTACCTCCAGGCCAGGTCCAACTCCGGGTCGCAGCCGGAAGTCGTTCGCATCCGGCTTGACTCGCTGGGCGCGGGGGGCGCTCCGGACTAAGAATCTGACGTGGGGCAGCGGTATGGCATGACGCCACTCTCGGGAGCTCCGTCGCGATCGCCTCCAGCTCGCTCTGTTGCGGTGGCGCTCCTCCGCAGACGCCACCATGCGCGGCCAAAGCTCAGAATCGAAGCGCTCCTCCCGCGCCCCCACGTGCCTCCGGACGTTCTTTCGCAGGTACTCTGCCTCGTGCGTCATTATGCGCCCACGCGAACAAGAAGTCGCAGCCTACGTCACGACGAGGCAATGGCGAGACCTACGACCGTCAGGCGCCCAGCATCGCGAGGTCGTGAGGGAGGAGCACCGCGCCCCGAGCATCGGCGAGCGCCGCTTCGCGAAGATATCGGGCCGGATAGACCGCGCAGAGCTTCGCGGTCTCAAACCAATGAGTAGAACGTGGTGGCGACCTCGGTCCCACGCTTGGACTTCGAGCCGTAGTGATTTTTGCGGCCGACGACCGGCACGCGAATCCCACGCCCGGTGGCGGTGTTGTCGAGCGGCACGCGCGCGTCTCCCAATGAATCGCGTGAGCCGTTCCCAATTCGCGATCACGTAGGCCGCGGCGTTGCCGATCGAGAGCGTCGTCAGCGTGGCTTGGTTCCAGAGCCACGCCTTCATCGTCGCGATCACCTGGACGTTCTCCGTCCGGCGGAGCTCGGCCATCTTCGCGAGGTCGTCTCCAGCGCGTGCATCGATCGCCTAGCTAGCAGGGGGAGCACCGAAAGGGGTGATTCTGCTCGACCGAGCGTAGAGCGGAGCGCCTGGTGGCGTGAGGAGTGCGCCTCCGAACGTGCTGCTCGGAGCGATCAGGAACGGTCGCGATCGAAGCGCGCAAGATATCCGCGTCGAGCGAGATCGAAGCATACCGCGCCACGAGAATAACGGTAGTTAGGTGATCGATACTTATGTCGACAGCGCTGGCGCTCGCACCTCGAGCATGAATGCTCTCTCGATCTCGATGGCTGATGACCGAGCGGATTCTGCTTGGCGCGATGAGCGCTGCTTTTGGCACCCCGTGGTTGCTCAGGCCGAAAGATAGTGGGTTTGCCGACGGGAGCCCGCTTCCTCGCAAGTTGCCATTCTTGGCGTCGTCGGTCCGATTCGAGCCGATCGAAGGCGGGTATGCTGACGGGGAGGACGACTCGCCGGAACGCCGCGCGTCCGAATGCAGGGGTCTCTGTCTGAACCCCCCCAGTCGCGCGTGGGCGTTAGCTCGAGCGACACTTGGTGGTCGTGGAAAATCGCGCTACGGGCAGCCGCCGCTGCGCGCACCCAGGTCGGAAACCGGCGACGTGAGCTCGAGCAGGTTCGCGCGGAGACACGTGAGCAGTATCCCGTCGTGCTCGCGCTCGCCGCGGAGCTGCAACAGGTACCCTCGGAGCTCGCGAAGAGGTTCGCCGTCATCGGGGCTCGGAGAGCCTCCGCGTCATCGTGCGAACGCGCGCTGCATGCGGGCTCTGGGGGCGCTCCGCGAGGAAGCGGTTCGCACGGCTCGATGCCTCGCTCTCGTTGCCGGCGCGAATGAGCGTCTCGATGCGGAGGACCTCCGCTTCCTCCGCGAGCACGCCGCGAGGGAACTCCGCGTCGTACCCGTCGAGCAGGCGAAGCGCTTCGCGGGTGTCACCTCGCTGGAGCGAAGTCCGGACCGCGCCGACGGCGCGGGTCTCCTCCGTCAGTCGAGCTGCCGGGCTCGGCGGCGTCGTCGGCGGCACATCTGCGACGGGCGCGCGGGGGACCGTCGGCGCTGCGATGGGAGCGCTGCGTACGGGCGGCGGCTTCACCGTCGGGAGCTCGTCGACCGATATCGACGCGACCTCCTGCGGTGTCGGGATCTCCGCGACCGTCGCCTGCGGCGCGACGGGCGTCGGCGGGGAGGGGACCTCGACCGCGGCAGACGCAGGCGGAACGGGGCCCGACTCACGCCACGCATAGAAGGTGGCGCCGGTGCCCACTACGCCAATCGCGAGCAGCATCGCGAGCACCTTCCACCCGACCACTCCACTCGCCGAAGCGGCGAGGCTCGCCGTGCTCCCCGAGGCAGCCGGTATGGTGCTCGTGACGACCCTGGTGGCGCCGGTCTTCGCGACGGCGATCGTTTCGCTCGACGAGGCTGCTGCGACCGCCGCCGGGGTGGTGGCGGCGGTCGCTGCCGATGCAGCCGCGACGGCGAGGAGGCTTGCACGGAGCGAGTCCGAGGCGCGCTCTGCACGCCCCGCCTTGACGAGCGTGCTCCGAAGGCGCGCGTGACGATCGATCTCCATCTCGCGGCTCATGACGGGCTCCGGAACGAGCGACGTGCCTGCATACGCGCGAGGCACTCGTCGAAGACTTGTCGCGCCCGCGCGAGCCGCGAGGCGACGGTGCCAGTGGGGATTGCGAGGCAGACCGCGACCTCGGGAGCGCTCATCTCCTCGAGCTCGGACAGCACGAACACGTCACGAAGGTGCTCAGGCATGGCGGACAGCACCTCGTCGAGCAGCTCTCGCGCGCGCTGCTGGTCAATGGCATCGTCGGGGGGCAGGGAAGGGGCGGAGGCGGTCGCCTCGAGCTCCTCGAGCTGCGTATCCGTGAGCTCCGTCTCGCCGCGGCGCGCCATCTTCCGCTTCATGTCCGCGGTGACGTTCATCGCCGTCGCGTAGAGGAATGCCCGCTCCTTTCCCGCGAGGATCTGCGGGAGCTTCCTTGCCGCGATGAGGAAGACCTGCTGCGCGGCGTCCTCGGCGGTGCCCACGTCGAGCCCCGCGCGACGGAGGCTGCGAAACACGAAGTCGGTGTTCTCGATGATGAGTGTCGGAAGATCGAGCGCTGTCGGCTCGGTCTCGAGCTCGCGCACGGGCGCCCCCTTCGGCCTGGTCGTCGACGCAGGTGCAATCGAGCCAAGGTGCTCAGCGATCGTCCGCACACGCCCCATTGTTCGATCCTTCATCGACCGATCAGGGATTCGACACGACCGTGCGAATTGTGTGTGTCTCGCGCGTACACAGCGAGCCTCCTCGTATTGCCGGATGAGGGAAACGTTACGCCCCGTTCACCAACCTGGCCGGTTCCCCGCTGGACGAGCTCGGTCGATTTGGTGCGATCCTGGGCCGCGGCAGCTTGCGCCCCGGGCCCGTCCCCCGGCGCCGGCTCGACCTCAGCTGTGGTCGCCGGGCCTAGCAGGCTCAGAAATCCTATGTCAAGTCGGCATCATGCGCTTCTGATCACAAAAATCGCTCTACCGTGACCCCTTCCATTCACGGGCAGCGACAAGACTAAAAAGATGGCTCGATTCCTCGAAGGATCCGGGTCATCCGGTGCCAACCACGCGTGGCAATGCAGGTGAAGGACGTGCTCGAAGTATCTCTGCCGCTGGCAACGCCGTCCGGGAAGCCCGCGCAGGGTCCTCGGTCGGGAGTGCGCCTCGTCACCGAGCGATGGGCCGGTCTCTGCTACGCAGGGAACGTGTCCGAAGACGAGACGACTTCCGCCGATCCCCTGAGGGCCCTCGCGATCGAGGCCCGCTCGGGAGATGCCTTCGCCGTTCGCCGCCTGCTCGATACCGTGGCGCCGCCGATGCTCGGCGTCGTGCGCGCCGTGCTCGGCAGCGGCGATCGGGACCTGGAGGATGTGCTCCAGGATTCGCTCGTCGGCGTCGTGCAAGGCCTCGCTTCTTTCCGTGGAGACTCGTCTTTCCTCCATTTTGCACGCTCGATCGCCCTCAGGCGATCGCTCGATCAACGCCGCCGGCGAGCCCGCCGCGGGGCCGAGATCGGTCTCCACACGGAGAACGTGCACGACGACGATTCTCAGCCCCACGCCATCGGTGACGACCTCCAGTCGGAGGAGCGTTCGCCGGCGGCGAGCGCCGTCGCCGCGCGGCGCCGCGAAGCTTTCCGTGCGCTCCTCTCGGAGCTGCGCCCCGAACAGGCCGAGGCGTTCGCCCAGCGCGTCCTCTTCGGCTATTCGATGCAAGAAATCGCGCTCCAGACCGGAGCGCCGCTCGACACGGTGAAGAGCCGGCTTCGCCTCGCGAAGGCTGCCCTCCGTGCGCGCATCCAGGATGACCCCACTCTACTCGAGCTCTCGGAGACGGACGATGACGACGCCCCGTGATCCGCTCGCCGCTGCGCTTCGTGAAGCGCTCGACGCCGAGCCTCTGGCCGCCGGCGATGACGCGCTGATCGCGCGCGCAATCGCTCGCGCCAGCAGCACCCTCGCGGCCCCGGTGGCCAAGGCGAAGACGTCTTCGACTTCTGCCGACTCCTCGTCGAGGATCGTGGCATCGAAGGTCTCGTCCGCGTCCTCGGA
>Ga0233377_1000653_pt1 | contig 14649 bp, 17 predicted proteins | sample ElkDunMinimDraft_6_FD_191540 | JGI IMG/M metagenome (GOLD analysis project Ga0233377, IMG submission 191540) | Fecal eukaryotic communites from dung pellets of Tule Elk in California, USA - Elk Dung E36 | ecosystem: Host-associated > Mammals > Digestive system > Large intestine > Fecal | place...
ATAATATCTAATCTGTCATATAAATCAACATGAACTGCATTAGGAATAATCATCAATTCCTTTGGTTCTGCAGCATCTTTATAGATATCCTCGCTGAAATATCGAGAGTGAGCATTTTCTCCGGCAATCAATAAAATCGGTCTAGGAGAGATTTCCTTCAGGTAGGAGAGAATAGGCATATTCATTAATGAAAAGCCACTTGTTTTGGCCCATGCTCCATTTGAATTAATGGCACGGGGATGATAACCTCTTGAAGTTTTGTAGTAATCATAATAATCTTTTACAAATTGTGGTTCATCACCTTTCAATTTATCAGGATTAGGGCATTGTCCATATTCTGGTTCAGTTGCTTCAGCATCTTTCCAACGTTGGAGGCTCATCTGTTCAAGATTTTTAGTCCTTTCTTCTAAAGTTACTTTATCGAAATAACCTCTAGAAGAAACGCGAGTCATATCGTACATACTGGTAGTAGCTACTGCTTTAACTCGTTTATCAACAGTTGTAGCATTTAGTGCAAAACCACCAAATCCGCAAATACCAATGATCCCGATTCTATTTCTATCAACCTTTTTGTGCAATCCCAAAAAATCTACAGCTGCACTGAAATCCTCCGTGTTAATATCTGATGAGGCAATATTGCGGGGTTCACCTCCGCTTTCGCCAGTATATGAAGGATCAAATGCTAATGCTATAAAGCCACGCTCAGCCATTTGATTTGCATATAGTCCTGAAGACTGTTCTTTAACCGCTCCAAAAGGTCCACTTATGGCTAATGCAGGTAGATTATTCGCTGATTTTTTCGGAACGTATAAATCTCCGGATAATAAAATTCCATAACGATTTTTAAAGTTTACTTTTTGCCTAATTACCTGATCACTTAGTTTAAATGTATAATGTTCTTTATTGTAATCCATTTCTTCTGAATTTTTAATATTTGAGTTTTGTCCAAAAGTTGATGTGAACAAAAACATTACAAATAATATTACTGCTGTTATTTTTTTCATCTTTTATTTAAATTGTTTTAATAATCTTTGCAGGTATACCTCCAACAATAGTATTGTCAGGTACATCCTTAGAGACGATTGCACCTGCCGCAACAATCGCATTTTCTCCAATGGTTACTCCTTGAAGAATAATTGCTCCTGTTCCAATCCAAGCATTTTTTTTAATATGAATTTTACCCGGTATTAATGAATGTCTGTTCTCCGGACTAATAGGATGTCCCTCAGATAATAAACTAACTTTAGGTGCGATTAAAACATTGTCTTCTATGATAATACCTCCTAAATCCAGGAAAGTACAATCAAAGTTTATAAAAACGTTTTTACCGATTTTGGTATGCTTTCCATAGTTGATGTATAGAGGTGTAAATATGCACACACTTTCATCTATACCTCTATTAGTAATTTGACTCAATAGATCCCTTATTTCATTTGCATCGGATGAGTTGTTCATCTTCAACAGTAATTGTTTCGTTGCAAAAGAGGCTTTCCGTACCTGAGAGGATCCGGGATCCATAGCTGGAATGGTTTCTCCATTTAGTAAGCGATTAAATATGTTTGTTTTCTGCATAGTTTTTTTTATTTAACAATACAAAGTTCAACATAATTGCTCGCGGAGATTTTACTCCGCGGCTCAAATTACTTTTCTATAAAGCTCAATGATAAATTTCAGTAGGTGGGATTCCGTATTGTTTTTTAAATGAAGTCGAGAAGTGAGAAGGGTTTTTAAAGCCTACTTCAACATATACCTCCTGAACTTTTTTACCCTCTTCCTTTAGTTTTATATAGGCCATTTCAAGACGTTTTTTAATAATCCATTTTTGAGGGGGAAGTGTACTTATTTTTTTAAAATCTCTTTTTAGTGTTGCAAGACTTCGGCCGGTAAAAGATGCAATCTGCTCCATAGTAAGATCTTCAGAATAGTTTTGGTTCAAAAATTCTAATAGATCGATTTTCCAAGGTTCAGCAAAATCAAAAAGAACAGGATATAATTGCTCCTTATTGCTTAACAGCGCATAAATTCCCTCAAGTAATTTTAAATGTACAATGCCGTCGGAGGGCTTAATATCTGTGTCAAAATAAGGAGTTAGCGATTGAAATAAACTCTGAATAGCTGGGGAGGAATCTAATTTGAAAACTGTATTGTCAGAAATCTTAATGTTATTTGGGATTTCAGATTTGTCTATTTTGCTATAGAACTCGCGAAGAATATTTCTGTTAAAAGTAAGTGAAATGCCTTTATAAAGATCTTCACCCTTACTGTTTTTATACATTTTTAACCGATGATTTCTACGTATAAAAGCGCAATCACCAGCTTGTAATTTTATTGTTTTATCACGGTCTTCTATGACTTGTTCACCTGAATAAATATATACTAAAACATGTTCTGGGGTAGCGTGAATGCATTTTTCGCTATAATCAGAAAAACAGGAAAGAAATATCCCCGAATAGCTAATCGTTTTTAGTTTTTCGTCTTGCTGAAAATCCATAATACTAGTTCCTACATTTCTAAATACAAACCTATCATTTTTTCGAGTGTTTTACATTGCTGTAAGGCTCAAATTATTTATTCTCTTAAGCTCAATTTTTTTTTAGTTTAGATGAATTCCTCGAGTGAATGATATTTAATTTTTCACTGTTATGTTAGATAATCCAGTTATAAAATTAATATTTATCGGATTAGCGCAAGGGTTGACTAGTGATTTACAAAAACAATTGTGGTTTGAACCGTTTTGCAAGAAGACCTGTTGCTTTATCAATATCAATTTCGACGGTTATGACTCCTGATTTGCCATATTCTTGATGTTGCATGCAAGAACCGTCAGGAGCAATAACAGCGGAAGCAGACTCGGGATACTTTGATGCATAATTTATGCTTGCAAAATAAATAGTGTTTTCTAGTGCTCGCATCATCATTGCTCGTTCGTAATAGGGATTTTCGATTGCTCCAAATGTTTTTAAAATTGACCCATAATCATTACTGCCAGAGAAATGAGGATGGAAGACAATATGAGCTCCATGAAAGGCACAGTAACGAACTGACTCAGGATAACGAAAACCTTCATGACAGATAGTGATTCCAAACCTTAACCCATTGATTTCAAATATCTGACGTTTATCACCAGGAAACCATATATTGTCTTCGCTTGGATCTAGTTGGTTCTTTGTCTGTGATCCCAATAAGTTCCCATGTCTATCAATTACGTATGCTAAATTATAAAGTCGATTATCTATAAAACTATCCATAGGTAATATAATGGCGATGTTATTATCTTTTGCAATTATGGTCGCTTTAATAAGGGCAGCTTGTAGACTCTCATCTGTCCGATCTTCTATTGGGTATTCCATACCTGGGTATCCTGGAAGAAAAGACTCTGGAAAGCATACTATTTCTGCTCCTTGTAAAGATGCTTCGCATGAAAGTGATTTAAGTAATTCTAATCCATGATGAATAGATTGAGGAAATGGGGGTGAGGCAAGAGCTATTTTCATTTTTCTTATGGTTATTAATAGAGGTTCTGAATCTTTGGGTTTTAACACAATTGCATCCAAAGTTACTAAAGGAAAAACTTCCATTGTAACATTATTAGCCAAATTTCGTCTAATATTTAAATAAATTTTAAAATGAAACAATATCTTTTATTAATCATATTCTTAAGCTGTACATTTTTTGGGTATGGGCAACAAACTAAACAATTGAAGTCGATTGATAAGTATATTCAAAAGGTAATTAAAATCAATGAAATTCCTGGTTTGGCTGTAGGAATTGTAAAAGATGACAAGATTTTATTTGAAAAATATTATGGAATTGAAAATTTAGAAAACTTTCAGAAAGTCAATGAAAGATCAATGTTCAGAGTATATTCCACAACAAAATTAATCAGTAATGTTGCTGTTTTTCAGCTTGTCGAGAAAGGAAGATTGTCGCTTGATGATAAAATTTCCAAGTATTTAGATAATCTGCCTTCAGCATGGCAAAATGTTCAAGTAAAAAATTTACTGTCTCATTCATCAGGGATTCCTGATTTCGCCAATATTAATGATAATTTCTTACCAAGTGCCAGCAATAGAGAAGTAATAGATCTATTATCAAAGGGAAAAATGGAATTTGAAACAGGTAATGAATATCGGTACAATCAAACCAATTATCTTTTATTGGCCATGATTATTGAAGAAATTACGGGGCAGACTTTCGAAGAATTTGCACTAAAGAATCAGTTTTATGACTCAAAAAAGCAGATCGTATTTTCTTCCAATTCATTAGAAAAAATCCCGAACCGTGTTCAAAAATATACTTTTGATGATAAGACAAAAGTATTTAAAAAAGATTTGGCAGATTTGGGGAAAAGATCAATTCCTGCAAATGGATTGGCTATAACTCTGCCAGCTTTTTTAGAGTGGACTATCCATCTTAGTAAAAATGATTTTTTAAATTCTGATACTAAAAAAATAATGTGGAAACCTTTCGATTATAAGAATAAATCATATGTTTTTGGACATGGTTGGGAAATTTCTATCGTCAATAATAATTATTCTTATGGATTTTCAGGTGGGAATGTAAGTGTTTTTAAGATTTTTCCTGATAATAATTTAGCTATAATCTTAATGTATAATGGAAGTAATTCTTCCCCTGTTCAATATCAGATTATCAACCATATTACAGGAATAATAAACGAAAACTTACTTGATCCTTACTTATATTCTGAAGAAGAAATTAGTACCTCAAATATTATAGGTGCAAATGAAAAAAAAGAAATATATGGGTATAGGATAGAAAATGGGAAAATTATTTTTTCTTATAGGCTACCTGAACCTTTGAAAACAGAACAGATCAATAGTCTTTCAGTAGTGGGATCTTTTAATAATTGGAATCCTGAAGATGCATTATATCAGATGCATGCAAAAAATGATAGTTCATTTGAATTGGTTTTGCCAGTAGATAAATTTGAAAAGGGGAAAACATATTCATTTAAGTTTGTTATGAATAATTCAGGCTGGCTTCCAACTCCAAATAATGCATTAAATTTAGACGGAACAACAGATAATAATTTATTGTTTAGGGTTGATTAATTTAAGGGCGTAGTGTTCATATTAATGTCTTTAATAAACTGTAAGGGGGATGGAATCAAAGATTTTGCTTGTGTTGTAATATTTCCGCTAGGAATTAGAAAATTCAGTAGAGAAAAAAAATAAAAATTATGGAAACGCATGGGTTAAATACAATACAAGAATTAATAGATGCAATTAATATGAAGATAAAATGAAAATATTTTTAACGATTTGTTTTCTATCTATTTGTTACCTCTGCCTTGGGCAGTCTAATGTGAAAAAGGTGATTGATGAAGAAGGAAAAGGCTACCTAGTTATTTGGTATAAAAAGGGTAAAGATACTGTGAATTTTAATTTTCCAGAGGGTTTCGAAAATAAACTGACGGATGCTGAGAAACTCGAATTAATTAAATGTTTGTTGAAATTTGAGGGTGATACAACAAGACATTCAGGAATGGTTTATCCAAATTATTATGCATCTAATGAAATAACTGTAAGATTTTCACCTAAATCCAAGTTTTTTACTTCAGAAATTAATGCACTATATTTTATAAATAGAGTTGCATACGGAACATTTACTGATTATTATTCTCCGGCAGCGGTATTGTACGATAATGAAGAAAAAGTAGAAATAAATGATCAACCCGATAAGATTGCTATGGTCTTTACCGCTTATAGAAACTGGTTTGAAGCATGTATCAAATCAGGAAAGATTCCCAAGTACTTTCCCTTTAATGATGGGAGATATGTATGGTTGTACGGAAAGAAATCATTTTTTTCAAAAGACGGAACTCCAGTTAAAAAGAACCCTTTTTTTAGGTAAAAAGTATCCCTACAGATAGATATATCGTAAAGAATTTTATCGATAAGATCTGGATGAAATCTCAAAATGAATTCATACCAACCCAACAAAGAATTTAAGTTTTTCTAAGCGAAACGGACGGACAGTACAAGATTTAATAGATGCAATTAATTATGAAAGATAAAATTAAAATATTTTTAACGATTTGTTTTTTATCTATTTGTTATCTCTGCCTTGGGCAGTCTAATGTGAAAAAGGTGATTGATGAAGATGGAAAAGGCTACCTAGTTATTTGGTATAAAAAGGGTAAAGATACTGTGAATTTTAATTTTCCCGAGGGTTTCGAAAATAAACTGACGGATGCTGAGAAACTCGAATTAATTAAATGTCTGTTGAAATTTGAGGGTGATACCACAAGACATTCAGGAATGGTTTATCCAAATTATTATGCATCTAATGAGATAGCTGTAAGATTTTCACCTAAATCTAAGTTTTTTACTTTAGAAATTAATGCTCTATATTTTATAAATAGAGTTGCATATGGAACATTTACTGATTATTATTCTGCGGCTCCGGTATTGTATGATAATGAAGAAAAAGTAGAAATAAATGATCAACCCGATAAGATTGCTATGGTCTTTACTGCTTATAAAAACTGGTTTGAAGCATGTATCAAATCAGGAAAGATTCCCAAGTACTTTCCCTTTAATGATGAGAGATATGTTTGGTTGAGGGGTAAAAAATCCCTTTATTTAAAAGATGGTAGATTAATTGAAAATTTTTATCCTGGAAAATTCAGATAAATTTTAAAGAGAACGATGAAAAATCTAATAATTTTACTTTTCTTATGTTTTTCTGCATGCTGTCCCAAAGGAGACATCATTAATGAAGCAGCTTATTGCTACTCATCTTTTTATGGAGATACTCTATTGGTTTCCAAAAGTTCAGATTCTTTAATAATAATTATCTAAATAATGAAATTTTTAAGGTTGTTTCAAATACTGAAAGTTGCTTAGAATCATTTATAGCTGATAATAGCTTTTATTATTTGAAAAATGATAGTTTAATAGAATGTGTGAATTTAACTAATTTTAATATAGCCACTATTGTTGATTTGGGAAAGGTAGGTGGAATTTGTGGAAATGAACTTATTATAAACGACGGTAAACTTTATTTTTCAAATTGTAAAAATGATGTTTATGAATATAATATGGAGTCTGATATTTTCAGTTTTGTTAAACAGTTGAAAAATAAGCTGTTGGCTGTTTATAAATTTCGAGGTGATTTATATTTTAATAATCAAGCGATAGAATAGAGAATAATTGAACAGCTATGGGTTATGGAACATTACATTATGGAAAATTGGATTTCAAAATTAAGTACCCGTAACTTTGTATAAGTTTCTTTATGATGTTAAAAATATCGGGAATGAATGAAATAATGGACAAAAATTTTAAGTCGAATTTATAGCGTAAATACAATTAAAATGAAAATATTGAAAATCGTTAAATGGTTTTTGTTTATTCTAATATTTTTTCACAGCTATGCTTTAATTAATTTGAGTGTGAGTAATAAATATGAGGTTGATTTAATGAAAACACATCTAGAAATAAATAAAAATGTTGATCCAATTATAGAAAGCGAAGTTGCAATAAGATCGAATGAAATAACAAAAAGTGTAAATTTTCATAAATATTCATTGATCGTTACAGCTCTATTACTTATTCTTGTTTTTATTATAAGTTCTTTAAAGAAGAAGAAGTTGGTTAAGGTAATTGATTGATGATAAGTAATTTGTTCCTATCATTCTTAATGAGTACACTATGATTTTATTATGCAATTTGATTTTAACCATAATTTTTCTAATAATTTCTTTTTTTCATTTTTATTGGGCTTTTGGTGGACCTATTGGAAAAACAGAAAGTGTCCCAATAACCGATAAAGGAATCTTATTATTTAAACCTGGCTTTTTGGCTTGCTTTATCGTTGGATTAGGATTTCTAATATTTATATTTCTTCTTTACCTACCAAGTTTAAATTTACTCCCGGAAAGATTATCAAAAGGATTACTATGGCTATTAGCGATTGTGTTTTTAATGCGAGTTATTGGTGATTTTAATTATCTTGGAATATTCAAAAAGGTTAAAAATACCTCATTTTCAAAAAGTGATAATCGATATTTTGTGCCATTATGTTTCCTTATTATGATATTAATAATTGCCAAAATTCTAGCAATGTAGGATAAATATAACAAACCAAATAACCAATGATTAACCAAAAAACAGCTCTTAGGCTGTTTAAGCTATAAATAAAAATTTGAATGAAGTTAAGAACTATTGATGCATCATCAGCGACACCCGGCGAAATGCAGGCTTATTTGCATAATGCCATTGCGCCCCGGCCAATATCCTTTGTATCTACTATTGACAAAAATGGCGCGGTTAATTTAAGTCCGTTTAGTTTTTTTAATGTTTTTAGTATTGATCCGCCAATATGTGTTTTTTCGCCGACAAGCAGGGCACGGGATAATTCACTTAAGCATACTCTTGAAAACGTTTTGGAAGTACCTGAATGTGTGATTAATATTGTGAACTACGATATGGTGCAACAGACCTATTTAACCAGTATGGATTACAAAAAGGGAGTAAATGAATTTTCGAAAGCGGGGTTAACTGAATTGGCTTCGGAAACGGTAAAACCACCGAGGGTAGCGGAATCGACCATTCAATTAGAATGTAAAGTGAATGATGTGATATCGTTAGGAAAAAAGGTGGCTCTGGTAATTTGGTTATTGCGGAGGTGAAACGAATTCATATCAGTGAAGCTATTTTGGATGCTAATGGTACAATAGACCCGCATAAAATGAATCTTGTAGCTCGTTTAGGTGCTGATTGGTATTGTAGGGTTTCTAGTGATAATTTATTTAAAATTTCTAAACCAATAAACAGAGTCGGAATAGGTATCGGTGTAGATGCGTTTCCAGATGAGGTCAAATATTCCAAAGTATTGACCGGAAATAATCTAGGGTTATTGGGACTCGTTGCAGCTCTACCATCCGATGAGGAAGTAAGAGCTTTTGGTCAAACCGATGAAATGAAAGAATTTGTTGATGCTCACAATAGTGATAGCCAAACCCGCACGCTGCATCTGCATTTAAAAGCCAAGGAATTGTTAGGTAATGGACGGATAATGGATGCATGGAAAGTGTTGTTAATGTAGTTTATTAAACCATTCGGGTTTATAATCATTTGCTTTGTATTCTTTTTGTTTCTTTTTTTTGAAACAATTAGTAAAACGGAAATTGTCTCAATATACCTCATTTTCAAAAAGGGATAACCGATATTTTGTGCCATTATGTTTCCTTATTATGATATTAATAATTGCCAAAATTCTAGCTATGTAATCTTCTAAGTACGGCTGTAGAAAAAAGGAAGATAAAAATCCTTTTAATCCATGCTAAAAGTCATTAGTCTATCTTGTGAAAATTCATTTCCCATTATATTTTCACAACCAAATCTCTCCTTTTGGTAAAAAATCCTCGGATATATTCTATATCAATTCATTGTATATAATACATTATTTACTATTTATAGTTCATTATTTATTTGAAGATTTTATGTTATATACCTTTTAATCAGTCCTATTAATTATGATAACTCCTTCAATATAGTATGTTATTATTCTTTATTTGTTAAATAATAGTATATTTACATACTAATTTAAATATAATGGATGTTAAATTGATTAAAGATGTCCTTGATTTGATAAATGATTATCAAGAAGACATTGGAGATTTAAGCTCTGCATCAGTAGAAGATTTTAAGCGTTGGATTGTTGTTAATTACAAGGAAGAAAATTTAAATATTGAGCCGGACTGGGAAGGAAAGGAAAAGGGGCGTTCAGCTGAAAGTGTAATAAATACGTTGATTGTGCATATGAACCGATATGCGAAGAGCTATTCCAAATCCGCCATTTTCGGATCTGATTTTTCGACTCAAGAAGATTTCATTTTTCTAATTACGTTAAAGTCTTTCGGAGAAATGTCAAAAATGGATTTGATTAAGAAAAATGTGCATGATAAGTCCTCGGGAATGCAAATTATTAATAGGCTTATTAGTCAAGGTTGGGTGGAACAAAAGAACTCTGAAAAGGATAAGAGGAGCAAGGTATTGAAGATCAGTTCTTCAGGTCTTGAAGTCTTGGCGGAACAGATGGATAAAATCAGAGATGCTTCTAAAGTAGTTACAGGCAATCTGACATATACTGAAAAAATGGAGTTAATCCGTTTGCTTAAAAAGTTAGACGATTTTCACCAGGAAATATACGATCAGAATTTAGAATCAGAAGGTTTATTGAATAAGATTTTAAATAATAGTAAAAAGGGATAGAATGAGACATAAAATTGCTATAGTAGGCTCAGGTTTTTCAGGATTGTCGGCAGCAGCATATATTGCGGCTCAGGGGCATGAAGTTCATGTTTTTGAAAAAAACAGTATCCCTGGAGGACGTGCTAGGCAATTTTCTACGGATGAAGGTTATGTCTTTGATATGGGGCCAAGCTGGTATTGGATGCCTGATATAATTGAAGGATTCTTTGCTGATTTTGGGTATAAAAGTAATGATTTCTTCAAATTGGTTTCTCTCAATCCTCAATTTGAGATGGTCTTTTCTGAGCAAAAAATGCAGGTTCCAGCAAATTATAATGAGCTTAGGGATTTATTCGAAAGTGTTGAATCTGGAGCGGGTCAGCAATTGGATAAGTTTATGCTTTCCGCCAAGTTTAAATACGAGGTGGGCATGCAAGAGTTTGTTAACAAACCTTGTCATAGCTGGAAAGAATTTCTTTCTCCAAAAATTGCTGCAAATGCGCTGAAGCTGGACCTTTTGAGCAACTTTAGAAAATATGTTGCCAAATATTTCAAAGATTCTAGGTTGCAAACCCTAATGGAATTTCCAGTAATATTCTTAGGATCATCTCCCAAGAATATTCCAGCATTGTACAGCCTTATGAATTATGGGGGATATATGCTGGGAACCCATTATCCTGTCGGTGGTTTTTATCAATTGGTACTGGCTATGAAGACAGTTGCTGAAAGGAATGGAGCAATATTTCATTTCGATACAGCAGTAGAAAAGATCAATGTTTCCAAATCAAAAGTTACTTCTTTAACCATAAATGGCATTCGTCGTGAGTTTGATGCTGTTGTTGCCTCTTCAGATTATCATCATACTGAGAGCCTTTTGGAAGTTGAATATAGAAATTACTCCGAAGAGTATTGGGATAAGAAAGTCTTTGCTCCATCTAGTCTTATTTATTATTTAGGTATAGATCGCAAAATTCCCAATCTTAAGCATCATACATTGTTCTTTGAAAATGATTTGGATGCTCATATTGACAATATCTATGTCGATAAAAAATGGCCTGATCAACCACTATTTTATGTTTGCTGTCCCTCAAAAACAGATGGGCATGTTGCGCCTATAGATAAGGAGAACCTCTTTGTTTTGATGCCTTTGGCCACAGGGATAAATGATGAAGAGCAAACACGAGAGCAATATTTGAATCAAATGCTTTTAAGAATCGAAAAACATACTGGGCTAAAGGGATTATCTTCTCATATTGAGTTTAAAAGAAGCTATTGTGTCAGTGATTTTATACAAGATTATAATGCCTATCAAGGTAATGCTTATGGTCTCGCTAATACTCTAAATCAAACAGCGGTGCTAAAACCTAAGATTAGGAATAAAAAATTACCAAATCTATTTTACACAGGACAATTGACTATTCCCGGCCCTGGTGTGCCTCCTTCCATTATATCTGGTAAAATAGTGGCCCATGAAATAATAAATCTAAAAATTGAGAACTATGAAACAACTATTTGACGAGCTTTCCTATTCGGTTAGCAAAATTATCACAAAAAAATACAGTACTAGTTTCTCTTTGGGCATATTAGCACTTAAGCCGAATATTAGAAGCGGGATTTATGCTATTTATGGCTATGTTAGGCTAGCAGACGAGATTGTGGATAGCTTCCATGGTTACGATAGAGAAAAATTGCTGAGACGTCTAAAAATCGAAACTGATAATGCTTTGATTGAAGGTATTTCTATAAATCCAGTTTTGCAATCCTTTCAGGAAACAGTCAGAAAATATAAAATTGATAGATCCCTAATTGATCAATTTCTGCATAGTATGGAAATGGATTTACATAAAATAGATTACGATTCAGAACGCTATAAAGAATATATTTTTGGTTCAGCAGAAGTTGTTGGGCTGATGTGCTTGCAAGTTTTTACAGAGGGTAATAAAGATCAATGTGAAGAATTAAAACCTTATGCGATGAAATTGGGTTCTGCATTTCAAAAAATTAATTTCTTGAGAGACCTAAAGGATGATTATCAGATTCTGGGAAGAACTTATTTTCCGAATATAGATTTGCGAGTTTTTGATAATGGAGTTAAAACTGAAATCGAAAATGAAATTCATGAAGAATTTAAGGAAGCCTTGATTGGAATCAAAAAATTACCTAGTTCAGCAATGTTCGGAGTGTACCTCGCTTACAAATACTATCTTTCTCTTTTTAAGAAGATCCGGAGCAAGTCATCTAAAGAGATTTTAAATAAACGTATTCGTGTTGCGAATTCTGAAAAAGCTTATGTTGTTTTCAAAAGTTATTTAAGATATAAATCTGCATGGTTATGATGAGATGGAGTGTAACGATGATTTTAGCTACTTTTCTATTCATAAATTCGATGGCTCATTCCAATGACCTTGATGAAGTTAGACTGAATTATTCGAAATGTATTAACGATAAGAATTTGTGCAGAAAATTAATGGACGAGTTAGAAAAATCAAAAAATATTTCGGCCACTCACTTAGGGTATTTCGGCGGTTTGCATGCAATCTGGGCAAATCATGTTTTCAACCCAATCGCGAAGCTGAATACCTTTAAGGATGGAAGAAGAATGATTGAAGATGCCATACGTAAAGAGCCTAGAAATTCCGAATTAAGATTGATTCGTCTGTCCATCCAAAAAAATGCTCCTTCTTTTTTGGGATATAAGTCTAACATAAAAGAAGATGAGGATTTTATTCGTGCAAATCATCAGAAATTTGATTCAGAGACTTTATTAAAAAATGCAGATGCACTGCTCAAAAACTAATATCAAATACAAATTATATAAGGAACAAGAGCATAATGTTGACCTTGCAAAGGTCTGACATTTTTTTATCTCCCTTGAATTTATTGGAAGATATTTTTAATTATCGTTTTTCAGGAGATGAATAAATTATTTAATAAAATAAAGTATCAATGAATGTATTAATCACTTTATTCACATTTGTTTTGATGGAATCCATAACCTGGATTATCCACAAATATGTTATGCATGGTTTTCTTTGGATACTTCACAAAGACCATCACGATCATAGTAATTCCGGACCAATTGAAAAAAACGATTATTTCTTCGTGATTTTTGCTTTGCCAACAATAGCATTGATGTATTTTGGATCATTGCAAAATTACAATTACCTGTTTTTTATTGGACTAGGCATAATGATTTATGGAATGGCCTATTTCTTTGTCCATGATATATTTATACATCAACGTATTAAGTTCCTAAGTAAAACAAAGAATCCCTATTTTCTTGCTCTAAGAAGAGCACATAAACAGCATCATAAATATACTGCAAAAGAAGATGGTGAATGCTTTGGATTTCTTTATGTACCTATGAAATATTTTAAGATGTATTTTAATTCAGAAAAGAAATAATGGCCTATACATATATATTAATATTATTTTTTACGGTTATTGTTTGTTTTATAGCCTCTTTTGATAAGCGAATTCTTTTTAGTCGACATTTTAAACCTTTTTTTCTTGCTGCGCTTATAGTGGCTGTCCCCTTTATAGCTTGGGATATTTGGTTTACTGCTCATGGAGTTTGGTGGTTTAATATTGATTATACGTTAGGATATACTTTGGGAGGTTTACCAATAGAAGAATGGCTTTTCTTTATCTGTATACCTTTCTCCTGTGTTTTTACCTATTACTGCATCAATAAATTCTTTAATCTGAAATTCTTTTTAGGATTCAATAATCTCGTTGTTTTTTTTAGCGTAATTGTGTGTTCTGTTGTTGCACTTGTCCATCATGACAAAATCTACACCTTAGTTACCGCCATTGCTACGATAGGAACTTTAGTCTATTTGCATTTTGTTGCTCGTGTGGATTGGATTGGTAAAGCAAGCTTTGTTTTTAGTATCCTAATGCTTGGCTTTTTTCCGGTGAATGGAATTTTGACAGGAACAGGCCTTGAAAGTCCAATTGTAAATTATAATCCTAAGGATTTTTTAGGAATCAGGATCCTGACAATCCCTATTGAAGATGCGGTATATGGCTATACACAATTTCTCTTGGTGCTCTACTTCTTTAAAAAGTTCAAATCAAATAGAAGAATGAAGGATGCTCCAAATCATATTTTAATCTAATCAAATGCATTGATATAAGCACAAAAGAGAAATAGTGCTTTAATTTCCTGATCTCATAGTTTGAGGTTTCCATCACCTTTTTCCCATAGCTATCAATCCGCTGTTGATATTTCAGTTTCAAAAATTGTTCACTTGCAGGAGTTAAAAAACTTTTGATGGCTTTCTTTGTTCCATAACTAAGGATTTCACATGGTTGTGTTATTCTAGTCATGGCCTAACAATTTAGATAAATAGTTATGAAGAAAAAGAAGAATTTCGATGCACCTCACATTGATAAGCATTTAGTTGACAATAATGAAAAGGTGATG
>Ga0233377_1000654_pt1 | contig 14630 bp, 16 predicted proteins | sample ElkDunMinimDraft_6_FD_191540 | JGI IMG/M metagenome (GOLD analysis project Ga0233377, IMG submission 191540) | Fecal eukaryotic communites from dung pellets of Tule Elk in California, USA - Elk Dung E36 | ecosystem: Host-associated > Mammals > Digestive system > Large intestine > Fecal | place...
AGCTAATACTCGGTCCATACAAGTTGGAGATCCACCACGTTGAATGTGTCCTAGAATAGAAAGACGAACATCGTATGCCGGAAAATTCGCTTGAATTTTTTCAGCTACGACCATACCACCTTCTTTATCTCCTTCAGCAACGATGACAATACGAGATGATTTATTTTTTCTGCTTTTATCCAGGCGTTTCATAATGGCATCATAATCGACCTCAAGTTCAGGGATTAAAACAGCTTCGGCACCAGTACTGATACCAGAGCGTAATGCGATTAATCCTGAATCTCTTCCCATTACTTCAACGACGAATAAACGATCATGCGATTCTGCAGTATCCCTGATTTTATCTACGGCTTCAACAACAGTGTTTATAGCTGTGTCGTATCCAATGGTAAAGTCAGTACCGTTTAGGTCATTGTCGATGGTGCCTGGCATACCGATAATCGGAATGTCAAACTCTTCAATGAATTTGGAAGCACCGGTAAAAGTTCCGTCGCCACCAATAACCACTAAAGCGTCAATATTTAGTTTTTTTAAGTTTTCGTAAGCTAGTTTTCTGCCTTCAATAGTGCGGAAATCATCGCTTCTTGCAGTTTTAAGGATTGTACCACCACGTTGAATAATGTTTGCTACAGACTTAGCGTCCATTTGGGTGATATCTCCCTGGACCAAGCCGTCATATCCTCTTCGGATACCAAACATGTTTTTTCCGTGATAAATTCCTGTTCTGATAACTGCACGAATACCTGCATTCATGCCTGGGGAATCTCCACCAGACGTCAATACTGCGATGTTATTAATGTTGCTCATACGTCAAATATACCTAAATACTTATTTTTTTTGTGCAAAAATATAAGAAAGCCTATTTCTTTGCTTTATAGGCATCAATTGCAGATTGCAAATATGCTCTATAACTTTCAATATTATAATTTGCACCACTGGTTGGAACTAACAATTCTTCGTTGTTGTCCAACATTGCGTATAAAGGTTGTGAGTTACTGTTGAATTTTGAAATTTGGAAATCTGTATTTTTTCTGCCAACTGTATTGATTTTCTTTCCTGTTGTTTGAGAAACAAATTGTTCGGATTCAGGAAGTTTTAAATCATAATCATCTACATAAAGTTCTGCCAGAATAAAATTCTCGTTGATCATTTGTTTGATTCCCGGATCAGACCATACATCAGCTTCCATCTTTCTACAGTTTACACAGTTCCAGCCGGTAAAGTCAACCAGCAAAGGTTTGTTCTGTGCTTTTGCAGCAGCCAAAGCTTCATCATAATCATAGTAAGGGTCCATTCCTTTGATTGTAGCGCGATCATGGAAGTGGTTGAAGTGTTTTCTATTCAAGGCATCTGCAGATATTGCATGAGCTGAGCCTCCAGATCCGCCAGCTGAGATGTCAAAGTCCTGAGTTCCGATAGGAGGTAAGAATGCAGCAATTGATTTCAAAGGAGCACCCCACATACCGGGGATCATATAGACAACGAAAGAAAATACGATGATTGCAATAATTGTTCTAGGCACAGATAGGAATTTCAAGTCGCTATCATGAGAAAATTTGATTTTTCCGATTAAGTAAAGTCCCATTAATCCGAAAATAACAATCCATAAAGACAAGAAAACTTCACGGTCTAGGAATTGCCAGTTGTATGCTAAGTCCACATTGGACAAGAATTTAAGAGCTAGCGCAAGTTCGAGGAATCCTAAGACCACTTTTACGCTATTTAACCAACCACCAGATTTAGGCATTGATTTCAACAGAGCAGGGAACATAGCGAAAAGGACAAAAGGGATTGCTAAGGCAAATGAAAAACCAAACATGGCAATTGCAGGGCCAAGACGATCACCTTTTACTGCGGCATTTACCAATACAGTACCAATGATAGGACCGGTACAGGAGAAGGATACTACCGCTAAACTTGCGGCCATAAAGAAGTATCCAATCAAGCCACCCTTATCAGAATTCGAATCGATTTTATTTACGAATTTGCTAGGTAGAGTAATTTCAAAAGCTCCGAAGAAAGATGCTGCAAAAAACACGAGCATCAGGAAAAAGAAGAAGTTGAAAATCCCATTGGTTGAAAGCGCATTCATGGCTTCAGGGCCAAAAGCTATGGTTATCAACATTCCAAGTGCTACATAAATAACGATAATGAACAAGCCATAAGTTAAGGCCTGAGATACCGCTTGAAGTTTAGAAGCAGATTTTTTTGTAAAAAAGCTTACAGTTAAAGGAACCATTGGGAATATACAAGGCATTAAGAAAGCCAAGAAACCACCAAGTAGGCCTTCTATAAAAATTCCCCAAAGCGAAGAATTTCCTTCTTGATTGTCAGAAGATATAATGGTTGGGCTAGCGGCTGTTGAGCTGTCAACACTTGCTGTGTCGGTGCCATCAGAGAATTCGACACCTTCAAGGTTTGAAATCAGCGTGTCGGCAGAGCTAGTTTCCTCTTGTCCGGAGCTGAATTCAATGTCTTCAGTATTTATTAAGGAGTCTTGAGAAATTCCTTTTAAAGGAGTGATAGCAATAAGAAATAGCCAACTAAGGGCTATCAGTGCATTTTTTAAGCTAAACATAATTGAGTGTTAACAGGAGAAATTAAGAAAAAGGCAGGGGTTTACCTGCCTTTTGGTATCTTTCTATACTTTTTTGCTATTTGATAGTTACTGCAAATTCGTATTCATCAGGTGGTAAACAACGTTCTTTATCACAAGCCATGAAAGTTGCTACACCTTTAACCGTAGTAGGTTTATTGTTTGCCAATTTAACTTTTTGTTGGAAAATAACTTCACCATTGTAGTAAGGAACATCCATTTTGAAGACATCTTCATATTTAGTTTTAGGTTCCTTAGCTGCAGGTTTGCCATTTACTTTAGCGCCATTTCCGGGAGTAAAAGTAAATGAAGTAGAGATGGGGCCACCATTCGGAACATTTAATCCGTAGATATGCCATCCTTGTTCAACATTAGCTTTTAAAAGGATTACCGCTTCAGTAGCTGAAACTTTCTTAAACCCCACTGACCATTTTACCGGATTTTCCACCTGAGCGAAAACTCCTGATACAGCAAAGACTAAAAATGCAATTAATAGATTTATTTTTTTCATAAAAAACCGTGTTATTCTAGTTTCTGACTAATTATTATTTATAAAGTTTAATTCAAAGTTAGTATTATCTACATTAATTTCTGATTTGTAATCATTTTATTGCATTACAAATACAAGTTCCTTAAAATAAAAGGTAATTTCCTTATTGTTTTTCAATAGGTATAATTGTCCATTCTCGTCTACCTTAGTTAAAATTGCTTGGAATGTTATGTTATTAGACGAGTAACTAGCAAGTATGTCCCTTCGAAAAAGAGAATTATTATATTCTTTTAGCAAATCGATATTTGACAAACTATTGTTTTTGTAGTTTTCTACTCTATTATAGATAGAGGCAAGTAAATCTAGGCAAGCAGATTCTAGGTCTTCGATGAAAATTCCAGATTCTTTAAATAAAGAGCTTGCGGTATGTTGTAGATCTTCAAGAAATTGTTTTTGATTGACATTCACACCTATTCCGATAACAGATTGTTTTATTTCTTTGCTGTTACTAATGTTTTCGATTAGGATTCCGGCTATTTTTTTGTTTCCGATCAAGATATCATTGGGCCATTTGATTGTAGCGATGATATTTAGAAATTTTAACCAGTCGATAATGCCGAGGCTTATTAGCATGTTAATAATAAAATGTTGCTGAAGATTGAGATAGTTTGGGAAAAGTACAAAACTAAAGGTTAAATTGCTGTTAGGTTCAACAATCCAGGAGTTTTCACGTTGACCGCGGCCATTGGTTTGGTTTTTTGCCATAATGGCAGACCATTCGGGTAGTGGCTTGAAATTTGACAATTGAGATTTTAAATAATCATTAGTAGAGCCTATTTCGTCCAAAACAATTAGCTTTTGGCGTAGTGATTGTCCCGAAAATGTGTTATTTTGCAAAAGATATTGTATTTAAAGAAGTTTGAAAACAATTTAATTAGTCAAAAGTATAACAAATCTTAATGAGTAAAAACAAAAAAACTTCGTTGTCGGAGAAGTTAGCAGACGTGGTAATCCATGGGATGCAAGAGAAAAAGGGCAACGAAATCGTGAGGATGGATATGCGAGAGGTGAATGGCACCTTGTCTGACTATTTTGTAATCTGCCATGCCGATTCTAATGTTCAAGTAAACGCTATAGCAAAGAGCGTTGAGGAAGAAGTTTATAAAGCATTTGGTCAAGATCCTTGGCATAAAGAAGGTCAAGGAAATGGCGAATGGATCTTGCTTGATTTTGTAGATGTGGTGGTGCATATTTTTAAGACGAATGTGCGGGAGCATTATAGGATAGAAGACCTTTGGGGAGATGCTGCGATGAGCAAATACCAAAGTGCATAATAATTGTTGTGAAACGTAGTATAAGAGTTATAAATGAAGAAAGTTCCGAGTAAGAAGATTACGCCAATGCCACCGAAATTCAATATGATTTGGCTTTGGATTGCAATGATTGTGGGGTTTTTTGGACTTCAATACTTATTTAGTGGAGAGTCATCTAAGAAAATTACCTATAAGGATTTTGAACAAAAAATGCTTATTCCTGGAGATGTTGAGAAATTAGTTGCTTATAAGAGCAATGATCTTATTGATGTCGAAGTATATATCAAGAGTGATAGATTGGATCAAGAGAAATATAAAGATATTCCTCAGAGTCCAAACAGCCTGTCTTTCTCGAATAGCACAGGTCCTCAGTATAGTTTTACTGAGCCTTCTGCAGAAATTTTAGAACAGAAGTTAAAAACTTCTCAAGACAGTTTGGCAGTAAGTCAACCAAAAATTGGCGTATCCTATGAAGATAGGACCAATCCATGGGCGGGATGGTTTATTTCGTTTATGTTGCCATTGTTGATTATTGTAGTGATCTGGATTTTCTTGATGCGCCGTATGAACGGAGGAGCAGGAGCAGGGGGTGGAGCGATTTTTAATATTGGAAAATCCAAAGCCCAGTTGTTTGATAAAGAATCTCAAATTAACATCACATTTAACGATGTTGCAGGCCTAGAAGAGGCAAAAGAAGAAGTAATGGAAATCGTTGACTTCTTGAAAAATCCGAAAAAATATACTGATTTAGGGGGTAAGATTCCTAAGGGAGCTTTATTAGTAGGCCCTCCGGGAACAGGTAAAACCTTATTGGCGAAAGCAGTTGCTGGCGAGGCTCAAGTACCTTTCTTCTCTTTATCAGGCTCTGATTTCGTTGAAATGTTCGTTGGAGTAGGAGCTTCCCGTGTACGTGATTTGTTTAAACAAGCAAAAGAGAAGGCACCATGTATCATCTTTATAGATGAGATTGATGCTATTGGACGTGCTCGTGGTAAGAATTCTATTATGGGAGGAAATGATGAGCGTGAAAATACATTAAACCAATTATTGGTTGAGATGGATGGTTTCGGTACAAACGTTGGGGTTATTATCCTAGCAGCGACCAACCGTTTAGATGTATTAGACACCGCATTGTTACGTCCAGGACGTTTTGACAGACAGATTTCAATTGATAAGCCAGATTTAATCGGACGTGAGCAAATCTTTAATGTTCACTTGAAACCATTAAAACTAGCTGAAGAGGTTGATGCCAAAAAATTGTCAGCACAGACCCCAGGTTTTGCGGGAGCAGAGATTGCTAACGTATGTAACGAGGCGGCCTTGATTGCTGCTCGTAAGAATAAGAAAGCAATTGAAATGCAAGATTTCCAAGATGCGATAGATCGTGTTATTGGTGGTCTTGAGAAGAAAAATAAGATTATTTCACCAGAGGAGAAAAAGATTGTTGCTTATCACGAGGCTGGTCATGCTATTGCTGGCTGGTTCCTGGAGCATGCTGATCCATTGGTTAAAGTATCTATCGTACCACGAGGAGTTGCAGCATTAGGATATGCTCAATATCTACCAAAAGAACAGTTTCTTTATACTACTGAACAATTGATTGACAGTATGTGTATGACTATGGGAGGACGTGTTGCAGAGGATATTACTTTTGGAAGAATCAGTACTGGTGCACAGAATGACCTTGAGCGCATTACAAAATTAGCTTATGCTATGACAGCTGTATATGGTATGAATCATAAAGTAGGTAATGTGTCGTTTAAAGATAGTTCTGGAGAGAGTCAATTCCAAAAACCATATTCAGATCAAACAGCTGAGCTGATTGATGATGAGGTAAGGGCGTTAATTTCTGAAGTATACGAAAGAACCAAGAATTTGTTGATGGATAAGCAACAAGGTTTGGTCAAGATTGCTGAGAAATTATTGGAAAAAGAGATTTTATTTCAAGCAGATTTGGAAGAGATTTTAGGAAAACGTCCATTCTCAAATAAAACAACTTATGATGAGTTTGTAAATGGTGGAGCTGATGGTGGCGGAGTGCCACAAACAGATTTACCAATACCTGCAACTGACAGGGAAGATGTGCAATCATCCCAGGAAGAGCAGAAAAAACTAGATTCAGAATAAAATATTAAGAATTAATTAGCAGACAGGACTCAAGGTCCTGTCTGTTTTTATGATATGAATATTAGGAATACAACAGCAAAGGAAAAGATGCTGAAGAAAATTCGGCAGGCACTACTTCAAAAGAAGGAGAATCCTCATCCTGCGTTTGAGGAAAGCCAACTGTACAAAGATGAAGAAGAATCTTTGGATGTTACCTTTGCTAGAGAATTTACGCAGATGTCAGGTAATTTCATTTACTGTGACGGCGAAATAAATTTTATTGAAAACCTGATTATTCTGGTTGAGAAGATTAATATTAGTAAGATCTATATCTGGGAAAAGTCTATTCAACATATAATGGATCAGTATGGGTTTCCATACCGCAAATCCCAACAAGCATTGGAAGAAATCGAGGCGAGTATTACAGGATGTGAGGCTTTGATAGCTAGAAACGGTAGTATTATGGTCTCAAATGCATCAGAATCCGGACGAAGATTGAGTGTTTATCCACCGGTACACATTGTTATTGCGAGAGCTTCACAGTTGGTTATGGATGTTAAGCATGCGATGGCTCAGATGAAAGAACGCTATGGAGATGATCTTCCAACTATGATTACAACGATTACCGGACCAAGTAGAACTGCTGACATCGAAAAAAGATTGGTGCTAGGCGCTCATGGACCAAAAGAACTTTATCTATTTTTATTAGAAGACCGTTTTTAAATGATTCTATATTACCTTTCCGCTACTCCAGTTGCCAGTTTGATTTTTGCCTTAACAGTAGGTTTGAGTATCTATGTTTTTTCCAAACCAGAATTGTATGGAAAATTGATGCTTCATCCTTATTCGGTTTATCGTGATAAGAGTAAATGGTATTTAATTCTGAGTAGTGGTTTGATTCATAAAGATTGGATGCATCTAATCTTTAATATGATCACTTTCTACTATTTTGGTTTCGGTCTTGAACAGATTTTTGTAGAGATTAGCGGTCCTTTTGGCCACCTTTTGTTTGCATTGCTATATATTATAGCACTTATTTTAAGTGATCTTCCAACTATATTTCAGCAAAAGAATAATTATAACTACCATAGTTTAGGAGCATCTGGTGCAATCAGTGCGGTTTTGTTCAGTTATATTCTTTTCAACCCTAAGATGATGCTGGGAATCTTTATGATTATCCCAATGCCAGCTTATATCTTCGCTTTTGTTTATCTGGCATATTGTATTTGGGCATCCAAAAACGCCCGGGATGGAGTCAATCACGATGCGCATTTATTTGGTGCATTGACCGGCTTGATATTTACGATTATAGCCTACCCTTGGGTTATTAAACATTTTATAGCGCAATTTTAACAAGACCCTTCAAATATTATTATTTCTTGTCATAGGACAATTCTTATTTCAAGTTCATCAATTAATTTTGTTGAATAAATTAAGCCTATGAAAAATCCTATTGAAGTATCCGTATTAATAAATTCTACCTTAGAAAAGGTTTGGAATGCCTGGACAAAAGAAGAGTTTGTAAAGATTTGGAATGTTCCATTTGCAGACTGGCATTGTCCTTCTGTAAAGAATGATGTTAGAACAGATGGGGATTTTAATTTTAGGATGGAGAAATTGGATGGCTCAGAGGGTTTTGATTATAAGGGAAGATATTTAGAGGTAATTCCATTTTCCAAGATTGAGACCTTGCAGGAAGATGGAAGGAAATCGCTTATAATTTTTAAAGAGCAAGGTAAGCTATTAGAACTTACAGAGCAATTTGAACCCGAAGCACAAACCGAATTATCTTTGCAAAAGGAATTTTGTCAATCAGTGTTGAATAAGTTTAAGGACTTTGTTGAGAATCTTGAAGGGTAATTTAACCTCAGCAATTTTCTCGGTCCAGACTTCTGAACTGAATAGATTTTTATAACTTAATGTTCTTCTAAAAGTTTTTCTCTGGCTTTTGAAAGTTCATAAGCGGTTTGCATATTCATCCAGTATTCGGCACTGATCCCCAATAAAACTTCTATTTTAATTGCCAATTTAGGAGATATATTTCTGTCTCCTTTAAAGATAGCGCTTAAATGGTGTGGCATGATACCCAATGCTTCAGCCACATCTTTTTTAAGTAAATTCCTTTCAAGTATTTCCTCTAGTAGAAATTCTCCTGGATGATAGGCCTGTACATTTAATGCATCGCCCTTTGTATTAAAGACTTGATTTTTCATTTGATTTTGCTGATTTAAAGATTGTTCTAGCGCATAAACTATATTTATTGTGCTAACTATAATGATTATTTATTTCTTCTATATATAAAACCTCAACCATTTCATCATTTTCGATGCGGAAAATAATTCTCCAACCAATATTAACCCTTATTGAATAATGTATGTCTGATGAACCTACTAGCTTTTCAAAATGTAATGATTTGATCTTCCTAAGATCATTTGTGTTAACAGCATTTTGGATTTGGAAAATTCTCTTTTTAAAAGCTTTTTCAACTAGGATTGGAAATTTTGGTTTCCGAGGTTTTATTCTGTCGTCGACAAGTTCCTGCAGATACTTGTCTTCAATAATAATCTTCATTTTTTATCTTTTTATTTCCTTTTTTCCACAACGTCTGAATTTAAATAGCAGGAAATGACCTGCTTCCCTTTGGCAATATTACCAATACAAATATAACATAAAAATGGTTATAACCAAAATTGTGTTATAACTTTTTAAATTATATTCAATGTATCGTTAAATTGTTTTTCCAACTTAAATAGGGGCTATTAAAAGTACATTATTCCAGCAACTGTAATTTTCAAGTCTCTTATTATGTTTCCCCGATTTTTTAATGTTAAAAAATCAGATCTTATCTATACTCTAGCAGTAATTTAACCCGTCCAATTTTCTCGATCCAGACTTCTGAACTGAATAGCCTCCGCAAGATGTTCATTTTGAATTTCTATTGACTCTTCAAGGTCAGCAATGGTTCTGGCAACCTTCAGTATACGGTCATAAGCCCTTGCAGAGAGGTTTAATCTTTCCATGGCCATTTTTAAAAGTTTTCTTCCACCATCATCGATAATGCAGATTTCTTGAATATTCCTTGCTCTCATTTGAGCATTGCTATGAATTTTAGGGAATTTCTTAAAGCGTTGTTCTTGGATTTTTCGGGCTTTTATGACTCTATTTCTAACCGTTTCACTGTTTTCTGTTGGCCTGGAATTCGTAAGTTCATTGAACTCAACAGGAGTTACTTCAATATGAATATCGATTCTGTCCAATAAAGGACCAGATATCTTGCTGATATATTTCTGTACAATCTGAGATCCACAAATACATGGACGGATAGGATGATTAAAGAAGCCACAGGGACAAGGGTTCATTGCGGCAACAAGCATAAAGCTTGCTGGATAGTCAACGGTGAACCTTGATCTGGAGATCGTAATTGATCTGGATTCCAGCGGTTGTCTCATTACTTCGAGTACAGATCTTTTAAACTCCGGGAGTTCATCCAAGAAAAGGACTCCATTATGCGCCAATGAGATTTCGCCTGGTTGCGGATTATTTCCTCCTCCTACTAAGGCGACATCAGAGATTGTGTGATGTGGAGATCTAAAAGGTCTTATTGTTAATAAGGAGGTTGAGCTTGGTAATTGGCCAGATACAGAATGAATTTTGGTTGTCTCCAGGGATTCATCTACTGTCAAAGGAGGTAAGATTGTTGGAAGTCTTTTAGCAAGCATTGTTTTTCCAGCTCCTGGAGGACCAATTAGAATTAGATTATGTCCACCAGCAGCAGCGATTTCCAGAGCTCTTTTTATGTTTTCCTGTCCTTTAACATCTGAAAAGTCCAGATCATAACTATTTAGGAGTTGTTCGAATCGTTCTGTGATATTGACATTGGTGCATTCAATCTCCAAATGACCCTTAATAAATTGAGTTGCCTCGTCTAGAGTTCTTACAGCATAAACATCTATTCCGGCAACTATTGCTGCTTCTTCTGCATTTTCAACAGGGAGAATAATTCCTTGAAAACCATCGTTTTTTGCCTGAATAGCAATAGATAAGACCCCTTTTACAGGATGAACTTTTCCATCTAGCGATAATTCTCCAAGGATTACATATTTATTTAATGATACTGTTGGAATTTGATTAGATGCAGCTAAAATGCCTATTGCAATTGCCAGATCGTAAGAAGATCCTTCTTTTCGGATATCTGCTGGTGCGAGATTGACAATAATCTTTTGTCTCGGCATGCTATATCCGGTAGAAATAATAGCGCTTTCTACTCTTTGGATGCTTTCTTTTACAGCATTGTCGGGTAGACCGACAATAAAGTAGTGTAAGCCGACTGTAACATTGACTTCTACGGTGATCGTTGTAGCGTTGATTCCGAAAACTGCGCTGCAATAGGTTTTTACTAGCATTTTAAAGATATTTAATATCTTTAAAAATAAATAAATTTATTTGAAATAAAATTATTTTTGATTGTAATGAGGTTAATTTTAATTGTACAAGTTTGAAATGTGTTTGTCTTTCTAATATGAAGCCAGTGAAAAGAATATATTTTGTTTATATAATTACAAATTGGAACAAAACTGTATTATATACAGAGGTAACAAATGATTTAAAGCGGTTAGAATCCCAGAGGGATGATATGTTTGTAGAAAAAATAAAATGTTTGAAGCCCCGTGCCTCTCAATTAGAATTGCTAAAGCAATTCTAATTGAGAGGCACGGGAGTGATATTCGTATATTATATTCTACAAATATTCCACCTCTAACGAGGTTTTATTCAATACCCAACCGAATTGCACGCTGAGTGCCAAGGGAACGATTGTTTAAAGCTATGATACAACCGAGGCTTCGATTCCGCTCAGCCGACGGTTTTATGAAGTCCAATTGTCCCATGGCCGTTCTGAGTGACAATCTTTATTTCAATTCTTTTTCTTTTAAAAACCTCAAAGTACTTGTTTTTAATAGTAGTCCATAGAACGTTTCTTGACTCCTTTATTTTCTCATCAATCTTATTAAAATCTAAGTACATATGCGCAGGATAATGGCTTGGATTTCATATTGTACATCCGTCCAAATGGAGGAACAACTTTGTCCAAACCTTTACAGGAAGCCATAAACAAAGGAATAATAAACCGTAAATTTATACCCTAAATAAATACCTTAAGTATGGAACTTAGTGATATATTAGAAAAGTGGAAAGAACTATTAAAGGGACCAAAACGGCCTGCCAATTATAAAATGCCCGTCGCTCCTAGAGGTACAAAAGTTACAGGAGCTGATATGGAAGCAAGATTAGCGAAGGATGTTGATTATCAAAATTGGTTGAAGGAAAAAGAAGAAGTTGGACAATTATTGTCAGCTGCATATGCTAAAGATGCCAAGCCATTGCTAGATGATTTAGAGAAAAATGGTATAAACATTGAATCCGTTTGGGACTTGGTTAATACCAAATCCAGTTATCCTGCGGCTATCCCAATTTTGATTGCCCATTTGCCCAGACCTTACGATATAAAAAACAAGGAAGGCATAGTCCGGGCTTTAGGGGTGAAAGAAGCAAAGGGAATTGCCTGCAGGGTTATTCTTGATGAATACAAAAGGTCTAATAATGAAAAAGATAGTTATCGCTTCACTTTTGGTAATGCTATGTCAGTAATCATCACCCCAGAATATACAGAGGATGTAATTGAAATTGTACAAGATGAAAAAAACGGAAACTCTAGGCAGATGTTTGTTGCATCCCTGAGCAAAGTGGGATCTCTTAGAGTTATAGCCGTCCTGGAAAGATTGTTATCTGACAACAATAAGATAATTAGAGAAATGGCACAGAAAGTTCTCCTTAAACTCAGCAAAAAAAAATGGACGAATTAAAAGGGCTCGTCAATTTCTTTTAAAGCTTTTTTGTTTGATAGATAGATTGTTCTCATCTGTAGATTCTGATGGGGGGGGTATTGGTGTGAAACATGAACCAATTCAATTAATGATGAAATACCATATTAGAATGATGAATTTCATTCTTTATAATATCCAAAATTCTGTTTCTAGATATTTCTTTTATAAACCAAGATTATTTCTTGTCATATGAAAAGCCGAAATGAATATGATGTCTTTAGCTTTGGTGTATATATTTAACAATTTTAAATCTTAAAGAGATGGCAAAGCAAGTATTTATTAATTTTCCTGTAAAGGACTTACAAAAAGCAATGGACTTTTATACTGCATTAGGTTTTACAAATAATCTTCAGTTTTCAGATGATGGTGGAAAATGTATGGTTTGGAGTGATAACATTTACGTTATGCTATTAAATTATGATAAGTTTTCATCTTTTGTGACTAAACCAATTTCTGATTCTAAGACAAGTATCGGCGGGATTTACTCTATGTCGGTTGATTCTGTTGAGGAAATGAATGTAATAATGGAAAATGGACTTAAGGCTGGAGGTACGGAACCAAATGAATTAAGGGATTATGGTTTTATGCAGCAGCGAACTATTGAGGATTTAGATGGAAACACTTGGGAATTCTTTTATATGGATTTTTCGAAAATGCCAACGGAATAAATTTGCTAGTTGTTTTCAAAAATTTCTAATAAATAATCATTAATTGTGGCAGTGCCTGACATGTATGTCAGGTTTTGCTATTTTTTTAGCTTCTTTAATCTCAAATTTTTAAAGGGGAAAAAACTGTATAAATAAAAAGACAATTTGTGTCTTTTTGCGGAAATAAATTATTTTAAAGTAAATTGATAGTGGTGAATTGCTAATTAATCCTTATATTTTACTGAATTGCAATATATATGTTGTGGTTTAATGTTGACGGGATAGGTTAAATTTTAAAAGCTTAAAACGATTCGGTCTATTTTTTGTTATTAATATAAGTAAAAGAAGAAATTGGTTTTAAAATAAATTGCAGTATAAGATGAAGGATAACGGTAAGATTGTAACAGCACTGTTGGCTGGATTAGCCGCAGGTGCAGTTTTAGGGATTATTTTCGCTCCTGAGAAGGGGAGTGAGACTAGAGAGAAATTAAATGAGTCATTGGCTGATTTGGGCGATGCGATTAAAGAACGCGCAGAAGAACAATTTGATCAGTTAAATGATTTTAAAGATAAAATCGTTTCGGCGGTTAAGTCTAAGCTAGGAAAAGCCGAAGATGCTATCGATGAAGAAATCGAAGAGCATGCTTAGGTTATTTGTCAAACCTTAGATTATTAATGAATTTTAAAAGTAATTCCGGGATTATCACCCGATAGTCCTGGAATTAATGATATGGAATTACGTGCATGGAAGAACAAAAATTTTCATTTTCTGAAGTATTCGAGAAATCTAAAGAATACATTGAAACACAGATTGAGCTAGCAAAACTTAGGGCCCTTTCTAGATCGTCTAGAATAATGGGTTCACTAATTGTTGATGGTAGTAAAGTATTATTGACATTGCTGATTGTGTTTTTTGTATCCCTTGCCCTTGGGTTTTATTTAGGGGAATTGTTGGGAAGTTATTCATTGGGCTTTTTGGCTACAGGGGGTATATTTTTTGTAATTCTGCTTTTAATTAGGGTCTTTGAGCCAAGATTAGAGGAAAAATTCATGAATATTTCTATCAAACGCATAATGTCCAAATGGGATACCGATGATGAGGATGAATTAGATGAAGAAGAGATTAAGGAGAAAGTGCGTGAGGCAGTCGATGAGGTAGAAGAAAAAGTAGAAGAAGAAATTAAGGAAGAAAAAGAACGAGTTTAATCTGGATATGAGGACAAATGTTACGAATTTTGATGAATTGAGTGCTGAGATTGCTCGCTTGAAAGTTCAGAAGAAAGAGCAAGAAGCATTTTTGTTAAATCAATACGATCTGCTAAAACATAAAGTTGAAGCGCCTGCTCGTATTGCAAATATGATTTTTAATCGTGTTCCTGGAATCTCTACGGTTAAAGGTTTGATTTCTGGTATAGGCCAAGTTACTAATAAGAATAATAAAGCTGATTGGTTGACTAAAACTTTGCAGTTGGGGCTTCCATTGGTTTTGAACCGTACCTTATTAAAAAATGCAGGCTGGCTGAAAAAGGGACTTGTATTATTGGGTTCCGAAACTGTTGCTAGTCAGGTGAATCAAACTAAGATTACATCAGTAAT
>Ga0233377_1000655_pt1 | contig 14620 bp, 12 predicted proteins | sample ElkDunMinimDraft_6_FD_191540 | JGI IMG/M metagenome (GOLD analysis project Ga0233377, IMG submission 191540) | Fecal eukaryotic communites from dung pellets of Tule Elk in California, USA - Elk Dung E36 | ecosystem: Host-associated > Mammals > Digestive system > Large intestine > Fecal | place...
ACCGGAACGGGCCAAGGCCAGAGCGCTCAATCAGGCGCATTGTCTCGTCGGCATCCGCCGCGAGGTCTGCCAGCAATCTCTCGACAACGGAATCGAACCCACCTTCGCCACCGGCGCAAACGCTCAGCATCTTCAAGCGTAAGGCGCTGGCCGTGTCGTCGTTGCGGGCAAGCCGCTTCAGTTGTTCGAGCCGGCGGGCCGAGCGGAAAAACTCCGCATGGGCGCGGACGACATCCTCAAGCCCTAATCCAAGACCCAACTCGGACAACCACAGGGCCGCCTGGTCCGCCTTGAACGTGCCGTGGGCCAGCTGCACATCGAGCAGCCAATTGCCGATCAGCGCCGGTTCCGGGCCCTCGCGGTAGAGCAGGAAACGCCCCTGCGGCTCCTCGCGAAGGATCCGGTGCTTTACCGCGAATTCATTGTTGGCGAGCGCGATCTTCTCGACGCCCGGCAGCTCCAGCGCCTCGAACGTCTCGCGCAGTTCGCGGGCCGTATCGGTCCAGAAGACGATACGGTGACGGTCGAAGGCCGCTTCCAAGCCTTTGGCGATGCGATCATTCATGCTCAGTCATCCGCATCCGACAAGCCTTTGATCGGCTTAAGCGCCTCGCCAAACTGCGGGTAGTTGAACTTCACCCCATCATCGAGATCGATCTCTTTCTTCTGCGTAGCCAGCGGATAAAGCACGTCGCGCTCATAGCCATCGAGCTCTTCGATCACCTTGGTTGCCTCGCCTACCTCTTTGAGCGCCTTGGCCCGCTGGGCGGGCGTGGCTTCGGGGTTGATGCTCTGTGCCTCCTGAGCCTTGCGGTGGGCCTCAAGCTTGTTGCGATATTCACGCAGATAATCGTTCAGCACCACGCTGACCGTGTCCGGCCGGTAGCGGTGCATGTAGATCAGCGCCTGGAAGCTGCACTTGGGGCTGGAGAACATCCAATAGATCGGACGCTTCTTGTAGCGACGCACATGGTAGTCATAGAAATCGCGGGTGAACCATTTGCGGATGTCCTTGCCCAGCGCACCTTCAATGAAGGCCAGATTTTCCTGAAACTTCGCTTCGCCGAAGGTCACGCGCAGGAACTTACGGAAACGCCCGACGATGTCGTCAGCGAACCAGTCACCGTCCAGCACGGGGATGACGTTATCGGCATCCGGTTCAAAGGTGGGCTCGGGTACGCGAGCTAGGTAATCAGCGAGACCTTCGCCTTGATTGGCCAGGATCAGGCCAGGCGCGTCAAGGCTGTAGCGGCCGAACATGCATCCCACGGCGTAGCTGATGAACTCCTGCATCGTGCGGACGCGAAGTGCGTCTTCCCGGTCTTCGTCGGTCTTTCCCGTTCCGATGGAATAGGCGGGGTTGCAGGTGAGGGTAATTTCCTCCAGCGGCACCTCGGGGGACAACTCGTCCTGCAGGCCGTAGGCGTCGATGAAGACACGGTTGTTCTCTTCCTCTAACCGCTGCATTTCGCTCGTCATGCTCTGCCAATGGGCACGGAGGCGGGTGTAACTACCTGCCAGCGTCTCGGCCCGGTGCTCGGAGGCGAGCAAAGGCAGCGCGGTGAAATCCCAAGAGACTTCGTAGGCGTCCCAGTCAGATTTGGATAATGTGACCAGTCGGTCGACCCGTTGCTTTACCGGTGAAGCAATCGCTTCGTCAGGAAATGGCAAGCCGGCAACCACCCCGTTGCTATAATGCAAGCCTGAGCAAAGTGCGTTTAGTAGCTGCTGGAAGACAGAAGAATTTGTCCAACTCATAAGAGCCGATTCGCCAACGCAATTCTCGTCATACATTGCCGGGCCGGTGACATCGAAAAGAAACCCTGAAGGGAAGTAACGTGAACCGAACTTTCCGGTGGTAAGGTCTGAATAAGCTACGCCCTCCCTGAAGTAGAAAGGCATATTCTTAATCGTCCTGCTCGGCGATCCATAGAGTTCGCCAGCGTATCCAAGGATGCGTTCTCCGTCATTTTCCCAATCGCAGAGGTACTCGTTGTTGCCAAACCAGCGACGGAACGAACCGCCCTTTTGATGAGGGAACCACCGGGCACCTGATTGCGAAGCTTCAGAGTGGCTGGCAGCTCCGTAGCATACACGACCAGCAGTCACTTCGTGCCAGAATCGGAAAAAGCGTCCATTGTCCGAACTAGCAAGGCCCTGCCTAGGGCGAGCGATCTCGCCCAGTATCTTGTCGGATTTAAACGCGTCGCGTAGTTGCTTGCTCAGCCAATATGCCAAAGCGCTTCCGGGAATTGCCAGAAAGTCAGACATAGGGGCGGTGAAGCTCAGCCCGCACTCTGGATCGCGGATCGCTTTCAGGAACATAATTTGCTTTTCCGCCTCAGATCGTCCTTCGACGAGACGAATGAATGTACCGGACGGGTCGGAAGATCTCGATTTTCGGAAGATGAATGCCGTAGTGCTGACAACTTCGCCGCCAATTGAGTCAAATCCACGAGAGCCTATGTGTGCCATAGTCTGGAGTGAGTTGTTCTTAAGGAGATTTTCTCGGAGCTTCTCGTAGGAGGATTGGAACATCCACCCCTGCATGTTGACCATGCCCATCAGTCCCGCCTTTACAGTCAGAGCAATTGCTCGCTCCATGAACATTGCGTAGAGGTCGGCCTTGCTCTCGGAGTATAGTTGCTTCGCAAGCTTTATAAGGTCATCGTTCATCCCTCCTTTGCTTCCCATATACGGTGGGTTGGCAACCACTACATGGTATTTGGGTGACAGGGCCTCGGCCATGTCCAGTACCTTCAGTACCCGCTCTTGGACCTCGCGCAGCAGCAGGTCGCCGCCGAAATCCTTCAACCGCACAATCTGGGTGACCTCGGCTGGATCACGTAATTTTGGCACGATCAGCGAGCCGAAGTTCTTGGCCTGCTCGAATTGCCCCATAGTCTCGCGAAAATCGGCGGTGAACAGATCGCTGCCCACCACGGCGGCAACGTCCTGCATCTCGGACGCCGTGAAGCGGACATCCTGTAGAACGCAGACGTTCGGCTGTACGGCTTGCCGCAGGAACCGCCTCCGTCCGAGCTTTGTTGCCGCCTTCATCGCCAGTGCAAAAGCCGCAAGCGCGCCAGCGCGGTCATCAATTTCGATGCCGTACAGATTGTGGGTCAGGATCAACCCGGGGATCTCGGTCGCCTCGTACCCCTCTTCCTCATAGATCGCGGAGAGCAGATCAAAGGCATAGGTCAGCATGTGCCCCGACCCGCAGGCCGGATCACAGATCCGGATATCCTCAGGCCGGGAAATGCGCAGGAAATCTGTCTCTGGCTCTTCCGGGGCGATGTAATAGTCCATCTTCGCCGCCAGCTTCGAGTTCGGGCGGTTCAGCAACCACAGCCGCCCCAGCGAATTTTCCACCAGATAGCGCACGATCCAGTGCGGGGTGAACAGCTGGGTTGCCGCCGGAATGTTCTCCGCGGTGATCTTCTTGTTCTTCTTCAGCCCGGCAAAAACCTCGTCCTTCTTCTCCGAGATGTAGAACTGGTAGAGCCAGCCGATAACCTCAACGTCCTCACAAACGTCCGGCGTCATCGCCTCGCGCACATAGGCGAGGATCGAGGCGTTCGACAGAAGGTCGTCGGGCAGAAGTAGCTCTGTGTAGTCGTCGATCCGTTCGAACAGGAACGGCATTGCCTTGTGCAGGTCATTGCAAATGGCGACGATAAGCAGCCGGTAGGCCTCGGTCTGGGCATCCGAACTGGGCGTGCGGCCATCAAGCAGGCTGCGGACCTGTTCGCGGATCCTGTCGGGCACGCGGCCCTCGTCCATATGCCCAGCCTTGGCCTCCGCCAATATCTCTGGCTGAAACTGTCCGGCGACAGGCGATACAACGCGCACCGGGCTCAGCTCATTCACGTCCATGAAACGCAGAGCCGAGAAGCGATTGAACCAGGTGTACGCGACGCGCTCAACCACCTGATCCTTACCGTCCCTGGCAATAACCGCCTCGAGTTTCCTCATTGCATCGGGATGCTCGCGCCGGGCAGCTGAGTTTTCGGCAATCACGGACTCCAGCTTGGCACTGACCTGCGTGATCAGGGCGCGGCGGGCAAACTGCGCGAACTTCTTGAGCTTCGAGGTATCCATCAGGCAGCTGCCCCTTCACTTATGCGCCGGAGAGATTGATCTCCGAATTTGTTTTTCCACTGTGCAACATTCAGCACGATGCAACTGGTGGCGCAGTCCCGCTCCCAATCGTCATGAGACAGAGGAATTGATTTTCTGAGTTCGTCCTGCTTCGCCAGAAGCAGTGCACTATCCAGTTTTTCCATGGAAATGAGTGCGATGTAGATGATCTCGCGCTCACCTTTCCCTTGGATTGACCGAAAGAAAAGTGTGTCCCGAAATTTGCCCGAGAGGCTTTGCACGAGCTCTCCGGATTTTAGCTTTTTCTCAAAAGCTTCAGGTTTCTTAGCTGCGGGGTAGTCCGGGTCCTTTATTTCAATGAAAATATCACGACCCTCGTACTCCGCGATAAAATCGACCCGCTTCGCGGTGCTTGCTCCGTGATACGCAGCGTCGTCAAAATGAATGACGCGATTAGCCTCCTGAAAGGTCAATTCCAGATCGAACTCCTGAACGGTCGTCATAGCTTGACGCCTTCCAGCGAGCGGTCGATCTCAGCATCGTATAAGTCACTAAAAGTTTGAGATATTCCTGTCTGGGAAATGTGGGAGTAATCATCGATGGATTGCACTGATATCGATCGATCGCCTGCTGCTTCAACTATGACGTGATAGCGAATGTGATCCTCCTTGCCCTCTTCTGAGAGCAAATCGAACCATTTCAGCAGGACATAATCGTGCGTAGCCAAAATGATCTGCTGGCCGTTGCGCGACAGCTCGAGGAGGACCTGGACGACCTCTTTCATGAGTGCAGGATTCAGGTTTGCCTCAGGTTCATCCCATAAGAGGATTCCGGTGCTGCCCGGGTTGATCGAGCCATTACAGAGCAGGCGGTGCAGGACACCAATTTTCCGGTAGCCTTCGGCCGTCATGCCGCTTGACAGCGGCTCCCCGCCTTTGGACTTGAAACGCAGGACCGTGGAGTCCTGATACATTTGCGCGGTTTTGGCGCTCGAGCGGTCCGGATCGGCCCTCTCCTCATATTCCCCGGGTTCAAACTGAAACCCGCCTTCATTCGACCACCGGTAGCGTCCCCCGACGAGGGCGACCAGTTCGCGGACGATGGTCGAGAGCCTCGGGTCCTCTGCCAGGCTAGTGGCCTCATCTTCGAAACCAGGGGTCGCGAGGTGTGCGGCGAGGTCGAGGTACGTGTCGTCAAAAATCATCTCGACAGTAGCCCGATCATGACTTTCGTTCTGCATCGCGCGAACGAGAGACAGGACTTCCTTCGTCGGGATGAACACGGGGCGGGACTGCGCTTCGGAGCGAGCGTCTTTCTCTACTTGAACGCCCTTGGAATTGCTGTTGAATGAAATGGCAACACGTGTGTCGTCGCTGCCCGTCAGGCACAGTCTGGCTCCTCCAGACGCTCCCCGGGCCCGCAATGCACCAATCCTGCTCTCGCCCGGAGAAAATACCCGCAGAAGCTTGTTCGTCAGCTGCGCGTTTGCGTCCTTCTCTGAGCCCTCTACCGCCGATGCTGGCTGGCTTGCGATCGCCAGCGCGTAAATTGCTTTCAGCAGATGAGTTTTACCGGTTCCGTTTGAACCGATGATCACGTTGATGCGCGGCGACAGCGGGATATTCAGGTTCCCGAACGCCGTGAAATTCTCGATTTCAATGCCCGCAATCATCAGACCGTGATCCTCTTGCCGCTGCGAATTTCGGCGAGCAGGGTTTCGCGGTAGGATTGAAGGTACGTTTCAACGTCCGCCTCGCTGGCGAGATACGGACTGGCGAAGCTGACCTTGAGACTGGCGGTCGAGACATACTCCACGGGCGAAGGAGCCGGAACCGGCTGCGGCGTGATCCCTCCGGCAGGCGCTTCATGCGCCGCGCTTTCCCCCGACTGCTGGGGCTCGTTGGCGGGAGGTGCTGGCGGCGCCGGCGGCGTTGCCAGCCTGGCTACCTTTCCAAGCAATGCTGGATAGGTTTCCGAGCGGAAATTGGCCGTACGCTCGCGGATCATAGCCACCAGTTTGGCACTGCGGACGCTGGTCTCAGCGGCCTCGCACTCTCTGAGGATTCCAGCCTTTGCAGCTGCATCCAGCTGCACGAATTCTGGTACCGCCTCGATCTTGGCCTTGAGCTCGGCCAGACCCCGGAGAGCGCTGGCCCGCTCCTGCACCAGCAGGGCATCTACATTGGCACGCAGCTTGTCGAGCTCAGCCTTTACCTGCTGGATCGCATTGCCCTTGTAGCAGAGCGGATTGACCAGAACTGCCCGGATCACTTCGGCCTGAGTGCTGCCGGTGTAGGACAGGTTCGTTACTTGCTCGGCGAGGAAGTTGCGGGCCTCATCATAGATCCTGCGCTGTGCCCCGCCCATAAAGCGTCGGATAGGGTCAATCACCTGCTCCTTCGCATCAATCAATGGGTCTGCATGCCTGGGTAGGTCGGTGAAGTACCAGCCATAGGCTTTGCTCTCCACCTCGCGCAGCTTCTCTATGACCGGCGTGATCGCCGCGAGGAACGGATAATCCTGGAGTTGTGCCTCGAGCGCTGCCAGTTCAGCCACCAGCTTCGTGATAGCCTCTCCCGTTTCCTTGCCCAGGGCCTTTGCCTCGGAAGCGACAGGCTGGCTGTCGAACATTTCGGCATGGAATTCCCGCAGGGTGCGCACCTGGTTAGCGGTGAACTCCACCTGCAGATCGAGAACTATGTTCGCCAGTGCATGCGCATTCTTCAGCGCCTTTTCCAGCGCATCCCCTTCCAGCGGAGCGCCATCCGAGCGGGCTTCCAGCTTGCCATGGGCAAAGAGGCTGGCGACAGTGCACAGGATCGCGGCATTGGGCCAGCCATAGGGCTTGACCTCGAACTTCTCGACGATCGCCTTCACCGAAGTGCGAACACCGGTGCGGACGTTGCCTTGCGCGAAGTTCAGGATTTCCTGCTCGGCTTCGGTCAGGTTGCTGGCACCCGAAATCAGCGCACCGTCGTTGGTCTGCCTCAGGAAGCGGCCGATATCGGTTTCGGCATAGGTCGCACCGCGCAGCATCGGCAGATTGGTGTAGACCTTGTCGACCAGCAGCTGGAATGCGCGCCGGACGCGCGCCTGCGGATCCTCGCCACGCAAATCCAGTTCCTCACCGCGGACGAACAGCTGCGCTTCCGCAACCAGCGTTCTCGCCCGAGTTGAAAGATCTCTGTAGCGGTTCGCGTTCTGTTGCCCCTTCTCGCTGATGATCCGTTCAATCGAGGCCTGGGGAGCGGTCGCCCGGGTCTGGCGGACATACTTCTCTGTCTGTTTGTACATCACCAGGTCACGGGCGAAGCGGTCGTCTGCCTTGAGCAGGATCACAAGTTCGTCGTTTGACATGCTGCCCATACGCAGCGCCTGGGCGTTGCCGCTATGCTCGTGGAAAGGCGTGACCACATTGATAGAAAGTTCGTAATCCCGTCCTTGAAGGCGGTCGTCGAGCTTGCGGGCAAATGAGTAGTCATGGGCCGCCCCGTCATGGCGGATCTTACGGTCCTTGATGACTCCATCAAAGATCAGCGCTTCCAATTCCCGAGCGACCTCGGTGGCATCGACATCGACGTTTTTGATCTCCTGTTCGACATCCTTTTCCTCGTCGGTCAGGAATTCGAAGAGATCGCCATTGCGCTGGATGTAAGTGTTTTGCTCGAGCAGGCTCAGAGCCGCCTCGACCCGGCGTTTGAGCGCGGTCTCATCCTCGTCAAACTTTTCGCGCATGAGGATCGCGATATTGCGGGCCGTCGGCTTGAAGGGCTTCACATATTTGACAAGAAACAGGGCCTTCAGAATGCGCGTGGCAAACTCGTTTCCAAGGTTGCGTTCGGCAATCTGGATGGATTGCTGAACGCTGGATTTGAGTGCCGTTCGTATCCCCTCAAACATGAGATCGAAGGTCGCAATCTGGCCAAGCTCCAGTTCAGCCAGATGAATGGCGACCTCCTGGAACACGCCCAGCATCGAACGCTCGCCGACGGAACTGTGCCGGCCTTCAAACGCGTTGTGCTGCGACAGCCCCTGGATGGCCATCTGGAACAGCGGGTACTGATACGGGATGAACGGGTAGCTGTGGATGAAGTGGTCGCGGTCCTCGAAGTTCTTCAGATGGATCGAACCATCCGCAAAATCGAACAACGTACGCATGTTGTTGCTCTCGCGGCGGTACAGATCCGAGAGGCTCCCAACCCCCAGTTCAGTCTTTTTCAGCAGGCGTTTTTGGATCACCTCTGCCACGTCCGCGCTGTTGAGCGGCATCCGGTTGGCAAAACGCGCCTGGATCTTGGAAAAGTCGTTTTCCTGCCGCTCGTTCATGTCGCCGATGACGGCATTCATGTCCTGCTGCGCGGTAACGATGATCCATGCCCGCCCGCGGCATTTGGTGTTCAGACTCTCGGCGATTGTCTGGAGATTGGTCATCAGCTTGACGTTGTCAGCGATGTATTGGCCGACCTCGTCAACGAAGAAATTGAGGCGAAAATCCGTGCCTTGAGCATCGATGTAAGCCTTCACCTTGTCGGCGAAATCCTCGATCGAAACCTTGTAATCCGAGCGGTACTTGGTGAGAATCCCGGCTGCCTCCGACGCATCGGCGCCGGTCGCCTTTGCATAAGCATTGGCGATGTTGCTGCCCTCAAGCAGGGCTTGCTCCCGCCCGCGCTCCCACGGCTTGCCAGCAATCGCCTGATAGGCCTCCCTAAAGGCGCTGAAGACATTGCGGCTGTCGAGATCGCGCTCGAACTGGGCGATGTGAGCCTGCTTGCCATAGTAACCGCAGGCTTCGTCAAAGACCTTCTGGAAGACCGATAGCAGCGCGTCGATCTGGTCCTTGGAAATGACATCGGCCTTCTGGTCGATGTTGAACAGGATGCTCCTCGACGGGATTGAAACTGCACGCTTCAGGTCGGCTGAGAGGATTTCGTTATCCGCGCATTTGTCTTTGAACAGCTCATAGGCCGTTGCTCCGTCGACCTTGCGGTTCTCGAGCACCATCGCCAGCATCTTGAGAAGGTGCGATTTGCCAGAACCGAAAAAGCCGGAGATCCAGACGCCATTGGCGGTTGTGTAGTTTTTGTAGGCGTCGAGAAACTTCTCGATCTGCTTCTCGATCTCGTTGGTGAGAACGTATTCCTCGAGCTCAATCCGCAGGCTCGCGTCATCGTCTGCCTTGATGACGCCTTCAATCGGACGGTCGACGGGCTTTTCGAATATGTCGCGCAAAATGGTCATATAAGCCCCCTCAGACCTCGTAATTGAAGATGTTGAATGCACGATAATATTTGTCGTCGTGCAGAATTCCGAACAGATCCAGCGAGGCCCCGCTGGCCAAGGCGTGTGTGTAGTTTCCAGGGAAAAACATGAGCGTTGGCTTTTCCTTGGCCGTGCTCTGCAGATTGTTCAGCACGTTATGCGAACGGATATAGGGGAAGACTTCGCCCACACCGGAAAGGAACAGGACGTCAAACGTTTGGCTTGCCAGCCTCTTGCCGATTTCGGGAATGAGGTGCGTCTCGGGATCAAGGACATTCTGCAAAAGCTCTTGCAGCTCGTCCTTTGTTACCCCCTGTTCGGCATCGATCAGCTCATCCCAGATCCCGCGCTCGCGGAGTATATCGATAGCCAGATCATAAAGATTGATGTCCAGTACCGTGACGCCGCGATTGGCGAGCTGTCTGACCAGCTGGCCCCGCACCTGTTCCATGTCCACAGCGTCGCTGGCCGGGAAAGGGCAGATGAAGAAAGGGACCTCGTTCCCCAGGCCCAGTTTCTTAAGAAATCGCTGGCTCGAAACGACTTCCAGCAAATGGTCCTGACGCTCTCGGGGCGTCATCGTGTTTGTATCTCTTGTCATCAGGCGCCCCTTTGCCTGCCGAGCTCCGCGCCCGGGAAATATCGCAGTTCATGCGGGTCAGATTGCGCCATCAAGGCCATGAAGCCCGGCGAGAGCAGCGCCCGACAAATATGATCCTCCTGGTTAAGGATCCCCGCCTCTCTCATGAGCCTAAACAGGATCTGACGCAGTTTTTCGCGGGTCGAAGTGCTGATGGCTTCGATCTCTGGCTCCCATTCAGCCTTGGCCGCGTAGAACGCATCGAAGTCGTCGTAGGTGATGTGGGTGCGGAAACTTAGAAAACGCTCGGACAGGAGTTCAACCGCGAACTCACCGATGAACCGATAGCCCCGGCACAGTGCCAGCCAGAGGACCGAAAGCTGATCCGCGTAATCACCATGACAAAGCAGATCGATCTCATCCGCCTTGAGAATTTCGAGGCGATTGGCGATCTCCCGGACCGAGCGGGTCACCGATGACTGTTTGCGGAATGGAATGACGCCCTTTGCTCCCGCAGCCTTCTTGACCGCAGTCCAGTCTCCTAGCTCCTGATAGAGGCGTGCGATCGCAACGCTCTCGTTCAGGAACAGGCCGCCGGTGCCGAAGGACATCCGATATTTTGAGGTATTTGCCTTCTGAGTCATAAGTTGGCGCCGTTCCCGAGCGAGAGCGCCACCTCGGCCGCGTTCAAGAGCACGATCTGCTGATCTTGGGGTCTACGTGCTGCCGGATCGGTGTCCAATCCAAGGCGCTTCAGTGCATAATAGAGAAGAGCCCTTCGGACCGGGATAGTCGTCACGCCCCGTTCCATTCCGTAATCGAGCTCGATCGCCTTGCGCTGACCGGCACTCAATGCGGGATGAGGCGCGATCTGCAGCTCAACCTGCTCTTCCCATTCGCTATCGCCCGAAAGCATAGCATCTGCCGGCTTCGATGAGCGCGTATCGGTGATGCGCGAGAGAACAAAGTCCTTGAAGGTGCTGCTGCGTGAGCAATGCGCCCGAGCATGCCATCTGAAGCCGTCAAACACCAAGGCATGAGGTTCGATCCACCGCCAAGCAGGCTCAGGGGATGACATCGATTGGTAGAAGACCTCGATCGCCTCGTGCCGCTTGATCGCCGTTACGATGGCCCTCAGAATTTTGGGCGAGACACCCCTGGAGGGAGTCGGGGCACAGGCGAAACTGGGCAAGCCTCCGATCCAGCTGTCGTCGGCGCTAATGATTCCATCAGACAGTGATCTGAGCTGGGAGAGATACTGCGCTGCGTCGGGCTGATGGAATACAGGGGTGAACGACGAGCTACGAACATAAGTCCTGGCGCTCTTGTCGTAGACCATGTTGGCTTCAGCCAGCCCGAGATATCGGTTCAGATCCGTCGAAGCCTGGTTGATCGAAACACCGAAAACTTCGATTAGGTCACTCCGGTTAACATGCCCTTCCCAGAAGAGCCTGAATTCGATGAATTCAAGGCGGCTCTCAACCCCGCGCCTCAATCCCGAATCGCTGTCCATCCTCAGATCCCCCAAGAAACTGGGCTAAACCAGTTTCTGTATGGGTAAGCGTAGTGGATGCTTGATGGCGAGGCAACGAGATTCGGAAAGCTGCTGGCCCCGGTTTCGCTAATCTACCTGCGGCTAACTGCCTCTGAGCTAGCAAGAAAGTCCGACACTTTCTGGCAGGTCTTGCGGCGCGGCCTGCGCCCGTCGCGAAGGTCCTGAACGAAGCGAGGATCTGCCACGACGTGCCGACCGAAGGTGCTCGGCGACGTCCGTGTTTGCGCCAGATATGCCTCGATCTGCTCCAGTAGCTCCATCGCCATAGACTCGCTTTAAGCTTGCGTTCCTGTTATGTTCTTACTAGGAAGGCTTCCTAGAGTCTAGGATCGATTTTCCTAGGTGCCCGCGATAGGACTGGCAGTCATGGACGACGCACGGAGAGCCCTGGACGAACTGATCCAGCAACGAGGTGTGAATTACTCCTCGGTTTCGCGCCTGCTGGGGCGCAATGCTGCTTACATCCAGCAGTATATTCGGCGCGGCAGTCCGCGGCAGCTGGACGAGCAGGATCGCTCGGTACTCGCGCGATTTTTCGGGGTCGATGAGAAAGTTCTCGGCGCCCCTGCCCGTCGTTCAGGCCCAGTCGTCGAACTGGTCCATGTGCCTTTGCTCAATGTCGAGGCATCAGCCGGCCACGGCGCTCTCGCTGAGATGGAAGCCAAATCCGCGCAATTCGGCTTCGACGAGAAGTGGCTGCGCCGACTGACCGCGAGCAAGGCATCGAGCCTCTCGATTATCGCGGTCCATGGGGACTCCATGGAGCCTACCCTTCATGATGGCGACGAAGTCATGGTCGATCTCGGGGACGGCCAGGCGCGCCTGAGAGACGGGATCTATGTCCTGCGGATGGACGACATGCTGAGCGTAAAGCGGATTGCCCTCGAACCGCAGGGCAAGCGCGCGTCGGTTCTGAGCGACAACCCGGCCTATCCAAGCTGGCGCGGTCTCGAGAAGCGGACGCTCAATATCGTCGGGCGGGTTCTCTGGTTCGGACGAGCACTCTAAGGGAGCCATATGATACTTGCCTTGCTTGCAGCATCCATCGTCGCCTCCGGTCAGACCTTCACCTGCACACCGACCCACGTCTGGGATGGTGACGGTCCGGTCTGGTGCGCGGAAGGCCCTCACCTTCGGATCGCCGGCATCGCTGCGCGAGAAATGGACGGCACCTGCCGCACCAACCAGCCCTGCCCCGATGCCACGGCGATTGAGGCGCGCGATGCGCTGGTACGGCTGATGGGCGGGGCGCGCGGAACGATCTCGACCGGTCACGTGGTAGTCAGAGGTCCGCGTCTCACATGCCGCTCCGAGGGATCCGCAGGCGGAAACAGGACCGCTGCCTGGTGCCGTCTGCCGTCAGGTGCCGATCTGTCATGCGCCATAATCAAGACCGGCACAGTCCTGCGCTGGGATCGCTACTGGAAAGGCCCGGCTTGCCGGTGATCAGCGCTGAGCATCTGACCGGCATCGTCGAACGGGCGGCCAACGGACTGGTGCTGCGAACCGATGTTGGCGGGATGTGGCAACTCGACAACACCCGCCAGGTACGCAAATTCATCGGCTCCCGCGTCGAAGTGGTCGGGGAGCGTTCGGGGTTCAACGGATTTGTCTGCGACCAGATATGGCCAGCCGGACAGCCTCGTCCGACTGCATTCACACTCCGCCTCGAATTCATTCTTGCCGCAGCCTTCGTCGCCTATGGTCTCTACGCGACGGTTGGCGCGGCCATCAGCGCACTAGGCTGATGCTCAGCGACTGGGAACTCTGGGCCTGCGCCAACCATGTCCTGCAAACTCATGGGGACAAGGCACCCTTGCACGTCGCCGAGCAGATTGGGGCTCTCGCACTTACTGGCGACGAAGCAGGCATTCGGACATGGCAGGCTATCGCCGAGCGGATTGTCCAGCTGAGCTCCAACGCCCCGGACCGGCCACTCCAGTAAGCCTCCTCGACAAGCCCAATCAGTTCATCCGATCGGCGACAGATCGCCCGGAAACAGGCACGGCTGCGCGCCTGCGCCGCCATGGCTTTCGCCTTCGATGGTGAAGCCGCGCATGCGTTCGACCAGATGACGAGCAAGATCGACCCTGGCACTACGCTGGGCGCGTGGATCATCGGCATTGAGACGGACGAGCATGTGCTCCGGCGCAACGGCCAGCGCGACTTCGAGATGCGTGAGGAGGATGTCGTCGGAGATTCGGGGCATGGGCTAATGAGAACAAATAAAGAACTTCGCGTCAACCGGCAGTGTGCGGACGGATGGGGACAGCAGCACGCTATATGCCGATTTCGAATGGCTTGGTGATCGACCGGTCAAGCTCTGGCGGGTTGCGTTCCGGTGCAGGAGCCACACGATCTTTGGCCTGCCCTTTGGCTGCCGCATCGCGGAGGAGATCGACCGTTTCAAGCGCCGAACGCTTCATGCCGGCATTGCGCTCGACTGCCGCTTCGAGCTTGCCAGCATTGTCGACATAGAGGGTGAGGCCATCGCGCAGCCGTGTGATCGTGACCAGAAACGTCTGCTGGTTGGCCAGATTGCGCTCGCGGCTGTCCATGACCGCAATACCGCGATCGGAGGTCAGCCCCTGAGCCATATGGGCATTGAGCGCATAGGCGAGATCGAGACGGCGGAGCATCGGGTCGCCCTGCTCCAGCCTGTGCTCTGCGCCCAAGGATGTCTTCACCACGACAGCCTCTTTGTCGACAGCGACAATCCGGGCCTGGTCGGCATTGAGCAAGCCCCGCTGGTGATCGGTCTCGGTCCACCGGATCCTGTCGCCGGTGTAAATGTCTAGAGCGCGGACTTCGAACAGGCGCAGCGGATCCTGCTCACCTTGCGGCCTGATCTGACCCGGACGAAACTCGAACTGGCGACCACGCTCGTTCTCCAGCGTGACTCGCTCGCGTGCCACATCGGTTCCAACCACCCGGTATTCGCCTGCTGCAAGGCCCTGGCTGCGCTGACGCCGCGCGACATCGACCACCATGCCGGGCGCATAGGTGCTCGCATAGCGCAGCTCCTCGCGGGTCACATTGACGCGCGAAAGGGTCCGGAGCTGCATGGTTTCAGGACCAAGCTCGCCGCTCGCTTTAAGGCCGGTCTGCACCGCATCGTT
>Ga0233377_1000657_pt1 | contig 14558 bp, 19 predicted proteins | sample ElkDunMinimDraft_6_FD_191540 | JGI IMG/M metagenome (GOLD analysis project Ga0233377, IMG submission 191540) | Fecal eukaryotic communites from dung pellets of Tule Elk in California, USA - Elk Dung E36 | ecosystem: Host-associated > Mammals > Digestive system > Large intestine > Fecal | place...
ACACGGACTCGAAGGCGTCGAGAATCAGGTTGACGTTCGGCGTGTCCACGCTGACCGGCGGCCACTCGGAGACGCTCTCGAACGCAGGCAGGGTCAGGTCGACCAGGTGATACGTGAGCCCGCCCGTGACCCTGACCTGGATCGGGAAAGAGCGGCCGAGACGAGCCACAGCGCCCCCTTAGTAGTTGGAGGCGCGGTTCACGGCCTGGCCGAGCATGGTTCCGCGACCGGCGACAAACGGGATCACCGCAGGCAGGATCTCAACGGCGCACCAGTTCCATTCGCGAGTCTCGCCCGCGCCGTTGAAGTTGAGCGTCACGCTCGCGCCTTCCAGGGCGGTGTTGGACGCCTTGTAGACAGCGACGCCGGCCATGCCCTCGAACAGGCCGCCGAAGCTGAACCCTGTGTCGCTGCTGGTTGCCGAGTCGTCCGCGACCGCGTCAGCGGCGATCCCGACCGCCCGCGACGCCGCCACCGTAGACGCGTACACGGCCGGCGTCAGGTTCGCCGTGGTCGAGTTGCCCTCGCCGATCGCGCCGACCGGGTCACCCTCCACATCAGCGCCGGTGACGACCAGGAGCTTGAGCGCGGTGAGCGTGCCGGAGCTGCTGGAGGTGTAGGTGACCGTCCGCGACACCGACGTGGGCGGGATAGCGGTGAAAACGGCCACGCCCGCCGCGTACGCTCCCGAGTCCTCGCCGAGCTGGTGGCGCACCTGCTCCGTCCACGTCAGGGCAGCGCCCGAGTTACTCATGGTCATGTCGCCACTCCCGGCCGCGTCCGCGACCAACGCCACCAGCAGGCTGCCCTCCGGCGCCGTGAACGAGGCGGTCGTGGAGGAGGTCTCTTCAGCTACCAGCGCCGGAGTGGAGCCGTGGATCGCGATCGGCACCGCGTCACTCCTCGATCCACACGATGTAGGTGTAGGCCGTGACGGCGGCCGGGGCATGCACCCGCACCCGTAGGAACCTGGAGATCGGCACGCCGAACTCGCGGCCGAGTGGCCACATCTTGGCGTAGCTCGTGGTCGGGGCCACGAGCGCGACATCGCCCGTACGGGTGGCGGTGATCGACCCTTCCGACGAGGCGGTGTAGCCGGTCGCCGAGGTGCCGAGCGTCATGAGCGACGCGGGCGCGTTCGGGTCGTTGTACGGCTGCACACCGGCTGCGACGTGCGCCGTCACGGTGGCGGCGACGTCGGTCGCGATCAGCTCGCACTTGATCGGCTCAGCAGCAGCGCTGCCGTTGAACGAGATGCCCCACTCCACGACCTTGATCGCCCGCGTGGACGGGGTAGCGATCTGCAGCAACGTCTTGATCGCCGTCGTGGTGTTCACGGGCGAGAGCGCCGCCGTCGTGGGCATCGCCCCGTTGGCGGCGAAGTACAGAGCCATGACCGGCCCCTTTCAGCAGAAAACCCCGCACGCTGGCGGGGTGAAGAAGAACGGGACGGGGTCAGGCGGTGGCGCGCAGCACGGTCCGCCAAACGCCATCGGCGTGGAAAGTGATCGAGTACGTACCGTCGCTGGAGTCGTACTCCTGGCCAAAGGCCCGGAGCACGAACGCCCTGTTCGACAGGCCGGGCGCGTAGATCAGCAGCCCCTCAGCGGAGATCGTCGCCGACGTCCACGAGATGGCGTCGAACCGCCAACCGATCTTGTTTGCGGCGGATCCCAGTTCGGCGAACGACACGACCGTCAGGTCCTCGCCGCCCGCCGTGTAACCCGGGCCGCTGGTCTCCCCCGCGTTCCACGGGGCCGAGCCGTACGCCGGGTTGGTCTGGCTGAAGTTCGGCGTCACGCTGCCCTCGAACAGCGCGCCCTTGAACAGGCCCGGCGTCGTGCTCCCCAGATCAATCGTGATCGTCTGCCGCATCGTCTTGACGTAGCTGTCGTTGAACCACGCATCCTGATCGAAAGCCACCAGGCGCTCCTATCTGAGATTGATGCGGACGTCTTTGCGCTGGCGGCCTCGCTGGTCAGTCCGCTCCGTCACCTGATTGCCAAGCTGGTCAGTGGTCTTCTTGAACCGCTCACCGGCGTCGGTGCGGCCCTCCGACACCTGGTCGCGGGTGACCCACGTCCGCTCCCCCACCACCACGTCGGTGGTGCGGCCCTCGCCGAGCGGCTCGCCGCCGCGCGCCCACTCCCCGAACGTCTGGCCACTGTCTGGATCCCAAGGCACGGCTACGCCCTCCTGCTCGTTGGTTGAAGGCGGGCTCAGCCGCGACTGTCGATAACCTGGGCGATCCGGGCGGTCAGCACATCGACGTCCGCCGTCTCCCGGATCACCGCGCCCGGGAAGTTCACCGACGTACCACCACCACCGGCAGCACCAGCGCCACCAGAGGCCGACGCCAGCCCGCCACCGCCAGACGGTGCAGGCGCGAACGACGAACGCGGAGCCTGCTGCGGAGCAGACACCCTGCTGTAGTTCGTCAACCCGGCGCCGCCTGTGGTGTAGCCGCCGGTCCCGTAATGGCCGGCCACCATGTTGGCCGGCGTGCCCGACGAGCCCTTCACGCTGCCCGGAGCCGGAACATTCGTAGAGCCCGAGGACCCGCCCTTACCGGAGCCCTTCGAGCCCTTCGCCGCCTGCGCCGCCTCGGCGACCACCGACCCGAGGTAGTCGACGCTCGTAGTCAGAGCACTCACGCTGGACGACACGGACTCACCCGTGAGCGCCACACTGTCGCTGAGGACCTGCGACCCGGTCAGCCAGCCCGCGTTGAGCTGCTCCGCGCTGGACCCCACCTGGCTGATGCTGGAGGTGAGAGATCCGGCCTGGCCCATCGTGTCGGCCAGCACGCCCATGACGGACTGCAGCCCGCCGGCGACTTGCATGTTGGTGCCGTCGATCGTCACCGACAGGTCGGACAGGTTCTTGGCCGCCCGCCTGTTCATAATCTCCAGGCCGAAGTCGTCGGCCACCTGCTCCAGGATGGACAGCGCGCGGGCGCGGTACTTGGAGCTGTAGGGGATGTACGCCTCACGCCCGGCCTCGCCGAACACCGTGTTCGAGTGCGGCAGGTACGTGGCCTGATCCCTGGTCATCGGCGGCGGGACCATCAGACCGCCCGCGGCCATGTAGTTGGTCTGGCCGTCGAGGGACTGGATGCCGCCCGAGGCCCGCACCTTCGCCTCAACCGCCTTCCTGCCGGACGGCGAATCGTAGATGGTCTTGGTGTAGACGGACACCACCATGCCGTCCACCTCTTTCAGCTTCCGCTGATACTCCTTGAGGAGGTCGAGCGCTTCCCTTCCGCCCGGCGTCTTCACGTCCGTCTTGACGTTGCCTGGGATGAGCCCGAGCTGGTCGGCCAGCCCCTTGGCCTGCGACTTGGAAAAACCCATCTGCGTGGCGACGTTGATGAACGCCGTTCGCTGAGCGCCGAGCTTCTCCGTCACCTGCGCCAGCGGCGTGCCCTGGTCGATCAGCGCTTGCCGGTAGGCGTTCGCCGATCCCGCCAGGCCGATGAGCGTCTCCCGGTTCGCGCGGCCCTTCTCGGTGTTGGAGCTGGTGGCCTGGCCGTTCTCCTTGATCGAGTTCGCGGCCTCGTCCAACGACCGCTTGTAAGCGATCTCGGCGGTCATCGCGTTCGTTGTCAGCCCGACGAGCTGACCCAGCGCGCCGCGGAGCGTCTCCACGTTCCCGGCCGCCGTCGAGGCTGACCCACCCATGTCCTTCAGCGCGTCACCCGTGGGCCCCGTCGCCTCCTTGGCCGCCGCCACGGCGCCGCTGTACTGCGGCATCAGCGCCTTCAGCTTGTCCACCTCGCCACCCGACAGGCCCGCCTGCCTGGCCAGCTCATCGAACAGTTTCGCCGCCTCGGCCGTGTTACCCGACTGGACCATCTGCGCCAGCGTCTTGTCCGCGTTGCCGAGCCGCTGCACACCGGTGTCCATCGTGTACAGGTCACCCGTCACCGAAGAGGCCATCTCGGCGACGTTGCTGCTGATCTGCGCGAACGGGTTGTCGCTCGACAAGCGCCGCACCGTGTCGCCCAGATTCTCGAACTGGCCCACCGTGGGGGCGAACCACACCGCCGAGCGGCCCATGTCGCCGGCCAGCGTGTCCAGGTTGGCGCCGAAGGCGTTGAGCACCTCGGCGGCGGGCTTGCCCTGCTGCGTGAACTGCGTGACCTGCTTGGACAACTCCGCAATGTCCGGGTTCAGGCCGGACAGCGAGTCCGTCAGCGTGTCCACGGCGATCGCCGCCCCGGCCACGACCGCGGCCATGCCGCCCGCCGCGAGTTGCCCGGACAGCCCGCCGAGCTTGCCAGCGGCCCCGTCAGCGGACTTGCCCGCCTTGTCGATCCCGCCTGCGAGACCGTCGAAGAACGCGGCAGCGCCGGTGACGGCCTGGAACCCCTTGACCGCGACCACCACGCCGGCGATGGCGAGCGCGAGCGCCTGGATCTGGCCGGGTGACATCTGCGACAGGACCTCGGCCAGCGCCACGAGTGCGCCGATCTTGAGCGCTGCGCCGATCTTGACCGCTGCGAAGATCATGCCGACGCCGGTCGCGATCGCCTCGATCTGGCCCGGGTTCAACCCCGCCAGCTTGTCCGACAAGGTGACGAGGAAGTCGAGCACCGCCGGGGCAGCGCCCGCCCCGACCGACATGACCTTGCCGACGAACTCGGCGATGTTGCCGAGAATCTCCGCGACCTTCGGCCCCTGCGTGGACACGTAGTCGATGAACTTGTCGAACTCCGGCGACCCCTTGAGGTTCTGCCCCCAGTTCTCGAACTCCTGGGTGATGTCCTCCAGCCGGTCCATGAGCGTGTCGGTGAACGGCAGGAAAGCCTGCACGATCCCGGCGAGCCCACCGGCCACGTTCGAGGCGCTGTCGCCGAGCCCGTCGATCGCCCGAGGGGCCTGCGTGGTCAGATCGTCGAAGAACGACGTCCACTGCTCGGATTTGAGCTCGCGATTGGCCTGCTTCAGGAAGTCGTCAAACGCTCCCGCGCTGGCCCTGACCAGCGGCGTACTGATCTTCATGCCGGTGGACATCAGGTCCATGCCGGACCGGATCACCGGGAAAACGTCGGGCTGCAGACTGCGCTGCCAGCCGACGTACGAGTCCTGGAATGCCTTGACGTCCTTAGCCAGGGCACGCTCGGCCTTGGACAGCTCCGCCATCTTGGAGGCGGCGCCGCCAGCGGCGCCGCCGGTCTTCTCCATCGCGGCCTTCTGCTGCAGCTGCAGGACAGTGAGCTGCTTCTGTGCCGTCGCGAGGTCCGCTTGAGACTTCAGGAGCTTGTCTTGGGCGCCTCGGACCTGGTCGGACCCTTCGACGCCCTTCTTGTCAGCCTCGGCCTTGTCCTCTTTCAGCCGCTTCGTCCGGACCGACTGCTCGTCCAGCCGCTGCACAGCCTGCCGGAAGGCGAGATCCGCTCGCTCAACGTCGAGCGCGTCAGAGTCAGGGTCTGCCTGAACCTCGGCGAGCCGCTGCCGCGCCTCCTCGACGCTGAGAGCGGCGTCCTCCTCCGACAATGCGGCATCCCGGACAGACAGGGAGTAGTCCTCGATCGCCCGCTTGGCGTCACGCCGGGCCCTCGTCAGGTCCTCCTGGGCCTGCTTGACGCCCTTCTGGGCATCGGCGACCCGCCGCTCGGCCTGCTCCAGCTGGAGCGCTTGGGAAGCCGCCTCGGCTGCGGACTGGCCTGCGCTCTTCGTCGCCCCGCCAGCACCACCAGCAGCGGTCTCCTGCTGCTTGAGCGCCTCGTTGATGCGTCCCATGGACGGGACGGCGACGGCAGCGAACCCCGCAGCGCCGACACCCGCAGCCGCGAATGCCCCACCGAGTGCCCCCACCGCGACAGCGATGCTCGTGACGGCGGGCAGGCTAGCCAGGGCGGCGCCAACCAGCGCAATCGCCGACAGTGCGCCGGAAACGTCGGCGTCTACGTTGACCCGCGCGGACTTGCCGGATACCTGCGACATCTCGGCCTGTACCGCGCGCAGCTCCGTCAGGGCGGCGGCGGAGTCGAGGCGCACTTTCGGATCGGCCGAGGTGGCGTTGAGCCGCTCCAGCTCCGATTGGATGCTCGATATCGCTGTTCGGGCTGCGCCGTCATCGAGGTCGACCCCGAGTTGCCGCCGCTGCTGCAGTTCGTCCAGGCTGGCGCGTAGTTCCGCGATCCTGGCCTGCGCCTCGGCGGTGTCCGCATTCGGCGTGACAGTGGGGTTTGAGTCGGCCAGCTTGTAGATGTCGCGCTGTAGGGCGTCGAGTTGTGTCAGGGCGGCGGTGGCGTCCGCCCGGATGTCGATGTCGGTTGACTCGGCGAGCTTGTCCAGTTCGGCCTTGAGGGATTCGACCTCGCCCAGCGCCGTAGCGGCATCGATGTCAATGCCGATGCGCTTCTCCGACAAAGCGGAGAGAGAGGCGCGAACGTCCTGAAGTTTCGTCTGCGCTGCGGACGAGTCCGCGTCCACCTTGGCCTTCGGCAGCGACTTGAATGCCGCGTCCAGCCGCTTGGAGAACGCTCGGGCGAAAGCGCCCGCGATCTCGTCGCCTTCCTTCGGCGCCTGCCTCTTGCGCTTTTGCTGTTCCTTGTCGTACGGCTCGAATGGGTCAGGGGCGTTGCCGCCGCCGAGTCCATCGCGGAACTTCTTCGCCGCCGCCTCGGCCTTCGCCATGGCCGCGATAAACGGGCGGACATCGGCGTCAAGTTTCACGGTTACGCTGCGGTCAGCCAAAAAGAACTCACCCCAAACTACGAGGGGGTGAGCGAGGCACCCTTACGGACGTTGCACCTAAGGTGCGAGGCTTGGCAGTTCGCCGGGCTGTGCGCTCCGCCTCGAAAAAGGGGCACGATGTGATCGATGCTCGGGCTCATGGGATCCGGATACTTGCGGGCAGGATCAATAATTTGGCCGCAAATTCCGCAGGTCCACTGATCGCGCTGGAAGATCGCGCCTTCAGACACGGGCTCAACGGTGGCGTTCATCTTTCGGGCACGGTAGACGCGAGCCTTCTCCCGTACCTTGTCCGGGTAGCGCTGTCGCCACTTTCGATTGGCCTCGGAGTGTCGGTCCGGGTACATCGCCTGATACTCCAGGTCAGCCCGACGCTTTCCCGCCTTCTTGCAGGCGGGCGAGCAGTGCAGCGTCTGACGCTTATCACCTAGGAATTCTGCGCCACACTCGGCGCACGTCTTTGCGGCCTTAGGCACCAGCGGGTCCGGCTTCTCCTCGCGCCTACGCCTCCTGTAGGCGGCGTAGCACGAGCGGCACATGCTGTTCTTGCCGCCGAATTCTTCGACCGATAAGGCCGCCTGGTGGCCAGTGCACCACTTCAGTTCGGGCGGGAGGTTCCGCCATGGCTTGGTCAGTTCCAAGGTCCCGAAGCGGAGGAGGCGACTGTGGTGCTTGCTGCATAGCCCGTCGCTCTTCACATAGTTGTCGCAGCCATCTGCCGTGCAGCGGTTGCGTACTCGCTTGACGAAGAGCGGGTCACCGTACTTCTTGAACTTGTCGTAGTGCTTGCCGCAGTACCCCAAGCCCGAGCCCGGGACGTACGCCTGACGGTCACACCCTTCCGCCTTGCAATAGCGAACGGTGGAAGTTCTGATGCCTTTGATTCCCACGGTACACATGGTACCAGCGGTACCACACGTACCGATGCTCCCGTCTGTACCCTGAGCGCATGGAACACATGGGAGTCCGAGAGCTGCGAGACCAGCTAGGACGCAAAGTGGATGAGGCGTTCTACCGAGACGAGCACACCGTCATAGAGAAGAACGGCGAGCCCCGGGCAGTCCTTGTGCCGTACTCCTGGTGGGCGGCGGCCCCTGACAGGCCGGAGGCGTAGTCACCCGAAGTCACGCGATTCAGAGATTGATCAACGTCCGTCGTGGGAGCGTGCAAACCGAGCCACCCGGTGGCGCGTCCTCGCGCGCACACCCATCTCCCCAGGAGCCCCACATGAGCCAGTACGGACCTCAGGACGACCGGCCTTACCCTCAGCAGCCGCCGCAGCCGTACGGGCAGAAGTACGCGCCTATACAGCAGCCCTACGCCCCGCCGCTCGCTCCGTTACCCGCCGGGCACGCCAAACCGTCCGGCGTGAATCCGTTAGCCGCGTCGGGGCTGTTCCTCGGCTGTGTCGCGCTGATCTGCGCGGTCACGCCGCTCACGATCATCGGCGCCGTCCTCGGGCTGGCCGCCGCGATCCTCGCCACGGTCGGGCTCGTCCAGTCCAGACGAAAGGGCCTCGCGACGGCCGCCCTCATCGTCGCCGTCCTCGCCATCCCGGTCGGTGCGGGGCACTGGCTGATCGTCCAGGCGAGCCAGCCCACGACGGACCAGGTCGCCGACTGCATCAGCAAGCCCGGCCTGACCGCTGACGAGATTTGGGCGTGCGCCCAGTAGTCACCGGCCGATCGCCTTCTTCACCTTCGAGAGCACCCGGAACAGCAGGCCAGGCGGGCTCTCTGTGTACTCGCTCTTGCGGTGCTCCAGAGGCGTGCAGGCATGGCAGCGGAGCGGCGGCGGCGCCTCGTACATGCCCTCGTTGTCAGGGTCGGTAGTCTCCGACAACGAAAAGCCGCAGCCGGGGCAGCGGTCCGCCTCGATCCGCCGCCATGCCTTCGCGTACGCCAGATCCTCGCCGCTCCACTCCGCGTCATGCGTGACCACCTCGCGCAGCAGGCGGCCGTCATCGTCGTACTCGTAGGAGACGACAGAGGTGCGCCGCCTGCCCAGCATGATCGACCTGGGCAGGCCGTACGCGGCGGCGAGCGCTACTTCTTCGGCGACTTCCGGAGAGCTTCGGAGGCTCTCCGCGATTTTGGGATGTCATCGCCGGACCGGTTGAGCTGCCACAGGGTGTTGAACAGGTCGTTCCACTGGCCGATCGTCAACCGGTCCACGAGCAGCCCGGCCTGATCGATCGTCATGACCGGGTCGATGGCGCACGCAGCCAGCAGGCCGCAGCCGAACGTGTCGCTGTTGAACGCGCCGTCAGCCTCGTTGCCCTCGCGCGGCGGGTGGGCGGCCAGAAGGTCCGACCAGCCCTTGTGGGTGACAGCCCGCAGCTTGATGCCGATCGTGTGATCGGCCATCTCCTGCTCAAGCTGCTGAATCCGGGCGGCGATCTTCTTGCCTGCGGCGGTGGTCCCGGCGAGAGAGTCGCGAGCCTGAGTCTCGGCCTTGGCCAGCTCCTGCTCGGCCTGCTCCCACTCCGACCTGAGGTCGGCGCGCATGCACAGGGGGTAGACACGCTCGGGCAGACGGATCTGCCCGAGGATGTCGTCGATCGACTGCATCAGGCGGCCACCGTCGCGTCAGCGTCAGCCGTGGTGTGGTTGAACAGCTTGGACACGAACCGCTGGGCCGCGTTCAACTCGGGGGGCTGCATGTTCGGCCGGCCGCACCTGACCGGGTACACCTCCACGCGCTGGCCGGCGGCGTACGAGGTTTCATGCGCCATGTTGCGGCGCACCACCAGGTAGCCGAGCTGCCGGTCCACGAGGGTGTCCCAGCCGATGTCGTCGACCTCGGTCTCCTTGCGCTTGACCGTCAGCTCGATGCTGTATTTGACGCTTCCGGCGTCTTCGGTCTCATCCCTGGAGGCGAGCGCGGTGTTGTCCACCGCAGCCTGCTCCGGCGAGATGCCGAGCCCGTCCTTGGTGATGTACTCCTGCAAGTCCACGCCCGCGTTGCACTCGGCAGCGGTCGGGGCGGAGATGTTGGCGATAGTCAGGGCGAACGTCACCTTGACGTTGCCATCGCCCAGAAGGTCGGCGCCAGCCATGGCCTACTCCTCGTCGTTCTTGGCCGCGGCGCGGCGCGTGGTGGGCTTCGGGGTTTCCGGCTGCTCGGGCGGGGTGGAGGCGGCAGGCCCTGCCGGGGTGTGATCGACCGGCTCGTAGTCCGGGAAGTGGCGTAGCGCGACCGGTGAGATCAGCGCCGTCTCGCCGGTGGTCTTGGAGCGGACGCGGAGAGTCGGGCGGGCCATCAGATCCGCACCGCCGCGAACGTCACGCTCGTCACCGAGCTGCAGATGAAGGTGACCAGCCGGCCGTCGCCCGGGTCGCCGAACTCCGGCAGCATCGGGATCCACATCTCGGCGCCGGTGCCGATCGTGTACGCCTTGTCCGGGTTGTCCACCAGGTAGGGGGTCTGGCCAGCGCCGGAGATGGTGCAGGTGATGGAGCCGCCGGAGCCGTTCTTGACGTGGATGAACGTCCGGGAGTTAGCGAGGACCTTGTCCCCGGTGGTGGCGGTCGCGGCGTGGTAGGTCGGCGTGACGCCGGCCACTGTGACCGCCTGAGCTGTGCGGGTAGCCATGCGGGCTCTCCTTCAGGGCATGCGAAAGAGCCCGGTCACCAGGGGTGGCGGGCTACGAAGAAGTGGGGATCAGGCGGGCTGTGAGCGGAACGCGATCTCGACGACGGCCAGGTAGACGGGCGGCGTCACCGACTCATCGCGCCGGATCGGCGGCCCGCCGGGTGTCTGGACGCGGTACGTGGATCGGCCCGCCACGGTGAGGCGGCGGCCGATCAGAGCTGCCCGGACGTCGTCGGCGGCGTCCTCCGCCTGGTTCTCGGTGGCGCCGAACACGTTGATCTGCGCCTGGTAGTTGAGGTACTCCAGCGGTTCGGCGACGCTGCCGTCGGGTTCCGGACCGAACGGGTACACGACCGCGTACCGGACGTAGTTCGACGTGCCGGGGTTGCCCTGCCAGCCAGCGCCGTCCGGTTTCCGACCTCGGCCGGCCAGCATCGGGATGGCCGCGATAGCGGCCACGACAGCGTCGGTGTGCGGGGTTGTCGGCGCGATGGAAATGGTCACGTGATCGCCTTCTTCGCGACCTGCGCCATCACCTTGTCGAGCGGCTCGGTGGCCTTGTCGAACGCGGGCCGCATGTACGGTTGCGGGTCCGTGCCGGGATGTTGCACGCTGCGCACGGGGTGCTCAGCGCCCTCCCAGTAGAGAGCGCCAGCGCTGCTGGCCTTGATCTCGTGCGGTTCGGTCCCGTACTCGATGTGTGCCCCGTAATTGGCGGTCGGGCCTGCCTCGAAGCCCATCCAGTCGTCGATCGGGTCCACGCCGATGGTGTTCTTCAGGTTGCCGGTGTCGACGGCCACCACGGCTTGCGCTCTGGTTACCGTGTCGAAGCCGATCTTCTTGACGACGACCTTCGTGACAGCTTCGGTCTTCGGCTCCGCTTGGCCGAAGTCCGTGATGAGCTTGTCCAGGTCGGAGGTGTCCCAGCCCATCACTCCTCCAGGTCCGTGAGGTCTTGCAGAGCGACGAGGACGCGTTCCCACTGCTCGGACGCCATCCGGACGTCGATGACCCGCAGTTGCATGCTGGCCAGGCGGGGATCGGCCGCGGTGAGCACGGTGACGGTGTCGCCCTCGCGCACCTCGGCCACATCCCACTCCACGGCAACCTCGTAGCCGCGGACGGTGACCCGCTGGTCGCCGGAGACGACGTAGCGGGCGTCTGCCGGTTGCGGGGTGACCCGGCATGCGCCGGTGTAGATCGTGGACGACTCCGGCGGGTGCCAGACGCCGTCCTCGTCGATCGTCCCTTCGCCGGCCCCGGCCCGGGTGATGGAGCAGGTGGCCGTCATCGTGCCGGTCGCGACCGGCCGGTGATGCGCAGACCATCGGGCCGGAAACGGGGTGTGACCTGCGAGAGGCATGCCACCCCCTAGCAGGACGTGTAGCCGCGGTAGCCGAGATGCGGATCGAAGTCGACGATCGCCAGCCCGACGTTGTCGTCGCCGACGCCGTCGTCGACCTGCTGGCGGAGCGACGAGGCGCGGGCCCGCAACTCGGCGGCGACCTTGGGCCCGTCCGTGCTGATGTCCTGCGTCTTGATGACCTTGGAGACGAGCGCCTCCGACGAGGCGATCACCTCCAGCGCCGCCGCGGCGGCCAGCTTGACGGAGCCCTCCATGTCGAGGAGCGCTTCGACCTGCGGATCGTCGAGCAGGGCGTTGTCCAGGTCCGTGTCCGGCACCAGCAGGCGTACCCTGCCGACATCCGTCGAGTAGTCGATCGCCACGGCTACGCCTTCAGGACGGTGACGCCCCAGGTGGCAGACGCCGGGTCGATCGCGCCGGCGGTGCCGTTGACGATCCGGATGGTGACCGTGTTGGCCGCGGACACGAACGCGCTGTGCACGAGCCCAGCGGTCAGGTTCCCGGGCGGCGCCGCGATCGCGAAATCACCGGTCGCGGCGCCGGTCACGGTCGCGGTCAGGGTGCCGACCGCGCCAGCGGCGATGGACGCGAAGTCCAGCGTCGCCGTCGCGGTCAGCATCACCTGCGAGGCCGGGACGCGGCCCGAGGCGTTGAGTGTGGCGAGGCCGCCGGCCACGCCCTTGGCGGTGGTGCCCATCAGGGGCCGCCCTTCTTGGTCTGTCGCTTACGCGAGGTGCGGGATGGAGCGGGCGGGGCAGGCTCCAGGATCGGTTCGCCTTGCGGCCCTGCTTCAGGCTGATCCGGCTTGCTGGCGGGCTCTCGCAGTTCAACCGTCTGCGGCTTGCCCGGCTCCGGGTCGGGTGTGGAGGGCCGTTCGGGCATCCGGTCGAGCACCTCCCCCAGTCGGTCGAGCAGCGCGGCCAGGTACGCCTCCGTGCCGTTGATCGGCGGCGGAAGACTCACGTTACTCATAACTATTTGCCATTGATGGAAACCCGCCCATTCGTCATGTCTTTGGTGGCATAATTGTTGAATGCCTCCGAAGAAGAATCAGGTGCTTGTGGCCTGCGCTACCTGCCGTACCGAATTCACGGTGAAAGCGAGTAGGGCCAAGCAGAACAGCGCCATCACCTGTTCCAAGGAATGCCTGAGCACGCTCAGGAGTCGGAACAGGGTCAAGCACTTCGGGACAGAGGGCGTGCGCCAAGCGACCTGCGCCACGTGTGCGCAGACCTTCACGCGCAAGCCGTCTCAGCTCGCCAAGTACGGCCAGAGCTACTGCAGTCGCACGTGCGCCAACGTTGGAAGGTCCGTCCCCAACCTGAAGCTCAGGAAGGGGCGGGTGGTCCCCTGTCGGGCGTGCGGCACGCCCGTTTGGCGCACTCCTGCGACCTTGCAGCCGAACACCTATTGCTCTCGCATCTGCGCTGGCGGCGCCCCGAGGCGACCACGAGCCGATCGGATCGCCAAGCCGTGCGCCCACTGCGGGAAGGTGATGTCGCTGTTGCCATCCGGAGCATCGCGTTACCGCTTCTGCTCATTGTCTTGTGCAGCGAACGCAATCCAGGGTGAAAAGCGCGGCTTGCCGGGCAAGCCTTGGGCGCCTGAATCAAGAGCCGCTCTTTCCGCCACCCTTGTCCGGAAGTACGGAAAGGAGTGGGCGAAGAAGGCCATCGCACATGCAGAGATGATGCGTGGCGCAGGAAACCCGCGATGGCAGGGCGGGCGCAGCGTGAAGCCATACGCACCGGGCTTCACCGAGACGGTAAAGCGGCGGATCGCACACCGAGATGAGCAAAAGTGCCGCATCTGTGGTGCAGAGCGCGGGCACGGAACTCACGCTGTTCACCACATCGACGGCGGCAAGTTCGACCACAGCGGAGACAACCTCGTCCTGCTGTGTCGCTCCTGCCACTCTCTGCTACATCACGGCAAGGTCGAACTGCCCTAGCTCCCAACTCCCGACGACGCCACGGCGCTCTTCGGGTCGAGCAGGACACCGCCGAAGACGTGCCTGACCTTGACGTCGATCGAGTCGGTGTCGAAGTCGCCGTCCATCGGGTCGACCGGGCCGCCGCCCACGCGGGTGGCGTTCGGCGACTTCATGAACAGCTCCGGCGCCTCGTGGCCGGACAGGAAACCGACCTCCATGGCGGGGCGGCCCACGTTCGGGTCGGCGAACAGGTACCAGGAGGTGTTGCCGTGGCTGGCGTTCGACACGATCGGCAGCCACGGGTTGACCGCGACCTTCACCCGGTTGGTCAGCCAGTTCGAGACGCGGAGTTGGTTGCTGCCGGTGCCGTCGCCGCCGCCGTCCGCCGCGAGGATCTCGGTGGCGTTGATGATGTTCATCGCGGTGATCTCCAGGGCGGGCGGCACCATCAGGACCACGTTGCCCGTGTAGATCGGGTTGCCGTCGGAGTCGACCTGAGCGGCGAGCACGTTGAACGCCGTCGTCAGGCCGCCGACCGACAGGGCCGGGTTGGCGGTGACGACGTTGTTGTTGCCGCCGGCGAAGAACGTGCCGTCGGGGCCGGTCGTCCCGGCGAACAGGTCGGTGACGAACCGCTCCTCGGAGAAACGCGCCGAGTTCGCGAGCCGCTGCGGCATGTCCCGCAGAGCGTCGAGGTCGTCGTTGACGAACGACTCCCACGTGTACGGCAGCCGCTTGCCGTACTTCTTCACCTGGTACTGGTAGCGGGCGTCCGACACGGACGCTGCCGGGTACTCCGCGGCTTCCTTCACCTCGGACAGGACCGCCTCGCCCCCGTTGACGGCGAACCGGTCGACGGTCCGGAAGTCCCGCACTCGGCCGCGCTTGGCGATCGACTGCCACATGACGGGCATGTGCTGGTAGGAGGCGAGCATCTGCCTGTCGATGATGTCGCCGAACA
>Ga0233377_1000658_pt1 | contig 14530 bp, 17 predicted proteins | sample ElkDunMinimDraft_6_FD_191540 | JGI IMG/M metagenome (GOLD analysis project Ga0233377, IMG submission 191540) | Fecal eukaryotic communites from dung pellets of Tule Elk in California, USA - Elk Dung E36 | ecosystem: Host-associated > Mammals > Digestive system > Large intestine > Fecal | place...
GACCAATGGGTTACCGATTATAATTACCACAGACCACACGATTCCCTAGAGGGTATTAGTCCGGTGAACTATAAAATAAAGAAAGAAAAAACAGTTGAAGGGCTTCGTTCCGCTACAGCTACGCCTTCGCCTCACTCAGCCCTTCAACTGTGATAAACTATGTATTATATTGTATAATTTTAACCTGTACTAAAAAGGGGAAGCCTACACAGTCAGTTAGCCAACAATCTCTCCTGTTAAGTTAATATCAAAAGAATTAGTAAAAAAGTTCAAATCATATCCACTTAACCATAAAGATTCATCTTGACTTCTAAGTATTAAAGGACTTATTTTATTCTTGAAAGATACTTTTTCATTGAGGACATTGGTAGATTTAGTAAGTAATGTAAATGTTAGATTATTTGAGTTTGAATATTTATCTTTCCAAATAGCATACAATCCTGCTAAACAAAATATATCTGAATCTTCTAACCCGACCTTATATACGTCTTTGTTAATACCTTGTTCATCTAACCACTCAGTTATAAAGAAATGTGAGGCAATTATCAAACATCTATTTTGAATAAACTCTTTATTTAATTTCTGATTAGATAACGTATGAACAGATATATTAAGCGAACTATTTTGATAACTTGTAGATTTAGCCCAAGATGGCATAAGTCCCCAAGATCCCCCAGATATAATATTTGGAGAAATGTCTAATATAATTGGCATTAACGGATGGGAAAAACCATCAGCTTTAAATACGGGTTCAAAACCAACCTGATAGAACTTAGCATTGAAATATCGTTCAATACTTTTCTTATTTTGCAATATTCCGTAGCTGGTTATCATATTTTAAGTTTAATTATAGAAGGGAAGGCCTAATTATAGATTTCCAGAGATTAAAATAATTTAGAATGATGTATATTGATTAAATAAAAAATTCTTATCTTTTAATTCCGCATTTATTTATAACCATATATAACTAATTTTTAAAGTAGAAAGCGAATATCTGCCAATAAAAATTCATGGTTTTTTTAAATTAAGAAAATATATCAAAAATATTCTAATTAATATGTGTACTTGCTATAGGTAGCTTAAATACATGTAAACTATCTTCAACCTTTTGCCTTTCCTTAACTATAATTTTAATCTTTGTGCTGTTAATATAGTGCCTTGTAGCTAAAAAAATTATTGGGAAGACCATAATAACTACAATAAATAATTTAAAAAATTTATTGTTTAAATAATAATTAGCTTTAACTCTAAAACCATTATACAAATTATTTAATTCATAAGTAACTTTTTTAATTTGAGATATCATAATAAGATGGTTGAATGTTTATAAAATAATTATTTAGTAATTTAATTATTTAACATAATTAGACGTTACTATTTTTATATAATTAATTTAGAATTAAATTATATGTAATCTGTTCGTTCATCCTCATTTTTAAGTAATGTAAGTGATGACTCGTAAATTTTTATAGGAAAACATTTATTTATACTAGGAGATAAAATCATAACATCTACAACCCTATTTCTTACGGATGCTAAAGGAAATCCTTCATAATTATTCATTAGTTTAAAAACAATCATTCTAGTTGATTTTTGGTGATTTTTAAAAAATACTAAATCGCCAACTTGAATTTCTTTCATAATTGATATAATATAGGATAGTTATAAAAACCGTATTGAATTTTGCAAATTCAATACGGTAGCCTTAAATATAATAATGATGAACATTAAAGAAAAAAATCTGAAGATGGTAAATTCTAATACTTTAAAAGAAAAAAATTAGCCCTCTACATTAATGATTTTATTTGGTTTGATGTTTGTTAATAAGATCGATTACCTCTGGTCGCTTTTTATTTAAGCGATTTTCTAGACGCGCTAAAAGATCTTCCTCTTTACCTGTTTCAAATTTTAAATCACTTTCTGTCAATTGAGAGAATTGCTCTTTCAACTTTTTTGATGAATCGTTCCAATTTGTAATTTTGAATGCCGGTTTTTGGTCTTGGGGGTTATTCGTATTTTCCATAATAAAACTTTTATTTGTAGCTTTTTTACTACAATATAAAATTACAACTAATTGATATAAAAGTTTTTACATAAAACAAAAAACAATTTATAAAAAAGGGTTAATAAAAACTTATTATATACATAATTGATTTTTCTAGATTAGTTCAATTACAGTATGCTTATGAGAAACAGTTTTTTGAAAGTATGAAGGCGTTACCCCAGTGATTTTTTTAAATTGAAGGGATAGATGTGCTACACTGCTAAAATTTAATAAATAAGATATTTCAGTAATACTCAATTCCTTTAATAATAGTAATTCTTTTACTTTTTCAATTCTACAAAGGACAATAAATTTGTGTAAATTAATTCCTTGATTTACTAAAAATAATTTACTAAGATAATGATAATCATATTTTAAACATCTTGTTAAATATACAGAAAAATTAGTTGTATCAGTATCATAAGAGTTGGAGATACGCGTAATAACCAATGTTTTAATTTTTTCGATAAGCACAGATGTTTTATCATAAATAATTTCAAGCCCATATTCATTAATGGTGTCATCTAAAATTTTCAACTGTTCTATAGAAATGGCACTAGAAGTCCGTACTAAACCAAGTTTAACACATTCATAAGGTATCTCAATTAAGTCTAATGAACTTTCAATAAACTTTATACACCTTAAACAAACCATATTTTTTATTGAAATATTCATAGTTATTTTAATTTCAATTATTATCTAATAGCTTTTCCTTTATAATTTCTAAATATTAATTCAGATTTACTGGCAATTTATAATGGCCTAGCGCTATACAATAGTATTATCGACATTAATACTTTTTACTTTTCACAAACATGCGTTAGGGCATAGCTCTTTAACATCGTAATTAATGAATTATGATAATCAAGAAGATTTTCTCGAGAAATATCTTTATTTATATTGGGGCATTTTATGGGAACTTCTTTAATATATTTTGAAAGTTCTGGAAAGTCTTTATGTATTTTCATAGTAATATTTAATATATCCATGTGCAGTTGATTTATTGATCTCATAATAGATTTTATTATAGTATTGGTTTAACATTTTTTTTATAGCTATTAGGAAACTAAACAGTTTTAGCTGCAAGTAAAGTTTTGTGACTTGTAAAAATAATTTCTTCTAAATAGTATTTTGTATGTTTGTTTATAACTATAATTGATTTTCCATATTACTATAATTTAAAAGTTAGTTGGCTGTAATATGAATAATATTTGGTTATAATAGATGAGAAAATCTATGTGCTTCAATAATAGATAAAGACCTATACTTCAAAAGTTAGTGAAAATTACTTTCAATATTTATGCTAAATATTAATATACCGAAAGAAAGACACGAATAGGTATATTCAATGGGTTCTAATAAAAAAAAGTATGCTTTACGCATACTTTTCTTAGGCTTATAATAACTTAGATTGATATTTGTTAATCATATCAATAACTTCCGATCTTTTCTTATTAATTCGATTTTCAATTCGATTCAACAATTCGTCTTCTTTACCTGGTTCAAATTTTAAATCAGCGTCTGTCAATTGTGTAAACTGCGTTTGTAATTTTTTTGACGATTCATCCCAATTTTTAATTTGAAACTTTTCTTTATTAGGAGTATTTTCCATAATGTAAAGATTTAGTATAGCTTAATTGCTATATGTAAAAATATACATAAATATATACGAGCATCACAATACTATGTTAATATATTAATTTTCAATTAATTAAAAACCATTAAATAGAATGACGAGATAATTTTTTAGATAGCGCCACGCAAATAGTTAAATTTTATATTCATTTTTCTAGATTGATATAAAAATAAATCGACGACAATATGAAATTTCATATCTTACGTTTTCAAAATTACTTGAAGATTAGAATAGTTTAATAAATAAATCATAAAGAAATACCATCTAAGATTTTAGAAATTTTAGATTTCGATGGGCTAAGCAACTATTTAGATGTTCCTGCATTTCCTTACCATAAAAAAATTAAAAATTACATGATGAATTCATCTTATAATTTGGACATATAAAATATGATAACCGTTAGTTAGTAATAAAACTATTTTAAAAATACAGGCTCAAAACCTGATTGATAAAAATAGCATTGAAATAATTTTTCAATGCTATTTTTATTTTACAATTTTAACATTAAACAAAGCCCAATTAATTATAGTAAGGGAGTTTTACTTTATCAAAATTCAATTTTCTTATCTAAATTTTTAGTCACTTAAATACAGTATTTTTTAAGAAAATTTTTCACCTTAATTCAATGATAATCTATATAGTTTAAGCTTATTAAATATAAATCATTGTTCCACAAAACGGTCGATTAATAATACCTGTTTATATAAATACTGTAAAACAAAGAGCTGACTTCATAGCCAGCTCTTATGTTATATTTTGTTGATTTTATAAACCTTACTATATAAATCATTATTATGTGTTTACAGTGACAACACCACTTTTAACACATTAAAAAGGGGAAATGCAACATCACAAAATTTAATAATACCATCAGTTGTGGTAAAAGTTAAAGGAACAGCCTATACCCGTTCCTTTAAAAACTTAATTACCATCGTAAACCAATTCCCAATTCATTGCGTTTAATTCATCTATTGTAAAACTGTAACGTTTATCATATAAATTCTGCTCTTTAATTTCTTCCCAGGATTGATCATTGATAGTTGATTCCTTAAACAGGAATATATAAAGTCTTTCATTCTTTTCAAAATGATATTGATAAATATTTAATTCTTTTACATCCGCAACCATTAAAATTTGTGCTTTTAGTCTATTATAATTAATATGAGCAGTATTCAATGTATTGATAGAAAAATCTTCATAATAGTATAAAGTTTCGTTACTACTATTTTTTATTAGTAGTTTACCTGCTAAAATCTCATCATCAGGAGTAGGGCAGGCTTGCAGCAATCCCATAGTAATAAAGAGTAGCAAAAATTTAAAATATTTCATAATTCAATTATTTAAGTTTTTATAAAAGATATGGAAATAAAGTTAGTGCTAAAAGCGGTAAGGTAATATCCCAAAATTTAATAATACCGCCTGTTGTTGAGAAAATTAAAGGAACGGATTATATCCGCTCCTTTTTAAATTTAATTGCCATCGAAATCTTCTTATCAATTCATATTTATTAAATCAACTAACGTAAAACTATAACATTTATCGTATAAATTCTATTCTTGAATTTCACCCAAGGAATGATCATTAATAATTAATTTCTTAAAAAGGAATAGGTTGAATCTTTCATTCTTTTCAAGAATTAGTTAAAATAATCTAATCTGTATTATTATTTCTTATAAAGAATAAACCATCTACGGTCTTTGTAAGATCAATTTCATAAAAAGTATTTCCCATGAGACGAGAATAAACGGCTTCGTCTAAAATAGCTTTATCTCGATTTTTACTTAAGTACATAATGTCTATGCTTGCATCATATTTTTCATCAACCATACTTTCTATCGAATTAGGAATTAAATTTTTTAATTTTTGTTTTTTGCCGTAAAAACCTCTTGTATTTCCAGATACACCCGTATAGGCAATAAAAAAGTAATCGTCTTGGAATTCTTTAGATAATCGCTCTCCCAAATTTATCCAACCACTATTTTGAGCAAATTTTGAATTTGTTGCTTTGACATTTCTTTTGAAATGAGTTGATGAACCAAACAAAATCATTTTCTCGTTAGGATATTTATTTCTTAAGTAAACAATATTTTCAAACATTATTGAATCTCTAAGTATATGAGATTTGTTTATGTTAGACTTTTTACCTTCTAATTTTTTCCCTAATGATGTTTTGATATTCAATAAATAGTTATTAAAATATTCATTGTCATTAGTAGCTGAAACGTTATCTAAATAACATGTTAAATAATCATGAACTATTCTGTAATCTTTTTTAGTACGTAACAAGGCTTTTAGATTCGTAGGAAGTAATCTTTTAAGGTGTTTTGAAAAATCTTCAAATGATATGTCTTTACATTTCATTTCTGTATTATTCAAATTCTGTTGAATGCCTTCTGTGAATATTTTATACGAATCATCTCCTGAAGGATTTGGATCAAAACCATACACTTTCACATTATTCCCTTTTTCATTTTGTTCTTTAAGAAAAAAGAATAATTTGTCTAATTCGTTACTTCTTACTACATAATATAAAGAACGATTCATTTCTGCTATATTCCCGTTATTTTTAAAAGCTTCAAAAGCTTGATATACTTCGAAAAGGTTTGATTCAATACCGATGATAGTAAAATGATGCTTTTCTACCAATTCTTTTATAAGATCAACCCTAAATTTTGTAGCGGTATAATCGGTGTGGGTAGCGTCGCCCAAGGCAACAATTTGTTTTTGGCTTATATCGCTAAGTAACAAATCATTGTCTGCTTTTGTTAGTTCTTGCGAGAAAGAAGAAGTAGTGTTCAATACAAAACACATTGTGAAAAATAATGTGATACTCTTGTTTAAAATTTTATTCATTACTATTGTTTTTGGTTTTAATTTCTATGTGGAAGGGTTCTACCGATTACAGTTATTTCAAATATTCCAATGCCTTTTCAAGTACTATATCTCTACCCTCTCTAACAGATTGAATTGTTGGTTTGATAGGTTCATCAATTCTAATTCCAATTTGTTGTGTTTCTGTACCGTCGGGATAATAAACACCGATTCCTGTCATATAGGTTTTAAACCCGCCAGGCAAAACAATTTCAGAAACATTTCCATCGGCCCCAGCTGTTTGATTACCAAACACTTTTGCTTTTGGAGCTACCTGAAATGCCATTGCGGTATATTCGGCATTACTCTGTGTCTCTTCATTTACCAAGATGGCTATTTTACCTTTGTAATAATCTGGAAAATCAATGCCAACTTGTAAAGGTTCACTCATGTAAAACCCCTTTAAGTTTTTTTGATTATGCTTTTTTGACTTTACAAAAGCGGTTGGTCTCGGCATTAAGAAATTTCCCATACTAAAGACAATAAATTCTGAAGGATAACAACGTAAATCCACCACAATTCCCTTTTTATTCATAAAAGAAGCCATAATTTCTGTAATTTCTCCTTCCTTTAAAGTTCCGGGATAAATGTACCCTATATTCTTATCCAGTTCCTTATGTGAAGGTTGGTCTGTAGTAAACAAATTGTACATTTCATTTGCAAAAATAGTAGGTATGCTCATTTCATATTGTCCCTTTTCATTTGACAACGTCAGTTTTAATTCCTCCTTATTAGTTGCCAAGAGTCGGTATGTGATATCTCTAAGTCTTGTCGGAAGATTTGATGCAGAAATATATTTTTCAATTTCACCTATGCGCTCTTCGGTCTTTTTACCATCAATTGCAATTATTTCGTCGCCTATCTTTATGTTTGATAATTGTGGATAAGAATCGGTCATTTTAACGACAACAGCTTTATTTTCGATAAATTTAATTTGTAAAGGAGGTACTTTTCTTCCTCTGTGTTTTAACGCAACCTGTGACGGATTGTGTATTCCGGCATGGGAATCTTCAACTTCCGCCAGTAGTTTCATCAGCGTTAACTGATAAGAAAGTTCGTCGTTTGCTTTTACAACTTCAGGGATATACTGTTTTAAAACCTCATTCCAGTCTTTTTTAATTAGGTGTTTATACGGAAAAAAGTATTCAATCATATTCCAGTACCTAAACAAAGCCAAAAGACGGTAACCATCGTCGGAAAAATCCATTTCTTTATATTCCTTTTCATTTTGAAAAATAGGATTACCTGCATTGGGATAAAAATCAAGATAATAGTTATTTTGAGGAATGGTATTTTGCGCTTCTCCGTACCGCACAACCCACTCATTTAATTTGTTATTAAAATCTTTTTCCTTAATAATTGGTAGTGCTCGGAATAATTCATAATCCCAATTGTATTCGCCTTTAGCGACTTTGGTATTCGTGTATTTTAATTGTCCCCAAGCTTTGCTCAGTGCGTATAGATTATCTATTTCCTGAGTGCTTAGATTTTCAATACTAAACTTAGAGCTTTCGTCAAACTCATGATCTGTATTTGCTTTAAACGATTCTTTAGACATCGTTTCAAAATCAAGAAGCGGTTTATCATCGATTAAAACACTGAAATCATCAAACCAAGCCTGACCTTGTCCTTTTACAAAACCAGCAACATAAATATAATCAGCATCTTTAAGATCAATAGTTGTTGAATATTTTTGCCAATCTGTAGTTCCTCTAACTTCACGTCCAGCCATGGTATCCACAGCAACAAATGTCTGTCCTTTGTTCAAGCGAATAAAAAGTCCGGCAGTAACATCTTTTATCTCTTTGGTCTTTATATATCCCTCCAAAGTGATCTTCTTTCCGTTGTATTTATTTGGAAATTGATTGACGATACTTCCAAATTTTCCTTCGTCTGACATATATTTTACAGATACAGAATACTTTCCTGACACTTTATGAATGGAATCTGGGAAAACTTTAAAATCTGTTCCCATTGCCTGCCAATATTGTGGTACTGGGTCGGTTGGAGAAAGAATTTCGAAACCAAAATTTGCAGGTTGCTGGGCAAATGTTGTTATACAATTAAAGAAAAAAATAATTTTAATGTGTGTACACGTTAAAAATCTCATAAGTGGTTTATTTTTTTATTGTTTATTACCTGCAGCTTTGTTGCGTAATTAATAAAAATCTATCATTTTATATAGCCCTATAGAACTAATGATAGATCTCTTTCAATTAAGTTAATAATTCAATCTAGAGATTTATAGAATTAATTTAATTACACACTAAGTTCTAATTCAGTGTATGAAGGTATTTAATATTACAAAAGATCTTATAATTTTATCTTGTTTTTAACAAATATCATTAAAAAACCACCAATTATAATTTAAATAGCTACTACTTTTCTACGAGTTAGTTCACAAACTCAAGGGATGTATTGATATATTTAATAGAGACATTTCCTAATGATAAAGTGAGTTTGATAAAGTAAAACTCACTTTATTCTCTAAAATATTCAGATACATAAAACACTATTTTTTAACACAACATTTATTTAAAGTCAATAAAATCTATAAAATTTATTATTGTAAATAATATTATGAGGTGTTTCTTAAAACGGATAGTTACGATACGAAACATAAAACATATTTTAATAAAGTTTAAGATGTCATAATCTTATCATAATAAGATTACACAATTCTTACAAACAAGCATTTACTACTTACTTACAAAAAATAATTATCTTTTAACAACATTCACCGTACCTATATCACCAGTTTGTGTGGTTACTTTTACAAAGTAAGTACCTGCAGTTACTCCATGCAGACTTATTTGGTTAGTACCGTTAAACACACCTTTTTGTATTTGTTGACCTAGAACGTTATATACTTCATAATGTTCTAAGGTTTCCAGTGTTTCAATACTTACAATATCATTGGTTGGGTTGGGGTAGACTTTTACATCAACGGTGTTAAAATCTTCGGTGCTTACATTGGACGTCAATTTGCAAAAAAACTAAAAGCTAAAGGGGTAAATAAAGCATTAGACTTTACTTTACTTCCTGATGAATATGTCCGAAAGGAATTTACAGTAGTAGGATTACGATTAAAGAAAGAATTAGAAGGTATATCGGCTATTGAATTAGATGATGTAAAAACGAAGAAGAACATTGCTACTACCCGATCATTCGATAAAACCTATGAAGATAAATCCTATTTAGAAGAGCGAGTTGCCACATTTGCTGCAACCTGTGCAGAAAAGTTACGAAACCAGCACAGCAATTGTCAAATTGTAACCGTTTTTATTTTTACGAATAGATTTCAAGAAGGTAAACCACAGTATTATCAATCAATCAATGTAACTATCCCCTTCCCTACTAATTCATCTATTGAAATTATTAAGTATGCGAAAATTGGATTAGATGCCATCTTTAAAGAAGGATACGCGTATAAGAAAGCTGGTGTTATTGTTGGTGGAATTACACCTGAAAGTGAGAAACAATTTAATATGTTTGAAGATGAACATCCAAAGCATCGAAAATTGATGAATGTAATGGATCAAATGAATTTTAAATATGGAGTCAAAAAATTAAAAATTGGTTCTCAAGCATTGGATAAAACGTGGAAAATGAGACAAGATTTATTGAGTCCTAACTATACAACAAAGTGGAATGATATACTTACAATACAATGATAACATTTAAAAAAGCACCTTATTTTGGAACTGAATTAGAAAATCTAACCATCCATGCAGAAGGAGAAAAAAAGTATGTTCAAGTATGTGGTGGAGTTCGTGCTGGATTCCCATCTCCAGCAGAAGATTTTTTAAGTGATCGGATCAGTTTAGACGAACGATATCTGTCGAAAGTTGAAAGTACATTTGTAAATCGTGTGAAAGGATTATCTATGTATCCCGAATATTTAGAAAACGATATAATCATTATACGTGCAGATTATTATCCTATCGATGGAGACGATATAGTCGTATCTATTAATAGTTCAGAATATACATTAAAGCGATACGATAAACCCAATAATCGATTGGTTGCTTTAAATAGTGATTACGCTAAAAGTGTGACTATTGATGAAAGCGACGAAGTTGTGATACTTGGGGTAGTTGATGCTATTGTAAGAGAAAAGAAGCGTAGAAAATAAAACAAAAATAACCACTCAAATATGAGTGGTTATTTTTTACTTTTTAGAAGCCTCTAAAGATGTCTTTCTAAATTCTTTCATCAATTTTTCAATTGCCAAAGAAGACTTTCTAGCTCTAGTTCCGGCAGCTTTATTTTCTTTTTCGATTTGCTGTTGAGCGTCACTTTGAAATGCTTCAAATTCGTTTACTAACTGTTCTAATATTTCTTTCATTACTATTATATTTATTACAAATATAAAGATGTACTTTTTTAATGATATAAAAAAGTTTACAAAACGTGTGGAAAAAATTTATTAATTAAAATAAATATAATTTTACATTTTAAATATCTTAAATATTTTTAAAATAATTAAATTACTAAAAATGATAAAAGACCTTTGATTCTAAAGGTCTTTTATCATTTTTAAATCTATTATGTCGTTTTCTAAATGCTTGACAAAATCAATAAAATAAATTGATACTGAAAATGCTGTTATATTCGTTCTTTCATTTATATAAAACGTATGCATCAACTGATAATACAAATCAATATCTTCTTTCTCTAAAATAATGGTTAATTTTTCATAATCAACCAAATCATAAAAATCCCCTGCATTACTGGCTTTACTTTTCGTTTGATAAAATTTTAAATATTGATCATCAAGTTCTAATAATTTTTTATATTTCTTCTCATACAATGCTTTTACGTTATTCATCGCAATAGGTAAAAAGTGTGCCCATGAAAATAACGAAATGCAATTATTTTTTTTATAAAAGTCGAAAGCTATGATTTTATAAGAATCAATATATTTCTTATTAGTTGTGATAATAATATTTTTCTTAGGTGTTTTATCTAAGCTAACTTTATCATTACTGAAATTTTTAATATTGCTTTTGCCTTTTAAATTTGCTCGTAAATCTACCTTTGCCATCACCTATAGTTTTTTAATTCTTGCTAAAAATTCTTTACCAAAATCATTAAAATCATCACAAGCCCTACTCTTTAAATCAAAATCATAGATTGTTTTACCAAGTGCCTGGGCTTGTTTTAATTTTGTATCTCTTCTAATGAATGTTTTAAATAACAATTCAGGATTTTCTTCTTCCATATAAGAATAATAATCTTTAAAAATACGCTCTCTTGGATCTACAATGGTAAAGAACATACCTAAGATTTTTAAATTCTTATTAAAATTAAATTTAATACGTTCAATAGCCTGTATAAAATCATCCGTTCCTGTAACAGAATTTGTATTTGCATCCAATGGAATCATCAAACAATCAACTGCTGTAAGAACAACCTCATTTATGGTTAGTTTTGCTTTTACAATTTTTTGAGGTTGACAATCAATTAAAATAAAATCAAAAGAATCCTTTATTACATCCAATTTGTCTTTAAGTAAAGTTCTAGACAACTTTACTTCCTCCAAATCACCATATCCAGCAATCAACCATAAATTTTTCTCAATTGATTGGGCATTTTCTAAAGAAAAAGGTTCATCTTTTTTCAAAAAGTCAATGACAGTATATTCTGATTCATACACACCTAATCCTTTACTTAAATCAGTTTGCGGATCCAGATCCATTAATAATACTTTCTTTCCTTTTCTAGCTAAATAAGCTCCTAAATGTAATGTTGAAGTGGTTTTAGCTACTCCCCCTTTTTGATTAATAAATGCTACAACCATATTATTGGATTATTTTTTTTGTAAAAATACTATTTTTAAAATAGTTATACTAATAAAAATTATAGATTTTTAGATTGAAAATATAAAAAACTTAATAAACCGTTTCTCCCCTCTTCGAGGGGAGAAATTTTTTTTAAAAAAATAACACAAATTTAATTTATGCTATTTTTAAAATATATAAAATATTTAAACTAATTATAAATATAGTTTACTGCTCGTTTTGATTCATGAAAAGCATTACTTAATACTTCTATCTGATTTTCATTATTTGAAGTATGTTTCACCCAATTTTTTAAATAAACTAATGAATTAATAAACTCATCTTTCAATTCAAAATCGAAATATAATAACATCGCTCCCATTTCTGCTATCAATTCTTCGAAAGCATAAATGTCGGTTGAAGTTTTTTTTCCAACTTCAAAACGATTCAATCGAATAGGATTTCCAGTCCAATGTATCAATTCATGAAACAGGGTGCTATAATATTTAATATCATCTTTAAAATAGTGTTTATTTGGCATGTTAACTAAATCTAAACTTGGAGAATAAGAAGCTGTATCGCATAAAGAGAATTTTAATTTTAATGCTTTAAAATCTATTAATTTTTCAATCAATAATTCAGCTGAAGGTAAATATTGAAAATTATCTAAATCATCACTAAAATCAAAGATTTTAGTGTCTAAGTCAATAGACTCTAAGTTTTTAATTAAAGAAATATTAAACACTCTATAACATTTTAAAAAGCTGCGTACATCATAGAATTCTTTTTCAATTTCGTTTAACATACGGTATTCACTGATTGAAATACGTTGATTTGTTGTTCTGTGTTTAACATCAAAATTAAAATACTGTATAATAACACTCTTTGCACCTTTAGATAAAATACCTCCAGCTTTCGAAATTTGATTAAATGTAGCATAGTAAGGTGTTTCAAATTGATTTACTAAAAGATCAATATAAAGAATCAAACGGTTAAATCTAGTATATTTTTGCTTTGAAAAAGCGTTCTTTGGAATTACATCAATAGTATCTTTTAAATAATGTTCCCATTGATTTTCATCTAATTTTGATAAACCTTCAATTATCATTTCAAAAAATAGATTATTCTTTGTAGTAAGAGCTTGGTCTTTTTCTGTTGTTGTTGTATTAACTTTTGACTGGATAAAATTTACATTCGTTTTCATAATATTCGATATTTAATAGTTCTACAATTTTAAAATCATTCTTCGTGAGTTATCGCTTATGGCTTTTCTGTGCGAAATAGAACTATTGTTGTAACCGATATGAAAAATGAACAGATAAAAGCAGCAGCTTTTATTGGAAATGGTAAATCTATTTAGGAGGATCTGCGACTTAGAACTACAAAAAGTGATTAATAAAAATTGGCATTATTTTATTTAAAATCATGACCATTTTTGTTGAACAATTTTAAACTAGTTCTTAGGAAGTGAAACCTCAATAGATTTTTTCAAAAGGATAAAGACAATAATTTTGCTTAAAGAAAACCATGATTTAGCGATAAATACAAGAATTATAAATTGTTAGTAGAACATTAAAATAACTGTGATGTAAACGGTTGTAAATCCAGTAAAAGGTGAATTGAAACAACATTTAAGCGATTTTTATTATTTATAAAATAGTTAAAATATATAAAATACAAATTGAAAGGAGACATTATTTAGTTCGTAGTTCGAAAATTGAAAACTTTAATGATCATAGGGAAATTATGTTTTCTAAGAACACTTTTTTATGGATATGATTAAGATGGTATCTAGAATATCTATTAAAAAGGAAGAACTAAATTTATCAAATAATGGGCTGGGCGGATAAAATAATCCTATTTTAAAAATAGTTATACTATATAAAATATAAATTGGAACAATACGCTAATTTCGTTCGTAGTTCGAAAATTGAAAACTTTATTGAACATAGGGAAATTATGTTTTCTAAGAACACTTTTTAATGGATATGATTAAGATAAAATCTAGAATATCGATTAAAAAGGAAGATCGAAATTAATCAAATAATAGGGTGGGAGGAAAACATTAACTATTTTAAAAATACTTAAACTATATAAAATACAAATTGGGACAATACGCTAATTTCGTTCGTAGTTCGAAAATTGAAAACTTTATTGAACATAGGGAAATTATGTTTTCTAAGAACACTTTTTTAT
>Ga0233377_1000659_pt1 | contig 14529 bp, 13 predicted proteins | sample ElkDunMinimDraft_6_FD_191540 | JGI IMG/M metagenome (GOLD analysis project Ga0233377, IMG submission 191540) | Fecal eukaryotic communites from dung pellets of Tule Elk in California, USA - Elk Dung E36 | ecosystem: Host-associated > Mammals > Digestive system > Large intestine > Fecal | place...
GCGGTCAAACTCGAGCACCGCATCGTCGAGGCCCCCGCCGCCGTGTTCGAGACGCAGGAGGATGCGCTGCAGGCCTTCAAGGACGGTCTGCTGGACCGCGACGTGGTGGTGGTTCTGCGTTTTCAGGGACCGCGCGCCAACGGCATGCCCGAGCTGCACAGTCTGTCGCCCGCGCTCGGCGTGTTGCAGGACAAGGGCTATAAGGTCGCCTTCGTCACCGACGGCCGCATGTCGGGGGCCAGCGGCAAGACGCCCGCCGCCATCCATGTCTCGCCCGAGGCGCTGGCCGGAGGCTGGCTGGCGCGGGTGCGCGACGGCGACATCATCCGGCTGGACCCCGAGGCGGGGGTGCTGACCACGGTCGGCGTCGGTGATCTGGCCGAGCGCCCGGCGGCGCAACGTTCGACCGCCCACGCCGAGGGCTCGACCTGGGGCTATGGCCGCGAACTGTTCGGCGGGTTCCGCCATCTGGTCGGGGCGGCGGAGGAGGGGGCTTCGGTCCTGTTCCAACTGCCGACGGGGCAGACGCCGCATACGGACAGCCCGCCCGACCCCAATTTCCAGGACCGCGCGGTGGACGCCTGATGGCCCGGACGACAGACACCCGCACCCTTCTGGTCGGCGACGTTGGCGGCACCAACGCCCGCTTCGCCCTGGCGACGATGGCTGACGGCAAGATCACGCTGGAGCATCACCAGAGCTTTCCCGCCGCTGAGCAGCCGACGTTTCTGGGCGCGGTGAAGGCCTATCTGGACGGGTGCGATGTCGGGCCGACGGGCGGCGTTCTCGCCGTGGCCGGGCCGATCACGGCGGGCGTGGTCGACATGACCAATTCGCCGTGGCGGATATCTGAAGCGGAGCTGAAGACGCTGGGCCTGTCGCCGGTGCGGTTGATCAATGACTTCGTGGCCCAGGCCTGGGGCGCGACGGTGGTGGCGCGCGATCAACTGGCGCCGCTGGGCGGGCCGGAGGAGGGCGATCCGCATGCGGCCATCGCCGTGCTGGGTCCCGGCACCGGCTTTGGCGTTTCCGCCATCATCCGCGACGAGAACGGGCGCGAACTGGCCATGCCCAGCGAGGGGGGGCACGCCTGTTTCGCGCCGGGTGATCCGATCGAGGACGAAATCCTGCGCATTCTGCGGCGGCGCTATGAGCGAGTGTCGATTGAGCGGCTGATCTGCGGCCCCGGTCTGCTCAACATGCACCGGGCCCTGGCCGAGATTGACGGGCGCGAGACCCATGTGGACGACCCCGCCGAGATCACGGCTCAGGCGATGGAGGATCCGCGCGGGCCGTGCGGCGCCACCCTGGCCCGCTTTTGCGCCATACTGGGCGCGGTGGCGGGAGACATCGCCCTGACCACGGGCGCGCGCGGCGGGGTCTATGTGGCGGGCGGCATCGCGCCGCGCATCCTGCCTTTCCTGAAGGCCAGCCCGTTCCGTGAACGCTTCGAGCGCAAGGGCCGGTATCAGGACTATATGGCGGCCATCCCGACGCATGTGATTCTGGACAAACAGGCGGCGCTTCTGGGGGCGGCGCGAGTGGCCTTTGCGGAGAGCGGCGCAAGCTGAGCTGTTCACAGCGGCGTGAACCCTTTGTGATCGGCGGCGTTATGCTGGTCCCACTGGAGGAAACCGCACCATGCGTAAACTGATCATCGCCGCCACCACCGTCGTCGCCTTCGCCGGCCTCGCCGCTTGCGAAAACGCCGCCGAGAAGGAAGCCGGCGCCCAGGCCGACGCCATCGAGGCGAACGCCAACGTCGCCGCGACCCAGCTGGAAAACCAGGCTGACGCCGCCCCGACCGACGCTGCACGCGATAACCTGAACGCCCAGGCTGACGCCGTGCAGGAAAACGCCGCAGACCGCGCCCAGGCCGTTGAAGCGGCCGCCGGCAACAAGGATGGCGGCATGACGACGCCGCCCGCCGCGCACTAAAACCGACGTCCGCCGTCAGGCGGGATTGACGGACAGGCCCTCGCCGCAGCTGCGGCGGGGGCCTTGTCGTTTCAGGGCCGGATCAGTCGATGCACAGGGTGGCGTCGGCCTTGCCGTCTTCGACGCGGGTGAAGCAGCCGAAGCTCATACTGGTTTGCTGGCACTGGCCGACGACGGCGGCGCCTTCAGCCGGAACCGCGCCGTTTCCGTCCACGCGGCAGTCGCCCTGGCAGTCGTCGCTGTCCGTACAGCGCTGTCCGGCGTCGGGATAGTTGACCACGCACTGGACGCTCTGCAGCCGTCCGACCCGCCGCAGCTTTCCGCCGCGCGCGGTGCAGGCGGCGTCCGTTTCCTGCGTCGAGGACTCAGCCGCCAGGGCGGGGTCGGCGGCATCGGGCAGGGCGGGAATGGATTGCGGCGCGCTGGCTTCTGCCGACTGAGCGGGCGCCGATGCCTCGTTCTGCGGCATGGGCTGGCAGGCGGCCAGGAGCAGCGCGGTCAGGGCCGCGATCGGAAGGGTGATGCGTTTCATCGTCGTGCTCCTCAGCCGACCCGGCCCTTTTCGAACCCGGTCCAGACGTCGTCGTAGTCAAGCTGCATGGTCGGGCTGGATTGCGCCCATTGCGTGGTGCGGATCGGCAGACGGGTCTCGAACATGAAGGCGAGGGTGTTCTCGATCTTGACCGGCTTGAGGTCGGCGGAGACCGCCTTGTCATAGGAGGCCTGGTCCGGTCCGTGGCCGCTCATGCAGTTGTGCAGGGAGGCGCCGCCGGGGGCGAAGCCGCCTTCCTTGGCGTCATATTCTCCGGTGACCAGCCCCATGAATTCGCTCATGACGTTCCTGTGGAACCACGGCGGACGGAAGGTGTCCTCGGCCACCATCCAGCGCGGGGGGAAGATGACGAAGTCGGCGTTGGCCGTGCCAGGCGTGTCCGACGGGCTGGTCAGGACGGTGAAGATCGACGGGTCGGGGTGGTCGAAGCTGACCGTGCCGATGGTGTTGAATCGGGCCGTGTCGTATTTGCAGGGAGCCAGATTGCCATGCCAGCCGACCACGTCCAGTGGGCTGTGGTCGAAGGTGGTGGCCCACAGACGACCACCGTATTTCTGGATGCATTCGGTCTTGCGGTCCACGTCCTCGAACGCCGCGACAGGCGTCAGGAAGTCGCGCGGATTGGCCAGGCCGTTGGAGCCGATCGGCCCGAGGTCCGGCAGGCGGAAGGCGGCACCGTAGTTCTCGCAGACATAGCCACGGATCGGCGCTGACGTTTCGATCCGGAAGCGCACGCCGCGCGGGATGACCACGATCTCGCCGGGGCGGGCGTCGATGCGTCCCATCTCTGTGACAAAGAGATGGTGTCCCATTTGCGGGACGATCAAAAGCTCTCCGTCAGCGCAGTAGAAGACGCGGTCGATCATGGAGCGGTTGGCGGCGTACAGATGGATGCCCACGCCGGACAGGGCCTCCGCATCGCCGGTCCCGCCATAGGTGACGAGGCCCTCGACCCAGTCGGTCGGTTCGGTCGGGATCGGCAGGGGATCCCAGCGCATCCGGTTCGGCGACGGCGGCGCCTCGTGGAAGGGGCCGGAGCGTACGCGGCCCTGGTCGAATGGCTGATAAGCAGGGTGCTGGGCGCTGGGTCGCAGGCGGTACAGCCACGAACGGCGGTTCTCGGACCGGGGCGCGGTGAAGGCCGTGCCCGACAGCTGTTCCGCATACAGACCCATCGGCGCCCGCTGCGGCGAGTTGCGTCCCTCGGGCAGGGCGCCGGGCGCGGCCTCGGTGGCGAAATGATTGCCGAAGCCCGACAGATATTGAGGCGCGTTGGCTCGCGTCATGATGCGTGTCTCCCTTGCAGGAGGTTTAGCCGGTCTGTCCTCGCCCGAGAAGCCGCACGGCATGTTCCTTCTCCCCTTGAGGGAGAAGGTGGGCGGCGGAGCCGCTCGGATGAGGGGTATGTTTCCGTTCGCTAATCGTCTGAAGGCGAGCGTGAGGCTGGCTTACCCCTCATCCGCCCCTCCGGGGCACCTTCTCCCTCAAGGGGAGAAGGAAGTGTGAGGGGCCTCAGAACCCCTTGGCCCGCGCCAGCCGTTCCGCATGGAAGCCGGTGTCGCCCAGAAGCTCGTTCAGCACCCGGACTCGCTTCATGAACAGGCCGACGTCGAACTCGTCGGTCATGCCGACGCCGCCGTGCATCTGGACCGCTTCCTGCACCGCCAGTTCGGCGACGCGCCCGGCCTTGGCCTTGGCGACGGAGACGGCCAGACCGGCGTCGTCGCGCCCAGCATCCAGACGCTGCAAGGCGCCGAGGACGGCGGCGCGGGCCAGTTCGATCTCTGTGAACAGATGGGCCGCGCGGTGCTGGAGAGCCTGGAACTCGCCGATCAGCTTGCCGAACTGCTTTCGGGTCCGCAGGTAGTCCAGCGTGACCTGAAACGCCTGATCGCCCGCCCCGTTCAGCGAGGCCGCGGCGCAGGCCCGGCCGAGGTTCAGCGCGCCTTCCAGAAGGCCCTCGCCGCCATCGACCGCGCCGATGACGGCGTCTGCATCGACCTGAACATCGCTCAGCGTCACGCAGGCGGCGTTATGGGCGTCGACCATGACGGTTCGCTCGATTTCGACGCCCGCCGTCTTCGGATCGACCAGGAACAGGGTCAGGCCGCTCTCCGTACGCGTGGCCACGATCAGGGCGTCGGCGACATGGCCGTCCAGAACAAAGCCCTTGGCGCCGTTCAGCTTGAAACCGTTGCCCGACCGTTCGGCCGTCGTGGCGATGGCGGAGGGGCGGTGTTTGGCGCCCTCGTCCACGGCCAGCGACAGGATGGCCTCGCCCGCCGCGATGCGGGGCAGCCAGGCGGCCTGCTGGTCCGCTGAGCCGCCGTCGACCAGCACTTTCGCCGACAGCACGCCTGTGCCGAGGAAGGGCGAGGGCGTCAGGGTCCGCCCCAGCGCCTCGGCCACCACGCCCGCCTCGACGGCGCCGAGGCCGGAGCCGCCGTGTTCCTCGGGGATGACGACGCCGGCGAAGCCCATCTCGCCGAAGGCCCGCCACAGGTCGCGCGAGACGCCGTCGGCGTCATGGCGGTCGCGCAAGGTCCGCAGGTGGGCGATGGGCGCGTTCTCATTGAGGAAGCCCTCGGCGGCTTCCTTCAGCATGGTCTGCTCGTCGGTCAGGATCAGGGGCATGGGCTCAGGCTCCCGGCAGTTGCAGCAGGTGTTTGGCGATGATGTTCAGCTGGACCTCACTGGTGCCGCCTTCGATGGAGTTGGCCTTGGTGCGCAGCCAGTCGCGGGCGGCGGTCCCTTCGCGCGAGCGTTCCCCCTCCCATTCCAGCGCGTCCGATCCGCCGGCGGCCATGACCAGTTCGTGGCGCCGCTTGTTCAACTCCGAGCCGTAGTATTTCAGCATGGAGGCGATGGCGGGGTGGGCCTGTTTCGCCTTCACCTGATCCCCGACCCGCTCCATCGCCAGTTGGAAGGCGGCGAGGTCGATGTCCAGTTCGGCGATGCGGGCGCGCAGCATGGGGTCGTCGAGGCGGCCCTCGGCGTCGACGCCGACGCTGTCCGCCGCGACCTGGCCCAGAGGCCGCCCGCCGCCGATCATGCCCATGCCGCCGATCATCGTCCGCTCATGCGCCAGCAAGGCCTTGGCCACGTCCCAGCCCCGGTTCAGCGTGCCGATCAGGTTGGCCTTTTCGACCCGCACATCATCGAAGAAGGTCTCGCAGAAGGGCGACTTGCCGCTGATCAATGTGATGGGGCGGGTGGTCACGCCGGGCGTGGCCATGTCGAACAGGACAAAGCTGATGCCCAGATGCTTGGGCGCCTCGGGGTCGGTGCGGACCAGGCAGAAGATCCAGTCGGCCTTGTCGGCGTAGGAGGTCCAGATCTTCTGGCCGTTGACGATCCAGTGGTCGCCCTGATCCTCGGCGCGGGTCTGGATGGCGGCGAGGTCGGAGCCTGCGCCGGGTTCGGAATAGCCCTGGCACCAGCGAATCTCTCCGCGCACGATCTCGGGCAGGAAACGTTGTTTCTGTTCCTCCGTGCCGAACTGCAGCAGGGCCGGGCCCAGCATCCAGATGCCGAAGGACGACAGGGGCGACTGGGCGTCGATGCGGCGCATCTCGCTGGCCAGCACCTTGGCCTGTTCGCGGTCCAGCCCGCCGCCGCCGTAGGCCGCGGGCCATTCCGGCGCGGTCCAGCCGCGGGCGCCCATGACCTCCATCCAGCGCTTGTGGGCGGGGGTGCGGAAGACGGGGTTGCGACCGCCCCAGACGCGGTCCTCGTCATTGACCAGCGGCCCCCGGCACTCGGGCGGGCAGTTGGCCTCCAGCCAGGCGCGCGTCTCGGCGCGGAAGGTGTCCAGCTCAGCCATGGCGTCCTCCGTCGTCTCCGTTCGCCGGAGATCGCTGAGGGAACGTTAGCCGGTCTTTTTTGACAACGGAACCGTGACGCAAGGTCAACGGCGCCTATATGCAGGACGAGCCCTCGAGGAGAACCGGCATGTCAAAGACCCTGAAGATCGACTTCGTCTCCGACGTGGTCTGCCCCTGGTGCGTGGTGGGGCTGGGCGGTCTGACCACGGCGCTGGACAAGCTGAAGGGCGAGGGCATCGAGGCCGATATCACCTTCCAGCCGTTCGAACTGAACCCGCAGATGGCGGCTGAGGGCGAAAACATCGTTGAACATATCGGCGCCAAATACGGCTCCACCCCCGAACAGTCGGCGGCCAACCGCGAGATGATCCGCCAACGCGCTGGCGAGGTCGGCTTCGACATGCGGATGGGCGAGGACAGCCGCATCTGGAACACCTTCGACGCCCACCGCCTGCTGCATTGGGCCGGCGAGGCTGCGCCCGACAAGCAGAAGGCGCTGAAACAGGCCCTGTTCACGGCCCACTTCACCGACAACCGCAACCTGACCGACGCCGGGGTCCTGACCGCCGCCGCCGAGGCCGCCGGGCTGGACCGGGCCGAGGCGGGCGAGGTGCTGACCTCGGGCCGGTATGTCGAGGCGGTGCGCGAGGCCCAGGGGCTGTGGCGGTCGCGGGGGATATCCTCGGTGCCCGCCGTGGTCGTGGAGGGGAAGTATCTGATCAGCGGCGGGCAACCGGCGGCGGTGTTCGAAGAAGCGCTGCGGAAGATCGCGGCTGAATAGCCTTCTCCCCTTGGGGGAGAAGGTGCCTCGGAGAGGCGGATGAGGGGTAAGTCAGCCTCATCCTGAACCTGAAACGTTCGAGGCGCTGTTCCGCATCCTTGGTGAGATGACGGTGTTTCACCCCTCATCCGACCCTCCGGGCCACCCGTCGTTCGATCGCGATGCGCTCTCTCTCCACCCGCAAGGGGAGAAGGAAAAAGTGAGTCCACTGAGTCCGCTCAGTCCGCCTCCACCGGGCCGTGGAGGTATTCCCAGCGGCGCTGCTCCTGCTCGACCTTCTGATCCTGCTCTGCGGTTTCGGCGTCGAGCATGAGGCGGACGCGGCGCCAGCGCAGGGCCTCGGCGGCCTGACCGCGAAGGACGGCGCGCTGCATCCGCCGCCAGGCGACGAAGGACAGCTGGCGCATGTCCAGCCGGTCCAGATCGCCGCCGATCTCGTCCTCCAGCATCACCCCTTCGTCATGGGGGTCCAGAGGGTTGGGCGGGGTCCACGGCTGGTCCGTCCGCCGCCAGCCCTCGCGCGCCGCCCGGTTGCGCATCGCCGTTAGCCCCACCCCGTGCCGCCGACAGACCTCAATCGCCGGCAGGCCCGACAGATAGTCCTGCCGCACCGTGGCCCAGACCGTGTCGGGCGCGCTGCGCGGATTGATGGGAAAGGGGGATGATCCGTCTGCCATGGGTTACGCCTCCCGTTGTGAACGGGGGAGGCTGGCATGCGGGTGCGTCAGGGGCGGTCGTGGGCCGTTCTTTTCCTTTCGTCATCCTCCGGCGAGCGGAGGATGACGAAAGAAGAGGTCCCTCTCCCGTTGGGAGAGGGCTTGAGGCTCGCTGAGCGCAGCGAAGCGTTAGCCGAAAGGGTGAGGGGCGTGCGTGTCCGGTGAGAACCGACCCTCACCCTTTCGCATTTCCAATCGCTGACGCTCTTGGACGCTCAAGCCCTCTCCCATCGGGAGAGGGAGGCCGCGTCCGGATTGACGAACTGAAACGCCTCGGCCCGTTCCCGCAGGAAGCCGTTGATGAAGGTGGTCTTTCCGGCGCCGTTCGGACCGGCGAGGAGGACGAGGGTGGGCATGGCTAAACGCCAGCAGCCTCAATGTATGCGGCGTTTCGCATTCGAGCATCTGTGACCAAATCTCGCCATTCGATGATTTCGATTGTGCCGCGAAAGTCCCCGCTTAATTCCTGCCAACGGCCCCGGCCATCGGCCGTGGTTCTCCACCCCGAAGTGTATGTACGAAGATCGCCTTCAATGTCTGCAATAACATAGCAGTAAAAAATGCAGTCGTCGGCGACTCTAACACGCTCACCTTTATAGTTCTCTACCTCTCTATTTTTTAATGAGGTGAGGTATCTCATGATCTGATTGCTAGGAAGGTAACGTTCGTTATAGGTGGTTCGACCTGGCTTTTTAAACTCAACTAACATAACTCGCTTGAGAGGCTCGCCGTTATCTTCGCCTAGCCCATGCAGCCGATCCCAGATTAAAAGATCGGGGCGTTCACCATTTCGATTTTCGGCAACAAGATCACGAATGGGAACATCTGAGGCAAAATACCTGGCCAGCGTGAGCCGCTCATCGATAATCCAAAGATCGTGGTTGGCTTCGTCTACCCGCCTGGCGTCGTCTCCCCGAACCCGCATTGGACAAATGAACTGATGGATGGTGGCTTCGAGGTGATAATCCTCTTCGCCGTCAGGTCGGTCTCTCAGTCTACGGATCAAAACATCTAGGACATCAAGAACAACTTTTCGCCTTAGCACATACTCCGTCAATTGACGTTGTTCTTCTGCTCGGACCTCATCAGCCGCTGTCCGAATCCGTTGCGCTAGATCGCCATCTACATTGTGACCCTCACCAATTTCGGCGACAATTTCTTGAACCCGTCTCTTTCGCTCCACGTCGCGGCGAATCCTTGTGGGAATAAGTGCCTGAGCGAACTGCTCGGCTTTTGTTGCATTCTTTGGCGTTTTCGCGAGCAGTTCATCGACGTCAGAAAAACCAAATGAAGGATACTCTGCGAGAAAGTCCGTCATCGTTACGGCACGGTCAGCATCATACACTCGGATTTCGGCCTGTAATGCTTCCTGTGCTGCGCGGTCAGCGCAAGCCTTGGAAAGAAGCTCAAGGGTCTTCTCATCAAAATTAAAATTAGTGCGTTCTTGGTTTACACGATCGTCGAGAAACGTCCCAGAAACGCACCCATGATAGACAGCTCTTCCGTCCTCTCCGAAAAATCCCACTCCAATGAGACCATCGATCTTCCTCGTCGTTACCGTTCTGCCATTTGCAATGAAGTGTAACTGGTGCTTGCCGTCAAAGCCTGCACTAGCTGCGCTTCGAAAGACGAAGTGCGACAGTGTCAGATCACCGAAAATCTCATCTGTGAACTTCGACACGCCGCGTTCTTCGATCAACAGCGCCCGAATGCCCTCAGGAAAAGTGGTGTCCCTACCATCGACTGTTAGGAAGACCTGTGGAGAGTTTCCTAGAATGAACTCCGCCAAGAAATGAGATCCGAAAAATCTTGCGGCAACCGCTGGTCGCTCTGGGAACTTGGTCCGATAGGCACCTTCTCGAATGCCTTCGAATTCTACGGATGTCCCCGGCAAGCCGTCGTCGATCGCATTAAGAGTTTCGTTCTGCAGCTGATCTGCTTCCGCCAGAACGAAATCAAACTTGCGCTGCCAAAGCTGCCCATCAGCGGCCTTGAAGATGCTTTCGACGCGGATAATCTCGAACATGTCCAGCCAAAGAAGGCGACCGACACCCTTGCCGCCACGTTCGAATTTGAACCCTGTGTCGGTGGTGACGAACGCGGCAAATCGGTCGTCATCCAGACCGATCCCGTTATCCGTGACGCGCACCTTTAACGTTGCGGGGTCGGCCAAACCCTCGATGGCCACGTCAATGCGACCCAAACGGCGCGAATCTCCATTTGGGAAGCCGTCCTCAGTTGCGTGCATGGCGTTGCTGACCGCTTCAAAGATCGGCTGAAGCGACTCTGCCGCGCTCGTTGGCTTCGGCAGGCGTCTGACGCGGTTGACGATATCGCCAGCGAGTGAAGTCATGAATCCCCCAGACAATGAACCTGCACGCTCTCCTGCGCCCGGTAAAGTGGTGTGCCTTTACACCTTAACCTCCACCACGCCGCCCCCGGCCCTGAACTTCGCGCTCATCTCCGCCATCCCGGCCTCCGCCTCCGCCAAACTCCCCCCCGCATCATTCTGCGCCATCGCATCCCGGCGGATGTCCTGGCTGATCTTCATGCTGCAGAACTTGGGGCCGCACATGGAGCAGAAGTGGGCGGTCTTGTGGGCTTCCTTGGGCAGGGTGGCGTCGTGGTATTTGCGGGCGGTTTCGGGGTCGAGGCCGAGGTTGAACTGGTCCTCCCAGCGGAACTCGAAGCGGGCGCGGCTGAGCGCGTCGTCGTGCATGCGGGCGGCGGGGTGGCCCTTGGCCAGGTCGGCGGCGTGGGCGGCGATCTTGTAGGTGATGACGCCGTCCTTGACGTCCTGACGGTCGGGCAGGCCCAGGTGCTCCTTGGGCGTGACGTAGCAGAGCATGGCCGTGCCGAACCAGCCGATCATGGCCGCACCAATGGCTGAGGTGATGTGGTCGTAGCCGGGGGCGATGTCGGTGGTCAGCGGGCCAAGCGTATAGAAGGGCGCCTCGTGGCAGTGCTTCAGCTGCTCATCCATGTTGGCCTTGATCTTGTGCATCGGCACGTGGCCGGGGCCTTCGATCATGACCTGGCAGCCCTTGGCCCAGGCGATCTTGGTCAGTTCGCCCAGGGTGCGCAGCTCGGCGAACTGGGCCTCGTCATTGGCGTCGGCGATGGAGCCGGGGCGCAGGCCGTCGCCGAGGCTGAACGACACGTCGTAGGCCCGCATGATGTCGCAGATGTCCTCGAAGTGCTCGTAGAGGAAGCTCTCCTTGTGGTGGGCCAGGCACCACTTGGCCATGATGGAGCCGCCGCGCGAGACGATGCCCGTCACGCGCCTGGCCGTCATCGGCACGAAGGGCAGACGCACGCCCGCGTGGATGGTGAAGTAGTCCACGCCCTGTTCCGCCTGTTCGATCAGGGTGTCGCGGAACACCTCCCAGGTCAGGTCCTCGGCGATGCCGTTCACCTTCTCCAGCGCCTGATAGATGGGGACGGTGCCGATGGGGACGGACGAGTTGCGGATGATCCAGTCGCGGATGTTGTGGATGTTGCGGCCCGTCGACAGGTCCATGACGTTGTCGGCGCCCCAGCGGGTGGCCCAGACCAGCTTGTCGACCTCGTCATCGACGCTGGAGAGGACGGCCGAGTTGCCGATGTTGGCGTTGATCTTCACCAGGAAGTTGCGGCCGATGATCATCGGCTCGACTTCGGGGTGGTTGATGTTGTGCGGGATGATGGCTCTTCCTCTCGCGATTTCATCGCGGACGAAGGCGGGGGTGACAAAGTCGGGGAGTTCGGCGCCGAACGGTTCGCCATCTCGCTCGGCGCTAACGCTCGCGACGCGGTCGCTCGCTCCTTGAGCGCCTGCGCTGGCGCCCCAGAGATCCTTGGCCTCCGCGCGCCGCATATTCTCGCGGATGGCGACGTATTCCATCTCGGGCGTGATGATGCCGGCCTTGGCGTATTCGTACTGGGTGACCGGGCGGCCCTCGACGCCCTTGAAGACCTGGTGGTGCGAGGTGTCGAAGCGGGGGGCGAGGTGTTTGCCGCTGGCGTGGCCGTTGTCTTCGGGTTTGACCTCGCGCGGATTGGCCACGGGGGCGATGTCGCCGCGGTCCAGCTGCCAGCTGGATTTGACGCGGGGCAGGCCGCGCTTGATGTCGATGGTCGCGGTCGGGTCGGTGTAGGGGCCCGAGGAGTCATAGATGGTCACCGGCGGCTCATTGGCCGAGGGGTGGACGGCGACCTCGCGGAAGGGGACGCGGATGTCGGGGTAGAGCTCGCCCGCGACATAGACCTTGCGGCTGCCTTCGCGTTCACCGGTCGGGATGGCGCCGGTCTCTTTCATCACCTGCTCGCGGGCGTCCTTGAGGGCCAGCTCGACGTTGGGCTCCTCGGGAAGGGCGTTGCCGGTCTTGGGGGGCGTGACTTGGATGTTCATGGCGGCCTCGAGTGTTGAGGTCTGCCGACGCCGGGCGGAATTGGTCCTGTCGCGTGGACCCGCAGTGTTTCCCATCCCTTCGCCGGCATGACCCGGATCAGGTTCGACGGGTCAGAGGAGAAACCTCTATCTCAGCCGCTCGCTTGCGACCCCCCGGAGAACGAGCGGACCCTAGGCCGGGTGTGCAGGAAGTCAATCCGGCCAGGCGGCGAGCAGATGGCCGATGGCGTCCTCGATGCGGGCGCAGCCGTCGGCGTCGAGGGTGACGCCGGACATGGAGCCTTGCGTCTGGCTGGCGATGGCCAGGGACTGGACGGCGGCCATCAGCACGGCGTTGAGGGCGGGCACGTCGGTGCGCGGCGGGGTGCGCAGGCGGGGGCGGCGCTCGCGCATCCAGGCCTGGAGCACGGCGTTGCGGTCGGCCTCGACCTCGCGCAGCAGGGGGTTGTCCTCGACCACGGCCCAGGCCATGAGGCGCAGGGCCAGGGGGCTGGCGCGCAGGGCGGCGAACCAGGTCAGCAGGCCGTGGCGGGCGAAGGCGCGCGGGCTTTCGGCCTCGACGGGCGGGACGGCGGCCAGATGGTCCGCCAGCTGGCCGTGGGCCTTCTGGGCCAACAGGCGGACGACGCCCTCGGCCCCGTCGAAATAGCGATAGACCAGCTTGCGGTCACAGCCCGCCTGGGCGGCGATGGTCTGGACGTTCAGGCCGGTGAAGCCGTCGCGCAGCAGCACCGCCTCGCCCGCGTGGACGATGGCGGCCTCGGTCGCGGAGCGGTCCCGCAGTCGCTGAATCGAATCGGCCATGCCTGAGGATCACGCCGGACCGCCTCGGGGGCAAGGCCCAGAGGTGAGGCTTGTCGGAAAGGGAGGGGAGGTGGCGACCCGATCCCCGAACGGGGGGGCGTGAGGATCGGGCCGCCTGGACTTGTCGAGCGCGCATCGCCGCGAGGTCCGATGATGAAATGATGAGAACGACCATTGGTTCCCGGACGTTTTCGACTTCTGCGTCGCGAGGGACTAGACAGGTTTGTCCCCAGAGCCTGACCGGTTGAGACGACGTCGCGGCGCGACGGCGCCGACGCCCCGCCACAGGCCGCAAATCAAGAGTTCCGCCATGCTTCACGCCGCCTTCCCGTCCGCATCGCCAGCGTCGTCCGTCCTGACCGGGCCGCAGGCGTGAGCAAGGTTCTGGGCGTTCTGGGCGGCATGGGCCCCGCCGCGACCGTGGCCTTTCTGGCGCGGGTGCAGGCTCTGACGCCCGCCGAAGGCGACGCCGACCACATCCGCATCATCGCCGACATCAATCCCAAGGTGCCCGACCGCAACCGTCAGCCGGACGCGGCCGAGGCGGTGCTGGGCCAGATGGCCATGCGGCTGAGGGACGCCGGCGCCCAGGTGCTGGCCATGCCGTGCAACACCGCCCACGCCCAGGCGGGCATGGCGCGAAAGGTGCTGCCCTTCATCGACATGATCGAGGAGACCGCCCGCGTCGCGACGGCCGGCGAGGTCAAGAAGATCGGCGTCCTGGCCACGCCGGGCGGGGAGGCGCTGTACACACGGGCGGTGCAGTCCGGCGGGCGGCGCATCGTGCGTCTGGCCGGGGGCGACCGTCAGGCCTTCATGGCCTGCATCTATGCGGTCAAGGCTGGGGATGTGAGCGACGCCCGCCGCACCGAGATGCGACGTCTGGCCAACGCCCTGGTGGCCAGCGGGGCGGAGGTGGTCATCGCCGGCTGCACCGAGGTGCCCCTGTTGCTGGACGCCGCCGATGTGACCGTGCCGCTATTCGATTCCGCCGAAGTGCTGGCCCAGGCCTGCGTGGACCGGTGCAAGTGAGCCTGCGGTGAAGCCATTGCCTAAAACGGCGACGCGGCTCAAATCTCGGGCATGACGACCCAGGCTCTGATCATCGATTGCGACCCCGGCGTGGACGACGCCGCCGCCCTGATGCTGGCGTTCGCCTCACCCGCGCTGGAGCTGCTGGCCGTGACCACGGTGGCGGGCAATGTTGCGTTGAAGAAGACGGTGCGCAACGCCTTGATGCTGCGCCAGATCGCGGGGCGCGAAGACGTGCCGGTGCGCGGCGGGGCGGATCGTCCGCTGCGGCGCAAGCCCGCCGGCGCCGGCGAATTCCATGGCGAGGAGGGGCTGGGCTATCTGGCGCCGTTCACGCCGGACAGGCTGGCCGCTGACGGCCATGGCGTGGACGCCATCATCGACAATGTCATGTCACGGCCCGAGGGCTCGGTGGCGCTGGCCGTGCTGGGACCGCTGACCAATCTGGCGCTGGCGCTGCGCAAGGAGCCGATGATCCAGAAGCGTCTGGG
>Ga0233377_1000661_pt1 | contig 14506 bp, 13 predicted proteins | sample ElkDunMinimDraft_6_FD_191540 | JGI IMG/M metagenome (GOLD analysis project Ga0233377, IMG submission 191540) | Fecal eukaryotic communites from dung pellets of Tule Elk in California, USA - Elk Dung E36 | ecosystem: Host-associated > Mammals > Digestive system > Large intestine > Fecal | place...
CCTGCGCGCAGGGCGGCGTGACCTCCGCCCTGACGTACATGCGCACCGGGCAGTACTACCTCAACAAGGGCGGCGAGTACGCCGAGGTCTTCCCCGAGGTGCTCGCCGCCTCCGACGGCAGGTCCTACGTCGACTACGCCTTCCACCTGGCCCCGATGATGCGCCGCCACATCGAGGAGATCCCGTCGCTGGTCCGCGACCACGGCGTCACCTCGTTCAAGGTGTTCATGTTCTACGGCAGCCACGGCCTGCACGGCCGCTCGGCCGACCAGAACTCCTTCCTGATGATCCCGGAGGGCGAGCGCTACGACGTCGCCCACTTCGAGTTCGTCATGCGCGGCATCCAGGCCGCCCGGCAGCAGTTCCCCGACCTCGCCGACGAGATCTCGCTCTCGCTCCACTGCGAGACGGCCGAGATCATGACGGCGTACACGAAGATGGTCGAGGAGGAGGGCACGCTCACCGGCCTCGCCGCCTACAGCGCCTCCCGCCCGCCCCACTCCGAGGGCCTCGCCGTCAGCATCGCCTCCTACCTCGCTCACGAGACCGGCCTGCCGACGATCAACCTGCTGCACCTGTCGTCGGCGAAGGCGATGGACGCCGCCCTGCGCATGGCCGAGGCGTTCCCGCACATCGACTTCCGCCGCGAGGTCACGATCGGCCACCTGCTGGCCGACATCACCACCGCGAGCGGCATCGGCGGCAAGGTCAACCCGCCGCTGCGCCCCCGCGAGGACGTCGAGGCCCTGTGGGGCCACGTGCTCGACGGCAAGGTCGACTGGGTCGTGAGCGACCACGCCTGCTGCCGCGACGAGCAGAAGTTCGGTGACCCCCGCGAGGACGTCTTCGTCGCCAAGTCGGGCTTCGGCGGCGCCGAGTACCTGCTGCCCGGCCTGGTCACCGAGGGCTCCAGGCGTGGCCTCGGCTACGGCGAGATCGCCCGCCTGCTGTCCTGGAACCCCGCCCAGCGGTTCGGCCTGCGTACCAAGGGCGCCGTCGCCGAGGGCCTGGACGCCGACTTCTGCCTGGTCGACCCCGACTCCACCTGGACGGTGCGCGCGGCCGACTCCGAGTCGACGCAGGAGTACACCCCGTTCGAGGGCTTCGAGCTCACCGCCCGGGTCACCGACACGTTCGTGCGCGGCCACCGGGTGCTCGCCGACGGCAAGGTCACCGGTGAGCCGCACGGCCGCTACCTGGCCAGGCCGACCGGCGCATGACCCCGCGCAGCTACCTCTACGTCCCCGCGGACCAGGAGGACAAGCTCGCCAAGGCCGCGGGATGCGGGGCGGACGCGCTCATCCTCGACCTGGAGGACGCGGTCGCGCCCGGAGCGAAGGCCACCGCCAGGAAGAACGCCGCCGCCGCGATCCCGGGCTTGCCCGGCGAGGTCTGGGTGCGCGTCAACGCCGACACCCCGGAGGCGGACATCGCGGCGGTGGCCGTCCCGGGGCTGAAGGGGATCGTGGTCCCGAAGGCCGAACCCGAGCTGCTGGGACTCGCCGACGCCCTGCTCACCGAGGCCGAGGCGGCCCACGACCTCGCGCCGGGCACGTTCGCCCTGCTCGCGCTGATCGAGTCGGCCTCCGGGGTCGTCCAGGCGGAACGCGTCGCGGCGTCGCCCCGGGTGGTACGGCTCGGCGTGGGGGAGGCCGACCTCGCCGGTGAGCTGGGGCTGCGCCCCGGCCCCGAGCGGGAGGAACTCTGGCCGATCCGGTCCCGGATCGTCGTCGCGTCGGCGGCGGCCGGGATCCTCCCGCCGGTCGGCCCGGTCGAGACCGCCGTCCGCGACACGGAGAAACTGGTGGCGGGCACCCGGACCCTGCTGCGGCAGGGGTTCCGGGCCCGCACCGCGCTCTCGCCCCGCCAGCTCCCGCTGATCAACGAGGTCTTCACCCCCTCGCAGGAGGAGCTGGAGGAGGCCCGCGACGTGGTCCGCCGCCTGGCCGAGACGGGCGGCGTAGCGCTCGACGCCAGGGGCAGATTCATCGACGCGGCGGTCGCCAGGAGCGCCCACGAGGTGATCGGACGCGCGGAAGGCGCCGGTGATCCCTGACGACCGGCGCGGTCGCACGACGAGGGGAGGAACCGTGAGGCCTCAAGCCGCTTGAGACCTCACGGTTCCTCCCCGCCGTGAAGCACGTCGGGGAGGCGGCGAAGACGTACTTTCTCCGTCGGGCCGTCGGCGAGGGCTTCGACGACGCCGCCTTCGTCGACCGCCGGGCACGGCTCATCGAGGGGTCGATCTGGAACCTCGCCTTCTGGGACGGCGCCGAGGTGGTGTGGCCCGAGGCCGAGATGCTGCGCGGCACCACGATGGCCGTCGTCCGCCGGCAGCTGGATCGCCTCGGCGTGCCCCAGCGCGTCCGGGAGGTCAGGCTCGCCGACCTGTCGACGCTGGCCGGGGCCGTGGTCATGAACTCCTGGACGCCGGGTGTGCCGGTGCGCCGGATCGGTCCGGTGCCCCTGCCGGAGGCGCCGGCCTTCGTGTCGCTGCTGAACCGGGCCTATCAGGCAGAACCTCTCACCGCGCCGTAGGCGCGTCTTCCCGCCCTCGCCGAACGGCGGCCACGCCCGAGGCTCGGAGGCGAGGGCGGGACGACGTCGCTCTGACCGGCGCCTCCTCTCACATGCGGTGTCCCGCCGTCCGGCATTAGGGTGATGAAATGCCGCTTATGTCCCATCATGTCCACTCATGACCAGGGAGACCCGTACACTGCCCGCCCACGCGGCGGGGCCGGTCGAGATGCCGTTCGCGATCCTGGGCTGGAGCGAGACCATCGCCCACGACACCGCGTGGAACGAGCACTCCCACCCCTTCCACGAGCTGCTCTGGAACGAGCGGGGCGCGTCCACGGCCGTGGTGGGGGAGCGGGTCTGGACGATCACTCCCACCCTGGGCCTCTGGATTCCCGCGGGAACGCTGCACTCCGGCTCGGCGACCGTCGGCACCTGGTGCCGCGCCGGCTTCTTCGGCTTCGACACCATGACCTCGATCTCCCCCACGCCCGTCGGCGTCGAGATCACCCCGCTGCTCAGGCTGCTGCTGGAACGGCTCGCCGACACGGAACTGTCCTCCGCTTCGCGGGCGGTGACCGAGGCGATGGTGCTCGACGTGCTCGCCCCTTCCTCGCGTGAACTGTTCCTGCAGATGCCCACCTCCGACCTGCTGCGCCCGATCGTTGCCGCGATCCAGGAGAATCCAGGCAATTCGCGGACACTGGCGGGTTGGGCGTCCCAGCTCGGCGTGAGCGCCCGTACGATCACCCGCGCCTTCAACGCGGAGACGGGGACCAGCTTCGCGCGCTGGGTCGCCGCGGTGCGCGCCCAGCACGCGGTCGCGTTGCTCACCCGGGGCTGGGAGGTCGACGCCGTGGCGGAGGAGGTCGGTTACCGTTCGGCGAGCGCGTTCGGCGCGGCCTTTCGGCGGACGACCGGGTTGACGCCGGGAGCGTTCCGGTCACGGTGACCTCGGAGGGCGTGCCTTCCGGGTCCTCGTTCCCCGCCCCGACGACCTCCGTGTCCCGATCTCGATAACGGCTGTCTCAAAAGCTTCATTGCGACAACTCGGTCATTTCTCCTAAGGTTCAGCGAAGGCAAGCCTTGCCTAACTAGATCAAAGCTCGCGGTGGTCACGGCGTACCGTTCCGCGGTCGCGTACCGCGGCCCAAAGGTGCGAGTGCCGGCACCGGTCGGGAATCTCTGAAAGTGGAGTACGGATGAAACGTCCACGTAGCCTTCGCATCCTCGTCGTGGCGACTGTCCTGCTGGGCCTCGCGGGCTGCGGAGGCGGAACCTCGGACACCAAGGCCGAGAACCCGAGCGGCAGTCCGAGCGCGAGCAGCGACGCGAGCGCCTTTCCCCTGACGATCGAGCACGCGCTGGGGACGACCGTCATCCAGGCGAAGCCGGAGCGGGTGGCCACCGTCAACTGGGCGAACCACGAGGCGCCGCTCGCCCTCGGTGTCGTCCCGGTCGGAATGGCCGCCGCGAACTTCGGCGACGACGACGATGACGGCCTGCTGCCCTGGGTGAAGAAGCGCCTGGAGGAACTCAAGGCCGAGACGCCCGTGCTGTTCGACGAGACCGACGGCATCGACTTCGAGGCCGTCGCCGACACGAAGCCGGACGTGATCCTGGCCGCCTACTCGGGCCTGACCAAACAGGACTACGACACCCTGAGCGACATCGCCCCCGTGGTGGCCTACCCGAAGGCCGCGTGGGCGACCCCGTGGCGCGAGATCATCCAGATGAACAGCAAGGCCATCGGGCTCGCCGCCGAGGGCGAGAGGCTCATCAGCGACATCGAGGGCGACATCGGCGAGGTCGTCGCGAAGTACCCGCAGCTCAAGGGCAAGTCGGCGATGTTCATGACGCACGTCGACCCCAACGACGTGAGCCAGGTCGGCTTCTACACGACGCACGACACCCGCACGCTGTTCTTCGAGGACCTCGGACTGACGATCCCGGGCAGCATCGCCAAGGCGTCCGAGGGCACGGACAAGTTCGCACTGACGCGGAGCGCGGAACAGGTCGACCTGTTCAACGACGTTGACATCATCACCGGCTACGGTGACGAGAAGGGCGAGTTGCTGGAGAAGCTCCGCAAGGACCCGCTGCTGTCGAAGATTCCCGCGGTCAAGCACGGCTCGGTGTACCTCCTGCCCGGCAGCACGCCCCTGGGCACCGCCGCGAACCCGACCCCCCTGTCGATCTCCTGGGTGCTGGAGGACTACGTCAAGGCGCTCGCCGAGGCCGCGGACAAGGTCAAGTGACATCGGTCGCCACCGACCGCGCGCCGGACGCCGTACTCGTACGGCGTCCGGCGCGCCTCCGGGTCCTGTGGCTGCTCGTCGCGGTCCTGGTACTGGCGGCGCTCGCGACGGCCTCCGTCGCCCTCGGCTCGCGCGACGTCGCCTGGTCCGACGTCTGGGCCGCCCTCGGTGGCGCCGACGACTCCCTCGAACAGGCGGCGGTCGCCAAGCGCATACCGCGCACCCTGCTCGCGATGGTGATCGGCGCCGCGCTCGGTCTCGCCGGCGGTGTCATGCAGGGCGTGACCCGCAACCCACTGGCGGACCCGGGGATCCTGGGCGTCAACATGGGCGCGTCGCTCTCCGTCGTCACCGCCGTCGCGTTCTTCGGGCTCACGTCGCCGACCGGATACGTCTGGGTCGCGATGGCGGGGGCCGCCGTGGCGGCCGTGTTCGTGTACACCGTCGGGTCCCTCGGACGCGGCGGGGCCACACCGCTCAAACTCGCGCTTGCCGGCGCCGCCACGTCCGCGGCTTTCGCGTCCCTCGTCAGCGCCGTCGTCCTGCCCCGCAACGACATCGCGGCAAGCTTCCGGCTCTGGCAGATCGGCGGGGTCGGCGGCGCGTCGTACGAGCGGATCTGGCAGGTCCTGCCGTTCCTCGCCTTCGGCTTCGCCGTGTGCCTCCTGTCGGCGCGGGCACTGAACTCCCTCGCCCTGGGCGACGAGCTCGCGGCCGGACTCGGCGAGCGCGTCGTCGTCATCCGGCTCACGGCCGCTCTCGGCGCCGTCGTACTGTGCGGCGCGTCGACGGCCGTCGCGGGGCCGATCGGATTCGTCGGACTCGTCGTCCCGCACGCGTGCCGCCTCCTCGTCGGCGTGGACCACCGCTGGCTACTGCCGTTCTCCACACTGGTCGGCGCGTCGCTGATGACCGCGGCCGACGTCGTCGGCCGCGTGGTGGCGCGCCCCGTGGACATCGAGGTGGGCATCGTGACGGCGCTGATCGGCGCCCCGTTCTTCATCCACATCGTCCGCCGTCAGAAGGTGCGTGAGCTGTGAGCGAGCGTAACGGGCGAGCCGGTGAACACCGCGGCGCCGCACTCGCGGCCCCGGCGCGGGAGGAGCGATGAGCGTCTCCTCCGCCACCCGGCCGTACCGCGTCCAAGCCGTCGCCCGCGGCCGTCGCCGGCGTGCCTCCCGCCGCCGCCTCGTCATCCTGACACTGGTGGCGCTCGTCGTCGCCGGGTTCGCCGTGACCCTGATGGCCGGGCAGACGTTCTACCCGCCTCGCGACGTGGTCCGCGTCATCCTCGGCGAGCAGGTCCCGGGGGCGTCCTTCACGGTCGGAAGGCTCCGGCTGCCGAGGGCCGTCCTCGCCGTGGCCGCGGGCTTCGGCTTCGGCCTGGCCGGTGTCACCTTCCAGACGATGCTCCGCAACCCGCTGGCCAGCCCCGACGTCATCGGCATCAGCTCGGCGGCGAGCACCGCGGCGGCCATCGCGATCGTGTCGCTGTCCTTGAGCAGGACCCAGGTGTCGGTCCTCGCCATCGTCTCCGCCCTCGCCGTCGCACTGCTGATCTACTCCCTGGCGTTCCGGGACGGCGTCGTCGGCACCCGGCTCATCCTGATCGGCATCGGGATCGCCGCGATCCTCGAAAGCGTCACCTCCTACGTCCTGTCCCAGGCCGCGGAATGGGACCTCCAGGAGGCCCTGCGCTGGCTGACCGGCAGCCTCAACGGCACGAGCTGGGAACAGGTCCTCCCCGTCCTCGTCGCACTGGTCGTCCTCACCCCCGTCCTGCTGTCCCAGGCGCGCGACCTGTCGGCGATGCGGCTCGGCGACGACACCGCCTCCGCTCTCGGGGTCCGCGTCGAACGCACCCGCATCACGGTGATCGTCGCCGCCGTCGGCCTGATCGCCTTCGCCACGTCGGCGGCCGGGCCGATCGCGTTCGTGGCGTTCCTGTCCGGCCCCATCGCGGCCAGACTCGTCGGCGCGGACGGCTCCCCGCTCGTACCCGCCGGGCTCGTCGGCGCCCTCCTAGTCCTCGTCGCCGACTTCACCGGCCAGTTCGCGTTCGACACCCGCTACCCGGTCGGTGTCGTCACCGGTGTCCTCGGCGCGCCGTACCTCGTCTATCTGATCGTCCGCACCCATCGGGCCGGAGGCTCGCTGTGACCATCTCCCACTCCCTCGCGGCCGAGGGACTCACGCTCGGCTACGGCGACCGCGTCGTCGTCGAGTCCCTCGACCTGACCGTGCCGGCCGGTGAGATCACCGTCATCGTCGGCGCGAACGCCTGCGGGAAGTCAACGCTCCTGCGTTCCCTGTCCCGGCTGCTCAAGCCCCGCGAGGGTCGTGTCGTCCTGGACGGCAGGGAGGTGCACCGCATGCCCGCCAAGGAACTGGCCCGCACGCTCGGGCTGCTGCCCCAGTCGCCGGTCGCGCCGGAAGGCATCACCGTGCTCGACCTCGTCGGCCGCGGACGCCACCCCCACCAGGGGATCTTCTCCCGGTGGAACGACGGGGACGACGCCGCGGTGGCCGACGCGCTGGAGGCCACCCAGACGACGGACCTCGCCGACCGCTCCGTCGACGAGCTGTCCGGCGGCCAGCGCCAGCGGGTCTGGATCGCGATGGCGCTCGCCCAGCAGACCGACCTGCTCCTCCTCGACGAACCCACCACCTTCCTCGACGCCAGCCACCAGATCGAGGTCCTCGACCTGCTGACCGACCTGAATCGCACCCGCGGCACCACCATCGTGATGGTCCTGCACGACCTCAACCTCGCGGCCCGCTACGCCGACCATCTCATCGCCCTCGCGGGCGGCCGCTTGCACGCCTCCGGCACCCCGGCCGAGGTCCTCACCGAAGACAGCGTCCGCGCCGTCTTCGGTCTCGACAGCCGCATCATCGAAGATCCCGTCTCCGGTCGTCCCCTGATGCTCCCCATCGGCCGTCACAACGTCCGGCCGCGGTCCGCCCCGTCCCCGAACCACATGTGACAGACACCTCTCTGACCACGCGAGGGCCGGGCCGGTGGTCAGGCCCGGCGTTGGGCGTCTTCGAGATAACGCAGGACGGCGGTGACGCGCCGGTCCGCCCGGTCCGCGGGCGCCAGGTCGAGCTTGGCGAAGATGCTGCGGATGTGCTTGTGGACGGCGCCGTCGGTGACGAAGAGCCTCTCGGCGATCGCGGCGTTGCCCAGTCCTTCTGCCATCAGGGCGAGCACGTCGCGTTCGCGGGGACTGAGGCGGTTCAGCCGGGCGTCGGGCCGGGTGCGGGCGAAAAGCTGCGCGACGACCTCGGGATCGATCGCCGTGCCTCCTGCCGCCACCCGGTGCAGCGCGTCCAGGAACTCGTCGACGCGTCCGACCCTCTCCTTGAGGAGATATCCGAGGTGGGCACTGCCCTGCGCGAGCAGTTCGGTGGCGAAGGCCTGTTCGACGTACGCGGACAGCACGAGCACGGCGAGGCCGGGCCTGCGGCGCCTGGCCTCGACGGCCGCGACGATCCCCTCGTCGGTGTGGGTCGGCGGCATCCGGACGTCGACGATGGCGACATCGGGTTCGTGGATGTCGACGGCGGCGAGGAACCCCTCGGGATCGGCGGCGGTGGCCACGACGTCGAGCGACTCCGCGCGCAGCAGCAACGCGAGCCCTTCGCGCAGGAGCAGGTCGTCCTCGGCGATCACAATCCGCATGGCAGGCTCACTTCGAGGACGGTGGGCCCGCCGGGAGGACTGGTCAGCATGAGCGTCCCATCATGTGCTTCGGCACGACGGCGGATCCCGACGAGCCCGGACCCGCCGTGCTCGTCGGCTCCTCCGCGGCCGTCGTCGGTGATCTGAAGGTGCAGCCGGTCGTCGCGGAGGTGAATCCCGACGCTGGCGTTCCTGGCACGGCTGTGCTTGGCGATGTTGGTGAGCGCCTCGGCCACCACGAAGTAGGCGGTCGCCTCGACGGTGGCGGCGCAGCGTTCGGGGAGATCGGCGTCGATCCTGCAGGGCACCGGACAGGTGGTGACCAGCCCGGTCAGCGCGTCGGAGAGGCTTCGGTCGATCAGCACCGGAGGCAGGATACTGCGGGCGACCGCGCGAAGCTCGGCGAGTGCCTGCTCGGCGGCGTCCTGGGCGCGGTCGAGGATGGCCTCGGCGCCGGAGGGGTCGCGCGTCAGCGCACGGCGGGCCGCGCCGAGCAGGACGGTGACGGCAACGATCCGGTTCTGGGTCCCGTCGTGCAGTGACCGTTCGATCCGCCGCAGCTCGGCGGCGTGCGCGTCCAGCGCCGCCGCGCGGGTCGCGGTGAGCTGCGCGACCCGCAGCGCGAGGTCGGCGCCCGGGTCGGCCGCCAGGAGCCGCCGGCCGGGCCACGCCTGCAGCCGCGCCATCCCCGGCACGAGGAGCAGGGTGAGGATGATCGCCCCCAGGCCGAGCAGGCTCACCCCGAGGGCGTCGGGCAGATCCCGCACGGTCCACAGCCCCATCGCGGAGGTGGCCGCCTCCTCCGGCGGCAGCAACCGCCACCACAGCGGGAAAGTGGTGCTGGTCACCGCGTTGAAGAAGATCGTGAGACCGGTCAGGCTGAGGGACAGCCCCCAGGTCGAGTGGACGACCACCCAGCCCAGCTCCCGGCGCGTGGACGGATCGGCGAGGGCGGCACGCAGGCCGGACGGCACCGGCCCCGGCCCGGTGATCTCCGGACCCCAGCGGGAGAGCCGCGCGCGCTCCCGGTTGGCGACGGCACGCACCCCGCGCAGCGCGGCGGGTACCAGGAACACGCCCACCCCGACGAGGCAGGCGAGCGCGGTGGCGGCGAGCAGCAGGAGAGAGACCAGCGCCAGGGCCGTGGTGCCCAGCCCGCCGACGAGATGTTCGAACGCGTCCAGAGTGGTGCGGGCACGGGCGAGCAGGTCCCATCGACGCGCCGGCTTCCGGCGGGCCGGGGAGTCATGGATCGACATTCACACCTCCTCGGCCAGACGATAGGGCCACCGTTCGGGCGCCGACAGGTCGCGGACCAAGAAGTACAGCCTGCTGTACCTCGCTTGTCTCGTCGGCGGGATCGCCGGGGACGGCCGCGATTCGTAGCGTTGGGGGCATGACGAACGGTTCGACGAAGGAGCACACCGTGGCCGAATCCTACAGCCCTGCCAACACCTCCAGGACGCCGCTCTCCGCAGGCCCGGCCGACGCTCGGGGCGGCATGCTGCGTCCCGTGCTGTGGACTGTGCTGATGATCAGCGCGGTCTGCAACGCCGTGACCTCCAACGCCGACATCAACATCGCGATCGGAATCGGGTTCGGGCTGGTCACCCTCGCCTGCGCCGCCGGGCTGGTCGCCCACCACTACACGTACCGGCGTCGACAGGCGCCGGCGACGAAGGGGTGAGCGCCGCGACGTTCGCCTCCGGCTCGGCAGGCACGCCGTCTGCTGAAGCCGAAGGCATCGGAGCGGCCCACCCCGCGCGCCACCGGCGGCCGGTCGAGCGGCCGGTCCAGCACGATCCGGTGCCCCGGCCGAGACGCCCGCGAGGCCCGGCCGGGGGTGAGGGCTGGGGGTTAGAGCTCGCCGCTCTCGATCGCCTGCTTCATCGCCGCCTGGGTCGCCTCGTGGGAGGCGACGCCGTTCGCGAGGACGAAGTCGATCAGCGTGCTGTCGGCGTCGAAGGTGAGGTACTCGGTGACCCGGGTCTTCCCGCCGGCGACCTCCTCGAAGACGATCCTCTGGTGCGTGAGGACGTTGGGCATCGTCCAGCTGTCGGTCTCGTAGTAGAGGGCGGCGGGGTTGATGCGCTGCTGCGCGTGCGTGTTGATGACGACGGTCGACCCCTCGTACGGGATCTCCTCGACCGCGGTGAAGTTGATGTGGCGCTTGCTGCCCTGCTGCCAGTCCTGGTGGGTGACGACCCGCTTCAGGAACGAGTGCATGCCGAGGTGGTTGTTCATGTTCGAGTAGGCGGGGAACACCTGGCCGACGGGGGCGTCGATCGTGATGGAGATGCTGTCCTGCGCCCGGCTCTGTCCCGATGCCGGGTGGGGCGGCGCGCTCTTGTAGAACTCGTAGGTGTCCCACGCGCTCTGCCATTCGGCGGCGAGCAGGGGGTCGCTCTCGGGAGTGCTCGCGTGGGCGGGGGCCGAGAGGGAGGTAAGAACGAGGGCCACGGCGAACAGTTGGGCCGCGAGGAGTCGGAAGTGCTTCTTCATGCATACCCCAAAGGGGAGACAGTATATGTAAGTGATCTTTTATCGCATGCTGTCGGGATTTAGGAGGTTCTGCGATGAAGAGGCGAAAAAAAACTTTTTGTCATGCCGTGTGAGGATCACCAGTAAGGGGGGGCGCGCCGTGAGGACGCGTGATCTCCCGATCCGCGCGCGGCCGACGCGGCTCCCCGCGCCGGTCAGGTGCGTTCCTGCCGGGGCAGGACCACCTCCCGCAGGATGAGCAGGACGGCCGCGGCTATCGGGATGCCGAGCAGCGCGCCCACCACGCCGAGCAGCGCGCCCCCCAGGAGGGCGCCGACGATCGTGGCGAGCGGTGGCACGTCGACCGAGCTCTTCATCACGGCCGGGGCGATCCAGTAGTTCTCGATCTGCTGGTAGATCGTGAAGAAGACGATGCAGACGATCCCGACGGTCGGGGAGACGGAGAACCCCGCCAGGGAGGCGACCCCCGCGCCGATGAAGGCGCCGACCAGCGGGATGAGGTCGGTGATCGCGACGATCAGGGAGAGCGCGAGGGCGTACGGGACCTGCGTGATGCTCAGGAAGACGAAGGTCGTCACACCGGCGATGAGCGAGATGATCAGATTCCCGGCGACGTATCCGCCGATGCTGTCGATGATCTGGTCACCGAGCAGGGTCGCGCGGACCCTGCGGCTCCGGGGGAGGAGGCGGTAGGCCAGCTTCTTGAGCGACTTCAGTGAGCTCAGGAGATAGAGCGTCAGCACCAGCACCGTGAGCGCGTTGAAGACCGCCCCGATGAGAACCGACCCGAGGCCGAGCACGCCGCCGAACATCTGGGTGCCGAAGTCGCCGCTCGTCACGTAGGTCTGGAGCTTCTCCAGCAGCTGGAAGCGCTGGTCCAGGTCGCGGATCATCGGGTTGTTCTGCAGTTCCTCGACGTACTGCGGGAGCTGCTCGACGAACTGGGTGGACTGCGTGGTCAGCGGGGGGACCACGGCGAGGCCGAAGACGACGAAGACGAGGATGACGCCCAAAAAGACGAGGGTGATGGCCCACACCCGCGCGACGTTGCGCCGCTGGAGGACCTCGACGGCCGGGTTCAGGCCGATGGCGAGGAAGAGCGAGACGACGATGAGGACCAGCACCGAGCTCGCGGTCGCGATGGCCTGCACCAGCCACCAGGCGGTGAGCACGCCCAGGGCGGCGGTGAAGCCGAACACGAACGGGTTGTTGCTCATCGAGCGCCCCGGACGGCCGAACGGGAGGTTCGGCGCGACATCCAAGGGCGGCGCGGCCTCGGGGGAGGAGGTGGTCGCGCTCGCGGGACCGACGGGATCCGCGGGCGGGGTGGCGGGCAGGACCAGAGGGCCCGCGGAGGTCAGGAACGGCTCGGGCGCGGCGGATTCGACGGCTTCGGCCGGTGCCGTCGGTCCGCCTCCCGGGCCCGTCTCCGTCGACGGAGCGCGAGGGGCGGGCGGAGGCGTTTCCGGCGCTGTGGCGCGATCAGCGGAGGTGGGCTCGGACACCAGCTGCCACTGCCCTTTTTCCGGACGGTTAGTCGGCCCGCGACCACCCTGTTTTCCCTGGTCGCCCTACGGTTCCGGGCGCGGTGGCACGCCGGGGGCCGTAGAGGCCCGAAAAGACGTCGTCAGGTCATGTTGACGTACTGGCGGGGGCGTAGGGCGTGGTTGCGAAGGGCGGCGAGGGCGGCGGAGCGGCCGGCGGGGGTGAGACGGCCGTCGACGCGCAGGCCGAAGGCGTCCAGGCGCTCGCCCAGCTCGGCGAGCGAGGCGTCGACCTCCAGGGTCTGCCGCTCCGTGCAGTCGATCACGGCGGTGACGTGCTCACGGTCGGCGGGGGTGCCGTCGGCGAGAAGCATCAGCGCCACCTCCCTGGCCGAGGCGCGAAAACCGTTCTCCCCCGGCGAGGGGGCGAGCAGGGCGGCGGCCGCGGTCTCCCAGAGCAGGTCGGCGTCGCCGAGCAGGCGCTCGCCCATCGGGGTGGTCACCAGGCGCCTGCCGGTCTGGCGCAGCGCCTCCATCCGGTCCTGGGCCAGCTCGCGGACGGCCGCGAGCTCCGCGCCGTTCCAGGTGCTCTCCGCGAGGACGGAACGGGCGAGGTTGTGCCGCTGGGTCAGCGCGATGCCTCCCGGGCGGAGCCCCATGGCCAGCAGCCAGCGCAACCCTCCCAGGTGGTCCTCCTCCGGTGCGGGGATGGGCGCGTGCAGGCGCACCTCGAAGGGCTGGGCGAGCTCGCGCCAGGCGGTGCCCCGGCCGAGGACCCAGCGGTTGAGCCGCTCGCCCTGGACCCGGTGCAGCCAGTTGTCGCCGCCCAGCTCCGGGCGGGGCGAGGTGAGCCAGTGGCTGGTGAGCCTCCGCCGCTCGGCGGGGCGGGGGACGAGCTCGCCGGAGACGATCGCCAGCTCCAGCGCGGCGGAGCAGGCGCCGTGCGCGCCCAGCTCCTCCGGTCCCATGATCGAGCTCCACCGCAGCTCGGGCACGTCGGGCGGGAGCACCCCCGTCGCGTCCAGGGCCGACTGGTACGCGGCCATCCCCGCGTCCTCGCCCAGGCGGGCGTAGGTGCGCAGGATCTGGGCGGTGGTGGACGACGAGCAGAGGGCGGCGTAGCGCTCAAGGCCCCCCAGCCGCAGCAGGCGGCCCAGCGCGCGGGCGATCGCGGGGCGGTCGCCGGTGACCTTGGAGGGCAGGGTGTACCAGAGGAACTCGCACACGTTGAGTTCGGTGATCGTTTCCAGTGGCTCGCCGCCGGTCAGCCAGTCGATCGCGCTGCGGGCGTGCTCGGCGGAGGCGGGCTCGGAACGCTCCAGCTCCGACAGGAGGGCGGCCACGTCCGGTGCAGGCATGCTTCGCAGTCTGCCGTATGCGGGCCTGCTCTGACGATGGACGTGGCGTAATGGATCCTGCACGGTGCCTACCCTAGGAAATGTCTTCTAAGTGGCTCATATGCGGATGCTCATATCCAGCCCTTCTTGAAGAGCATCCGTGAGCTCCACTCGGCGTACGGGATGATCTCGGCGGTGAGCACCGGGTAGAGCCACCAGAAGTTAACGAGCGCCAGCAGGGCGAAGGCCCCCACGGCCGCGGCGCCGATGGTCCGGCGTCTCTGCGGGGCGCTCACCGGGCCGAGGATCAGCCCGGCCACGAGCACGATCGCCAGGATCATGAAGGGGACCATGGGGATCGCGTAGAACAGGAACATGGTCCGGTTGTCGGCGATCGCCCAGTAGAACCAGGGGAGCCAGCCGGCGGCGTAGGCGACGAGGACGGCCCCGGCGCGCCAGTCGCGGGTGGCGACGTACCAGGCGATCATGGCGACGAGGGAGGCCAGGCCCGCGTACCAGATGACCGGGGTGCCGACCCCGAGGACGGCCTGCGAGCAACCGTCGGCTCCACAGCCGCTCTGGGGGCTCTCGTAGAAGAACGCCACCGGGCGGAGCAGGAGGGGCCAGGTCCAGGGTTCGGACTCGTAGTTGTGCGGGGTGGCCAGGCCGGTGTGGAAGCCGAGCACCTGGAAGTGGTAGCTCAGCCATGATCGTAGTGAGTCG
>Ga0233377_1000663_pt1 | contig 14505 bp, 13 predicted proteins | sample ElkDunMinimDraft_6_FD_191540 | JGI IMG/M metagenome (GOLD analysis project Ga0233377, IMG submission 191540) | Fecal eukaryotic communites from dung pellets of Tule Elk in California, USA - Elk Dung E36 | ecosystem: Host-associated > Mammals > Digestive system > Large intestine > Fecal | place...
AATCTTAGAACCTCTTTCAATAATAGATGCAAACAATAATTTTATCTCATTGAATAAAAGCAACTTTAATGGAAGATGTGCATTTACCATCAAACGTTCGAAATTCTCACTATAATCGGTTGTAAATTGAAACTTCTTAGCCGTTGATTCATAGATTCCATCTTCTCCTCTCTCTTCGTAAGTTTCCTTCATATAATTTACCATCTCAGTTGCAACTGCCCTGCTCTCCGTGAATTCTACGAATTGAGCAAAGAGATAGTAAATTTGTAACAAATAGTCCTTCTTTGGAAAAAGAACATCATCAACTTCAAATAAATAAAGCTTTTTATCTTGTGGAATTTGAGAAATTTCAATCATTTTAAATAGTGCATAAAGCTAGATCATCCCCCTCATCGGAAATCGTAAACAATCCGCTTATTACCTGATCAACATCTGACTTATTATTTAAGCTCTTTCCATTAAATAAAACAGACAATTCAACTCCTGAACTCGGATTTTCAAGAACAAATATTTCCTCCAAAAATTCCTTATCAGGACTTAACACCTCTACACCATACTCTTCAAATAACACCTGAGCTTCTGCCAAAGTTTGAATCTCAGACAAACCAAGTGGTAGTATAAAATCAATTTCTTTGTCTAGACATAACTTCAAGAGTTCATGTGCATAAGTTGGATTGATACCAGTAGGGATTTTATTATAGTTAGCTGCTAGAAAACTTGGAACTTCTTCTGCTGTTGCAAATTGAATCTGAAAGGTATTATTTAGCATTTTGGAGAGCCTTTGTGCCAAAGGTCTTGTTCCAAATGTTATTAGTAGTTTTTGCATATTAGTAAATTAATCCATCTCGCATGTGAATCGTACGATCCGAAATTCTTGCCAACTCTTCATTATGAGTAACAATAATAAAGGTTTGCTGCATCTTTTCTCGTAAATCGAAAAAGAGCTGATGTAAAGCGGTTGCATTCTCAGAGTCAAGGTTTCCTGAAGGTTCATCCGCAAGAATCAAGGTCGGATTATTAATTAATGCCCGAGCAACAGAAACCCTTTGCTGTTCCCCTCCCGACATTGCCGATGGTTTATGATGAGCTCTATGGGAGACCCCCAAGATTTCCAATAAATCAAGAGCGCGTTTTTCAACAGTACTCTTATCCTGACCTGAAATAAAACCTGGTATGCAAACATTTTCTAAAGCCGTGAATTCCGGCAATAGATGATGAAATTGAAATACAAAACCAATATGTTTATTCCTAAAGTCGCTAAGTTGCTTTTCATTCAGCGAGAATACATCTTCCCCTTCAATTAAGACCGTGCCTTTATCAGGTTTATCAAGAGTGCCGATGATATGGAGCAAAGTACTTTTCCCAGCTCCTGAAGCGCCAACGATGGAAACAATTTCTCCTTTTTTCACTGAAACACTTACTCCCTTCAGAATTTCAAGATCGCCATAGGACTTAAAAATATTATTAGCCTTCAATATCATATTGCGAAAATAATAAAAAACAAAAACATCCAACTCGTTCTCTCCTATTATAATTAGGAATGCTTACATAAATGCGCAATTTTATCGCAATAATAACTTGTCCCTTCCGAATAAATACGCTATTTTTACTGCAAATTTTTTTATCAATGAACATTCACGAATATCAAGGAAAAGAAATACTTAAGAGTTTCGGAGTAAGAGTACAAGAAGGTATTGTTGCTGAAACCCCAGAGCAAGCTGTTGAGGCTGCTAAGAGAATGAAAGAAGAATTCAACTCGGATTGGGTTGTGGTTAAAGCACAGATCCATGCGGGTGGCCGTGGTAAAGGTGGTGGCGTAAAATTAGCTAAAAATCAAGATGAAGTATTGCAACGCGCTACTGATATCATCGGAATGCAGCTTATTACTCCTCAAACTGGTCCAGAAGGTAAAAAAGTTAACAAGGTTTTAGTTGCTCAGGATGTATATTACCCTGGTGATAGCGAAACCAAAGAATTCTACATGTCTGTATTATTAGACCGTGCTAAAGGTCGTAACATCATTATGTATTCTACAGAAGGTGGTATGGATATCGAAGAAGTAGCAGAAAAAACTCCGCACTTAATTTTCAAAGAAGAAATTGATCCTAAAGTTGGTCTTCAAGGATTCCAAGCTCGTAAAATTGCTTTCAACTTAGGACTTACAGGTGCTGCGCACAAAGACATGGTTAAATTCGTAGCTGCTTTATACAAAGCTTACGATTCAATCGATGCTTCTATGTTCGAAATTAACCCTGTATTGAAAACATCTGATGACAAAATCTTAGCTGTTGATGCTAAAGTTAATTTAGATGAAAACGCATTATACCGTCATCCAGAAATCGCTGCTTTACGTGATGTAACTGAAGAAGATCCTACTGAAGTTGAAGCAGGTGAATTCAACCTTAACTACGTAAAACTTGATGGTAACGTAGGTTGTATGGTAAATGGTGCTGGTTTAGCAATGGCAACTATGGACATCATTAAAATTGCTGGTGGTGAACCTGCAAACTTCTTAGATGTTGGTGGTACTGCTAATGCTGAAACTGTTAAAGCTGGTTTCAACATCATTCTTAAAGACCCTAACGTTAAAGCTATATTAATTAACATCTTTGGTGGTATCGTTCGTTGCGACCGTGTTGCTCAAGGTGTAATCGACGCTTACAACGAAATTGGAAACATCCCTGTGCCAATTATTGTACGTCTTCAAGGTACTAACGCTAAAGAAGCTAAAGAATTAATTGACAATTCTGGCTTACAAGTATATTCTGCTATCTTATTAAAAGAAGCTGCAGAACTAGTAACTAAAGTATTAAAAGAAGGTAAATAGTTTTTTATCATCTCAAAAAAGAGAGGGGTTTCCAAATGGAAGCCCCTCTCTTTTTTGAGATAGACTATAAGACATAAGACACCAGACATTAGAGCCTATAAAGTTTACAAAAAGGAACATCGGCTGAGCGATTCGGAGCCTCGGTTTTTCAGAGCTTTGATTGAATAATCATTCCCTTCGAATCCCAGAGGGATGAAATATTTGTAGAAAAAGAATATTAAAAAAACACCATCCCTCAATTTGAATTGCTTTAGCAATTCAAATTGAGGGATGGTAGGTAGATATTTGCATATTATATTCTATAAATATTTCACCTCTTCGAGGTTTCTTTCAAAATCACCAATTACATTGCTTTGAGGCTATTGTAAACTATTCAGACTCTTTCGTCTTCCGTCTAAAACCCACTACCTATCAAAACCTGCTTCCAAACTTTGCCTTGTCTATCGTCTATCGTCTATTGTCTGGCGTCTGGCGTCTATCGTCTTATCTCTAAAAACACATTTCCGTCATAATCCCCCTTTTATAAACTCTAAGGGGATCTAAATACTAATTACTAACTACTAAATACTACTTTTGTATCATACAAATACTATAGACTATGACAACATCTACTTCGGATATTTCACGTGAAAAGTCAGCGAAGTTATTTGAAAAAGCCAAGGAATACTTTCCTGGCGGTGTAAACTCTCCTGTTCGTGCATTTAAATCTGTTTACGGAACTCCTTTGTTTATTGAACGTGGTGACAAAGCACATCTTTGGGATGCTGATGGCAATGAATTTATTGATTATTGCTGTTCATGGGGACCATTGATCTTGGGTCATAATACCCCAGAAATTCGCCAAGCCGTACAAGCTCAATTATCTAAAGGATTAAGCTTTGGCGCTCCTACAGCTCTTGAAAATGAATTGGCCGAATTAATCTTAAGCAACAATAAAAAGATTGAAAAGATTCGTTTCGTGAGTTCAGGGACCGAAGCCGTAATGTCCGCCATACGTTTAGCCCGTGGCTATACTAAAAGAGATAAAATTGTAAAATTTGAAGGTTGTTACCATGGTCATTCAGACTCTCTATTGGTAAAAGCTGGCTCTGGATTGGTTACATTCGGAGAAACATCTTCCGCTGGGGTTCCAAAAGCATTTGCTGATGAAACTATTGTAATTGCATTAAACGATAAAGAAGCCTTAAAAAAAGTATTTGCTGATTTTAAAAATCAAATTGCTGCCGTAATCATTGAAGGTGTTCCTGCTAACAATGGTCTTTTGATACAGGATAAGGATTATATCCATTTCTTAAGGGATATAACTAAAGAAAATGGATCCTTATTGATTATGGACGAGGTCATTACCGGTTTCCGTTTAGGATTTGAGGGAGCTTCAAAATACTACGATATACAACCTGACATCTTAACTTATGGAAAGATTATCGGTGGAGGAATGCCTGTAGGAGCTTATGGTGCTTCTAAAGAATTAATGGCATGCATTTCCCCTGACGGTGCAGTATATCAAGCCGGAACATTATCAGGCAATCCTGTTGCTATGGCTGCCGGTATTGCCGCTCTGCAAATCCTTGCTCAACCTGGTTTTTACGAAAAATTAGAACAAACAACACAAGAATTTGTTCAAGAGTTACGTTCTTTTATTGAAAACAGAAAAATCCAGGTGTCAATCACAACAATTGGTTCTATTTTTTGGTTTGCATTTACAGAGCAAGAAAAAATCCAAAGAGCAGATGAAATTGACCCTGCATCAATGGATAAATATAAAGTGATGCATAGAGAATTATTGAATAGAGGAATATACTTTGGACCTTCCGGATATGAAGTTGGATTTATTTCAGCGGCTCACACTCAAGAAGACCTTAAGGTAACTTTAACAGCAATAAAAGAAGCTTTAGATATTGTTTTTCAATAAAAAATAAACAATTTAGACTTATATTTGTTTAAAAATTATACATATTTCGACTAAATATTAATTAAAAAGATGAGAACAATTAAATCAGCATTAGCAGTATTAGCTGCGACAGCGGTACTTGCTTCATGCAACACCCCGACTAAAAACCAAGAAGGTGAAGTTCAAGATTCTACAGCATTAGCTGACTCAGTAGGTGCTATTGCAGTAAATCCTCTTCAACATGCTAAAGATTTCCCTGGAGCGACTTTGAAAATTTCTTCAATAACTTCTGAAAAAGTAGGTACTGACTCCGCAAAAATCACGGTAAAATATGATGTTCAGAATTTTAAATTAACTGAACAAACTGAACATACTCACCATATGGCAAATTCGCACGATGGTCAACATATCCACTTTATCTTGGATAACACACCTTATGCAGCTCTTTATAAACCAGAACATTCAGTTACTGTACCAGTTAATTCTGAGCACTACTTAATGTCTTTCTTATCTCGTTCTTTCCACGAGTCTATTAAAACTGCTGATGCTTCAAAATTAGTGAAGTTCAAAGTTGAAGCTGATGGTAAAGTTACTGAGCTTCCGGCTCCTACTGAACCTTCTTTATTCTATAGCAGACCAAAAGGTGATTATAAAGGTGAAGAAACTAAAGCTTTATTGTTAGACTTCTTTGTTGCCAATGCTACTTTAGGTGCTGATGGTTATAAAGTAAAAGCTAATATCAATGGTCAAGACTTTACTTTAGATCAATGGGTTCCTTACGAAATCCTTAATCTACCTCTAGGTGCAGCTACTGTTAAATTAACTTTAGTTGATAAAGACGGAAATGCAGTTACTGGAGATAACGTATCTGTTGAAAGAAAAATTAATTTATTGGAGCAATAGTCTTTCCAATACTTATAAAAAAAGGAGTGAAAAACATTTTTCACTCCTTTTTTTATGCTTAAAATCCTACTGATTTCAAACCCAGGCCTGCTTTTTCATCCAATCCGAACATAAGGTTCATATTTTGGACCGCTTGTCCTGAGGCTCCTTTTAAAAGGTTATCTGTCGCATTTAGAATTAACAGTTTATTAGCATGTTTCTCTAAATGGATTATACTCTTATTGGTATTCACAACCTGCTTTAAGTCTATATTTGCCTTAGAAACATGTGTGAATGGATGCGAAGCATAATATGACTCATATAAATCATAAGCTTCTTCTTCTGGTAAATCAGAATCGACATAAATCGCCGAAAAAATTCCTCTCGCAAAATCTCCTCTCTGTGGAACAAAATTAATTTTTTCCGAAGCTCTTTCTAATAATGAACCTTCTCCTGTTGGAAGAAATCCGTCTTGTAATTGATTCAATGATTCAGAAATCTCTTGTAGATGTTGATGTTCAAAAGATTTATAAGCAGAAAGGTTGTTATTTCTCCATGAGAAATGTGTCGTCGCACCTGGTTTTTGTCCAGCACCTGTAGAACCAGTTGTGGCATTAACATGAATTTGACTTGGCAACAACCCTTTACTTGCCAAAGGCAATAAAGCAAGTTGAATGTTCGTTGCAAAACAACCAGGATTCGCAATATACTGTGCTTTCTTAATCGCTTCTTTGTTTAATTCAGGAAGACCGTAGATAAAATTCTCACCTTGAAATTTCACATTTGCTTTTAGTCGAAAATCCTGAGAAAGATCAATGATCTTAACCCTTTTGTCTACTGGATTAGAATCCAAGAATTTCTTAGCATCTCCATGACCTACACAAAGAAATAACGCATCAATATTAGAGTGAAAATCTGAGGAGAAAGTAAGATCGGTATCCCCAAAAAGATCATTATGTACATCAGACAATTTATTGCCTGCATTTGAAGCACTGTTAGCAAATACAATTTCCACCTGAGGATGGAAAATTAAGATACGTAGTAATTCACCGCCTGTATATCCTGCAGATCCTACAATTCCTACTTTAATCTTTTCCATATCTTTATTTCTAATAAAAATAGGCACAATATGCATATTGTGCCCCTTTTCTTTTATTTATGTTAATCTTTTAAATAATAAAAACTCATTATCAGACTCCTTCTTATAAAACATTCTATAGGCATCAAACAAACCTACAAGATCTTCTAATCTGTCAAGAGTTAATCTGATAATCATATTTAGCCCTTATTATTTACTTTATGCCAGATGATAGTTTGGTTACCAAAAATTTTCGAGAAACCTTTAACATCATCACCTGTATATCCTTTATTCATTTCTCCATAGCTACCGAATTTATTTGACATCAAATCATGCTCAGATTCGATACCAAGAATTACAAATCGGTGTGGGTGCAATTCAACAAATACACGACCTGAAACAGTATCTTGCGAACTTTGAAGGAAAGCTTCCATATCACGCATTACTGGATCATGCATCTGTCCTTCATGCATATAGTTTCCATAGAATGCTGCTAATTGATCTTTCCATGAAAGTTGCCACTTTGTTAATGTATGTTTTTCTAAAGCATGGTGAGCTTTAATTAATATTATTGGACCAGCTGCTTCAAATCCAACACGTCCTTTGATACCAATAATCGTATCCCCTACGTGAATATCACGACCAATTCCATAAGGTTGTGCAATTGCCTGCAATTCTTGAATTACTTTTACAGAACCCATTTTCTGTCCATCTAAAGCTACAGGTTCACCTTTTTCAAAATCAATACTGATCTTGCGTGGTTCTGTTGATGTAACAGGAGTAGGCCATGCTGATTCAGGTAGATACTCATTGGAAGTTAATGTCTCTGCTCCTCCTACTGATGTACCCCAAAGTCCTTTATTAATAGAATATTTAGCTTTTTCAGCTGAATACTCTACACCATGTTTATTTAAATATTCAATCTCATCCTCACGTGACAATTGTAAATCACGTATTGGAGTAATAATTTCTACTCCAGGAATTAGAGTTTGAAAAATCATATCAAAACGTACTTGATCATTTCCTGCTCCAGTAGATCCATGAGCTACACATTCAGCACCTATTTTCTTGGAATAATTTGCAATTGCAGTCGCTTGTGAAACACGCTCTGCAGATACTGATAATGGATAGGTTGCATTCTTCAATACATTACCAAAGATTAAGTACTTAATAGTGTTTTGGTAATAATCTTCAGTTTCATCAATAGTGGTATGCGACTTCACGCCTAATGCATAGGCTCTTTTTTCGATATTCTTTAATTCTTCTTCAGAAAATCCGCCTGTATTTACAATTACGGAGTGAACTTCTAATCCTAAGTCACGAGATAGATAAATACAACAAAATGAAGTATCTAAACCACCACTAAATGCTAAAACTACTTTTTTCATCTTATAATGATTAATATGCTGATAATAACAAAAATAACAAATTAAAAACCTTTTACAGGTTTGGCTCCTACGGGAATTACCGCAGCAACAATTTTTTTAGTTGATTTCCAAAGCTTTGCTTCAATTCTTTTTAGAAGTGATTGTTTCTTGGAAATCCTGTCCAATCTCTCTTTTGCCTCTGCTTTTCTAAGGATTTTTTCCTTAAGTTCTTTCTCCTTTTCAACAGGATCCCAAAGCATTGCTGTACACATGCAGTTCTTACGGTCTTTCGACATTAAGATATCATAATTGACACAGGATTGACAGCCTTTCCAAAACTCTTCATCTTGTGTTAACTCCGAATAGGTAACCGGTTCATATCCTAAATCCGAATTGATTTTCATAACAGCTAAACCTGTTGTCAAACCAAAGATTTTTGAGTTAGGATATTTCTCCCTGGAAAGTTCAAACACTCTTTTCTTGATTGCTTTAGCCAATCCAACTTTACGGAATGTTGGATTCACAATAAGACCTGAGTTTGCAACGTAATCTCCATGGCTCCATGTCTCAATATAACAGAAACCTGCCCAAGTACCATCCTTATGCAAAGCAATCACCGCCTTGCCCTCCTCCATCTTGCGAGCAACGTATTCTGGTTTTCTGCGCGCAATACCCGTGCCTCTAGCCTTTGCAGACTCAAACATTTCATCACAGATGTCCTCGGCATACTTAACGTGGTTTGCCGTAGCGGGAATAATTAAAAAATCGGAGATTGTCATTTAATAATGTCGACCTAAAAAATAAATACCAAAGTATTTGAACTATCTAATCTAATTTGAATATCATTCATCGAGCTAGATGAATAACAAAACGGGAAGTTTGCCTGCCTCAGTATCAAGCTCGAGGCAGAATAGGTCGTCGGAATCGTAGAACCGGACAATTAAATCTTCGTAAACTACAATACAAATCCTTCCCTAGCTTCACACAAGCTTGGCTAAAAGAATTCATATATAACTTGTTACAATTCATTTTAATATATCCTTATCTACTTAGTAATCAGACAGCGCAAAAATAAACAATTATTTTTTTCTTTTATGCAATATCAAAGTAGTTTTTTTATTTAAAAAACAAATAGCTGCATGCTTCTTTGAAAACCTTTCAATCAGACTTTCCTATTATTGAAACGTTTAAAATCTTTCATTGTTTTGTAAGTTTTCGAATCAAAAACTCAAAACTTCCGCATTAATTAAATAAATCCTTAATTTTGCACTAAATTTAAAAATCATGGTTGGTCCTAGTATCTTTTTTTACGCATTATTTGTTATCCCATATATTCTTTTCATGTATTGGCTTGTTAAACAGGATAAAAAGAAATATATCTGGGGGATAATTGTTGTTACTGTTCTTGCTATTTTTGGTTTAGTGGTTTCGCAACGTGCTAGTAAAATTGCAACCGAAAACTATAAACAACACCAAATTGATGCTAGAGAAATTGAAGCAGAAAATAAGGCTGATAGCCTTAAACAGAAATAATAAATTCTTAAAATCAAAAAAGGGGCTATCAAATAAATTGAATAGCCCCTTTTTTAATCGAATCTAAGACTTCTTATATTCTTAGAATTTAAGAAGATCTATTTTGTTATCCCCTCTAACTTAAATAAGAAAGCATAACTCAATGCTACATCTTTTAAATAGTCAAATCTTCCTGAAGCTCCTCCATGTCCATAATCCATATCGGTCTTTAATAAGATTACATTATTTCCTTTTTTGGTTGTTCGCAATTTCGCAACCCACTTTGCTGGTTCAAAATATTGCACCTGACTGTCATGAAGACCTGTCGTAACTAATAAATTAGGGTATTCTTTCGCTTCAATATTCTCATAGGGCGAATATGACTTCATATAATCATAAGCCTCCTTATTATTAGGATTTCCCCATTCATCATATTCATTTGTTGTTAATGGAATAGATTCATCCAACATCGTATTAACAACATCAACAAAAGGTACCTGAGCTATAACACCATTCCAGATTTCAGGTGCCATATTAACTACTGCTCCCATCAATAAACCTCCGGCACTTCCACCTTGTGCATATAGATGTTCCTTTGCAGTGAATTTCTGATCAATCAAATATTTGCCACAATCAATAAAATCGGTAAAAGTATTTTTCTTCTTCAACATCTTACCATCTTCATACCATTGCCTTCCCATTTCCTCTCCTCCTCGGATATGCGCAAGTGCATATATAAACCCTCTATCCAATAAGGATAATCTTGATGAACTAAAACTTGGATTCATGGAACTGCCATAAGATCCATAGGCATATAGTAATAACGGCGCATTACCATCTTTTTTAGTTCCTTTTTTATAAACTATAGAGATTGGCACCAATGTTCCATCCCCAACTTTAGCCATAACGCGCTCAGTAACATAATTATTTTGCTCATACCCTCCTAAAACCTCTTGTTGCTTCAACAAGGTTTTATCTTTGGAAGTCATATTATAATCATACGTTGATGACGGAGTAACTAATGAAGTATATCCATAACGCAATACCTCTGAATTATATTCAGCATTAATGCTTGGATAAACAGTATAGGCTGCCTCACCAAAATCTAAATAATGTTGCGAGTTATCTTTCAGATTGCGAATCGCTAATTGAGTTAATCCATTTTTTCTTTCTGAAATAGCCAGGTAATTTGCAAATTCATCTATCCCTTCTACAAGAACATCTGCGCGGTTTGGAATAAATTCTTTCCAGTTTTCTTTACCTGTTTTATCCAAAGGCGCTTCCATAACCTTGAAATTCTTTGCATTATCATTAGTAACGATTAAGAATTTATCTTCCAATGGAGTTACGTCATATAATACATCCTTCATCCTTGGTTGAAAAACTTTGAATTCAGCATTGGGTTCATCAGCTTTTATAAAACGGGTCTCTGAACTTAAAGTTCCTCCGGAATAGATAAAGATATATTTATCGTTCTTGGATTTAGAAACCCCAATATAATTTGTATTATCTTTTTCATCATAAACAACGACATCGCTTTTTGAATCTGAACCTAAAGCATGACGTTTAATTTTCTCACTAAGCAGCGTAACAGGATTCTTTGCTGTATAAAAGATAGTCTTATTATCAGAAGCCCAAACAGAAGAACCAGAAGTCCTTATAATCTTATCTGGCAATAACTCGCCTGTTTCTAAATTCTTAATTTGAATTACATATTCTCTACGAGAAACGGTATCGACTGCATATGCCAATAATTTATTGTCTGGACTCACAGAAGCACCTCCTAAGGCATAATAAGCAAATCCCTCCGCCATTTTATCAACATCGAGAAGAATTTCTTCTTTAGCCTCCAGATTACCTTTTTTTCTACAAAGCTTATAATACTGCTTTCCTTCCTCTGTCCTTTGATAATAATAATATCCATTCTTAAGATATGGAACACTCTCATCCGTTTCTTTTACTCTCCCTTTCATTTCTTTAAAGAGGAGATCCTGAAATGGTTCAGTATCCTTCATCATTTCTTCTGTATACTTATTTTCTGCTTCTAAATACGCAACTACTTTTGAAGAATCTGGACCCTTTTTAAAGTAATCATTCATCCAATAATAGGGATCAGAAACTGTATCTCCATGGATTATGCGATCATGCGCTTTTAATTCAGCCACCGGCGGGGTAGCGTTTGACCATTTCAATGGCTCTTTTTTTGTGTTGTGGTCCTGTGAACAAGAAGAAATCATGATAGACAATATTAAACCTATGATATATTTATCTTTCATATATTTAAATTAATATGGTTAATGAATGTTTAAAAATAAGATAATTTATTAATGATTTTAGATTAATTAACAAAAGTATCTTGTTGAAAATCTTAAATTTGTCGAATTATAATCTATAATAATATGATAGGAACAAATAAATTTCTGTGCTACCTAGCTTTAGGAATTCTTCCAACTCTTGGTTTTAGCCAAGATAAAACTACCCCGCCAGCAAATTGGTATAATTTAGATTACCAAAAGGATGGCTATATGGGCATTAGTACTGAGAAAGCTCAGGAACTTTTGAAAGGTAAAAAAGCGACTCCGGTTATTGTTGCTGTTTTAGATGGTGGTGTTGATATTCTTCATGAAGACCTAAAAGATGTATTATGGTCAAATCCAAAAGAAATTCCTGGAAATGGAAAAGATGATGATGGCAATGGTTACATTGATGATGTTCATGGATGGAATTTTATCGGTGGAAAAGACGGTAAAAATGTTGATCAAGACAATTTAGAAGTAACCCGTCTTATTCGTATTTATGAACCAAAGTATATTTCGGTCCTGCCTACTACTCCTCTTTCAGAAAAAGAAAGACGTGAATTCGTAGCCTATCAAAAAATGATTACCGACTATACTTCCAAAATGGATGAAGCTTCTTTTGGAAAAGTAAATTATAACGGCTTAAAATCAGAACTTGATGGAATAATCAAGGCGATTGCTAAAGATCCTAAAGACATAACCAAAGCAGATCTAGACGCATTCCAAACGACAACTGATCGTCAAAAAATGGCTATCCGTGTTGCTAAGAAAGAATTAGATAATGGATCTTTCGAAAAATTCTATGCAGATATTCAAGACGCTGTAAAATATTTTAGCGATCAAACAGATTTCCATCTGAACAAAGAGTTTGATCCTAGATCTATTGTTGGTGATAATTATGATGATGTTAAAGATCATAATTACGGAAACAATGATGTTAAAGGACCGGATGCTGAACATGGAACACATGTGGCTGGGATTATTGGAGCAAAAAGAAACAATAATTTAGGTGTAAATGGTGTTGCCGATAATGTTCAGATAATGGCTGTTCGATTAGTACCAAATGGCGATGAGCGTGACAAAGATGTTGCTAACGGAATTCGTTATGCTGTTGATAACGGCGCAAAAGTTATTAATATGAGCTTTGGTAAAGGTTATGCATATAATAAAAAAGCCGTTGATGAGGCGGTAAAATATGCTGAATCTAAAGATGTTTTATTGGTTCATGCTGCCGGAAATGATGGTCAAGATAATGATAGAGACAAGAATTTCCCTACAAAATACTTCACAGATAGTCTTGATGCTGTATTAGGCGAAGCTAAAAACTGGATAACTGTTGGGGCAAGCGGCTTGAAGCAAGATTCAGATTTATTAGCAGACTTCTCAAATTACGGTTATCGCAGTGTGGACGTATTTGCGCCAGGTGTAAAAATTAATTCCACTATCCCTGAATCTAAGTACAAGGAAAACCAAGGAACAAGTATGGCTGCACCTGTAGTTTCTGGTTTAGCAGCTATGATTCGCGCTTATTATCCAAGCTTAACTGCTGAACAGGTTAAAGAGGTTATTTTGAAATCTGTAACGAAAGTAGACCAAAAAGTTAAAGTGAAATCTGAAGGTTCTTCAAAACGTGTATATCTTGATGAAATCAGCGTTAGCGGTGGTGTTGTGAATGCTTATAAGGCAATTGAAGAGGCTAATAAATTAGTTTCACAAAAAAAGTAAAAAAATGTTAAATTTTTCACAATATTGCTTAGTATCTTGCGTTTAGAAAGAAAAACAAGATGCTTATGGTCGAAAACTCTACTAACATTAAAGAAGTAAATTACGAAGGTCAACTTTCAGGTATCATTCAAGACAGCAATCTTGAATTATCATTCGAGGAAAAAATCAAAAGTTGCATACAACAATTGTCTAAAGATCCAGAAGACAGAACAATAGAAAATATCCTCAATTATTCAAAGACCTATCGTAACTTATAATAACGAAGCCATTCTAGAAAGAATGGCTTCGTCGCTTTTCCACTATTCCCCATATTCCTAAATTCTTCCCTAGAATTATTCCTATCTTTGTTTATGCTTTTAAAAGAACGTTACAAGGCTTTTGTTGAGTATTTCTCTACCCACAATCCAGATGCCCAGACAGAACTTAACTATGGTAATCCGTTTGAATTGCTCATAGCCGTTATCCTATCTGCTCAATGCACTGATAAAAGAATCAACCAAGTAACGCCTGCTCTTTTCGAAAGGTATCCTGATCCTCAATCTCTTGCTGAAAGCTCCGTCGAAGAGGTCTTTACCTATATCCGATCCGTAAGTTATCCAAATAATAAGGCTAAACATCTGGTCGGAATGGCGCAAAAACTATTAACAGAATTCAATGCTGAGATTCCGGAAAAGGTTGAAGATTTAATTAAGCTTCCAGGTGTGGGGAGAAAAACGGCAAACGTAATTTCTTCCGTGGTTTTTCATAATCCTGCGATGGCTGTAGACACACATGTGTTTCGGGTAGCAGATAGAATTGGTTTAACCTCTAAAGCAACTACTCCCCTAGCAACAGAAAAACAATTAGTAAAGCACCTACCAAAGGATTCAATTGCAGTTGCACATCATTGGCTAATCTTACATGGTAGATATATATGTTTGGCCAGA
>Ga0233377_1000666_pt1 | contig 14462 bp, 11 predicted proteins | sample ElkDunMinimDraft_6_FD_191540 | JGI IMG/M metagenome (GOLD analysis project Ga0233377, IMG submission 191540) | Fecal eukaryotic communites from dung pellets of Tule Elk in California, USA - Elk Dung E36 | ecosystem: Host-associated > Mammals > Digestive system > Large intestine > Fecal | place...
CGACGATCATCTGGCGCTGGAGCAGGTCGAGGGGGCCGAGGCCATGGCCTTCGTCGCCGCCGAGAACCAGCGCGCGCTCGCCGCCCTGACCGGCGACCGCCGCTATGAGCCCTTCCGCCAGCAGGCCGAGGCGATCCTGACCGCCACCGACCGCATCCCTGCGCCGTCCTTCCTCGGCGACGGCATCGGCAACTACTGGCAGGACGCGGCCAATCCCAGGGGCGTCTGGCGGCGCACCTCGCTGGACAACTACCGCGCAGCGGACACGCAATGGGAGACGCTGATCGACCTCGACGCCCTGTCGCGCACTGAGGGCAAGGACTGGGTCTGGAAAGGCGCCGACTGCCTGGCCCCCGACGAGACACGCTGCCTCATCTCCCTGTCCGACGGCGGCAAGGACGCCGTGGTCGTGCGCGAGTTCGACACCACGACCAAGTCGTTCGTGACCGATGGCTTCAGCCTGCCCGAGGGCAAGCACCGTCTCGAATGGCTGGACCGCGACATCCTTCTGGTCGCCACCGATTTCGGCGAAGGAACCCTGACCGAGAGCGGCTATCCCTTCATCGTCAAATCCCTGTCGCGCGGCCAGACCCTGGCCCAGGCCGCGGAAGTCTATCGCGGCGAACAGGGCGACGGGGGGTACGGCGTCAGCCCATCGGTGTATCGGGACGGCGATGGTGCTGTTCAGGCGGTGATCATCTCCCGCCCGCTGGACACGTTCCGGTCGGAGACGTGGCTTTTGTCGAGCGGATACCCCGTCCGACTGAATCTACCGCAGCGTGTAAGCATCTACGGCGCCCTGGCTGGCCACATCGTTCTGTCAAACGATGAGGATTGGACGCTTCAAGGCCGTGATTTTCCCGCCGGATCGTTGATCGCCCCTTCCCTGGACCAGCTCCAACAGGGAGCGGACGAGGTATCGATATTCCTGCACGCCGACCCCGTTCGCATTTTCGAGCCGGGCGCCCGACAGTCGCTTCAAGGCGTCACGATCATCGGGAGTGATTTCACCGACGGCGCCATCGTGGTGGCCGTGTCCGACAATGTCGTCGGTCGGTTGCTGCGCTTCAACTTTGGCCACCACAGGGAGAATTCGCCGGACCGGACCTGGCGGGCAACCGAAATCGAGACGCCGGCCAACAGCGCGGTGTCCCTAGGCAGCACCTCGCGAAACGCGGCCCGGGTGTTCGTCTCGACCCAGAGCTTCCTGACCCCACCGACGCTTAACCTGCTGGAGCCCAGCGGAACCACGCTGGTCGAGGTGAAGGCCGCGCCCGCCAAGTTCGACGCCTCGACCCATGTCGTCGAACAGTTCGAGGCCACGTCCAGCGACGGCGTGAAAATCCCCTATTTCGTCACCCGTCCGCGCGAGATCAGCGGTCCGGCGCCGACCATCCTGTTCGGTTACGGCGGCTTCCAGGCCAGTTTCCCGCCCGCCTACAAGCCCGAGATGGGCAAGCTGTGGCTCGAGAATGGCGGCGTCTTCGTTCAGGCCAACATCCGCGGCGGCGGCGAGTTCGGACCGGCCTGGCACCAGGCGGCCTTGCGCGAAAACCGCCAGCGCGCCTTTGACGACTTCGCCGCCGTGGCCCGCGATCTGGAGGCGCGAGGCATCACCACGCCGCGCCGTCTGGGCGTCTACGGCCGTTCCAACGGCGGGGTGCTGACCTCGGTGTCCATCACCCAGCATCCGGAACTGTTCAATGCGGCGGTGATCGAGAGCCCGCTGATCGACATGCTGCGCTATCAGGACCTGCCCGCCGGCGCCTCATGGATCGGCGAATACGGCGACCCGCGCATCCCCGGCGACGCCGCCTTCATCGCCCGCTATTCCGCCTATCAGAACCTGCGCGAGGGCGCGGGCTACCCCCGCGTCTACATCACCACCAACACCCGCGACGACCGCGTCCACCCCGGCCACGCGCGCAAGTTCGCGGCCCGTCTGGGCGACATGGGCTACGACCACCTCTATTATGAGGAAACCGCCGGCGGCCACTCCAACGACGCCGACCCGGTCGCCAACGCCCGCCGCTGGGCCCGCCACTACGTCTATCTGGCCCAGCAGTTGATGGACTAGACGGCGGGCGGTTACGCCGGTTCGGCTAGCTTCAGCTTTTCGGCCTTTTTCGGCTTGGCGGGCTTCTCACCCTTGCGGGCCAGCTTTTCAGCCTTCTTGAGCTCGCGCGCCGCCTTCTTGACCGCCTTGGCTTCGGCCTTGGCCTTGGCGGGGGCGGCGTCGGCTTCTCCGGCCAGTTCAGCCAGAAGATCGAGGAAGCCTTCGCGCTTGCCCTTGGGCAGAAGGGCCATGATCCGCTTGTCGGCGGCCTCGACGCGAGGGCGTGCATCGTCCAGGGCGGTCTGACCCTGTTCCGACAGGCGCACGGCCTTGGCGCGGGCGTCGAGCGTGGATTTCTCGCGGTCCAGCAGTCCCTTGGTGGTCATGCGCGACACCAGGTCGGCCAGGGTCGAGCGGTCGATGCCGGTGGCGCGGACCAGATCGGTCTGGGTCAGGCCCGACTTCTGCGACACAGCCTCCAGCACGGCGAACTGGCGCTGGGTCAGGCCGTCCGGCCCGGCCTCGTCGGAATAGATGTCCAGCGCCAACTGCAGGGCGCGGTGCATCAGATGACTGGGTGAGGCGGCGAGACCGCCTCGTTTGAGCTTGGCGCCGGACTTGACCATGAAACCGTATCCCCTTCGGTTGCAGCCTGACTAGCAGCCGCGTTTTACGGTTTGACGACGGACGATCCGTTTCGCTTACAAGCCCGTGTCCGGCGACACCGGCTCGGGCGGCGCTTCGTCCGGGATCAGATGCTTCATGATGAAGAAGACCTGCCAGACGCCGAAGATCGCCGAGGCCATCCACAAGCCGCCGCGGAAGGCCATCCAGACGTCATAGGGGTCGGCGGGCGGACGCTTCAGCGCTTGCAGCGCCGCCTCGACGACCGCCGGGTTGCGGACCAGTTCGTTGACGATGGCGACGGCGGCGAAATACAGGCCGTAGCGCAGGGTCAGGCCGCGCCAGCCGGCGTCGGTGATCTTCAACGCCTCGCCCAGCAGATATTTGAACGGATATTTCTTCAGCGGCAGAGAGCCCAGCAGCACCGACGCCAGAAGCGCGTTCTGAACCGTGATCTTGATCTGCAGCAGCTTGGGATCGTGGAAGACCAGGGTCAGGACGCCGAACAGCAGGGCGAAACCGCCGGTCAGCAGCGGCAAAGGCGCCAGCCGCTTCTCGCTGATCCAGCCGACGATCAGGGCCAGGATGGATGCGCCGACCAGCACCCAGGTGGCGTGGAGCATGGCGTCGGTGCTGTCCTGCTTCAGCACGAACCGCATGACGGCGTAGGCGGCCAGGAAGGCGACCAGGGCGCCGAAATCGACGATCTGGCGCAGTTTCGAGCTCGGACGGGGAGTATCTGCCATGGTCAGTCGTCCAGTCCCACCAGAGACCTTGAAAAGGCCCGGGCGTCAAAGGGTTGCAGGTCGTCGACGCCTTCGCCGACGCCGATCAGCTTGATGGGGGCGTCTGACGCCTGGGCCACGGGCACCAGAACGCCGCCGCGCGCCGTGCCGTCCAGCTTGGTCATCACCAGGCCGGAGACATAGGCGGTGCGCCCGAAGATCTTCTCCTGCTCCAGCGCATTGCGCCCGACCGTGGCGTCCAGCACCAGCAGGGTCTCATGCGGGGCGTCGTTGTCGATCTTCTTCAGCACCCGCACGATCTTGAGCAGTTCGTCCATCAGGGCCGACTTGTTCTGCAGACGCCCGGCGGTGTCGATCAGGACGACATCGTAACCCTCGGCGCGGGCGCGGGTGTAGGCGTCGAAGGCCAGCCCCGCCGGGTCGGCCCCGTCGCGGCGGCTCTCGAAGGTGGCGCCCGCCCGCTCGGCCCAGACCTTCAGCTGTTCGCGCGCGGCGGCGCGGAAGGTGTCGCAGGCGACGATCATCACCTTGGCGCCCTGACCCGTCAGGTCCGAGGCGATCTTGCCCAGCGTCGTGGTCTTGCCCGAGCCGTTGACCCCGACGAACAGGGTGACGAAGGGCCGCGCACCCGACAGAGGCTCATAGCGGGCCTCATGGCCGATCAGTTCGGCGGTGACCGCCTCGGCCAGCGCCTCCTTGACCTCGCGCTCATCGGCGCCCTTGCCGAAGCGCAGTTCACGGAAGCGGGCGACGATGCGCTCGGCGGCGGCCGGCCCCAGATCGCTCTCCAGCAGATGGTCCTCCAGCTGGTCCAGCGCGGCCTCTGACAGCGGCTCCTTGACGAAGCTCGCCACCACCTGCTCGGTCATCTGCTTGGAGGAGCGGCTGAGGCCTTCGCTGAGGCGCGAGAACCAGCCCTTTTTCGGCGTGTCGGTCATGCAGCCGGTTTAGACGCGCAAAGCGGGCGCGTCACCCGCTCAATCCGAGCGGCGCCCGGTCTGCTCTCCTCCCTGTCGCGCAGCGATGGGGAGGTGGATCGGCGGCGGTCAGCCGACGAGACGGAGGGGGCGGCTCAGCCTTCAACCGTCTGAAGCGCTAATCTTCCGATTTCCGCGCCGCCCCCTCCACCCCTCGCGCTGAGTCGCGCGAGGGGTCCCCCTCCCCATGAATGGGGAGGACATGCGGCTTTAGCGGGGATGACGGCGCCAAGGCCGGACGGTAGGGTGTCGCCAATCAGGAACGCCGGTTTGACCCAGACACGCACCTTCCACTCCATTCGCACCCACGGCTTCGTCCGCGTCGCCGCTGCCACGCCGGTGGTCCACACCGCCGACCCGAAGGCCAACGCCGAAGAGCACCTCGATCTGATCCGTCAGGCGGGCGAACGGGGCGTCGATCTGATCGTCTTCCCCGAGCTGAGCCTGAGCGGCTACGCTATCGACGACCTGCTGATGCAGGCGGCGCTGCTGGATGAGGTGGAAGCGAACATCCGACGTCTGGCTCTGGCGGCGGGTGAGGCGGGCGTGACGGCCGTCATCGGCGCGCCGATCCGCCACGGCGACCGCCTGTACAATTGCGCTGTCGTCGTCGCGAACGCCAAGGTGCTCGGCGTCGTGCCCAAGACCTATCTGCCCAACTATCGCGAATATTATGAAAAGCGTTGGTTCTCCCCGGCCCCGGATATGGGCGAGGGCGCGAACTATGTGGCCCTGGCGGGACAGTGGGTTCCAATGTCGCAGGCGCTGACGTTCGGAGCCGAGGATCGGCCGGGCTTCGTCTTCGGGGTCGAAATCTGCGAGGATTTCTGGGCGCCTCTGCCGCCCTCGACGCGGCTGGCCCTGTCAGGCGCCCGCATCCTGCTGAACCTTTCGGCCTCCAACATCGTCATCGGCAAGGCCGACGAACGCGCCCTGCTGTGCGCCAGCCAGTCGGCGCGGACCCTGTCTGCCTATGTCTTCACCGCCTCGGGCTGGGGCGAAAGCACCACCGATCTGGCCTGGGACGGTCAGGCGACGATCCATGAACTGGGCGCGAAACTCGCCGAGGGCGAGCGGTTCTCTCTCGACAGCCATCTGACGGTCGCCGACGTGGATGTGGACCGTATCGGTCTCGACCGTCTGCGTAACGGCACCTTTGCAGATTGCGCCCGTCGTGAAGGCGTAGAACAGATGACGCCTGTCAACTTCAAGACGCGAACCGAAACGGCAGCGCGCGACCTGATCCGCCCTCTGGACCGTTTCCCCTTCGTGCCGGATGATCCCGCAAGGCTGGACCGCGACTGTTTCGAGGCCTTCAACATCCAGGTCCAGGGCCTGATGCGGCGGCTGAAGGCGACAGGGTCCAAGACCCTCGTCATCGGCGTCTCGGGCGGTCTGGATTCGACGCAGGCCCTGCTGGTCGCCTGCCGCGCCTTCGACCGGATGGAGTTGCCGCGCACGGGCATCCTCGGCTTCACCCTGCCCGGTTTCGCCACCTCGGAAGGGACGAAATCCAACGCCTGGAAACTGATGACGGCGCTGGGGATCACCGGCGCCGAGATCGACATCCGCCCCGCCGCCGAGCGGATGCTGAAGGACATCGGCCACCCCTATGCCGACGGCCAGCCGGTGCACGACATCACCTTCGAGAATGTGCAGGCGGGTCTGCGCACCGACTATCTGTTCCGTCTGGCCAATCAGAACAACGGCCTGGTGCTGGGCACAGGCGACCTGTCGGAACTGGCGCTGGGCTGGTGCACCTATGGCGTCGGCGACCATATGAGCCACTACAACGTCAACGGCGGGGTGGCGAAGACGCTGATCCGCCATCTGATCCGCTGGGTGGCGGCCAAGGACTATCTCGGCGAGGCGGCGGCTGTGCTTCAGGCCATCCTCGACACCGAAATCTCACCCGAGCTGGTGCCGGCCAGGGACGGGGTGATCCAGTCGACAGAGGCGACCGTCGGCCCCTATGCGCTGAACGATTTCTTCCTGTTCCACATCACCCGCTTCGGCCTGACGCCGTCCAAGACGGCCTATCTGGCGCATCAGGCGTGGAAGGATGCAGACGCGGGCGAATGGCCGGTCGGCACGCCAGAGGACGAGCGCGTGGCCTATGATCTGGCGACCATCAAGGGTTGGCTGCGTAAATTCCTGATCCGCTTCTTCCAGACCAGCCAGTTCAAACGCTCGGCCCTGCCCAATGGGCCCAAGGTCGTCACAGGAGGCTCCCTGTCGCCGCGCGGCGACTGGCGCGCGCCGTCGGATTCCACGGCGCGGGTCTGGCTGGACGAACTGGACGCCAACGTCCCGGATTAACGGTTCCGTCGGCTTCTGGCCGTGCCTCCTGGATGCAGAAGGTTCGTCACAAAGGGCACGAAGTATCCACAAAGGGCACGACGAGACCGGGGAGTCTTCTGTCGCCGCGCGCTCAGGATGACGTCAAATTGCGGCGTTCGCCGCCTTCATGTGAAACCTGCGGCGTCGCTCAGACAAGAAATCCAGTTCTGCCGAAAGACCTCTTTGCGTCCTTCGTGAATCCTTTGTGCCCTTTGTGACGAACCTTCCGTGGTCAGGCCGCCGACACGGTCCATTCGGAGGAAGGCGTCAGGGCAGTTCGCCAAGGAAGGGGAAGAGGGCCGCCTTGGCGTCGGGCTCGTCCAGCATGGGCGCATGTCCCACGCCAGAGACTTCGACCAGATCCATCTTGGGCGCGCGCTTCTGCATCTTGGCGGCGATGGCCGCGCTGAGCAGGTCAGAGGTCTCGCCGCGCACCAGCAGCACCGGTCGCGCCCGCGCCAGACGACCGAACATGGGCCATAGATTGGGAACCAGGGCCTTGGCCCCCGCCGCCCGGATCGGCACGGAGATGTCGGGGTCGTAGTCGAGAACGGGCGTTCCCTCAGTGCCGACGCGGAAGATGCGGCGGGCGAAGGCGTCCCAGTCCGCATCCGCATAATGAGGGAAGGCGACAGCGTTCAGGCGTTTCGCATAGGCGGCGGCGTCGGCCCAGTTGTTGATCTCGACCTGTTCACCCGCATAGCTGGCGATACGCCCTAGTCCCACAGGCGAGACTTCTGGACCGATGTCGTTCAGCACTGCGCCGGCGACGACCTTGGAGCGGACGGCGGCGACGGCCATGGTGATCAGCCCGCCCATGGAGGTGCCGATGAAGACCGCCTTCTCGATGCCCAGACCGCCCATCAGGCCCAGAACGTCCTGGGCGTAGGTGGCGGGTTGATAGGTCATGGGATCAATGGCCCGATCCGACTGACCCCGCCCGCGCACGTCCACGGCCAGAACCCGGCGCCCCGTCTGGGCGATCAGGGGGGCGAGGGTTCCGAAGTCTGCTGAGTTTCGCGTCAGCCCATGGATGGCGATGACCGGCAGGCGCGCCTGTCCCGGCGCAGCGGCGTAGTCGCGGGCGTAGAGGCTGAGGCCGTCGGCGCTGGTCCAGCGGCGTTCCGCAAAGCTCTCATTCATGGGCAGACTCCGGATTCCGCCAAGGTTATTCCCCCGCCGGTGAAATTGCATCAGGGCGCAACCTGACGATGGATGACGATTTGGGGATGAAACGCCGCTCAGGCCGAAAGGATGTCCCGCACGAAGGCGTCCAGGTCGCCGCCGCCGAAGCGATGACCCGCCACCCCGGCCCGCTCGGCGGCCAGCATGTCCGAGGGCTGGTCGCCGATCATCAGCGAGCGGGCCGGGTCGATGTCGTGGTCGGAGATGGCGCGCAGCAGCATGCCGGGGTTGGGCTTGCGGTCCGGGTGGTCGGGATGGAGGAAGGCCTCGACCGCGGCGACGGAGTGGTAGGGGCAGGCGTAGACGGCGTCGATCCGCGCACCCTCCACCGCCAGCGCCTCCAGCAACAGGGCGTTGAAGGCGTGCATCTGGTCCAGATCGAACAGGCCCCGCGCCACGCCCGACTGATTGGTGACGATGACGCACAGATAACCGGCGTCGTTCAGCCGCTTCACCGCCCGCGCGGCGCCGGGCATAAGGTGCAGCTGGTCGGGGCGATGGGGATAGCCGACGTCCTCGATCAGGACGCCGTCGCGGTCGAGAAAGGCGGCGGGGCGGATGGTCGTCATGATGCGGGATTAGGCGACGGCGCGGCCTTCGCGCAAGACTGCGCTTCGGCATGATGCTGGACCATTTTTTGGATTCGATCGGATCGACCGAAACAAAATGGTCTGAGTTGCAAGCCGTCACGCGAAGTGACCATCTGAACGGGCTGGAGATTTGGCGCAACGGTGCGCAATTTGTTAGTGACCGCGCCTCCGACGCGCCTCACCTTGCATGCGTCGCCCTCGACACGCCGCGCGCGCGGCCCGGACCTCCCGGAGACTGAACCATGTCCATTCCCTTCATCGACCTCCAGGCCCAGCGCCTTCGCCTCGGCGGCAAGATCGAGGCCGCCGTCCAGGAGGCCGTCGTCGGCGGCGCCTGGGTCATGGGCCCGCAGGTGCGCCAGTTTGAGGCCGACCTCGCCGCCTTCGGCAAGGCGAAGCACGCCCTGGGCTGCGCCAACGGCACCGACGCCCTGGCCCTGCCGCTGATGGCCTGGGGCGTGGGTCGCGGCGATGCGGTCTTCGTGCCCAGCTTCACCTTCGCGGCCACCGCCGAGGTCGTGCCCTGGTTCGACGCCGAGCCGGTCTTCATCGACGTGGACGCGACGACCTACAACATGGACCCGGGCCATCTGGAAGCCGCCATCGAGGCGACGTTGAAGGAGGGCCGTCTGAAGCCTCGCGCGGTCATCGCTGTCGATCTGTTCGGCCAGCCCGCCGACTATCCCGCCATCAAGGCCGTCTGCGACAAATATGGACTGAAGCTGATCGCGGATTCGGCGCAAGGGTTCGGCTGCACCATGGACGGCGACCACCCGCTGAAATGGGCCGATGTGACCACCACCAGCTTCTTCCCGGCCAAGCCCCTGGGCTGCTACGGCGACGGCGGGGCGGTGCTGACCGACGACGACGAGCTGGCCCAGCTGATGGATTCGATCCGCGTGCACGGCAAGGCGGTCGGCGTCGATCTGGAAGGCAAGACCTTCGACCACGACCCCAAATATCTGAACATGCGCATCGGCCTGAACAGCCGTCTGGACACCATCCAGGCCGCCGTCCTGATCGAGAAGCTGAAGGTCTTCGCCCAGGAGATCGAATGGCGCAACGCCGCCGCCGCCCGTTACAACGAAGGCCTGCGCCCCCACGTCGCCGCCGTGCCGGATGTGCCAGCGGGCAATGTCTCCAACTGGGCGCAATACACCATCGAGCATGACAACCGCGATGGTCTGGCGGCGCATCTGAAGGCCGAGGGCGTGCCCACCGCCGTCTACTATCCGATCCCGCTGCACCTCCAGCCCGCCTATGATCACTATCCGCGCGGCCCTCAGGGGCTGCCGGTGACCGAGCGGTTGATGGAGCGGGTCATCAGCCTGCCGATGCATTCCGATCTGGATGAGGCGACGCAAGCCCGCATCATCGCCGCCGTTGCTTCGTTCAAGGGTTGATCCGATGACCGCTCAACAGACCCCTCTCAAGGTCGGCGTTGCCGGCGTCGGCGTCATGGGCCGCAACCATGCGCGGGTCCTGACCGATATCCGCGACTTCCAGCTGACCGCCGTCTTCGACCCTGACGCGGTCACGGCCGAGGGCGTGGCCGCCGCCTATGACGCGCACGCCTTCACCACGGCCGAGGATTTCGTCGCCGCCGGTCTGGATGCGGCCGTGGTGGCGACGCCGAACCGGCATCACGCGGACCTCGGCGTGGCCCTGCTGGAGAAGGGCGTCCACGTCCTGGTCGAAAAGCCCATCGCCGCCACCGTCGCCGACGCCCAGCGCATGATCGACGCCGCCAAGGCCAATGACCGTGTGCTGATGGTCGGCCAGGTCGAGCGCTTCAACCCGGCGGTCGAGGCGGTCAAACGGGCCATCGACGGCGACGACATCATCTCCATCCAGATCACCCGCGTCGGCCCCTTCCCGCCGCGCATGGGCGAGGTCGGCGTGGTCATCGACCTGGCCGTCCACGACATCGACATCATCCGCCATCTGACGGATTCCGAGATCGCCGAGGTCCAGCCCCAACTGGCCAAGACCCGCGCCGAGCGTGAGGACACCGCCCTGCTGCAGTTCCGGCTGGAGAACGGGGTGATCGCCCACATCACCACCAACTGGGTCACCCCCTACAAGGTCCGCACCCTGCAGGTGGCGACCCAGAACAAGTTCGTGGTCGCTGACCTGATGACCCGCCAGGTCACTGAATATTTCGGCCAGCAGCCCGACGGCTCCTATTCCACGCGCGGCGTCATGAGCTGGCCCGCCGAGCCTTTGAAGAAGGAGCTGGAAGCCTTCGCCCATGCCATCCGCACCGGCGAACCGCCTGCGGTCACGGGCGAGGACGGGTTGCGGAACCTGGAAGTGGCCCTGCGGTGTCTGGGCGAGGGCTAGCCGCCCACCATATGCATGGCCAGCCACTCCGCGATCAGGGCGGGCTTGTCGCCGCCTTCGATCTCGACGGTCAGTTCGTGTTTGACCAGCCAGCGGCCGGCGCCCTTGTCCTCGACCGACAGCAGCTTGAAGCGGCCGCGCACTTTTGAATTGACCGGCACGGGGGCGAGGAAGCGCAGCTTGTCGAAGCCGTAGTTGACGCCCATGACCACGCCTTCCAGCACCGGCACCGCCTCATAGGACATGCCCGAGGCCAGGCTGAGGGTCAGGAAACCGTGCGCGATGGTCGTGCCGAACGGGGTCTGGGCCGCCAGTTCCGGGTTCACATGGATGAACTGATGGTCGTTGGTGACGTCGGCGAAGACGTCGATGCGGGCCTGGTCGATCTCGATCCAGGAGGAGACGCCGACCTCGGTTCCGATCAGGGTGTGCAGGTCGCTGGGCTTGGTCATGAAGGCTCCTTGGCGTGATGTTCAGGCGGCGCCGAAGCGGCCGTTGATGATGTCGGCGAACAGGGCCGGGTCGATGTTGCCGCCCGACAGGACGATGGCGGTGGTGCGGTCCTTCGCCTCGACCTTGCCTGCCAGAAGCGCGGCCAGAGACACCGCCCCGCCCGGCTCGACCACCAGCTTCAGGGCGCGGAAGGCGTAGGCCACGGCCTCGGCCACCTCGGCGTCCGAGACGGTGACGACATGGTCCAGCCGCCGGTTGATGGGAAAGGTCAGCTCCCCGGGCCGGTCGGTCATCAGGGCGTCGCAGATGGAGGGCCGTGTCACCGGCGCATGGGTCAGCCGCTCGCCCGCCGCCAGCGACAGGAGGGTGTCGTTATAGGCTTCAGGCTCCACCCCGATCACCGGCGTGCCGGGCGACAGGGCCGCCATCGACAGATTGATCCCGGCGATCAGCCCGCCGCCGGAGGCCCCGCACAGCAGCTGGTCCAGAGGCCCGACGCCGAGGGCCTCGGCCTGCTCCATGATTTCCAGACCGACCGTGCCCTGGCCCTCGATGACGAAGGGATCGTCGAAGGGGCGGACCAGGACGCTGCCGCGCGTGGCGGCGATCTCCTCGCCGATGGCCTCGCGGCTCTCGGTGTAGCGGTCATAGGTCCGCACCTCGCCGCCGAAAGCGAGAACGCCCTCGACCTTCACCTTCGGGCTGTCGGCGGGCATGACGATGATCGCGCTGGTCCCCATGCTTCGCGCGGCGGCGGCCACGGCCTGGGCGTGATTGCCCGAGGAATAGGCGACCACGCCGCGTTGCAGTTCCTCGGGGCTGAGGCGGCTGATGCGGTTCCAGGCCCCGCGGAATTTGAAGGCCCCGGCGACCTGCATCGTCTCCGCCTTCATCAACACCCGCCCGCCCAGCCGTTCGTTCAACGCCGGGCTCTCGATCAACGGCGTGCGGACGGCGTGTCCGGCGATCTGACGGGCGGCGTCGCGGACGCCTTCAAACGAAGCGGTGTGCATGGGGGACTCATACCGAGCCGTTCACCCCGGCGGAAGGCGGCATGGGTCTTGATCGTCTGAGCGGTGGGAGGTTGGTCACCAAGGGTGCGAAGACTCCACGAAGGACACGAAGAGGTTCGGAACGCCAAGCAGGTCCGAGAAAAGGACTAAAATAATGACGGTTAAGGGTGGAGAGCAGTCATTGTGATTAGAGGCCTAACAGGCGGAACACCGCTCGTGTCGTCGACTTGGTGTGGCGGTCGCGCTCCGAACGATCGATCAGCCACCTGAAGACCAGTCCGGTGTAGGCCAGATTTAGAAGTGTGAGCCGAGGCTGGCCGGCGCTGGGGCTGCCCTGTCCAAGGCAGTCATACATCGCCCGAGCAGTTCGATGCATCCGGGCGAGGGCTTGTATTGGGTGGAGCACATCGTAGAGCATCACCTGATTGACGAAGGGCTTCAGCGACCCGTTTTGGTCCAGCCGCACGTTCACGACCTCAGTCATTTCCCGGGCAGGTGTACCTACGAAGGCCGCACACATGCTGGCATCCGATACTTCGCTGACAAACCAAAGTACCTCGGTTGGGCCGTCGAAGACCTTCTTCCAACCATCAGCAGAGCCTAGCGCCTCCTTGGCGGCAAGGCGCATGGTTTGGCGGTTTACTCCGGCCGAAGGAACGATGCGAACGAACGCCTGTGCAAGTCGAACACGATCGGAAGCGCCGTCGACTACCGACCAGTCCATGCCTAGCTGGCCCCTAGAGCGCGTGCGGTGAGCCGCACCGCCGCTCGCAAACGCTCATATGTGGGCGGCTTGTCCGAAAGCCAGACGAGAACGGCCACACTATAGAGTAAGACCAAAATGGCAGTCTGGGCGCATAGTTCGACCCGCGAACGGTATGGTGGAGCGTCCGAGCAGCGCAGGAAAAGAGCGGCGGTCGTCGTGGTCCGTCCAACGGTGTCGATCGGATGAACCAGATCAGACATAGCGAGCCTTCTCACACTGTCTTTGAGAGGCTCGTTGGTCTCAAACCGATGCATGAGCACTCTCGATAGTGGCCGTGGACCACTTGCCTCTGAGGCGGCGCGCGTTTGGCCGTCCGCATGAGCGTTCAGCTCTCGGCCAAGGCTTCGGACTCCTTTTGGCCAGCGCCGATTCAGCTCCACATCGCTGATAGCGTTTTCCCGACAGAAAGCTCGCAGTGTCCGGTCGGACCAACCGCAACAGGCCGCCTTCCTGGCAAAGGCCAGGACGAGCGCCGGTTCGGCTTCATCGGGTGAGGGGCCGTGCATCGGCTCAGCTTGCCGCGTCTCCCGTGCATAGCAACCCCAAGCGGACGTTCCGAACGACGTCTTTGGGTCGGAACCAGCATTTCGGTCCACCGCCCATTTCCGATACTTGACGAAGAACTAGAAGACCATGATCCCCGTCTGGTCGCCCAATCAGCAAAAGCGTTATGGCCCAAGTCCGACCCCATTGCGTCCTTTGTGTCCTTCCTTCGTGGTCTTCGTGACGAACCTTCCGGCCCTGACCGCAGAACTCATGACCCGCCATGCGGAGGGTGGCGCGGTTACGAAATCCTCCCCCATCGGGGGAGGGGAACCATGCGAAGCATGGTGGAGGGGGCTGGCGGCGGGCTGGGTTTGTAAAGGTCGTCCAAAACGAAGGGTCTTCTGGACAGACAGAAGCCTGCGTTCGGCCCCCTCCACCGCCTTGCAGGCGGTCCCCCTCCCCCGATGGGGGAGGATTTGATAGGCGTGGAGCGTTTGAAGACGAGAGCCATGCGCACTAGCATCCGAGGATGAACCCACTCATCCTCGCCATCGACCAGGGCACCACCTCCTCGCGCGCCATCGCTTTCGAGACCGCGCCCGAGGGCGGCCTTCGCCCCGTCGCCGTCAGCCAGATCGAGCTGCAGCAGCATTTCCCTCGCTCAGGCTGGGTCGAACATGACGCCGAGGAGATCTGGTCGGCGACACTGCAGACCTGCCGCGAGGTGATCCGCAAGGCCGGGGGCGTGGGTCGGTTCGCGGCCGTCGGCATCACCAACCAGCGCGAGACCTCGGTGATGTGGGATGCGGCGACGGGCCAGCCCCTGCACCACGCCATCGTCTGGCAGGACCGACGCACCGCCGACGTCACGACCCGGCTGGCG
>Ga0233377_1000668_pt1 | contig 14431 bp, 11 predicted proteins | sample ElkDunMinimDraft_6_FD_191540 | JGI IMG/M metagenome (GOLD analysis project Ga0233377, IMG submission 191540) | Fecal eukaryotic communites from dung pellets of Tule Elk in California, USA - Elk Dung E36 | ecosystem: Host-associated > Mammals > Digestive system > Large intestine > Fecal | place...
GATCTTATCGGCGGCATATTCCACCGCCTGGGTTTTTGTCAAATGAAGCAATGCAGCTTTCGAAACAGGATAAGACCAACGTTGAATATGAGGAAATACCCCTGAGACTGAACCTATATTAATAATGTTTCCAGAACTTTGTTTAAGATATGGCCTAATCATCTCTCCAAAAATTGCAGCAGAAACAACATTTGTATTTAAAGTATTTATCCAGGTTTCTCTTGTGGTAGCAGCTCCATCATCACCGTATGCTGCTGCACAATTAACAAGAACATCTACTCGTCCATATTTCTGAATCGTGAATTCCAACAATTTGGCTAAATCAGTATCACTCGTAATATTCGTTTTCACAAAATCGAATTGATCGCCGAACGATACCTTATAGTCCTTATCGGATCCTAAATCCAAGGAACCGACAACGACATGTGCACCATGCTGTATAAATTTTTCTGCTATTGCGAGACCTATTGTTGCGGCCCCTGTTATAAGACAAACTTTTTGTTCGAAGTTCCTCATAATATTCATGTTTATATCGCCAAGGATTTATTGGATTACCTTAGCTGGTTGTTATAACAAATATAAATATAATTTTAGAATTACAAAATTAATTTCATAATTACTGAATTTTAAATGTTTATTGAACGCTAATATTTAACAATATCATTTTTTATTTGTTATTGTTGAATTTAATTTCGTAGTTTTGAATTAGAGATTATTATAAACTTAATTAACTTTAAACGACATCATGAAATTCCCAAAGTTCAAAGCGGCTGCCGTTCAGACCTCACCTGTCTATTTTAATGTAGATGCTACAGTGGCTAAGGTTTGTTCTATAATCAAAGAAGCAGCAGACAATGGCGCTAAGCTTATTGCCTTTCCTGAAGTATTTATTTCGGCTTATCCTTATTGGAATTGGATCATGAGTCCTGTAGAGGGTAGCAAGTGGTTTAAGAAACTCTATTTAAATTCCATTACAACCGATGGACCTGAAATTGAAAAAATTGCTCAAACTGCCAGAGATTATGATATCAATGTTGTGATCGGACTGAATGAACGTGTTAAAGAAAAAGTAGGAACCCTATATAATACAATCATTACCATCAATAATGAAGGCAAGGTGTTGGGTAAGCATCGCAAATTAGTCCCAACATGGGCAGAAAAATTAACATGGAGTGGTGGTGATGGCTCTTCTTTAAAGGTGCACGACACAAGTGTAGGACCTCTAGGAGCTCTTGCATGCGGGGAAAACACCAATACTTTAGCTAGGTTTGCTCTCTTGGCCCAGGGTGAATTAATCCATATTGCTAATTATATTGCTCTTCCCGTTGCTCCAATGGATTATAATATGGCGGAAGCTATTAAAATCAGAGCAGCAGCGCATTCTTTTGAAGGAAAAGTTTATACCATCACTTCTTGTTCTACCATTTCTGAAGAAATTATCCAAATGTTTGAAGCCGATGTTCCAAATGCTAGAGAACTTCTTACCAGAAAAAACAGCTCTTACTCTGGCTTTATAGACCCAAACGGTCAACAGATTGGTGAATCAATTATAGATGATGAAGGTATTGTCTATGCTGAAATTGATCTTGAGAAATGTATTCAACCAAAACAGATGCATGATTTACTTGGACATTATAATAGATTCGATATCTTCAACCTACAAATTAACACCAGAGCAAACAATGCTATTAACTTCTCCGAACCAAAAGACATTCTAAATGGGCAGGCTGAAGATACGGAGATTAACCAATGGGTAGATATCAATAATATAAACTCGTATAATTCATAAAATATAAACCATAAAACAAGCTCATCATGGAAACAAACATTTATAAAGGAAAAGATGATGTTTACGGCAGAGCACGTGTACAGGATAATGAAGAATTAAAAGCTTACTACGGTAAGTTAGCTGAATTGGATACTGGTGCTTTATGGACCGTAGCCAACGAAATTGAACCTTGGGAACCAATTTCTAGCTCAGTACCAATGCTCTGGAAATACAGCGAACTCCGCGATTTAGTTTTAGAATCTGCAAGGTTAGTAACTCCTGGTCAAGCCGGTAGACGCGTAGTTTATCTGATCAATAAAAACAGAGCACATGTAAAAGCCGCTTGCGGCTGGCTATATGCTGGAATCCAGGTTACTCAACCCGGAGAAGCCACGCCTGCTCATCGACACAAAGCTGCTGCTCTTAGATTTATTATGGAAGGTGATAAAGGTTATACCATTGTCAATGGAAATAAAATCTCATTAGGAGTCAACGATTTTGTGATTACTCCAAATAGCACCTGGCATGAACATGGTGTAGATGCTGATGGACAAACTTGCGTATGGATGGACGGATTGGATATCCCGCTTGTAAATGCTCTTGAAGCAAACGACTACGCAGTTTATGATGATGAAGATGGTCAAGACGAATTATATCCAATGAACTATTCCCCAATGAGCTACTCTGGAAGTGGTCTCATTCCTGTAGACAGAGAATGGAATAATCCATACTCACCTCTATTCAAGTACTCTTGGGAAAACACTTACAACGCATTGATAAACGCTGCAAAGGTATCAGATGGTACTCCTTATGATGGTGTAATCATGCAGTATTCTAATCCATTAACTGGCGGCCATGTCATGCAAACCATGGGAGCAGCTATGCAAATGCTTAAACCCGGTCAACGCACTAAAGCCCATAAACATACTGGTAGCTTTATCTATCAATGTGCCAAAGGAAAGGGTTATACCATTATTGATGGAAAAAGATATGATTGGAAAGAAAGAGATACTTTTTGTATCCCTTCTTGGGCTTGGCATGAACATGTTAACCTTTCGGATACCGAAGAAGCCTTTTTATTTAATTTCAATGATCTTCCTACGATTACCAAGCTAGGCTTATACCAAGAAAAAGCCTATACAGAAAACGATGGTCATCAAACACTTGTTTAATAAGATTTTAAATTGATTTAATGAAACTAGTAACATACAGAGCCAACACAGAAGCTGAAGGCAGACTAGGGGTCATCCTTAACGATCTCGATATTATAGTGGATGTAGAACAGATAGGAATTACTTTTGGAATTGATCTTCCGAAAACCATGTTGGATTTTATCGATCTTGGCCCAATAGGGATTAAAGCGCTTGATAACATCATTAAAACTTCGGCTTCAACGGATCTGGTAACTTGCAGCTTACCTTTTGACAACGCTATTTTGCTTGCTCCAATCCCAAGACCAAGAAAGAATATCTTTGGTATTGGATTAAACTATACAGAACACGTTGCTGAATCTGCCCGAACCTTAGACACTTCCAACGAATTACCTCAGCAATGCGTAATTTTCAGTAAGCCACCAACCACGGTGATTGCTAATGGAGATCCGATTAAACATAATGCCAAAATCACTCAACAGATGGACTGGGAAGGTGAATTAGGCGTTATCATTGGCAAAAAAGCAACAAAGGTCTCTAAAGAAAAAGCCTTAGATTATGTTTTCGGATATACTATTATCAATGATATCAGTGCTAGAGATTGCCGTAGGTCCGGACAATGGATTGTTTCCAAAGGCCAAGATACATATGCCCCTATGGGTCCAATGATTATCACAGCTGATGAATTGACAGATCCGCACAACCTTGACATAATAACCAAAGTAAACGGTATTGAAAAACAGAACGGAAACACCAAGTTTATGCTTTTCAATGTGAATGCGATTATTGAGGACATTTCTGAATGCATAAGCTTAGAACCCGGAGATATTATTGCAACCGGAACACCTGCCGGGGTTGGTGCTGGTAGAGATCCGCAAGAATTTATGTTTCCAGGAGATGTTGTCGAAATCACCATCGAACCCATTGGAACATTAAGAAACCCCATTGTAAAGGCTTAATCTGCTATCAGCTATGTCAAAATTGAAATATAAAATCGGTCAGATTGTCCCAAGCTCTAATGTGACTATGGAAACTGAAATTCCGGCATTATTCAGGGCCAGGGAGACCATTTATCCAGAACGTTTTACTTTTCATTCTTCAAGGATGCGTATGAAGCATGTTACAAAAGATGAATTAGAAAAAATGGATGCTCAATCAGATCAATGTGCTATTGAACTTTCAGATGCACATGTAGACGTTATGGGATATGCATGTCTTGTAGCAATCATGTCAATGGGCAAAGGATACCATTGCGTCTCACAAAGCAGGCTACATCAAAAAACAATAGAGAACGAATATCCAACTCCGGTCGTAACCAGCGCAGGAGCATTAGTCGAAGGATTAAAAGCGCTAGGGGTAAAGAATATTGCGGTAGTAGCTCCATATATGAAACCATTAACGCAGATGGTGGTAGACTATATTGAAGACCAGGGATTTACCGTAAAAGATTGGGTCGCATTAGAGGTTGCTGACAACCTTGAAGTTGCAGCTCTAGACCCAGAAAACTTAAAATCAATCTACAAGCAGTTGGACTTGACAGATGTTGAGGCATTAGTGCTTTCCGCATGTGTTCAGATGCCTTCATTAGCATCAGTAGACTATATAGAAAAAGAAATTAATATCCCAGTTACAACGGCTGCAATCTGCACTACCTATCGTATGTTGAAGGAGTTAGGATTGAAGACACATGTACCACTGGGAGGAGCACTTCTTTCTGGTAATTACTAATTTTTAGCATTGGGCGAATTATTTTGTTTCTACTCTTAGAGAAAAACATTTAGATTCGCCCTTTGTTATCCTTAAATATTCATGGAGAAAAAAAAGAACGGTATTCAATCGATTGATGTTGGATTTTCAATCCTGTCTGTATTAGTGCATTCTACCACCCCACTTCCACTGAAAACAATTTCAGCACAAAGTGGTCTATCACCAAGTAAAATCCACTCTTACCTAACAAGCTTTATCAATCTGGGAGTCGTTGAACAAAACATGACAACCGGTTTTTATAGTTTAGGACCAACCTGCTTAAAGCTTGGCTTAGGATACTTAGATCAGGTCAATATCCTGACATCATCACAACCAATAATGCTGGAGCTAGCACAGGAAATTGGACAAACAGTTTTCTTGGGAGTATGGGGAAACCGAGGCCCAACCATTGTAAACAGAGTAGATGGCCCTTATTCTCAAACCATATTCGATTTAAGGATAGGTAGTGTATTGCCATTACTGACATCCGCTTTGGGAAAAAATTTCGCAGCCCATTTACCTCTCTCTTTCATCGAACCATTTATCGTCGACGAAATTGAAAAGCAAGGTAGCATTAATGGAAGGCCTGTTGCACTATCGGATGTCTACGATATGCTAGACAATGTGAGAAGCAATGGAATCAGTACTTCAAGAGGTCAGTTACTTTCCGACTTCACTTCTTTATCTGTCCCTATTCTTGATTTTTCCAATACGATCTACGCCGGAATAACCATCATGGGCAAGATGGACGTCTTTGATGACCGATTGGATGCAAGACCTGCAAAACTTCTCAAAGAAGCCGGAAGAAAACTCTCCGAACTTGGCGGATGGGTCAATAAATCTTAATCCGATTAAAAAAAACAAAATAATCTAAAAAGGGCTTCAAGCCCTTTTTCTTTTGTCTCAAAACCCGTCCTAAACGCTAATAATCAAGATTTCATCATCAAGCATATCAAAATCTCTGAGCCCGACCAAACTAGGTACAAAGACGGGACAGAGACGGGACAGAGCCGTGTATCGTTCAGACCTCCGCCGCACCTCGTTCCAATCTACTTCGGACCTCGTTCGGAAAAACTCCGAACGAGGTCCGAAGTAGACACGGCTCTGTCCCGAGTGTGACCCGTCTTTGTCCCTAGTCTGTCCTGAAGAAACATGCCTTAAAACATCAGAAACGAAGATTGAAAATTCATCGCAAATTAAAAATCACCATGAATTAAACAAAAGACCAGTGAAAACAAAAAAACAGCCCCAAAAAGAGCTGTCATATAACATCGATTTTGATAAAAGACTCTATAATCTTTAATTGAAGTATTAAGTACTTAGTATTTAGACCTAGGCCTAATGAGTTTTGTGTTGTCTATTTAGGTTCTTTTGTCTCCTGTCTTGTGTCTTGCGTCTTTTGTCTCCTGTCTAGCGTCTAATCATAAAACTTCCAAGACACTCCAAACCTTAAGAATGCAGGGTTCATTGGGTATCGTCTTACGGAATAATATCCCTTTGGATAGACCATTTGATTAGCAAAGTTATAGCTGATAAATAAATTAACACGGTCAATATTACCAGTCAACCAAAAGTCTACGACTGGATAGGTAGAGAATTCGATTCCGGCATTATCATTATAGAATTGACCTGAGTTAATTGAGTAAGATGGGGTGCGGAAGGGTGTGTTGAACCTGGCGTCCATACCAATCCTAAAGTCCATTACATTATACAGGATATTAGCATAATACAGACTGTGCCAAGTATATAATTCTGGGGTTGCCAGGATGTTCATGGCATCAGATTTCTGATAGACTACTTTATTATCCAAATGCCATCTGCGGAATTTAAAATTCTGGCCGACTGTTAATTTCAGTAAGTTCAAGTTTCCTTCTTGCGCTGGCAAAATATTTCTTGCAACTAGGATGTCATTTGTTGGGTTCTCGATCTCTTTGAAATAAGTATAGTTATTTATCAGGAAGTATTCCAGTTTCCCGGTAAACCCTATTTTATCATTAGCATATTGGAAGGACAAGTTCTGTGTTTTTATTTTCTCCAGATTCAAATCCTCCTCTTTCCAAGAATGGTAAGATAGATTGGCATTTTCGAAAATCATTTCAGGAGACTTATTTTGGGAATAAGCACCGATTCTTAATTTTCCAAATGCATCGCTTAGGTGAACATCGGCATAGGCTTCGTATAAGAAATCACCAAAATTACGTCCTACGACAATCTGATTGGCACTAAAATTAAGATCAACTTTGTCTGAGAATTTATAGCCTATAGCCCCTTTCACCATACTGTTCTGATAAAACTTACTCAGCACACTATCAGCATACCAAATCAGGTCATTTTGGAAGCCTAATTCTACTTTTGCCTCATTCTTCAGGTTTTTCCCACGAAGGTAAAAACTATACATAAAGTCATTGGAAATTGTAGTAATCTTAGTTGTATCATCAACCCTGATTAGGTTATTATAGGGCAAGGCATTATAAAGATCCGCTTGATTCTTGAAGAAGATAAATTTCTGTTGACGGATACTGGAATTATGAGCTACGACATTAGTAGGGTGAATTTCAGCATCAGGACCATTACCACTTACGGTATCTATTCTTCCTAGAAAATAAGATTGTCTAAGGAAAAACCCGAGGTCTTTCCATTTATTGTAAGGACGATTAGCTTGAATACCATCCAATCGAACAGGATATCTTGAAGGAGAGTTATTGCTGGAAGTATCTCTGAAAAGAGTATCATTCCTAACAGAGCCATTTTCGGTGGCATCCAGGGTATTAAAAGTAAAATTGGAAAGGAGGTTATACCTTTTGCTCGGAGACTCATACCAAGCAAATACAGCCCCTTTACGATCACTATATTGTTGATTATTATAAAAGCCATCGGTATTGGTAGCATGATATTCAGCACCTACATTTAAATGCGGGGTAATATTCTGCGCAAGTTTAGCACGGAAGACCTGATCATCAAAGAAAAACCCTACCGCATAGAGTTCTGAATAACGGGCTCTAGCACGATAATACTGAATGGAATCAGGGTGTACAAGGTATCTTTCCAAAGCATGGTATCCCGATTGGAAACCAATAGTCTTATTTGGGTTAAACAACAAGTCACGAGTTGCCAAGCCATATGAACCTAAGTTGATGGAAGGATTCCAAGGAAGATTTTGTTTATTGTAATATTGAAAGTTAACATGCGAGGTATCGATCTGAAAGGTTTTGGTTCCTTTCATCATAGTCGCTAGATTAGTATAGCGCACAAATTTGGCGGTAAACACTACGGAATCTTTCTTATTGTCTTCGGCATTTCGCGCAGAATCCAATGCAGAGCTGAATTCATCTTCAGTCTGGGCGTAGAGTTTAGGAACGAGACTAAACAATATCAATACAAACAGTAACCTTCTTAGCATACTCAAAACAGGATCGGTACAAACTTTATGCCCTCAAAAATAGCGCAAAAAACCAAAATTATTGCAAGGCAATTAATTCTTTTAGAATACTTGTCATTTTGGGTTCGGCTAGCGAGGCTACGTCCACAATTTCTTTTAGAGAAACAGGCTTCAAATCAAGATGAAAACCTTCGTCCGTAATAACAGAGATTGCAAATACAGGCAGAGCCATATGATTTGCAACAATTACCTCAGGAACGGTACTCATACCTACAATATCCCCACCAATAATCCGCATATATCTATACTCGGCACGAGTTTCTAGATTCGGTCCTGGCGCTGATACATAAACAACTTTATGTGCTCTGACACCAAGTCTTGAGGCAATTTCGAGTCCTTGATCTATCATTGCAAAATTATACGGCTGACTCATGTCTGGAAATCTAGGACCCAGATCTTCATCATTACTTCCACGCAAAGGATTATCAGGAAGCAGGTTGATATGGTCTTCGATAATTCCGATATCACCTTTTCTGATATCAGGATTTAAAGAGCCTGAAGCGTTTGAGACGAATAATTTTTGAATACCTAAACCTTTCATTACTCGAATCGGGAATGTAATTTCCTGCATGCTATAACCTTCATAATAATGAAGTCTACCTTGCATTGCTACAACCTTACGACCATTAAGAGTTCCGAAGATTAATTTACCCGTATGAAATTCAACAGTGGAGATCGGGAAATTAGGGATATTGGAATACATCATTTGAAATTCCACTTCAATCTCCTCAACAAGTTTTCCGAGGCCAGTGCCTAAGATAATACCGAATTCTGGGGTGAAATCGCCGATTTTACGACGTATAGATTGGACAGATTCTTCAATCATTTGATACATGTGTGCAAAAAAACTATTTAATCAAACTTACTGTTATTTTTTTGCACACACAAATCAAGGAATAGGCTTACTTAATTGCTGTCATCGGTTTTCTTGCTTTTCCTGGAGAAGTTAACCATAACAAGATAAAAGTAATTAAGCCATTATAAACGATCAGCTCGAAGCCGATTTTATAGTCTGTGAGCGGTAATAAATATTGAGTCAATAAAAAGATCAATACAGGCGATATAACGCAGATATAAGGCGCCAAATTATCATTTACACGCAATTTAGTTAGGATACCAAATGAGAACAAGCCTAATAATGGTCCATAAGTATAACCTGCTATTTTAAAGATTGCAGAAACGACGGATTCATCATTAATCACATGGAACAATAAGATCACCAATAACATCACTACTGAAAATGCTAAGTGAACGATATTACGTTGTTTCACCAATTTAGGATCATTAGGATTTTCCTTTTTATTGAAATTTAGGAAATCGACACAATAAGAAGTTGTCAGAGCCGTCAATGCAGAGTCCGTAGTTGCAAAAGTTGCAGCGGTTAGTCCCATCATAAAGATGATACCCGGTACGATAGACAGATGTCTTAAAGCAATTTCTGGATATAGATAATCGGATTTTCCTAGATCAGCAATACTGATTCCATTTGCATCTGCATAGAAATATAACAATGCCCCAACACATAAGAAGAAAATGTTAATGATTACGAAGATCCCCGTGAAAGTCATCATATTGGTCTGAGCCTCCTTGATGGTTTTCATGCTTAAATTCTTTTGCATTAAATCTTGATCCAAACCCGTCATGGCAATCGTTACGAAGATACCACCGATAACATGTTTCCAGATATTTCTAGGATCGCCTAAAAGGTTCTCCCAAATAAAAACCTTCGAATATGTGCTTTCTTTAACCTTTTCAAATGCTTCAAAAACCGTTAATCCTAATCCATCTGCCATAAAGTAAATGGAAAGAATAACTGCAAAAAGCAAGAAGGTAGTTTGTAAAGTATCTGTAATAATAATGGTTTTAAGTCCTCCTTTATTGGTATATAGCCAAATTAGGACAAGACATACCGCTACGGTAACAATAAAAGGAACGTTCCAGGCATCGAAAATATAGCGTTGAAGAACGATAGCAACCAAATACAATCTAAAAGCAGAACCAATAGTTCTGGAGATCAAGAAAATCATTGCTCCAGACTTATAGCTTTTATGCCCTAATCTTTCTTCTAAATAGGTATAGATAGAAGTAAGATTCATTCGATAATAAAGAGGCAAAAGCACGTATGCAATAATCACAAAGCCTATTGCATTACCAAGGACAAATTGAAAATAACTGAAGTTATTAGCATCAGTTAAACCCCCTGGAGTATTACCAACATCACCCGGAACGGAAATAAAAGTTACTCCAGAAAGAGCAGTACCAATCATACCAAAGGCAACCATGTACCATTTGGCATTTCTGTTGGCAACAAAGAAAGTGGAGTTATCAGAAGATTGTTTGGATGTAAAATGAGCGACAGCCAAAAGAATCCCAAAATACACCACAATAAAGGTTAAAAGGATAAATGGTGACATAGGTAATCGAATTAATGTTGTTTTTTAAGATTATAGTTATCGATTGCTTTACGCACATTGCCAAACTCTTCGATCAATGCTGTTGCAGTTTCTTCATCAGTTCCTGTCTCAGCCATTACCATACGCACACCTCTTCCTACTAATTTATGATTAGAAAGCTGCATATCAACCATTTTATTACCCTTTACTCTTCCTAATTGAATCATTACTGCTGTACTGATCATATTAAGAACAAGTTTTTGAGCAGTTCCAGCTTTCATACGGGTAGAACCTGTTACGAATTCAGGACCAACTATAACTTCAATAGGGTATTTAGCACGAGCAGCAATTGGAGAATTACCATTACACACCAAACATCCAGTAGCAATTCCCATTTCATTAGCTTTATCCAAGCCTCCGATAACATAAGGAGTAGTACCTGATGCAGCAATACCAATTACAAAGTCATTTTGATTGATTGCGAATTCTTCAAGATCTTTCCATGCTTGCTCAACATCATCTTCAGCGAATTCTACCGCTTTACGAATTGCGGTATCACCACCAGCGATAAGACCAATTACCCAATCAAATGGAACACCATATGTCGGAGGACATTCAGAAGCATCCAATATACCTAAACGACCAGATGTACCTGCACCGATATAAAATAAACGGCCACCAGCTTTCATCCTATCTACTACTACTTTAACAAGAGCTTCAACCTGTGGTATTACCTTTTCAACAGCCAACGGCACAGTTTTATCTTCATTATTAATATTCGTCAGGATTTCTTGAACAGACATTTTATCCAGGTCCTGATAATTGGAATCTTTCTCCGTTGTGTTGATCATAATATTCAGCATTAGCAATTCATTCAATAACTTTTCGTAAATATGCAACTTTTTGCCAAAAAACGCAAAAACATGCAAAGTAATTTTATACCTCGTCTAAAGGGACGAATTTATAATTTTTATTCTTCAATAAATCAATTAGTCTTTCTAATTGATTAAATAATTTATCTACCCTTTTAGAATCCGTTCCGAGGTGAACAATAATGATATATCCATTCAACCCTTCTTTACTTTCATGCTCAACCAGTTGAGTCATGATTGCCTCTGATGACATATATTTTTTACCCATTTCCGGAAAAGTATAATCAGCAGCAGTTCTTAAACCTGGAGTCAAATTAAAGAGATCCAATCCCATTTCTTTGCTCCAATTTGCAATTTGTTTATTGTACCATTCATAAGGTGCGACAAACTTATCGATATTATCGATGCCTAAATCTTTAAGTTTTTTGAGATTTGCGTTTAAATCGTCCACAAATTCCTTCTTACTCAACAATAGGCTATCTCTTTTCTCCCAAGGGGCATAAAGTAAATGCTGATCCGAATGAGGACCTACATAATGCCCTTTTTTATATAATTTCTTTAGAATCCCTGCAGCTTTTTGATCCTCCAGAAATCTTCCGGTTACAAAAAAGCTTCCAAGTACTTTCTTTTTTTCCAAGGTATTTGCAACTGTTTGCAAACCCTCTTTAAATTCATCTCCAGTAAAAATAAGACTTACTTGTCTCTTGCTAGTGTCGCCTTGCACAATGGCACCCTGCGAATCAATTAATCTTTTTTTTTTGATTCGCCCTCTTTAGCGGACAAAAGATAAATTAATGATGCTGTACCATCCATTGTTGGTTCATTGGTGCTATAGTCCCCAAAATCATCATGATATACAACTAGATCACTTTGAAAATCGGCATACCCATCTGGTTTATATAATTGTATACCTATAAGGTTATTATATATAGCAGAATATACTGGTCCATCAACCAATCCCCCGTCAATTGGATACTTGTTTAAATATGTAAACGCAGAATGAGGTTCCGTTGGTGTGTCACCTTGTGAAGGTAAACCAAAAACCATACTAGTTCCCCAAGGATTTACTCCAAATAACCAATCAATATTGGCTTGTTCAAGTTCCTGAAACTGTTTATCTCCGGATGCTTCCCGATACCATAAACATTGAATAGCAAAGGAAGTAGTCAGGTTATTACTACACCAAATAAATGGAACACCCCGCAGAAACATATTTTCCTGCGCACGAGCATTCACTTCTTCAATGCCTTGTTTGTAATAACTAAGCGCTTCTTCTTTGGCCTTTCCATTAGATGATTTTGCTAATTCAAAATGACCTAAATTTATAAATGGATAATATTGGTAATGATTAGCCGTGTCACGAACCATCCAAGGAGTAACTTTTTCCTCTCTGGCAAAATTCAAGGCCTTATTTAAGTGCTCTTGATTATTGTTTAAGTTGAACATAGTCGCTTCCGCTAATTCCATGTCATCAACCCAATTGTCTTCAGCGTAAATATAAGGTGATTTTACCGAGACTGTTTGAGTCACACCCGGTTTTATATAAGCATATTTATAAGCAGTAGCAGCTTTTTCCTTAAGAAGATTAGCATAATCTGTGTTTTGGCCTTTAAGCAAGTTATATCCTAAGCCAAATGCACTCACAAATTTTGCGGCCGTTGAACTTGTACCAGTGGTATTGTTCATGAATTTACCTCTTTGCTGCGGATTTCCATCAATAAAATAAACAGGTCTTTCATGACCTCTTCCATAAACTGAATCTTGGCCTGGCAATCTCATCTTCGTATGATCCCTATCATCCGCAATTTGATTGTACATGATATTTGCTTGAGGATGCATTTTAACCAACCAATCCAATCCCCAAATTGCCTCATCCATCACATCTGCAATTCCATTTTTACCATCCAATCCATTAGCCTGTTTTTCATCTGTAAAAACCGATGGATAATCTCTATAAGCAGCCAATAAATGATATGTTGCATTCGCAGAAGTTGTTGCATATTGCAAATAATCAGAAGCATCATGCCAACCGCCCGCAACCTCAACATGAGTGCTATCTGGCATCCCAACAGAACTTGCATACATAGTAAAGCCATCATGTGTATGGCAACTATCTTGAAGAAAGGGGTTGAATAACGTTCTTTGCTGACGCATATAGCGAAGAGTAAAATCAGCAGTCCCTTTATAAACATCAGCATTTATTTTAAAAATCGGGGATTTAGTACCGTCATCAGCCAATACATAAAACTCACCATTCTTATTGAATTTAGAAAAGTCTAGCCTATATCCTTTAGAGAAGGGGCCATACTGTCCAAATTCTTTTCCCGCCTTAGCGGTAAACACTGCTTTATTATTATTCTTGTCTATTAGACTAAATTTCTTGATTCCTTTATCCGTTTTGCTCACCCAAACCGCAACCTTTTTGTTATTGGGAAGATATCCCAACTGATTGATACGGATCCAGGAATTTTCCTGTGCAAAAACTTGAATTGCACATAGAAACAAAACTAACAAGGAGAATATTCTCTGCATTATAATTTTAGGTTTAGTAGGTTAGCATAACGATTTTTCCATCCATAGTACTTACAACAACTCTGTCTTTAAGTACCAAAGGAGGATTTATCATTCCATTAGAAATCTTGTACTGCCAAGCAGTTTCGCCCGAATTAGGTTCAACGGCAGTCAACAATCCTTTATCGCTAGGTACAAATATATATTTTGCATTGCTATAAATTGCAGTCGGAGCTAATTCATATGGTAATTTTAATTTGGCTTTCCAGCTGATATCCATTTTATCGGAATTATTAGGCACTCCAATCAAGTCTCCATCCATAGTTTTAGCTAACACCAACTTGTTATTATAAGAAATACCCATCGATTCTCTAACGCGATAATCGTCTTTCTTTTCACGCCAGATTGTTTTACCTGTTTTAAGATCAATGGCTGTCATAAATCTATCAGGAGCAACAATAAATACTCTGTTATTTACAACTACCGGATAACAAGCAGCGGCAGAAAACATTCTATTTTTATTACCAGCATCCCATTGCCAGATTAAATTG
>Ga0233377_1000670_pt1 | contig 14416 bp, 11 predicted proteins | sample ElkDunMinimDraft_6_FD_191540 | JGI IMG/M metagenome (GOLD analysis project Ga0233377, IMG submission 191540) | Fecal eukaryotic communites from dung pellets of Tule Elk in California, USA - Elk Dung E36 | ecosystem: Host-associated > Mammals > Digestive system > Large intestine > Fecal | place...
CCCGCGAAACTGTGGAGCAAGACCAAGATCCACGGCCTGAGACGCCGCAAGGCCGTCAAGGGATTGATCGCAGCGTGTCAGGCGCGGACTGCCAAGCGCGCCGCGACGGAGGCGACTGCGCTGCGCGAGCTGTTGGCTCGCGTGGATGCGCGTGCACGTCAGTCAGCGGTCCTCCTCTCTGAGCTGGGGACGCTCAGCACGGACGCTCTGGTCTCCCGCGCGCTTGAATGCATGCACGCTCTCAATCGGCAAGCGAAGTACCTTCGCGCTGCCGGGCGGGCCGCAACGCAGCCCATCTACGATCTCAAGGACGTTCTTCTCGGCGCGATGATCCGCGCGGGACGCGCCCAGGTCTACGCGTTCGAAACGACGCGTGTGTCTCGTCAGATGTTCTGCCGCGGCTGCGGACGGGACTGGGTCGGCGATTCCTACTGCTACGAGTGCGAGGACGACACCGGGGAGGCGACGGTCGAGACTGTTCGTTGGTTCGTGGTCGATTGCGGTGGAGGCTACCGTTTCCACTCGCCGTCGCTGCCTGAGGACCTCGCGCGTCTCGCAAACAGCATCGAGCCGCACGATCCGAATCAGCCTCTCCGGGAGATCCCCGACCTCGGGCTGACGGAGGAGGCGATGCGGGCCACCATCACGGCCGCTACGCACCGTCTCTCTGACGTAGCGGTGGCGTGGACGCCGAGTCTCCTCGATCTCGCGCAGGACGCGATCCGATGCTGAGCCCCACCGAGCGCCGCTACATCTGGGAGATCGTGTCGACCTACGAGCGCGAGTTCCAGTCGGGCGATGGTCCTGACTGGACCCCGGAGGACGTGATCATCGGGATCGAGATCGGGGCCGAGCTGGACTCCGAGGTGCGGCTCGCTCACTTCGCGGCCTACCTCCGCGCCGTCACGCGCGAAGAGCTGCTCGCGCTGTATCTCGGGAACTAGCCAAGCGTGAGAGCAGGGCCTGAGTCGGACCGGACGCTGCGGGCGCACATGCAACAAGGCGACATACCGTGTCGCACGAACGGTGTAAGGGCGAACATGCGCGACGATTCGGCCGACAACGAGCGCGGGATGACCGAGGCGCTTGCCAATGTCCGAAATGGACGGGATGGAGAGGAGCACCGAGGCGTCGACGTGGAGCACATGCAACAGCAGGAGCGCCTGGGCATTCAGCCCTGCAAGCTGTACTGCCATCCGGAACCGATGATGGTCGGCTTGCTCGCGAGCTGCGCGACAGCTATGGCCGAGCGCGCCCGAGAGGCCGAGCAAAGCGTACTCTCCGAATACAGGCGAGGCCGCGAGGAGGGCATCGCGCTCGGTGCGGCGAGCGTCGTACGCGAGCAGCTCAACCGCTCGAACGAAACACCACTGGCGACCGTCGGATCGGCGCTCCCGATCGGAATGACCGACTGGGTGGCCGCTCAGGATGTGATGCGCGCGCTCGACTGCTCGAAGACGACGGCGAACGAATACCTGCGAGCAGCGGCGGGCCGGTCGGTCGGTACGGGGCAGCTCCTGCGTGTTCCGGTCGATGTCTGGGAGGCATGGGCGCGAGAGAACCTTGTGAACGGACGGAGGAGACGATGGGCAGGCGCGGACCGAACCCGAACACCGAGCACCTCTACAAGCGCGGCAACATCTGGTGGTGCTGGTACTACGACGAGACAGGCCGCCTCGTCCGCCGCTCAACCGGCTCGACGGACAAGAAAGCAGCTCGCGCTCGGCTCGCTGAATGGGAGCGAACGGCCGTTGATCCCGACGCTCCGCGCGACCAGACGCTGAACGACTGCCTTCAGGCGCTCATGGACGAGCAGCGGGCGCGCACCGGCTCGGAAAACGTCGCGTTCCTCAACTGCAAGGTCAAGGCGCTCGTTACCGTGCTCGGGCACGATCTCGCGATCTCGCGCTTCCGTGATTCCACGCTCTCGTGGAGGTACATCCACGAGCGCCGCGTGATGAAGGCCGGCAAGCGGAATGTCTCCGACCGGTGCATCCGCCGTGAACTTGGGGTGCTGCGCATGGCGCTCGCGATCGCGAAGTCACAGGGGCTGTGGGCCGGTGATCTCGACATCATCGTCCCGCCGAACTTCTGTCCGCCACCCGCGCCCAAAGGTGATCGGATCGGACGGCCAGAAGCTCGCCGCTTGTTTCCTCTTCTCGGCCCGGATGCAGCCGCCGCGTTGGCGTTCATCCTCGCGACCGGCGCGGAGATGAGCGCAGTCGGGAACGCCCTCAAGGCCGACATCCCGGAAGACCTCGTGACGTGCTCGTCGGTTCTGGTTCGGGGCACCAAGAACGCAAACCGCTGGGCGCCCGTCCCGATCGTCACCGATGAGCAGCGCCTCCTTCTGGCCTACGCGCAGAAGCACGCGTGCGGGAAGGGAGAGAAGCTCTTCCGAAACCCGAACGGGCTTCTTCGAGCCCTTAGGGATGCCTGCAAGGAAGAGCAGCTCACGGTCGTCTCCCCGCACGACATCCGCCGCTCCGCCGGCCAGTGGCTCGTCGACCTTGGCGTGCCGATCGAACTCGTCTCGAAGTTCATGCGGCACGCCGACACGCGTATCACTGAGACGATCTACGCCGAGGTCAAGCGCGCCGATGTGGCCGACCGCATTCTCGATGCGATCGACCCACGCTACGCCAGGCAGGCTCACCACCGCCGCAAGAAGCCTGTCGTCGAGACGCTCAAGAAGATCCCGGAGCCGAAGTGCACCTCGCCGCTCTACACGGTGAAGGGCGTCTCGAAGACGCTCACCGAGTGGTCGCGAGCCACGGGCATCGCGAAGCCGACGCTCCACCACCGCGTCGTGACGCGCGGCATGTCGATGGCCGAGGCCGTCGCGCTCGGTCGCCCGAACTACAGCCCGCGTGGCCGGAAGACCGCGTCCTTGTCGTCGCCGGTGCCGACGGCCGACTGTGAAACAGGTGTGAAGGTTTCAGCGGACGGAGTCGCCCCGAACGGACAGAACGCGTGTCCGCCCTCCGATGTCACCCCTCAGTTTCCCGCAGAAATGACCGAAAAAGTGGCACGCCCGGTAAGATTCGAACTTACGACATTCGGCTTCGAAGGCCGACGCTCTATCCAGCTGAGCTACGGGCGCGTGTGTGACGTTCCGCAGGTTTACACGCGCTCCGGACCGAGCGCAATGGGCGACCAAGCGGCGGGCGGACGGACGGCATGCTCGAGGTCGGAAGCGGCTCGAGAGCCATGGCGTTGGAGCGGCCGACGCATGCCCTCACGGCCATGCACGGTCCGCTCGGGCCCTTGCACGATCCCGCCAAATACGGGCGGAGCGTGCATCCGCGCGCTGCCTCGTGGCCGCCCGCGCATTGGAGTGAGGGGGATGGAAGCACTCTGCGAGCTCCGTGTCCTGACCGCGCGCCACGCCGAGGCCGGACAGCCTGGCGAAGCTGGCGGGATAGCGTCGTCGGAGAACCACGCCCCTCGGGGCTGAAGTTCGCCGTCGCCACAGCGCTTCGATCGCGCGTCGAACCTAGCCCGTCGCCTCGGCGCTCTCCGCCGGCGCCGTGGCGCGCACGCGTAGGCGCTGGATGCGACGGCGGTTCGTCACGATGACCTCTGCGATGACGTTCTCCGCGAGTCGGACGACGTCGCCGACGTGGGGCAGGTGCCCGAGCTGCTGGAGGACGACTCTGCCGATCGGCTCGCCCGACCATTCCTCGGACACGAGGACGCCGACGTCACGCAGATCGTCGACCGTCGCGTTGCCGTCGACCTCCCACGCGTTCGTCTCCCCGGGGATCGCCTCGACGCGGGCGGGCTCGACGTCGAGCTCGTCGCGGATCTCGCCGACGATCTCCTCGACGAGGTCCTCCATCGTGACGATGCCGCTCGTGCCGCCGTACTCGTCGATGACGACCGCGAACGGCGTCTGCTCTCGCTGCATGTCGCGCAGCGCGGAGAGGCCGTCGCGCACCTCCGGAAAGAAGAGGACGCGGCGCTCGAGCCCGTGCAGCGTCTTGCGCTCGCGTGCATGCGGGTCGAGCGAGAAGTCCTTCGCGTAGAGGTAACCGGCGACCTCGTCGAGCGAGTCTCGAAAGAGCAGAACACGCGAGTACTGATGCCGCCGGAGGAGCTCGTAGGCCTCCTCGCCGCTCGCCTCGATCGGGAGCGCCGCGACGTCGACACGCGGGACCATCATCTGCCGAACGGGACGATCGGCGAAGCGGAGGATGCGCTCGATCGTGCGCCGCTTGTCTTCCGATTTCGAGTCACGCGTCGCAGCCGCAGCGAGGATCCCGATGAGCTCGTCCTCGGACAACGTCCCCTCGCTCGCCTTGTCAGGATCGATCCCGAGCATGCGGAGAACTCCGCGCTGCGCCTTCTCGAGCACCCAGAGTACTGGCCGGAAGACGGTGTTGACGATCTGTAGCGGGAGCGCCGACACGAGGGATGTCGCGACCGGGTGTTGGATCGCGACGAACTTCGGCACGAGCTCGCCGATGAGCAGGTGGAAGAACGTGAGGACGCCGAGGCCGGCGATGTCGACCGCAATGTGCGCGCCGGACCCGAGCGGCTCCCCACGCACCGCGACCGCGACGTAGTCGGCGAAGGCGGCGATCGCCGGCTCTGCGATCCAGCCGAGCCCGAGGCTCGCGACGGTGATGCCGAACTGAGTGACGGAGAGGTAGCGATCGAGCCGCTGGAGCACCTCCTTTGCGGCCTTCGCCCTCCGATCGCCCCGTCGGATCAGGCGGTCGAGCTGCGTGATGCGGACCTTGACGAGCGCAAACTCGGCCGCGACGAAGAACGCGTTCAGCGCCAGGCAGACTACCGAGGCAATCAGCGCGTACACGCTGCCCACACGCCATAGTCGTGCCTGCCCGACAGCAGGCGGATCGCGGCGCGATCGCGCAGGAGGCCACGTGAGCTCGAGCATGGCAGTTCGTCCCGAACCGAGCGCCTGCGCACACCGCGGGGCGAACACGCGCACGCCCGTCAGGCTCGAGCCGAGGCCGCGATGCTCCGAGCAGAACGCGTGCAGCCTCCGGAGCACCCGAGCCGGAGACCCTGGTGCCGGAGAGAGCGAGAGCCCGCCGATGACGAGCAACCGGCGTCGATGCCGGTCGCGGGACCCGTTCTCGCGACGCGCATCGGGAGCTTCATCGATGATCGTCGCCCTCGCCTGGGCTCGACACGAGCTTGATCGCTACTCATCGATGGTCTAATTGGACCCTGGGTGCCGCGGAGCTTCCGCGGCAGGGCATAGAGGTTGGTCGGGCCGCCATCCTCCTCGTGTGACGCGTGGGACCACCGTCACGAGGAGTCGAGCATGGCGAGCAACGTGGATACCTCGACCGAGTCGAGCCCTGTGGGCACGAAGCTCGGCTCTCCCCCTGGCGCCTCTCCGCGCGCGCACCGATGGGCGCGGCGGATGGTCGCTCCGATCGAGAGCTTCCTCCACATCGAAGCGGCCAGCGGTGTCGTGCTTCTGCTCTCTGCCGTGGTGGCGATGGTGATCGCGAACTCGCGATTCGCGGATGCGTTCCACCATCTTCTCGACGCGCCGGTCGGGCTCCGCATCGGAACGATGCTCGTCGAGCATCCGGTCCACTTCTGGATCAACGACGGGCTGATGACGATCTTCTTCTTCGTCGTCGGACTCGAGATCCGTCGTGAGATCCACGAGGGCGAGCTCTCGACGATCCGTCGAGCGATCCTGCCTGCGCTCGCCGCGCTCGGCGGGATGATCGCGCCGGCGCTCCTCTACCTGAGCGTGGCTGGCCACCGGGTCGAGGATCGTCCCGGGTGGGGCGTTCCGATGGCGACCGACATCGCGTTTGCGGTCGGCGTGCTCGCATTGCTCGGGAAACGCGTGCCGCCAGCGCTCCGCGTATTGCTGCTGGCGCTCGCGATCATCGACGACATCGGCGGCATCATCGTCATCGCGATGTTCTATTCCGGTGCGCTCGATACCGGAGGCTTCCTCCTCGCCGCCGGCGGACTCGCCGGGATCTTCCTCCTCCAGCGCGTGGGCGTTCGCCGTCCTGTCCTCTATCTCGTACCGGGCGTGATCGTGTGGGCCGGGATCACGAGGTCCGGGGTGCATCCGACGATCGCGGGCGTGGTCATCGGCCTGCTCACACCGGCGCGCTCGTGGCTCGGGCCCGAGGGGCTCGTCCATCTCGCCCGCAGATCGGCCGAAGGGGTCGAGAGCGAGCTCAAGACCGGGCAGCTCGGGACGGTCGCCACGGCGCGACTCGCCGAGGAAGCCGCGCGGATGGACCTCGCGCGTCGCGAAGCGCTCGCTCCGGCCACGCGGCTGCAGATGCTGCTCCATCCCTGGGTCGCGTTCGGGATCATGCCCATCTTCGCGCTCGCGAATGCCGGCGTCACGCTCGACAAGAGCGCTCTGACGCTGGCCCCGGTGAGCGGCGGCGTCATCCTCGGGCTCGTGCTCGGTAAGCCGATCGGCGTCATGGGCGCATGCCTGCTCGCGGTCAAGACGCGGATCACGACGCTGCCGCGCGGGATCGGTGGACGCGAGCTCGCGGTGCTCGGACTGACGGCCGGCATCGGGTTCACGATGGCGCTGTTCATCGCGAACCTCGCCTTCCCAGACGGGCAGCGGCTCGAGCAGGCGAAGGCGGGGATCCTCTTCGCATCGATCGTCGCGATGATCCTGGGGCTCGGCGCCGGGTTCTTCCTCCTCCGCGCGCAGCCGAGCGCGGGCGCCGCCAGGACCGAAGCAGAAGCCGAAGCCTCCGACGAGGTCTGACGGATCACCGGCCGCGGACGAACCCGCGGCTCGACACGTCTCGGAGGCCTCGAGGCCCGCAGCTTCACGGGACGCTCTTGCCCCGCGGGCGATCGACCCGGGGGGACGGTGGCCCACGCTTCGCGAGGACGGAGAGACCGGCGCGCGTCCCGATGCGCTGGCGTTCACGTCATGGCGTCGCGTTTCGGAGCTCGGATGACCGCTTGGTCACGATGCTCCGACGACCATCGACGGTCGTCTTCACGCGCCTGACACTCGCGCTCGCGCGCAGCTCCGCCGTGAAAAAAAGAAAGCGCGAGCGAGGCACGTTTGCAGCCCCGAAACGGCCGTGGCCCACGCTCGAACGACGGGAAAAACGGCAGTTCGCATGCGCGAGGCGAATCGCCAACATGTGCTCCACGCTCCCCCATTTCTCCTCGCTCGCGCTTTGTCGATAGCGGTACGCGCAAATAGATTCGCACAGCGATTACGGAGAAGCCTGCGATGCGCACGCGGCGGGGGATTGGTGCGTGCGGGCTCTTCGTCGTCGTGTGTCCACACCCATTTCGCGAGATACGCACCGATGCCCATCTGCCGTTCCCTGTCGACGAAGCGCCTGTCGATGATCGCCGCGCTCCTCCTCGTCTCCGCGTGTGGAGGGTCGGAGCTGGCAGAAGGGAACGACCAGGAAGGACAAGCGACGACGTCGCTCTTCGGCCCCGGCGAACCGACGACGACGGCCGGCGCGCCGCTCCCGGCTGACGAGGGAAGCTTCTCGGGGCTCGCGGGAGCAGGTGCCGCCGCTCCGCTCGCGAATCCCGCGCCGCCGTCGACCGAGGCACCTCCGAAGGAGACACCGCTGCCCTATCGAGGCGTGAACCTCGCGGGCGGTGAGTTCGGCAACGTGCTGCCTGGAGCCGAGGGCAAGGACTACAAGTGGCCGACCGCTTCCGAGGTCGACTACTACGTCGGGAAGGGGATGAACACGTTCCGCGTCGGCTTCAAGTGGGAACGCCTTCAGCCGAAGGCCAATGGCGATCTCGATGCAAAGTACGTCGCGAAGCTCGATGCCCTCGTGGCGCACGCAACTTCGAAGGGCGCGGCCGTCATCCTCAATCCGCACAACTTCGCGCGCTATTACGGCGACACCGTGGGGTCGGCAAAGGTGCCGTCATCGGTGTTCGCCGATCTGTGGCGTCGCCTCGCGCTCCGCTATGCGTCGAGCTCGCGCGTGATGTTCAACCTCGTCAACGAGCCGAACAACATGCCCACCGAGCAGTGGGTGAACGCCGCAAACGCGGCGATTGCCGCGATCCGCGACGCGGGGGCGACCAACCTCATTCACGTGCCTGGCAACGGCTGGACGGGCGCGTACAGCTGGACGCACAACTACTACGGGACGCCGAACGCCGACGCGATGCTCGACATCGTCGACCCCGCGAACAACCTCGTCTTCGAGGTGCACCAGTACCTCGATTCGAACTCGAGCGGCGGGTCCGATCAGTGCGTCAGCAAGACCATCGGACGCGAGCGGCTCGTCTCCTTCGTCTCGTGGCTGCGCGCTCACGGCAAGAAGGGCTTCGTCGGAGAGTTCGCAGGTGGGAACAACCCGATCTGCAACGCTGCAGTCGAGGACATGCTCTCGGCCATGATGGACGCGTCCGACGTGCTGCTCGGGTGGCAGTGGTGGGCGGCCGGCCCGGCTTGGGGGAACTATCCGTTCTCGCTCCACCCCGCGAACGGAGAGGATCGACCGCAGATGTCTCTGCTGGCCCCGTACCTCGCGGCCGAGTGACCTCCATCGAGCTGATCGGCGGCCGACCTGAGCCGAGCTTGCGAGTCGCTGCGGGCGTCGGCGGCTCCCCGGTCGGCGAGACGCCACCGCGGTTGGCGAGTCGCCACGTCGGTCGGCGAGTCGCCTCGTCTCACCGGGTGTTCGTTGATGCATCTCGAAGGCTGACGTTCGGCATCGGCGCGCGCCTGCCTCGGCGTGACGTAAACGCGACGCCCTCCGCTCCGCGGCAGCGAGCGCGCCGATGGAGAGCTCATCGTGCCGGTCGTCGGCGAATGACGACCGTGGCGCGCGGGCTGCGGCTCCGAGCGACGCGGATATCGCGACGGCATCCGGCTTGAACGGCGCTGCGCGTCGCGTCGGCCCTCTTCTATCGGGGCTGAAGGGACCGGAGGCACCGCAATGAAGAAGGCAGCACTCGCTCTCACAACACTCGCCGCGCTCACGGTGACTACGGCCGCTCTGGCTCAAGAAACGACAGAGGGGGGACCGACGTCGACCGTACCCGGCGCGACGACCCCAACGACGCCCGCACCGCAGGCGCCGATCACCTCGGTCGCCCCTGCACCGCAGGTGGGGACGACCACGATCACGGCCGCCGATGCCACGGCGGCTCCACCGCTGGCAGCCGCGCCGCCCCCGACGCGAGAGACCATCACGGTCCGGCAGTCGTACAGGCCGAACCGACCGCTGCTCTACACCGGGTCGACGATGTTGCTGTCGTCGTATGCGGCCACGGCGGCCGTCACGGCGACGCAGAACATCCGCGACGCCGATGGTGACCAGTCGCTCTACATTCCCGTTGCTGGACCGTGGCTGCATCTCGCCAACACGAGCCACAGCACGCAAGACACCCTCCTCATCGCAGGAAGCGGTGTTGCCCAGGGCGCCGGTCTGCTCCTCGGAGCACTCTCGCTCTTCGTCCCTGAGCACGTCCCGGCGGCCACCATTCAGGCTGGCGGGATCAAGATGAACATCTCCGCGACCTCGTACGGCAGGGGGTCTGCCGGAATCGGTGCAGTCGGGCAGTTCTGAGGAGGATATCTGTCATGAAGACGATGATGCTCGTGATCGCCGGCGTCGTGCTCGCTGGCTGCGGAGCGACGACGCCGATCCCTGCCGACAAGCTCGCACGCGCTCAGCAGACGGTGCGGCTCGCCGAGGCGATGCCGGCGACGTCGGCGGATCCCAAGTCACTACAGCACCTGCAGCTCGCGAAGAACCAGCTCGAGCAGGGGAAGAAGCTGATGATCGACGGCGAGAACGACGACGCGCAGTGGGTCCTCATGCGCGCGGAGTCCGACGCGAAGGCAGCGCTCTACCTCTCGCATGCGCAAGCGGCGAAGGCGGACGCGCAGCAGACGATCGAGGCGATCCGGCAGGCCATGTCGGCCATGCAGCAGCAGGGAGGTGGTGGGTCATGAAGCGGACACTCGTAACCCTTGCGACCGTCGCGACCTTCGCGTTCGCGATTGGCTGTGGCGCCGGGCGGCCGCCGAATCAGCTCGTCGATGCGCGCATCGCCTACCAGCAGGCGTCGAAACATCCCTCCGCGAGGATGGCGTCGACGGAGATCCTCGAGGCGAAGCAGGCGCTCGACGGAGCCGAGCGCGCCTTCAAGGACGGTGAGGAAGACAAGGCGAAGAACCTCGCGTACATCGCGCATCGCCGGTCGCTCGCCGCGCAGGCCAGGGCCGAGACGGCGAAGGCGGGCGAGAGCAAGCGTGTCGCGCTCGCGGAGTTCCAGCGCTTCCGCGAGATGCAGGCGCTCGCGACGCGAGCCGAGCTCGAACGAGCGAAGGGGGCGCTCACGATGGCCCAGCAGGAGGCCGAGTCCCAGCGTCAGGCGCGCGAGGCTGCCGAGCAGCAGCTCACGCAGATCAAGGACGTCCAGGCGCAGAAGTCCGAGAGGGGCCTCGTCCTCACGCTCTCGGGCAACGTCCTCTTCCCGAGCGGCAAGACCGAGCTCCTCGACACGGCGAAAGACCGCCTCGCCGATGTCGCCAAGGCGCTCAAGGAGGACAAGCGGAGCGTGCTCATCGTCGGGCACTCCGACGCGCAGGGGCCGGACGACAAGAACCAGAAGCTCAGCGAGTCCCGGGCGAACGCGGTGCGCATCTACCTCATCCAGCAAGGGATCGAGGAGCAGCGGATCCGCAGCGAGGGCGCGGGCGAGTCGCAGCCCGTCGCCGACAACAAGTCGGCCGAAGGGCGCGCGAACAACCGCCGGGTGGAGATCATCCTCGAGGACACCCCCGGCAGCGGTCACACCGGGGCGGGCGAGCCGGGGCAGAAGGGCAAGCCCCCCCAGGAGCAACAGCAGCCGCAGCCGATGCCGACCCCCTAGTCGCGTCCCCGAATCGGGACGCTCTCGTGCCCGTGCCCGTGCGGCCCTCCTCTCCTACGAGAGGGGGGCCAGAGCCATCTCAGTCTGCCGAGAGGGTGTGGGCTCGCTTCACGATGTCGCGGATCTTGTCGTTCGATACGCCCGCGCTCTTGCCGATGCTCTTGAGCAGCTCGGCCTCGGACTTCTCGACGCCCTTCGTGGCGCGCGCGACGAGCGCGGCGACGAAGATGCCTGCCTCCCCCTGACCGAGCTCCTTGAGCGTCGAGCCGACCTTCGCCGCGCGAGCGTCGACCCCCTCTTCGTCCGCGAGCTTCTTGCAGGTTTCGATGAGGCTCTGCGTCTCCCACTCGATGACGAGGCCCTGGCTCAAGAGCTCGACCGCCTTCGCGAGGACCTCCAGCTCGGTGTCGTCGACGCCGCCGTCGGCTCGAGCCGTGAGATAGCCCGCCTCGACCGCAGCCTTGAACAGCTCGTCCTGGCGCGGGACCTTGAGCTCCTCGCGGATCTTGTCGGCGTGCTCCTCGAGAGAGAGTTTCTTGCCCTTGCTCATGGGCGGAGCATAAACCGCTTACGGATGGGCCGACACCCTGCCCCGTCGCGGCTGCCGCCCTGGCGAGCGTGCCTGATATAAGGGAGCCGCATGTCGCCGAACCCAGCGGCCGCCTCCTGCCGGCGCACGAGCGTGGGCATCGCCCTGCTGCTCGTCCTCGCGTCGTCGTCCGGGACCGCGCGGGCCGCGGACGATGTCGTGGCGCTCGAGCTCGGAGGGAGCTCGCTCGAGCTTCGGCACATTCCGGCGGGTACGTTCACGCAGGGATCGCCGCCGAGCGAGCCGGGACGGGAGGCCGACGAAGCACAGCGCAACGTGACGATCTCGCGGTCCTTCTGGCTCGGGAAGGTACCGGTCACGCGTGGACAGTTCTCGCGCTTCGTCACCGAGACCCGCTTCGTCACGGACGCGGAGAAGGGGCAGCTCGGGGGCTTCGGCTGGGACGGCAAGACGCTCGTCCAGAAGAAGGAGTTCACATGGCGCAATCCCGGGTTTCAGCAGAAGGACGCTGACCCGGTGGTGCTCGTGTCGTTCGGCGACGCGACGGCGTTCGTCGCCTGGGCATCGCGCAAGACGGGCAAGCGCGTGCGACTGCCCACCGAGGCGGAATGGGAATACGCCGCGAGGGCAGGGACGCAGGCGATCTGGGCTGGCGCGAACAAGGATGACGAGGCGTTCACGGTCGGGTGGTTCAGGGCGAGCTCGGCCGGCTCGACGCACCCCGTCGGCCGCAAGCGCGCGAACGCGTTCGGTCTGCTCGACATGGCAGGAAACGTCTTCGAGTGGTGCCGAGACGTCTACGCGCCCTATCCACCCGGCGACGTGACCGATCCGGAGACCACGACGAACACGACGAACGAGCGCGAGCGACGCGTCCTCCGCGGCGGTTCGTGGTTGCGTGATCCAAAGCGCGGTCGGAGCGCTGCTCGGCACCGGGCGCAACCGGGCGCGCGGAGCGCAGAGAGCGGGTTCCGTGTGGCGATGGATGACGACGCTCCGATCGTGCCGGCGCCTCGCGTGCATCCCGCGAACGACTTCGCGCCGGCGGCTCCCGTCGGGGTGTCGAGCGCGAGCCCGCCCGGCATCGTCGAGGACGCGTCTGCGCCGGCATCTCCCGAGCACATGCCTGCAAGCGCGGTGCCCGCGCGGCCTGAAGGTGGCGGCTGGTCGCTCGTCCTCGCGCCCATCGCGGCCGCAGGGTTCGCCGTCGCATGGGTGCTCGCGCGGCGCCGCCGTGAAGGCGCCACGGGCGCGATTGGCCTTCAGGCTCCGACCGCGGCTATGCCGTCGAGCGGCGCCGTCGTCCGTTCACCGCCATCGCCGCCCGCGACGCCGAGCTCGCACGCGTCGGTTCGGGCCGCTCCCGTCGCGGTGCTCGCCGGTGACGAGCGGCCGTCATCGCCTCCACCTTCGGTCTCGGAGAGCCCGACTGGATCCCCCGATACTTCCGAGCCGAGCATCGCGGCCGCGTCGGCGACGTTCAGCGAGGCGTTGCTCGTCAGCGCGTCCGTCGTCGAGGCGCAGCACTCCGAGGAGGACATCGTTGACGTCCCGCTCACGCCCATCGAGCCGCAGAGCGAGCGGAGCGAAGCGCCGAGCGGCGACATCGTTGACGTCCCGCTCACGCCCATCGAGCCGCAGAGCGAGCGGAGCGAAGCGCCGAGCGGCGGTATCGTCGCGGCGCCGGTCATTTTCATCGGCGCCCCCGCCTCTACCAGCGCACCGGAGCCCGCCAGGGACGAGCCCGCCCACGACGCGGCGGTGGACGACGGGTGGACCGCCGAGGAGAAGCCCGGGCCTCCGGACAGCGCTGCAGGGGCAGCGGCATCGACGAACGAGGATGGCTCGGAAGCGGGGAACGCGAAGCGTGACGAGTAACGTCCTCTTCAGATCTTGCCGACGATCGCCTCGGCGCGGAGCTTCCACACGACGCCGATCGCCTCGACGAAGATCCGGCGGCTCATCTTCGAGCGCCCCGCCGTGCGATCGACGAACACGATCGGGACCTCCTTCACGCGCATCCCCTTGCGGAGCGCGCGGTAGGTCATCTCGATCTGGAACGAGTAGCCGTTCGAGTGAACCGACTCGATGTCGATCGCCTCGAGCGCGCGGCGCGTGAATGCCTTGTACCCGCTCGTCAGGTCCTTGACGGGAAGCCCGAGGATCGTCCGCGAATACAGCGAGCCGCCCTTCGAGATGAAGTGTCGGCCGATGCCCCAGCCCTCGACTCCGCCGCCCGGGATGTTCCGCGATCCGATGACCACGTCCGCGCCGTCGTCCAGCGCGGCGATGAAGTCGGGCAGGTACCGGACGTCGTGCGAGAGGTCCGCGTCCATCTCGAAGAAGCGGTCGTAGCCCTCGGCGAGCCCCTGCTTGAACGCTTGCGTGTACGCCGTGCCCAGACCGAGCTTGCCCGGACGATGCATCACCTTAACGTGGTCGTCCTTGGCCGCGATCGCATCGGCAATCGCACCCGTGCCGTCGGGCGAGTTGTCGTCCACGACCATGAGGTCTGCGTCCGGCCAGGCGGAACGCACCGCGTCGACGAAGCGCGGCAGGTTGTCTTTCTCGTTGTACGTGGGAGTGACGATGAGTGTTCTGGGCATCGGATCGCCTGGTCGACCTTGAAGGGCCGGGCATAGCACTTTTCCCATGCGGCGCGGGATTCCCCGAGCTGCCTCCGCCCTCACAAAGCCAGAGGAGAAGGGCGCCGCAGGCGTGCGGGGACGGGACCGGGCCCAGAGGAAGCCAGGACAGAGGCCAGGAGGGAGAGCGGAGGATCGGCGTCGGCGCCCCCGCCGCAAGTCGAACACAGGTCCACGCGGAGAAAAGTCCGTCTAGAATTCGTACGTGGCTCTCAAATCGACACGCCCGCCCCCGTCATCGAGCGGAGAGGCGGTCTGGTCGCCTCCCCGGCGACCCAGCTCACGGGAGCTGGACGTGCGCGTCGCGGGCCTCGAGCAGAAGCTGAAGGAGGTCGAGGAGGAGCTCGCCCGCGAGAGGCGC
>Ga0233377_1000671_pt1 | contig 14412 bp, 17 predicted proteins | sample ElkDunMinimDraft_6_FD_191540 | JGI IMG/M metagenome (GOLD analysis project Ga0233377, IMG submission 191540) | Fecal eukaryotic communites from dung pellets of Tule Elk in California, USA - Elk Dung E36 | ecosystem: Host-associated > Mammals > Digestive system > Large intestine > Fecal | place...
GCGGCCCAACCAGCGCGGGCCGCGCGTGCAGGGCTGGCGCAATACGGCGACCAACCAGAACCTCAACCGCGACTATCTGAAACTGGACCAGCCCGAGATGCGGGCCGTGCGCGGCCTGATCCTGAAATACCGGCCGGACCTGTATCTGGACATCCATGTCACCGACGGCATCGACTACCAGTATGACGTCACCTACGGCTTCAACGGCGAGAATGGCACGTTCAGCCGCTCGCCCGCCATCTCGGCCTGGCTGGAGGATGTGTTCAAGCCCGGCATGAACGATGCGCTGGAGGCCCGGGGCCATATCCCGGGCGAGCTGATCTTCGCCCAGGACGACAACAATCCCCGCGCCGGCCTGAACGACGGCGGCCTGGGCGAGCGCTACTCCAACGGCTGGGGCTCGGCGGCGCGGGTGCCCACCGTCCTGATCGAGAACCACAGCCTGAAGCCGCATGAGCAGCGGGTGTTGGGGACCTATGTCTTCCTGGAGCAGGCCATCAACGCCCTGGCAGAAAACGGCGCCGACCTGCGCGCCGCCATCGCCGCCGACAGCGCCCTGCGCCCTGCCGAACTGCCCGCCAACTTCGTCAGCGACGACCAGCCGTCGCGCACCCGCGCCTTCAAGGGCGTGGCGTTCGAGATGTACGACAGCCCCGCCTCGGGCCGTTCCGAAGTGCGCTGGCTGGGTCGCCCGGATGCGGACCTGTGGCAGATGCCCTTCTACAGCTCGCACCCGACCCTGACCCTGCACCGGCCCGCGGCCTATTGGGTGCCGTCCTACCGCACAGACATCATCGAACGGCTGGCGGCGCACGGCGTGCAGATGGAGACCCTGACCGCGCCGCGTCAGGTCGAGGTCGAAATGCTGCGCCTGAACGAACCGCGCCTGGCCACGCGCGCCAATGAGGGTCACGTCGGCGTGTCCATCAGCGGCGTCACGCCCGAGCGCCGCGGCTGGACCTTCCCGACCGGATCGGTGCGGGTCTCGACCGACCAGCCGCTGGGCGATGTGGCGATCCTGTTGCTGGAGCCGCAGTCCAGCGAGAGCTTCTTCGCCTGGGGCCTGTTCCCCGAGGTGCTGAGCCGCGTCGAATACATCGAGGGCTACGCCATCGCCCCGCTGGCCGAGGCCATGCTGGCCGCCGATCCGGCGCTGAAGGCCGAGTTCGAGGCGAAACTGGCCGCCGAGCCCGATTTCGCCGCCAACGGCGAGGCGCGGCTGCAATGGTTCTATGAACGCACCCCCTTCTATGACGACCACTTCCGGCTCTATCCGGTCGGGCGCGAACTGTAGGGGCCTGAGGCATGACCGACATCGACGCCGCCGCCTTCCACCACGCCTCGCTGCAGGCTGTCGCCCTGTGGACCGGGCTGTCGCTGCTGCTGGTGCTGTTCCTGTCGGCGCGGATCAGCGGCTTTCGGCGGCGGCTCAAGGTCTCGACCGGCGACGGCGGCCATGACGATCTGAACGCCGCCGTCCGCGCCTTCGGCAATGCGGTGGAGTATCTGCCGCTGGGTCTGGTGGCGATCGCCGTCGTCGCCCTGCTGGGTTACGGTGCCTGGGTCATCCACTTGCTGGGCGCAGCGCTGGTGCTGGGCCGGGTTCTCCACGCCTGGGGCATGGCGCAGGCGAAGCAGCCGGCGCCGGGGCGGATGATCGGCATGATCCTGACCTATCTGACCTTCATCGGCGCGGCCGCCGCGCTGATTGTCGGGGTGTTTCTGTAAGGCGCGTTGCGGGAACGGCGGGCGTCCGCCATATCGGGGCATGTCTGAAACACTCTCAACCGCCGCTTCCACCGACATTCTGGCCGATCTGATCGCCTCCGCCCTCAGGGCGGGGGCCGACGCCGCAGAGGCCGTCACCGCTGAACACGCTGCCCTGTCCGTGGGGGTCCGCAACGGGACGCTGGAGGATGTCGAGCGCGAGGAGAGCCGCGACCTGGGCCTGCGCGTCTTCATCGGGCGGCGTCAGGCCACCGTCTCCGCCTCCGACCTGTCCGAAGCCACCCGCAGCCGACTGGTCGAACGCGCCGTGGCCATGGCCCGGCTGGCGCCCGAAGACCCCTATGCCGGTCTGGCCCCCAAGGACCGGCTGGCCAAGGGCCCCTTCCCCGATCTGGACCTGTTCGACGGCACGGAACGCAGCGCCGCCGAACTGGAGGCCGTATCCGCTGAAGCTGAAGCCGCCGCCCTGGCCGTGTCCGGCGTCGCCCGCTCCGAAGGCGGACATGCCTCGCATTCGACCAGCCGCTGGCGTCTGGCGACATCTGACGGGTTCGACGGCGCCTATCACGGCTCGGCCTTTTCGTTGGGCGTCGGCGTCATCGCCGAAAAGGACGGAGCGATGGAGCGCGGCGGCGAAAGCCGGGGCGCCCGGCACCTGTCCGACCTGCCCGCCGCCGACTGGATCGGCCAGCGGGCGGGCGAGCGCGCCGTGGCCCGCACCGGCGCACGCAAGATCGCCTCGACCACCGCCCCCGTCATCTTCGACAACCGCATGGCGACGCAGGTGATATCGCCCCTGCTGGGGGCCATTTCCGGCCCGTCGATCGCGCGCGGCACCTCCTTCCTGAAGGACCGGCTGGGCCAGAGGCTGTTCCCGGCGGGCGTCGATCTGATCGACGATCCCTTCCGTCCGCGCGGCATGGGCTCCACCCCGTTCGACGACGAGGGCGTGGCGGTCGAGCGCCGAGCCATCGTCGAGGACGGCGTCCTGACCACCTGGCTGTTGAACAGTTCCTCCGCCGCCCAGTTGGGCCTGGCCTCGACAGGCCACGCCTCGCGCGGTCTGGCCGGACCGCCTGGCGTCTCGACCCACAACCTGCATCTGGCGCCGGGCGAGCGCGATCTGGACGGGCTGATGGCCGATGCGGGCGCAGGGCTGCTGATCACCTCCATGTTCGGCCCCTCGCTGAACGGCAACACAGGCGACTGGTCCGCCGGAGTGTCGGGCTTCTGGTTCGAGAACGGCAAGGTCGCCTATCCGGTCAGCGAGATCACCGTCGCCGGCAATCTGACCGACCTGTGGGCGCGGATGCAGCGCGGCTCTGACCTGGAGTTCCGCTCCAGCTTCAACAGCCCCTCCGTCATGTTCGACGCCGTGGCCATTGCAGGCAAATGAGCCAGCCCCTACCCGATTACACCGCCGATCTGGCCCTGCTCCGCGAGGCGGCGCTGGCGGCGGGAAAGCTGGCGCTGGCCGAGCGTGAAGCCGGTCTCAAGATCGATTCCAAACCCGGCGGCTCGCCCGTCACCCACGCCGACCTGGCCGTCGACGGTCTGCTGAAACAGAGACTGCTGGGCGCCCGCCCTGACTATGGCTGGCTGTCGGAGGAGACCGAGGATAACGCCGAACGCCTGTCGAAACGGCGCATATTCGTGGTCGATCCCATCGACGGCACCGTCGCGTACATGAAGAACAAGCCGTGGTGGTGCGTGCCCATCGCCGTGGTCGAGGACGGCCGCCCTGTCGCCGCCGTCATCCACGCCCCCATGCTGAACGAGACCTTCTGCGCCACGCTTGGTGGCGGAGCGACCCTCAACGATCGCCCGATCAGCGCTGCGGACACAGACGATCTGGATGACGCTTCGGTTCTGGCCGACGCGCGTATGATCGACAGCCCCCTGTGGAGCGAGCCCTGGCCGCCGATGCGGTTCGAGAAGCGCAACGCCATCGCCTACCGCATGGCCCTGGTCGCTGCGGGGGCCTTCGACGCCGCCATCGCCATCGGCCCCAAGTGGGACTGGGACATCTGCGCCGGCGCCCTGATCGCCCAGGAGGCGGGCGCCGTCGTCAGCGATCACCACGGTCGGCCCTGGCGCTTCAACCAGGCCGATCCGCGACAGAACAGCCTGATCTGCGCCGCGCCGGCCCTCCACCCGTTGATCGTTCGGCGCACAACCTCTATTGCCCTCCCGCCCCGCTAGAATTCCAAAACCGGACTCCCGCCATGACCGCACCCGTCGGCATCGACAACCCGCAATTGCTCCACCTCGTCATCGGCGGCGAGATGCGCCACCTGGGCGAAGCGGTGTTCCGCGACCTGTCCCAGGTCGAGTTCGTCGGCGCCTTCGGCAGCTATGACGAAGCCAAGGCCGCCTGGAAGGCTCGCGCCCAGGCCACCGTCGACAACGCCCACATGCGCTTCTTCATCCTGCATGCGCACAAGCTGATCGACCCGCGCGGCGACGCCTGATCCGTCTGGTCGCACCCGTCGCCGGATGGGTGTAGACTGGCCGGGCGGCTCCGGCTCCCCCGGTCGCCACCCGCCGCCAACGAGACCCCATATGACGCTCTTCGGCCAAACCTTCGCCCCCGAACAGATCGCCAGCCTGGCCTTCCTGCTGATGGCCCTGGTGCTGTGGATCATGGTCTATCGCGGCGAGCGGAACTGGACCCGATGGTTCCGCGGCTGGGAAGCCGAGCGCAAGGCAAGGCGCGAGGCCGAAATCCGCGGCGAAACCGGCGAAACCCGTCCCCCGACCGGCCCCTGGGGTTAAAGCCCCCTACTCCCGGCGCAGCAATTTGTCGGTCAGGATGGCGCCCCACCATCCGGCCTTGAACTCGGCCCGGATCGCCCTGGGGTCATAGGCGTCGCTGTCGACCCAGTCGATAAAGCTGACGCCCGTCGGCTCGACCTCTTTCAGATACTTCTCGAGCGTATAGTCCAGCACACCGGTCAGCCCCTCGCGGTGGTGCAGGTATTTCTTGGACAGCTGGTTTATGGCCTCAGAGATCGGCTCGCCCAGATGGAAGTGGCGATAGAAGACCGCCATCATTCCTGCGCGGTCGGCCCCCGATTTGCAGTGAATCAGCACCGGATACTCAATGGTGCGGAACAACTCCCGCGCCCGGTGGATGCGGTCTGTCTGAGGCGGATCGCGGCTGTCCAGCGGCGCATCGATCAACGTCAGACCCAGCCGCGCGCAGGCGTCCTTCTCCAGGGCGTAATAGGCTTCGTCCCGCGCCCCGCGCAGATTGATGACCGTCTTGATCCCTTGCGTCTTCCAGTACGCCAGTTGTCGCGGCGACGGCTGGTTGGTCCGCACCAGATCCGGTCCCAGCCAATGGGCGTTCATGAACCATCGCCGCAAGAAGGCGTGGTCCTTCCACACATAGTCCCACTTCGCCTTGAAGCGGCCGGCGGCGGTGGAGAGGTCGTAACGAGTCATGGTGGTTGGGATAGAGGGAACCGCGCCTGCCGTCACGGGGGGTGCACATTTTGACAAAGTTTGCCAAATTTCTCATTATGCGTTCAGGAGAATTCCAATGGCCACCATGAATGTATCCCTGCCTGACGCCATGAAGGACTGGGTCGAAGGGCGCGCCGACACAGGGCGCTACAGCAACGCCAGCGACTATGTCCGCGACCTGATCCGGCGCGACCAGGAAAGAGCGGCGCGCATCGAAGCGATGCAGCATCTCGTCGACGAAGCCCTGGCCAGCGGTCCGGGCGAACGCTCCATGGACGAAATCCGGGCTGAAGGCCGCCGTCGCGCCGAAGAGCATCGTGGCCTTTAAACTCAGCCGCAAGGCTGAAGACGATCTGATCGACATCTACGCCTTTGGCGCAATCGAGTTCGGCTTCGACCAGGCCGATCGATACCAGAACAGCCTCGAGCAGGCTTTCCGATTCCTGGCCGATTTTCCGCAAGCGGCGCGGGAACGCATGGAGATCGACCCTCCGGTAAGAGGATATGCCTGCCGATCCCATGTCATCATCTATGTCATCGACGGTCTCGATGTGCATGTGCTGCGGGTCCGCCATGGACGTGAGGCCTGGACCTCAATCCCCGACAACGAACCCGCCGCTTGACTTGCGGCCCCAGTCGTCCGACCTCCGTGCGATGACGACGCCCGCCGCCCATGACGAGAAAGAGCCCCTGCGCCCGCTGCTGGCGCGCATCTGGCGCGACTATCTCTCGCATCATCAGGCGGCGCTCTATGTGTCCATGGCCTGTGCGGCGGTTTCGGCCCTGCTGGCGGCGGCGATTCTCAAGCTGCTGGAGCCCGCCATCAACGGCCTGTTCGTGCAGCAGGACGCGCCTGTCTATCTGTGGGGCTTCCAGATACCGCCCGGCCACGCCCTGACCGTCATTCCCGCCGCCATCATTCTGGTGGCCGTGATCCAGACGGCGGCGTCTCTGGGCCAGGCGGCCCTGGTCAACCGGCTGGGGCACGGCATCGTCGGCGACATCCAGATCCGCCTGTTCGGGGCCATGATACGCGCCGACCTGGCCCGGCTGCGCAGCCAGCACTCCGGCGGCTTCGTCTCCAGCGTCCTGTTCGACGCCAATCTGGTGCGCGAGGCCTTCACCAACGGCGTGGTCAACTACACCCAGCACAGCCTGACGCTGCTGGCCGTTCTGGCCGCCATGGCCTTCATCGACTGGCGGCTGACGCTGGTGGTGCTGCTGGGCGTGCCGATGATCACCCTGGTGCTGCGCCGCTTCTCCAAACGCACGCGCAAGGCCACCACCGGCGCCATGCGTGAGACCGAAAACCTGTCCACCGCCCTGATGGAGAATCTGGACGGGGTCCGCCTAATCAAGATCGAGAACTGCGAGGCCGCCGAACAGGCCCGCGTCGGCGAAGTGGTCAACCGCCGCCAGCGCCACGTCATCAAGTCCGCCGACAGCCGCGCCTTCGCCGGACCCTTCAGCAATCTGATCGCCATGATCGTGGTCGCCGCCGTCATGGCCTACGCCGGATGGCGGGCCCAGCAGGGCGACATGACCGTCGGCGCCTTCGCCGCCTTCATCGGCCTGTTGATGGCGGCGGGCCAGTCGCTGCGCCAGGTGACAAATCTCCAGACCGTCATGGCCGAGGGCCTGACGGCTGCGCGCCGTCTGTTCACCGCCCTCGACATCCAGCCCGAGATCCGCGAGGCCGCAGACGCCGTCGCCTTGCCGCTGGAACCCGCCACCCTTGAGATGGAGCATGTCTCCTTCGCCTATGCGCCTGCGGCTGAGGGCGGTGCGCCGACGCTGGCCGACATATCGCTGAGCGTGGCGCCGGGCGAGACGGTGGCCCTGGTCGGCCCGTCGGGCGGCGGCAAGTCGACCATCCTCAGCCTGCTGCCGCGCTTCTACGACGTCACCGGCGGACGGATCATGATCAACGGCCGCGACATCCGCGAGCTGAAGCTGCATGACCTGCGCGCCTCCATCGCCCTGGTGACGCAGGAGCCCTTCCTGTTCGACGACACCATCGCCGCCAACATCGCCTATGGCCGCGCCGACGCGACCCAGGAGGACATAGAGGCCGCCGCCGCCGCCGCCGCTGCGCGCGAATTCATCAAGGCCCTGCCCGAAGGCTATGACACCCGCGTCGGCGAAGGCGGCATGCGTCTGTCGGGCGGTCAGCGCCAGCGCGTCGCCATCGCCCGCGCCTTCCTGAAGGACGCGCCCATCGTCCTGCTGGACGAGGCCACCAGCGCGCTGGACACCGAAAGCGAAGCCCTGGTGCAGGAGGCGCTGGACCGTCTGATGCGCGGCCGCGCTACGCTGATGATCGCCCACCGCCTGTCCACCGTGAAGAACGCCGACCGCATCCATGTCATCGAGGCGGGACGCGTGGTCGAGACCGGAACCCACGACGAACTCGTCCGGCAGGGCGGCCTCTACGCCCGCCTCGCCCGCCAGCAGTCGCTGGACGGCGAAGCTGTCGCCGCGGCGAACTGATCCATGAGGCCGCTGCGCAATCCGGTCATTCAGGCCACCCTCGCCTGGACCCTGTCGCAGTGGATGCGGTTCTGCATCGCCACCATCCGCTGGACGCATGAGAATGAAGACGTCGCAGAAGCCGTCTGGGCCCAGGGCGGCGGGGTGGTCTGCGCCTTCTGGCATTCACGCATCGCACTGGCGCCCGCCTGCTGGCCGCAAGACAGGGCGCAACCGGCCCGCGTCCTGATCTCGCTCAGCCCCGATGGCCAGTTCATCGCCAAAGCTGTGGCGCGGCTGGGGTTCCCCGCCATCCGCGGCTCGTCCAGCAACAAGGACAAGGCGGACAAGGCCAAGGGCGGTTCGCAGGCCCTGCGTGACGGCCTGAAACAGCTCAAGATCGGCGCCCTGGCCCTGACACCGGACGGCCCGCGCGGCCCAGCCCGCCAGATGGCCGAGGGCCTGCCCCTGCTGGCCAAACTGTCCGGCGCGCCGACCCTGTTCATCGGCCTGTCGTGCCATCCGGCCATTCGCCTGAACAGTTGGGACCGGGGCCTGCTGCCCCTGCCCTTCGGCAAAGGCGCCGTCGTCTGGGACTTAGCCCATTACCCGACAGGCGCAGACGTCGCCGACGTCGCCGCCATCTGGGCCGAACGCCTGACCGCCGTCGAGGCGCGGGCCGACGCCCTGACCGGACTGGAGCGGGTTTGACCATGAGCCTGGCCCTGATCGCCTTTCGCATCGCCACCCGCCTGCTGGAGCCGTTGGCCCCGCGTCTGCTCGACGCACGCGTCAAGAAGGGCAAGGAAGATCCGGTCCGCGTTGACGAGCGGCTGGGGCTGGCCTCGGCACCTCGTCCCGAAGGCGCCCTCGTCTGGCTGCACGGCGTCAGCGTGGGCGAGACGCTGTCGCTGCTGCCTCTGGTCGAGCGGGTCCGCAGCGCCCGGCCCGACCTGACGGTGCTGGTCACATCAGGCACCATGACCTCGGCCCAACTTCTGGCGCGGCGGCTACCGCCCGGCGTGATCCATCAGTATGCGCCCGTTGACGCGCCCGGCGTGGTCGCGGCCTTCCTCGACCACTGGCGACCCGATCTGGCGGTCTTCGTCGAGAGCGAGCTGTGGCCCAACCTGATCCAGGGCGCGCAGAAACGCGGCGTGAAGCTGATCCTGGCCAGCGCCCGCATCACCGAAAAGACCGTCACGGGCTGGCGACGGTTTCCGAGCGCGGCCAAGCGCATCCTGTCCGCTTTCGACCGCATCCTGCCCCAGGATTTCAATTCGGCCGCACGGCTGGAGAGTCTGGGCGGACGCACCCACGGCCTGGTCAATCTTAAGCTGTCTGGCGAGGCCCCGCCGCACGATCCCGCCGCCTTCACCCGCCTGAGCGCCGCCATCGGCGACCGGCCCATCGTCGTCGCCGCCAGCACCCATGAGGGCGAAGAGATCGCCCTGGTCCGCGCGCTGGATCATCTGACCGACCGTCTGTGCCTGATCCTGGTCCCTCGCCACCCGGAGCGCAGCCCCCTGATCGCCGCAGCCCTCAGCGCCGACGGCTACCGCTTCGCCCTGCGCTCGCAAGGGGCCCAGCCGGACGCCGACACCGATCTGTATGTCGCCGACACCCTGGGCGAGATGGGCCTGTTCCTGCGCCTCGCCGACGTGGTGGTCATGGGCGGCAGCTTCTCGGCGGCGCTGGAGAAGCCCCCGGTCGGCGGCCACAACCCGCTGGAGCCCGCGCGTCTGGGCAAGCCGGCCGTCACCGGCCCCGACATGACCAACTGGGCCGCCGTCACTGAAAATCTGGTGGAGGCGGGTGGTCTGGCAGTCGTCGCCGCGCCCGCGGACCTGCCCGCCGTCATCGCCCCCCTGCTGGCCGATCCCGAGGCCGCCCGCGCCATGGGCGAGCGTGCCCGCCGCGCCGCCGCCCAGGCCGGTTCCGGTCTGGACCTGCTGTGGGAGACGATGCAGGGGCTGCTGCCGACCGCTCCGTCTCAGAAGCGGGGCCGCGCATGAAGCTGAACACCCCCCGCTGGTGGTACGACCGCGACCGCCGCCACGCGCCGGTGCAGCGGTTGATGCTCAAGCCCGTGTCGTGGATCTGGGCCGCCGTCACCGCCCGCCGCATCGCCAGGGCTGAACCCATCGATCCCGGCGCACCGGTCATCTCCATCGGCAATCTGACCGTCGGCGGCTCCGGCAAGACGCCGGTGGCGCGCGAGGTTCTGCGCCTGTTGCGGGCGTCGGGCGTTGAGGCCCAGGCACTGTCGCGCGGCTATGGCGGGACGCTGTCCGAGCCGACGCGCGTCGATCCCGCCATCCACACCGCCGCCGAGGTCGGGGACGAGCCGCTGATGCTGGCGCTGGACAGCCCCGCCTGGATCGCCCGCGACCGGGTGGCCGGCGCCCGGGCCGCAGTGGCGGCAGGCGCAAAGGCCCTGGTGCTGGACGATGGCCACCAGAACCCGGCGCTGAAGAAGACGCTCAGCCTGATCGTGGTGGATGGCGAAACCCGCAACGACGAATGGCCCTTCGGCGACGGCTCCGTCTTCCCCTCAGGCCCGATGCGCGAGCCGCTGAAGGCCGGGCTGGCCCGCGCCGACGCCGTGGTCATCCTGCTGCCCGCCGATGCGCCCGAGGTCGATCCTGAACTGGTCGAAGTCTTCGGGGCCCTGCCCGTCTTCATCGCCCGGCTGGAGCCCGCCGCCGCGCCGCCGCCCGGGCCTCTGGTCGGTTTCGCCGGCATCGCCAAGCCGTGGAAGTTCGAACGCTCGCTGAAAGCCGCCGGCGGCGACCTGGCCGACTTCGTCCCCTACCCCGACCATTCCGCCTTCACCGCCCGCGACATCGCCTTCCTGGAGGACCGTGCGGCCCTGTTCGAGGCGCAGCTGATCACGACGGAAAAGGACTGGACCCGCCTGCCGGCCGACTGGCGCGACCGCGTGGTTTCATGGCCCGTCAAGGCGACGTTCGAGGATGAGGCGGGGTTTGAAGGCTTCCTTCTCACCTTGGGGGAGAAGGTGGCCCGGAGAGTCGGATGAGGGGTAAGCCAGCCTCACGCTCGCCTTCCAACATCCTGCAAACCGAACGACACCCTCATCCGAGCGGCTCCGCCGCCCACCTTCTCCCCCAAGGGGAGAAGGAAACATGCAGTTTACGCCGCCTGGGCGGTTCCGCCGGCCAGGCCCTGCATGACCGATTTGTTGATGTCGACCAGGGCTTCGAAATCCTCTTCGCCGCGCATCACCGCCGACGAATGACGATTCACGAACAGGCTGATGGAGATGATCTGGGCGCGCAGGCTCTTGTCCATCGCATTGCCCGGATCGGCGCAGTCCGTGGCCAGCGTCGACCACAGGCGGCGGTTCCAGTCCAGAGCGTCGATGCGTGTGGCGATGTCGGACTTCTCGACCGTGGAGGCATGCACCAGCGCCCGGGTCACCTGCCCGAACAGCCGATACTCCATCTCACGCGGATTCTCAGCCCGCGTCGCCGCGGTCTTGTACGCTTGAAGCGACATTCCCCAGACCTTCCTCGTAATCCACCAGTTTGCGGGCGGCCATCAGGGCCTTGTAGTATTCTCGGGCCATCACATGACGCGAGGCGGCGACGCAGTCGGCCTGGGCCGCCGGGTTGCGCGTCGCCCCCATGAATTCGGTCAGGCGCAGCGCGAACTCGTCATAGAATTTGGGAGCGGACGCCTCGTCCAGATACATCATCATGACGGGGAAATAGATGCGCCGCGCCGGGGTGTTGACCTCATCCGCCTGGATGATGTCCTTCTCGCGCAGCACGCTGGCCTTGTTCTGCAGGATCAGAACGCCGCGCCGGTCGCCGTTCTGCACGACAGCGCCGTTCAGTACGAATTTCTCGCCCGGCTTGAGCGACAGCTTCAACGGCATATGGGGACGAACTCCGGCTGGCCCGAACATCCACATTGGCGTCGGGAGAGCAAACACAGGCTAAACGGTCGTGGTTAACCATACGTTCTAGGATTGCCGCCACGCTGGATGGAACTCGTTCGAAAAGCGCCCGCCATGTCTGATCTTTCCCCACAGTCTGCGCCGGAAGAGGCGGCTCACGCCCCGCGCGCCGTGATTCAGGCGACTGCAGGCGACGCCGCCTCCCCCTCCGCCGTCAAACGCCTGTCGCACAGCCTCAGCAAATCTGGAGCCGCCCAGGTCAAAACCTCGCGCAAGGTGATCGAGAGGCTGCGCGCGGCGCTGGCGGGCATGCGGACCGGCGACTTCGGTCTTGGCGCGCGCCAGGCGCTGGAAGCGCTGAAGATCGAGCCTGAGAACGGCGTGGTCTGGCACGTCCTGGCCATCTGCCTGGAGAAGACCGGCGAAGTCTCGCAGGCCCTGAACGCCTATCAGGCCGCCCTGCAACGCCTGCCCAACGAAACCGACATCGCCCATGATCTGGGACGGCTGGCCCAGCGGCTGGGTTATCTGGAGATCGCCGAAAAGCTGCTGCTCAAATATCTGGCGGCCAACCTCGGCCATGTCGAGGCGACCAACAATCTGGCCTGCGTCCTGCGCGACCAGAACCGGTATGAGGACGCCATCGCCCTGCTCTCTCCCCTGCTGGAGATCGAGCCGGAGACCGCCGTGCTGTGGAACACCCTCGGTTCGGTGATGAACGACCGGGGGCAACCGGATCAGGCCCTGATCTTCTTCGAAGAAGCCCTGCGTCTCGATCCCGACTTCGCCAAGGCGCGCTACAACCGCGCCGCCGCACGCGCGCCCATGGGTCAGGTCGCCGAGGCCATCGACGACATCGACGCCGCCCTGCCCGGAGCCGAACCCGGCTATGAGAGCGCCATGATGCGGATGGCCCGCGCCATACTGATGATGCAGCAAGCGCGGATTCCCGAAGCCTTCGACGCCTATGAGGTCCGGCTGGACCCGCATCTGCCCGACGCCATGCGGGTCGCGGTCGACGCGCCGCGCTGGGATCCGAAGACGCTGCCGATCAAGGGCCGCCGCCTGCTGGTCGTCGGAGAGCAGGGCATCGCCGATGAACTGATCTTCGCCAACGCCCTGAATGATGTGATCGAAGCGGTCGGGCCGGAGGGGCAGGTCTATCTGGCGGTCGAGGCGCGCATGGTCGGCCTGTATCAGCGCAGCTTCCCCCGCGCGATCGTCGGCGGGCACCGCGCCATCCGGCTGGAAGGGCGGCTGACCCGTTTCATGCCCTTCATCGACGACATGATCGAGGCGGGCGAAAAGATCGACGCCTGGACCCCGATCGCCAGCCTGATGGCGGTCTACCGTCCCTCGGTCGCATCCTTCCCGACGCATGAAGGCTACATCACGCCCGACCCGGCGCGCGTGGCGCACTGGAAGGCCGAACTGGAGAAACTGGGTCCCGGCCTGAAGGTCGGCCTGCACTGGAAGAGCCTGGTCATGACCGGGGCCCGCGCCGCCTTCTTCGCCTCAGGTTTCCAGCTGTGGCGGCCGCTGCTGACCGCGCCGGGCTGCGTCATGGTCAATCTGCAATGCGGCGACGTCTCAGCCGATCTGGCCGAGGCCGAGGCGGCGGGCATCCGCATCTGGACGCCGCCGATCAATCTGAAAGACGATCTGGAGGACGTGGTCGCCCTGTCGGTCGCCTGTGATGTGGTCGTCGGGCCGGGCATCGCCGGCACGAACATGGCGGCGGCGGCAGGGGCCCGCACCTGGATGGTGGCCGCGCCGGACGACTGGCACATGATGAACACCGACCGCTATGTCTTCTATCCCGCCGCCCGCATCTTCGTGCGCGACGCGGTCGATGGCTGGCCCGGCGTCATCCAGCGGATGCGCGAAGCCCTGGACGATGTCGGCGTCGCAGGCTGGAACGCCGCCTGAGCCCCGGCGTTGTTCTTCCGTAACAGGGAGACGCGCCATGCCGGATCCGAACAACCAGCCGGACCAGGATCAATCCGAAGTCTTTGATGAAACCCATCTGGACGACGAGGGCGACGGCGACTTTCTGCTGGACGAGGCCGACCCGGTTCTGGACGTCACCCGCGCCAACAGCGACCAGCAACGTGAGCCGTCGGACCGCGACGATCCGGACCTGCTGCTGGACGCCACGGGTCGTCATCTGAGAGAGATCGACACCGAAAGCACCGGCCAGCGCGGCGCCGATGAGGTCGAGCTGGTCTATTCCGGCCTGATGCGAAACGCCCGGGGCGCCCAGGCCAGCGCCGCCCATTGGGAAGCCAGAACCCTGTCCGACGACGACATCCAGGCTCTCGGATACGGGCCTGACGACGAAGACACCCCTCCCGCGAAAGGACCACCCGCATGACCGATCCCGGCTCCACGACAAAGACCGAAAAGCAGGAAGATCACGACGTCGACACGCCGCACGCCAAGCGGGCTGAGCGCCTGCACGGCAAGCCGGACCAGCTGAAGAAAACCTGCGTCGATGAAGAGGACCATCAGGAAGACCTGCTGGACGAAGGTGTCGATGAGACCTTCCCCGCCAGCGATCCCGTCTCGGTGAAACGCATCACCTGACGACGGCGGCCTTCAGGTCTGCAAGGGCGCGACCCGCAGGGCGCCGAGGTTCGCCGATCCGGTGACGAAGCAGACGGTGCGCAGCTGGCGCATCACGGTCTGGAAATGCTCGACCACCGCCTCAGTCGAGAGGGTCGCCGCCGCCAGCACGCCCGCCGCCTGCGCCACCATGTCGGCGCCCAGACGGATCGCCTTGGCGGCGTCCACGCCGTTCTGAATCCCGCCTGAGCCGATAAGAA
>Ga0233377_1000674_pt1 | contig 14361 bp, 13 predicted proteins | sample ElkDunMinimDraft_6_FD_191540 | JGI IMG/M metagenome (GOLD analysis project Ga0233377, IMG submission 191540) | Fecal eukaryotic communites from dung pellets of Tule Elk in California, USA - Elk Dung E36 | ecosystem: Host-associated > Mammals > Digestive system > Large intestine > Fecal | place...
AAGCGGAAGCTTCACGCCTTCGGCGGCTTCCGCTTTTCCCGAGGTTACAGGCTACAACGCGAGTCTGTGGCTGAAGCCGGTATCCGACTGAAGTCGGAGGGGTTCCTCCACGGTAGAGGACTCTAAACTAAATGCAAGTCCTCGAGCGGGACTGCTTGCTAGAATGCCGTGCATGCCTTCGCGCGGCGGTCCTTGGCTCAGCCAAACAGGGCGTGGTTCTGATCGCAGTGCCGTGCCCGAACCGTCGCATCCCGCGCAAACTGGCGATCGTGTCTTTCGAGCCTGCGCGGATGTCCGCGATTGCCGTAAAATCGGCTTGGGCTAGACTGCCCGGCCACTCCGGAAGCACCTGGAGCGAATCCAAAGCAGGAGAGAAAGCATGGAAGAGGCACGAAGCAGGCCACCGGGCAGCGTGGAGCCTTTTCCCGGAGCGCCAAAAAACACCGCGGTTTCAGATGAGTTGAACAGGATCCTGTCGATGCTGCGGGAGGCCTGTCCGGCGGACGCCCATATCAGCTTTGACTTCGACGGCCGGCTGCACGCGCATATCGATGTGCGCAAGCGGGAGGAGGTGACAGCCGTCGAAACCTTGCTGCCGATGCTGGGGCATGGACTTTTCCATGACATCAATCGCGGCGGAACGCCGCACCATCCCTTCTATCACCGGGTCAGCTTTCTGGTTGACCGGTAACACCGATTCACCGCGTATTGGGCTGCGGGCAATGGTGACGAAGCCGGCCGGCAGATTCAGGCCAGGTTCGTTGCCTGGCGCGATGCCGAGGCGGAGGGACTGTATGAGCTACCAGAACATCGATATCGAAGGTATCGGCGTCAAGTTCGCCGAGCGCTTGCAGGCGGCCGGTCTTCATTCGACCAACGATCTGCTGAAAGCCTGCGGCAGCCGCACAGGCCGCGCCGAGACGGCCGAGCAGACGGGCATTCCCGCCGGCCAGCTCCTGAAGTGGGCGAACATGGCGGATTCGATGCGGATTTCGGGGATCGCCGAGGAATATTCCGAACTGTTGGAAGCCGCCGGGGGCGACACGGTCAAGGAACTGGCCACCCGCAATGCGGAAAGTCTTGCCGCGAAGCTGAAGGCCATCAACGAGGCCAAGAGCCTCACCCGCGCGCTGCCAGGGGCGACCCAGGTGCAGAAGTGGGTCGATCAGGCAAAGACGCTGGATCCCGCCATCAGTTACTGACCGGGAAACCGGTGCCGGGGACTGCCCCAGCCAGACGGCCTGAAAACTACGGGCCGTCTGAATGGGCGCACGGGCAACGGCGCCGCGATCAGCGCACGCTGCCGCGCTTGAAGAAGTTGACGATGCCGAGCAGGACCACCGCGCCGATAAAGGCGATGATCAGCCCGGTCAGCGAGAACTCCTGCACGCTGCCCCGCACACCGAACAGAGGCCCGGACAAGGCATTGCCGATGAGCGAGCCAATGCAGCCGACCACGATATTCCAGAGGATGCCCATGGAGGCATCCCGGTTCATCACCAGGCTCGCCAACCAGCCCGCGATTCCGCCGACAATCAGTGCGATAATCCAACCCATCGTCATCCTCCTCGTTCAATCGCCATACCCGCCAAGCCGTTGTCGGCACGCGCCAGGCAAAAGTGCGCCAACCCTATTCCGGTTCCCGGGCGATTTGATCGAGCGGCTCGCCGGGCATCAGCAAGTAGCGCAATGCTCCGCGCGCCAACCGCTGCTCCGACGAGCGGCGCGGCCCAGAATAGCGAGAGCTGGCCTGGTGCTCCGGTCTCGGCGAAAATCGCCACACCGGTCGAGCGCGCGGGGTTCACCGAGGTGTTGGTCACGGGGATCGAGATCAGGTGAATCAGCGTCAGCGCCAGGCCGATCGCGATCGGGGCGAAGCCCCCGTTAGGCCGAGGTCGCTCCCCCGGTTCGTTTCAGGAAGTCCCTGATCGCCTTGCTGACCTGCGCGCCCTGCCCAAGCATCAGGTGGCCGCCGCTAGCCAGAATCTTCAGCTCGCATCCGGGCAGGCGTTCAGCCGTATAGCGCGCGCGCGGAAGGGTTCGATACAGGTCGTCCTCGGCCGACACGATAAGCGTCGGCACGCGCAGCTGCTCGAGCGGCCACGGCGCGATGATCGTCTTGCTATCGGCCTCGATCCCTCGCACTCGGCGGGAAAGGGGCAGGATGCTTCGCATCATTTCGGTGATCCGCGCGCGCTCCGCGATCGGCGCATTGGCCTCGAGTTCGGGCCGCACACCGAGAAAGCGAACGACGGCAGAGCGGGCAACCTTGGTCGCCAACCAGAAAAGGAAGTCGGCCGAGGCATGGACCAGGCGCAGGATCATCTGGCTGTCGGCGCCCCTGTCGGGTCCGATCGATTGCGCCGGATCGTAAGCCCGCGGCACGAGAAGGATCAAGGCGGCCGTACGCTCGGGATAGCGCAGGGCGAACTCGAGCGCACTTGGAGCTCCGGCCGACACGCCAGTGACGACACATTTGTCTATGCCGAGATGATCGAGCAAGGCGGCATGGGCCTCGACCTGAGCCGATACCGAGGCGTCATCGGGTAGGGCGGTGCCCAGATAGCCAAATCGCGAGGGGGCGATAATTCTGAACCCCTGTCCAAAATCGCGTCCAACCATAAGCCCCTGATCGTATCCGCCGCCAGCACCGTGGATCATCAACAGGGGGTCCCCCTCGCCGGCTTGGGCATATTCTATGGCCCCCGCATGGGTGAGCGCGACCGTACCGCCGGTCTCCACCTCTTCGATACGCTGCGCTATCTCCCAGCGATACCGCGCATAGGCGGTCAGCCCCGCGCCGAGGGCGACGGCCCCGGCGATCTTGAGCGGCATGGTAAGACGCATAATGTTTTTCCTGGACATCGGCGGCGAGGGCTCGGCCAATCATCGGCCGATCTACACAGGCCGGCAAGCATGGGTTCTGCTACGCTCTTCGGCTGGCAAGGCGCGAACGCATCCTCTTTTGATGTCATCTGCGACCACCCCGGCTGCCGTTTCAACGCGCACTCCTGGCAGGCGGGGTCCTCTCTTCGCTCGTCGATGCCGTGACCGACATGCGAGATGTCGGCCATCGGCGCACCGACCGCCGAACTTCTGGCGCAGTTCTACGCAACCTTCTCGGCTTTCTTACTCGCTTTCGCCCCGGGGTGTGGCGTGAGGGTTCCTCGCGCGGCGGCCTGCGCTGGTCGGCAGGGTTTCTGCTGGGCTTCGCGGCCCTGGGCATCGGGTTTTCGATATTTCCGTTGAACCCGCGGGGCGTGGAACGAACGCTGAGCGATACGATGCATTTGCTGATCGCCGGAGCAACCATAACGCTGCTGTCAGGAACCATAGTGGCTGCATGCAGCCATTCGGCCTGCCGTTCCGGCGATACTCGGCGGGAACGGTGATCCTGATGCTCGCCTTCTTCGGGCTCACCCAGTTGGACGCGCCCAACCTCGCCGCGGAGCGGCCCACCCCTTTCATGGGTTTGAAAGAACGGATCTGCAGGACCACCTGGCTTTTGTGGATCGCGGTCTTTTCGATGAGGCTTTGGCACGCCTCTTTGCCGGCCGCGCCGCGAGATCCCTTGTGAGCGCCTGCCCTACGCGCGAGGCTCAACCCGCTGGATGTCTCTGGGTCGCCAGCCTCCGCCGGGGCTGGCCGGGACAATTTGACGATGAACGTGATCGCAAGGTTCACGCGCCACTTTCTGACCCTGCTATCGCGAACCGTCACCTTGGTGCCCTTGAAGGCGACGGCTCGCGTATCGAATTCTTCGCGAACAAGATCGCTTGGATCATAGTGCGAGGGACAAGGTTCATACGTCGTTGACCCAGTGTTCGGCGCGTGCGTGCGCATAGCGCCAAGGCGGGACGCACGCGCTCGTCAATGCCAGCCCGAGCAGATCAACAATGCGCTCGATGACATCATCGGCATGGCGGGGAAACTGCGGAGCTGAAGTCGCCAGGCGGCCGCGACAGAAAGTCCCGGGCACCCTTGCCCAACCTAGCTGCGAGGCCCCAGCTTACCGAACAACCAGGTGAGCCAGGTTCGCAAGAAGAGCTTCTGCTCGAAATGGCTTGCGGAGAAACATGATATCGGCCGCCAAAACCGGATCGACCGGTTGTCTATGCCCCGACGTGAGCATAATACCGACGGTGGGCCAGCGCTCACGAATGAGCTCCGCCAACCTCACGCCGTTGGTCTGGCCGGGCATATGCACATCGGTGATCACTATGCCAATTTCGGGGGTGGTCTCCAGTATCGATATGGCCTCGCGGGCCGCGCCAGCCTGACATGCCTCAAAGCCCGCATCACGAAGCAGTTCGATCAGCGCGAAGCGGACAAGAGGCTCGTCTTCGACAACCAGCACCGTCTGAGCCCCATCCCGCATTTCATGCAACTCTAACCATCAACTGCCGGACCATATCCCGATAAAATGATCCTTCGGCGTTACGGTTCCGGTAGATCGCATGGATGTGCAAAAATCATCTGGTGGCGAACCAGGAGCGGGGGCTTCCGTTGGGTGCGCGGTGCATCCACGGTGAACACTGCGATTTCGCGGACAGTCGCGTACAAGCCTTGAGTGTCATTGCAAACCTGCCCGGTCGAACCCGGCGCGATGGTCCTCCATTCGGCAATGGGAGCTGTGCGAACAGTTTCACCACACTCGGCCAATAGTCGGGCCCGAGGGGCGGAAAGTGTTAAGGTTTCTCGGTTATAATGACGCAGCGGCGCTGTAGGCGGCCAGCGCCGTGTCCCGGCAGTGGATGAGAAACGATGTTCCGCGTCTACAATTGCATTGTGACACAGCATGATCTCCCGGCGCTCGCTATCGCGGTCCTGATCTGCCTGTTCGGCGCCACGATATCGTATACGACCGGTCAGCGGGCCATCCTCGAAGATGCTGTTCACCGCAAACGCCGGCTGTTGCTGGCGGGTCTGCTTACAGGTCTGACGATCTGGGCGACCCATTTCACCGCCATGCTGGGTTACACGCCAGGCGTCGAGGTGCGCATCGATGTTCTAACCGCGGCATTATCCGCGGTCTTCGCCATCATAATCGCGGCATGCGGCTGGCTGATTTTATCCAAGGCCGGCCGCTGGCGCGGTGGCCTGGGCGGGGGGCTGTTCGGCCTCGCTCTTGCCGTGGCGCACTTCATGGACATGAGCGCGATGAGGGTGAGCGGGATTGTCATTTATGATCACACGCTGATCATTTCGGCATTGCTGCTGGGGCTACCGCTCTGCATCCTGTCGGGGATCGTGTCGCAGCACGTCAAAACCAGTTCGCTTGCCTGGCGGCCCGCGATCCTCCTCGTGCTAGGCATCCTCACCCTGCATTTTGTGGCCATGTCTGCCGTCCGGATCATCCCCGTCACGGGAACCGCGTTCGGTCCTCTCGATCTGGGCGTTCGCGAGTTCACCTTCCTCGTCGCCGCAGCCGCAGCGGTTATCCTGGTCATTGCCATCGGGATGACGCTCCATGATCTGGAAGTTGCTCGGTTGACAGCGATCGATCGCGAGCGTCTCCGGAAAAGCGAAGAACACCACCGCTACTCGGTGGAACTCAATCCGCAGATTCCATGGATCGCGGATGCCGCGGGCCGGGTACTGGAAATCAGCCCGCGATGGGTGGATTTCGTGGGCACACCGGTCTCGAGTGCGGCCGGCACGGGCTGGACCAGGAACGTTCATCCCGACGACATCGCTCACGTCCTTGAAATCTGGTCGAATGCCATTTCCAGCCCGGGTGGTGTCGATGCAGACGTACGCTATCGCTTGAGAGGCGCCGATGGCTCCTACCGATGGTTTCGCGCCCGGGCGCGGCCCCGACTGGACGCCGAGGGCGAGGTTGTCATGTGGTATGGCAATCTCGAAGATATCGATGACCAGGTGAACGCCGAAGAGGCCCTGCGGGCCAGCGAGGAACGGTACCGCCTGGCTTCACTGGCGACCAATGACGTTATCTGGGATTTGAAGGTCGGGTCCGAACGGATCGAATGGAGCGGCGCGGTCGAAACCGTTCTGGGCTATACCAAGGCGAGGTTCGGGACGTCCCGAGAATGGTGGCTCGAGCAGTTGCATCCCGACGAGCGAGAGGCCGTGGCGGGGCACCTCGAAGCCGTGACGCGGTCCTCAGCCGAATCCTGGGAGCAGGAATTCCGCTTCCGCAGAAGCGACGGTCAATACGCCAATCTGCTCACGCGCGGACTTATCGTGAGGGATCCTGCGGGAAGACCGCTTCGCATGGTCGGATCTCTGATGGACATCTCAGCCCGCAAGCAAGGTGAGGACGAACTTCGTTGGGCGGCCCACCACGACCCCTTGACCGGCCTGCCCAATCGGAAGTTGTTCTCGCTGAGGCTCGATGACGCACTCATCGATGCGGATCGTAGCAGTGCCGGCGCCGGACTCGTCGTCATCGATGTCGACAGGTTCAAGACCCTTAATGATACCCTGGGGCATGTCGCGGGCGATGCCATGCTGCGCGAAATTGCCAAACGGCTCACGAACAGTGCGCCCCCGGGTGCAACCGTAGCCCGTCTGGGCGGCGACGAATTTGCGATTGTCATTCCCAGGCTCACCGACGCAGCCGCCCGCCGGGAAACGCTCGATAACATCCTTCGCGGCACGGATGCGCCATTCAGCTACGACGGACGGCAGATCGAGGTGAGCCTGAGTATCGGCGCTGCACGGTATCCCGGTGATGCCACGGACTCAGAAGCCCTGCTCAAGAGCGCCGACCTCGCGCTGTATGCGGCCAAAGCGGATGGCCTTGGCAAGGCGCGCGGCTTCGATCCCACCATGCGGGCTGCGGCGGAGACCGAAAAGCGGATGCTGTCCGATGCACGCAACGCGCTTAGCGAGCACCAGATCGTGCCCTTTTATCAGCCGCAGGTGTGTCTTCGGAGCGGTCGTATTCTCGGGTTCGAGGCGCTGCTGCGATGGCACGACCACGATAGAGGCATCCAGCCTCCGGCGTCACTCCTGGCAGCCTTCCATGATCCGAAGCTGGCGCCCGAGATCACCAGCCGGATGCTCGCCCAGACAATCGCGAACATGCAAAAATGGCTCGATGAGGGATATGACTTCGGACGCGTCGCCATCAACGGTTCGACCGAGGACTTCCGCCGGGGGGACCTTGCGGATCGTATATTGGAGAGCCTCGCGCAAGCAGGCGTCGCGCCGTCCCGGTTCGAACTCGAAGTAACCGAGACGGTCCTGCTCGGAAAGCATGTCAACCAGGTCGAGACTTCGCTTCGAACGCTGCGCGCCGCAGGGGTGGCGGTCGCGCTGGATGATTTCGGGACGGGCTATGCCTCGCTGACGCACCTCAAACAATTTGAGGTCGATACGCTCAAGATAGACCGATCGTTCATTTCGCGTCTGGCGTCCGAAGCACAGCAAGATGCCATCATCGTCGGTGCGCTGATCGATCTGGCAAAGAACCTGGGAATTTCCACGGTGGCCGAAGGGGTGGAAACCGAACTTCAGGCCTTTATGTTGCGCCGGCGCGGGTGCGACGCTGCGCAAGGCTATCTCTTTGAACGGCCCCTCCCCGCGATGCGCATTCCCAGCTTTCTTAAGCAATGGCAGCCGCAGACTGTCCTGGCCGACTTCCGCTTCGCCGCTTCCGGCAGCGCAGACGGCCTGCCGGCTATGCCGGGGTCACAGGAGGCGGACAAACCGCGATGATCATGGGCCGCGAAGATTGGATACCGCAGTTTCGCGGCTGACGGAACCACAGCGCGGCATCGATGTGAGCGGCCCGTCCAGCGCCACCGTGCTCAGACGCAGGCCTGCAGGCTCGCGGGACGTTCCGACAGGTCGCCCGATGCGCCGCCGCTATCACTGCGGCGGGCGCAGGGTGGCAGCGACCACGGTCTGCAACTCGTCTATGGTGAAAGGCTTTCTGAGCAACCGGACATCGCCGCCCACGGCGGATTCGATAGCGGCCGTGTCCGAATACCCACTGACGAAAAGCAGTCTCTGCTTGCTATTGAGCCTCAAAGCCGCCGAAGCGAATTCAGCGCCATTCATCCCGGGCATTGCGAAATCAACTATCGCGAGGTCGAAAGACATCTCACGCAAAGCGGCGAGCGCCTCGTTCCCATCTTGTGCTTCGGCGACGGCATATCCGAGCATCCGCAGGGTTTCACATAGAACGTCCCGAACTGCGGTATCGTCATCCACGACGAGTACCTGTCCGGAGCCCTTCGCACGATGGTCGAGCACCGCGGCGACATCCAGCAGTTGGGCCGGCTCCGCCGTTTCGGGAAGGTATAAATGCACAGCAGTACCCTGCCCGGGCTGGCTGAATATTCTGACCGACCCTCCCGCCTGTCGCGTAAGGGCATAGGTCTGGCTGAGGCCAAGCCCGGTTCCTTTCCCCAGTTCCTTCGTGGTAAAAAACGGATCCAACGCGCGGGCCAGCACGTCAGGCGGCATACCACGACCGGTGTCGGTCACGCTCAGTTCGACATACGGACCGGCTCTCAGTTCCGCGTCCTCTTCAAGAATACACGATCTGGTGGATATCGTGAGCACGCCTCCTTCAGGCATGGCATCCCTCGCGTTGATCGCGAGGTTGAGCACTGCCATTTCAAGCTGAGTGCGATCCGACAGGACGCGAACGTGATCGGCGCTGAGATCAAGTTGCAATTGGATGATCGGGCCCACGGTGCTGGACAGCAAACTTTCCATTTGGCGGATGAGATCAGACACCTGCAGCGGCTGCATTTGCAAACGCTGTGCCCGCGAGAATGCCAGCAGCTGCCCGGTCAATTTGGCGCCACGCTGGATGGATTCCAGCCCCGCATCCGCCAGTTTCTGCACCCGCACGGGATCGGCCGCCTTTCGCCGGATCAGCTCGAGAACGCCCATGACGGCTGCAAGGAGATTGTTAAAGTCGTGCGCGATGCCGCCCGTGAGCTGCCCTACCGCTTCCATCTTTTGCGACTGGACCAAGGCCGCCTGCGCACGCTCGCGCTCTGCGATTTCTTTGGTCAGGCGGTCATTGGCCGCCGAAAGCGCCTTCGTGCGTTCATCGATCCTCTGCTCCAGAGTCGCGTTCAGGGCGGTCAGGCGGCGCTCTGCTGCTTTCAGCTCGATCAGTCGGGTACGCGCGTCATATTGCCGCCGGCGCGCGCGCGCAGCAGATTTTACCGCACTTTCGAGCGTCTCGAGATGGATTGGCCGCTCAAGAATGACGACATTACCCAGGCGCCCGATCATCTGGAGAGATGAGAGAGGGCGAGTGCCTGAGCCGACCGAGATCATCGGCGAGCATTTCTCTTGCTTCTATACGACCGAGGATATTGCGCGCGGTATGCCCAGAGTGGCGCTCAAGACCGCCGAGCAGGAGGGGCACTTCGAGGCGGAAGGATGGCGCCTGCGCAAGGATGGCAGCCGGTTTTGGGCGAGCGTCGTCCTTGATCCGATCCGCGAACCGGAGGGGAACCTCATCGGATTTGCCAAGGTGACACGCGATCTCACCGAACGGCAGGCAGCGGTGGAGGTTGCCCGGCAGAGCGAAGAGCGCTTCCGGCTGCTCGTGCAAAGCGTGACCGACTACGCGATCTACATGCTCGATTGCGAAGGCCGCGTCAGCAGCTGGAATGCCGGGGCCGAACGCTTCAAAGGATACGTCGCCGACGAGATCATCGGCGAGCACTTTTCACGCTTTTACACCGCCGAAGACCGCGAGGCGAATGTCCCCAAAATCGCGTTGGAGACAGCAACGTGTGAAGGCCGCTTCGAGGCGGAAGGCTGGCGGTTGCGCAAGGACGGCACGCGGTTCTGGGCCAGCGTGATCATAGACCCCATTCGCAGCGAATCGGGTGAGCTCCTGGGTTTTGCAAAGGTCACCCGCGACCAGACCGAAAGGCTCGCAATTGAGGAGCAGCTGCGCCAATCGCAGAAAATGGAAGCGGTGGGGCAGCTGACCGGGGGACTGGCCCATGACTTCAACAATCTCCTGACCGGGATTGGCGGCAGCCTCGAATTGCTCGAAACACGTATCGCCCAGGGCCGAACCGCTGATCTCGGCCGCTATTTCACTGCCGCGCAAGGAGCGGTGCGGCGCGCGTCGGCCCTGACGCATCGTTTGCTGGCATTCTCGCGTCGCCAGACCTTGGATCCCCAGCCCACGAACGCCAATCGGATCCTGGCCGACCTCGAAGAGCTTGTGCGCCGCACGGTCAGCCCCAACATCCAGGTCGAAATCGTCGGGGCAAGCAGTCTGTGGCCGATCCTGGTGGACCGGAACCAGCTCGAGAATTCTGTACTCAATCTTTGCATCAACGCCCGCGATGCCATGCCCGATGGCGGCAAGCTCACGATTGAGGCGGCGAACCGCTGGCTCGACGAGCGGGCGGCCCGCACGCAAGATCTGGCCATTGGACAATACGTTTCGATCTGCGTCAGCGACACTGGGGTGGGCATGTCCGACGAAGTGAAACGGCGGGCTTTTGAACCCTTCTTCACAACCAAGCCCCTGGGAGAAGGCACCGGCCTCGGGTTATCGATGATCTATGGATTTGCCCGCCAGTCCGGAGGGCAGGTGCGCATCTACAGCGAGGTAGGTCAGGGCACGACGATGTGTGTCTATCTGCCGCGCCATGGAGAAGCTGCGATTCATGAGGAGGACGTTATTCTGACAGCTAGCCGAGCGCCGACCGGCGAAGGTAAGGTGGTCCTCGTGATCGACGACGAGCCGATCATCAGGATGCTCATCGCAGAAGTGCTCGACGAGGCGGGCTTCTCGGTTATCGAGGCCCCAGATGGCCCCGCGGGACTGAGCGTCTTGCACTCGAACGCGGTAATCGATCTTCTGATCACTGATGTGGGCCTGCCCAATGGCATGAATGGCAGACAGGTTGCCGATGCGGCGCGTGTGAGCCGGCCCGATCTCAAGGTCTTGTTCATAACCGGCTATGCAGAAAACGCGGCGGTCGGAAATGGCCCGTTGGAAAACGGGATGTTTATCATGTCGAAGCCATTCGAGATGGACAAGCTCGCCGATCGGATCAGGCAGATCCTGGATATTTGACCGGTTGTCCGCGCGCACGTCCGCCCAGACGCCCGTCGGGCGTCCCGGCGGGGAAGCCGGGATCGATGGGCAGGACATCGTTTTCGTCCACATCCAGGATCTCGGTCGGGCCCAGGTGTGGTAGGGGTATCACCCACCGCCTGGTGGCTGGTGGCAGCCCCGCCGCCGACTGCCCCGCCGGCGAGCACGCATTCCCCTCCGCGACCCGGTGGCCCGACAAGCCTCGCCTCGAAAGACGAGTAAGAGCATGATCGTCACCCATTTGCGAGCGACCGCCTGTTTATACCGGCGAATGAGCCGCGCGGTCAGCCGCATCGCCCTCAGTTCGTTGGCCTGAGAGACTGCGACCGATACCGCACTGTTTCCGGCCGCGTCTGCCAGGCACCGATCTGCGCCGCGCGCGATCAGCACATCGACAATCGCCGATCGTCCGAACAGCGCCGCGAACATCAGCGCCGTCTGCCCCTCATTATTGGTCGCATCGGGATCGGCGCCAGCCTCCAGGAGCCGTTCGGCAATGCGCGTGAGACCGTTGAACGCCGGACCCATCAAAGCGGTGCGACCACGTGCGCCGCCGGCCTGATCGACCTGCGCGCCGTGTTTGAGCAATGCCTCGGCCGCTTACGCGTTGCCGTGATAGCAGGCGAGGATCAGAGGCGTGTAGCCGGGTTCCACGCGGCAGGTGAAACGTTGCCTTGGCAAGGAATCCTATGAAGGCGACCCCGGCATCAGGGCGTGAAAATCGTCGCGAATCTCGGCGGATCGCTCGCAGTTCACCGCCAATACCAACGGACGGGACGCACCGCCGCTTGCGGTCCCTGGTGAGGAGGCGCGATGGCTCGCGAACGCGCCGGGTGTGGCAACCCCGCCCGCCGCAACCGCAATGAGCAGCCGACGGTAGGCGCCGTCAGGAAATGCCCATGGACCGAAGCTAAATTGCCATTCGCCTCGGCTCTTTTGCCAAGGTTCTGCGTTTGCACCGCAAGACGCCCTTCCGTTTCGGGGGGCGCGCGGAGACACATCATGGCCACAACCAAGTCAGCGAAAAAACCCGGGGCCACCAGGCCCGCTTCGAAAGCAGCCCGCAAGTCCGCAAGAACCGCGGCGAAACCGGCCGATGCGATCAAGCTGCTCAAGGACGATCACAAGGAGGTGAAGGCCTATTTCAAGCAGTACGAAACGCTCGAGGACGACGCCGAGAAGCGCGCACTTGCCGACAAGATCTGCATGGCGCTGACCGTGCACGCCCAGATCGAGGAAGAGATCTTCTATCCCGCCGCTCGCGAGGCGATCGGCGATGACGATCTGCTCGACGAGGCCGAGGTCGAGCACGCCAGCGCCAAACAGCTGATCGCCGAGATTAAGGCGATGGAGGTGAGTGAACGCCTGTTCGACGCAAAGGTCACTGTGCTTGGTGAATATGTCGAGCATCACGTTGAGGAGGAGGAGACAGAGATGTTCCCCGAGAGCCGCGAGAGCGACATCGACCTCAAGGCGCTCGGCGTGCAGATGGCTGAGCGCAAGGCTTTACTGATGACGGAGCTGGGCAAGGCCAAACGCCCCGCATGACGAGCATCCGCTTGCCTGGCCACCTTGGCATCAATGCCAAGGTGGCCGACCGGACGGCGGCGGGGCGGGTTTTGCGCTTGGAAAACCGGTAGTCGCCGCCGCGTGGCGGCCAGTTGCCGGGGAACAGCCGCGCGATCCGCTGGTTTTCGCGACAGCGGGCAGGGTTTGACGCCGGCGAAAGGGGAGACGATCTTGGAGGACCTTGCAGGCTGGATCGCACCGATCGCGACGATGGTCGCGGCGATGATGACGGCCGCGAACCTCGGTGCGCGCGTGACTGGTTGGGGCTTCGTCGTCTTCACGATCGGCTCGATCGCATGGTCGCTCGTCGGCTTCACTTCGGGTCAGACCAATCTGGTCGCGACTAACGTTTTCCTCACGCTGGTAAATGGAGTTGGAATCTGGCGCTGGCTTGGCCGGCAACGTGCTTACGAGGACGGCGGCGCTTCGGCTAAGGAAGCCAGCCGGCGTTCGGCTTCCCCGACACTGTTCACCGCAACCGGACTAGGCGGAATGCCGGTATTCGAAAGCGGCGGTGACGAAGTCGGACGATCGGTCGAGGCGCTGATCGCCTGTGGATCCGGCGAAGTCGCCTACGTCGTCGTAGCCTCGGGTGGGCTCGGGGGTATCGACGAGACGCTGCGTGCCGTCGCCCGCGCAGACTTCAGCTTCGGCAGCGACCGTATCGCGCTCGCGATCACGGCAGAGGCTTTCGCGCGTCTTGCACCTCTGGCGGCAGGGGATTGGCCCGGCGAGATAGCGCGTGCCGGTGCGGTGGCCCGATGAGCGAAGAGATAATTGCCGCCATTGCGATCGGCATCGCCGAGGAGCTTACCAGCCGATCGGTGCTCTACCTCTGCGACGACGAGCAGCAGTCAGAGGCTCTGGCTGCGGCATTGAGCGGGTTGGCGACCGAAGCGCCGGTCGTGCACGTACCAGCGAGCGATGCGCTTCCGGGCGATATCGCGCCGCCTTCCCCCGCCAACGCCGGTCGGCGGACCGCGGCGCTGCGCCAGTTACGCCGTTATGCGCTCGAGGCCGGCGATCGTCCGCTGGCCTGCATTCTGAGCGGCGAGGCGGCCGGCCAACGTTTTGCGCGTCCCGAAGACTACGATCGCACGCCGCCGGTCATCGCAGTGGGCGATGACATTGCGGCGGAGCCTTTCGCGCAGATGCTCGCCGAGATCGGCTATTTTGCGGATGACAGGGTTGACGAACCCGGGGAAGTTGCCGTGCGCGGGGATGTTATCGACCTGTATCCCGCCGACGCCGTCTATCCAGCCAGGCTCGAGATCACTGATGGAACGATCGCGGCGATCCGCTCCTACGATCCGGTGAGCCAGCGCAGCGTGGAGGATCGCCAGACGCTCGCAATCGGCCGCGCCGCCGAACCCGAAGCCACCGGCTACACGTGCATCCTCGCACATGTGAAGGCGGGCGTGATCGGAATGACCGGCAAAGCCGATACGCGACGCAAACGTTTTATCGCCTTGGCGCAGGACGCCGGTACGCGCGGCGGCAGATCGCTCGAGGCAATCGACGACGCGAGCTGGCAGACCGCGCTTAACGGCTGGACGAGGATCGTCCTGCCAAGCGCCGAGGTGGAAACCATGCCCCGCTTTGCGGAACACCGCGCGCCCTTCACAGCCTGCACGAATTTTGTGGGACCGCTGAGCGCGGAGGGCCGGTCGCTGCTGCTCGTCGGCAGCACGCGTGATCTGCGCTTCGTTCGCCCGCGCCTGGAAAGGCGGCTT
>Ga0233377_1000675_pt1 | contig 14348 bp, 10 predicted proteins | sample ElkDunMinimDraft_6_FD_191540 | JGI IMG/M metagenome (GOLD analysis project Ga0233377, IMG submission 191540) | Fecal eukaryotic communites from dung pellets of Tule Elk in California, USA - Elk Dung E36 | ecosystem: Host-associated > Mammals > Digestive system > Large intestine > Fecal | place...
AGCGTATCGGCCATGATGAGGAGCTCCATGACGTGGTCGTTCACGGGGCTCGACGTCGGCTGGATGATGAACGCGTCGACGCCGCGGACGTTCTCGTTGATCTCGCAGAAGGTCTCGCCGTCGCTGAAGCGTTGGACCTTCACCTTCCCGAGCGGAGTCTCGAGGTAGTTCGCGATCTGCGCCGCGAGCTCGGGGTTCGCGTTGCCGGAGAAGAGGCAGACCTTCTTGAACACGGGCGAGCGCTCCTGAAAAGCCCTTGAATGCAGGGCCTTTTCGACGCGTGCTCTACCCCCCGCTTCCGGTCGTGTCAACGGAGCGCCATGCGTTTCGACGCCGCGCTCGGTTTTTGTGGAAGCCCGCACCGGCGAAACGGCGATCGTGTGCACGGGCTAACGACCTGCGCCCGCTCGCGCACCTTCCGGTCGCGGTGATGGAACGCAGATCGCGGTCACCGGAGCATCTTCGCGCACTCCTGGCGCGGCCCGCTCTTGCCTTCCTTCACGCAGGAAGCGTACGCGCGGCGCGCCTCGACCATGTTGCCCTTCTCCTGGTACGCGGCGCCGAGGATCAACCACGCCTCGCCGTCGGTCGGATCGAGCTTCACGGCGCGTTCCCCCGCCTCGATCGCGTCGGAGATCTTCCGCTTCTCGAGCGACACGCGCGCCTTCGTCTTCTCTTCCTTCGCGTCACCCGTCACGTCCTCGGCCTTCGCCTCGGTCGTCTCGGCCTTCGCCTCGGTCGTCTCGGCCTTCGCCTCGGTGGTCTCGGCCTTCGCCTCCGTCGTCCCGGCCTTCGCCTCGGTCGGCTCGGCCTTCGCCTCCGTCGCTTCGCTCGTCTCCTTCTTCGCCTCGGCCTTCGGCTCCGGCTCCGGCGCGGCGGCTGCCGACGGCGTCTCTGCGGGCGCAGCGGCGACCGGCTCGTCGGGCGCCGGCGCGGCAGGTGTCGTGATCGGCGCGGCAGCTTGCACGGCGGCCTTTGGTGCAGCCGGCGCCGCTTCGAGAGCCGCCGTGGCGACGACCGCATCGCGAGCGGCGCTCGCCGGCGCCTTCGCCGTGAACGAGGTTCGCACGACGGCAGCAACGCAGACGACGGCCGCACCGGCCACCGCCCACTTCACGTAACGAACGAACCGCTCGCGACGCTGCACGACATGCGGCTCGGCCTTCCGCTTCGCCTTGTCGGGGATCGTCAGCGCCTCGCCCTCGAGCACGTCGCCGTCGAGCTGACGCGAGACGTCGCCTGCGGAGAAGAACTGCTCGTCGACTCCGATGTCGCCGATCGGCGGGACGCTGATCTCGTCCGGATCGGTCGCCTCTGCAGCCGCAGCGGGTTCGGGGGCCTTCGCGGCCTTGTTCTTCTTGTTCTTCTTGCGGCTCGAAGCTACCGGAGCGTCCTCGACGGGGATCGTCTTCGCCGCGACCGGCTCGGGCGCCTCCTTCGGCTCGGTCGCCGCGACCGGCTCGGGCGCCTCCTTCGGCTCGAGCTTCTCGAGGCTCTCGAGCTTCTCGACCCGCGACAGCGGCGCCTCGACGGCCTCCACGGGCTCGATCGGCTTCGCGGCCTCGGCCCTGACCGCCGGTTCCTTCGTCTCCTCCCTGCCCTCTTCCGCCTGCTCTTCGTCTTGGTCTTCGTCTTCGTCGGCGCCCTCGGCCGCGTCCGACCCGGCGAGCTTCGCCTCCGCGCTCGAGCCGAACGCGATCGTCGACGCGAGGCTTCGCTTCGTCTCGGCCGGGCTGGCCTCGTCGACCTTCCTCGCCACAGCGTCGCCGTCGCCGGTGGAACCGAACGCGATCGTCGAGCCGAGCGTCTTCGTGTGTTCGTCGTCGTCCTCGTCATCCGACGCAGCGGCGGGTTCGTCCGCGACCTTCGCCGGCGGCGGCACGCTTGCCTTCTCCAGCTTCTCCAGCTTCTCCAGCGCGTCCAGCGGATCGACGCCTGTCCGTGTCGGAAGGCTCGGGACCACACCATCGACGACGCCTTTTGCCTCGACCGACGGAGGCGCCGTCGAGTCGGAGGAGCCGGCAGGCGGCGGGTCGGAGAGCGGTACACCGACCACGACGCGGGGATTCGAGGAGAGGTCCGTCGACAGAGCATCGGCGGAGAGGGGCGGCGCCTTCACGCCGATGAGCGGTCGCGAGACCCGGCTCCGCCTGCTTGAACGTCCCTTTCTCATGTATCCTCGGCGCGGGGTGGTTGGGGATGATCGAGTCCCCAGGGTGGCGGCGCGATCTGGAGATCATCGCGTCCCCAAAACGGCGGCGCGATCACGTGCAAGCATCGTGCACGTTCGCCGCCCTTTGCCGTCGCCCGTGCTCTACGAGTGAAGTTGACGTATTGGAACGTGCACACACGGCCACCGTCAACGCACGCACGACCAAGCGATCGTAATTGGTCCCACGTTGCGCCACCTTGAGCCGCGAAGAGAGCGCACCTGTGAATACACGTCGTGGACCGAAAACGAAGCGACCCGCGAGAGGCCCCGGGCCCGGACAAGGCCGGCCCACGGACGAACGGCGGTTCGAGCGCGACACCAGAGACAGCAGGACTTCGACCTTCGGGTTGGGAGAGCATCCGCGCGACAAAACGAGCCGAGGGCAGATGGCCGAAGTCGTCGTCTCCCGTCGGGGGCTCGACTCCGTCCGCCGAGGACACCCGTGGATTTTCCGGTCCGCGGTGGTCCAACAATCTGCGTCTCGAACCGGATCGTCACCCGAGACCGACGGATCGATCGTGAACATCCTCGACGAGACCGGCCAGGCCGTCGGGTGCGGCATCTGGGACCCTGTCTCGCCGATCGCCGTCAGGGTCTGGTCGCTCGAGCCCGCCGCACGGCTCGACGCCGCGATGTTTCGAGCTCGCCTCGACCGTGCCATCGAGATCCGGCGCGGCCTGTTCGCCGATGGTCACACGACGGCCTACCGGCTCGTGAACGGAGAGGGCGACCGTGTACCGGCGTTCGTAGTGGATCGCTACGCCGACGTTGCGGTTCTCCGCATCGACGGGGACGCAGCACGAGCCGTGTCTGGGAAGCTCCTCGCCGACATCGAGGCTCCCCTCCGCGCGATCGGGGTGACGACGCTCCTCGAGCGCACAGGACGACGCGGCGAGGCCACCGAGGTCCGAGCTCGCTTCGGTGCGCTGCGCGAAAAGGTCGAGGTGAAGGAGCACGGCATCCCGTTCGTCGTGGATCTGATCCGCGGCCAGAAGACCGGCGCCTTCCTCGATCAGCGGGAGAACCGACGACGCATCGGCGAGCTCGTCGCACGCCGCGTTCGTGCCTCGTCGGGCAAGCCCGTCCGCGTGCTGAACCTCTTTTCGTACACCGGCGGGTTCTCGCTCCACGCCGCGCTTGCGGGCGGGACCGTCACGAGCGTCGACGTCGCGATGGCGGCGCACGCGACCGCGCAGGAGAGCTTCCGCCTCGCCGGCGTCGATCCCCGCGCTCACACGTTCGTGACGGCGGACTGCTTCGCCTGGCTCGAAGCGGCGAAGAACCGGGGCGATCGGTTCGACGTCGTCATCAGCGATCCTCCCAGCTTTGCGCCGAGCGAGAAGGCCAAGCCGAAGGGCATCGCGGCCTATCGTTCGCTCCATCGGGCGTGCGCCGAGGTCCTGGCGGATGGCGCAACGTTCATCGCGGCCTCGTGCTCGAGCCACGTCACCGCCGAGGATTTCAACGCCACGCTCGACGACACCGCGCTCGGTCGAGCCGATCTGCGGTTGCTCGAGCAGTTCGGGCCGCCGGCCGATCATCCGACCTTGCCGGCGTTTCCCGAAGGTCGCTACCTCAAGCTCGTGATGCTGTCGTGATCGGGCGCGCCGGGACGCCGATTCACACGGCTCGGCTCGACGCCTCCGCTCGCGCTTCACCGGTATGAGCGCGCGTGGCGGCGAGCGCGCGTGCTATCAGTGCAGCACCTCGAGCCGTTCATGAACGTCGATCGCTTCCTCGTCGACAACCGCGCCGGCTGGCGCATCGCGGTCACGCGCTACCGGAACGCCCGCGACGTGCGAGGCCGCCCGGTCCTCATCGTCCCCGGGTACGGGATGAACTCGTTCATCTTCAACTTCCACCCGACCGGGCCTTCGATGGTCGAGTGCCTGGCTGCGCGTGGGCTCGAGGTGTGGACGGTGGACCTTCGCGGCCAGGGCCGCTCGATCCGCGCGCACGGCAACCACCGCTACGACATGGGCGACCTCGCGGTCGACGATCTCGGCGCCGCGATCCGCCATGTCCTCGCGCAGACGACGACGGGCGCGGACAAGCTCGATCTCGTCGGATGCAGCCTCGGCACGGCGCTCTCCTTCGGACACGTGGCCGTGGTGAAGGACGCCCCCGTCTACGCGCTGGTCTCGATGGCGGGCCTCGTGACATGGCGCGAAGCACACCCGATCGTTCGCCTCGCGTTCGGCTCCCCTCGCCTCGCAGGGCTGATGCGGATGAAGAACACCCGCCGGCTTGCCCGCATCGCCCTGCCCATCGTCTCGAGGCTCGCGCCGTCGCTCCTGTCGGTCTACCTCAACGAACGCTCGACCGATCTCTCGCAAGCCGCGCGGATGGTGCAGACCGTGGAGGATCCTCACCCGGTCATCAACCGCGAGATCGCGGAGTGGATCCGCCGCGGAGACCTCGTCATTCGCGGGGTCAACGTGTCGGCCCGCCTGCCGGAGATGAAACATCCGTTCTTCTGCGTCGTCGCGAACGACGACGGGATCGTGCTGCCCGCCACCTCGCGTCACACGTTCGACGCCATCGGATCGACCCACAAGGAGATCTTGTTCGTGGGCGACGGCGAGATGCCGATCGGCCACGCAGACCTGTTCCTCTGCAAGGGCGCCCAGCCGCGGATCTTTGCGCCCGTCGCGGACTTCCTCCTCTCCGCCTGACGGGTCGCGCGTCCTTCAGCCGATCGCCTCGAGCTCGTAGAAGAGGATACCTGCGTCCTTCTTGCACCAGAGCCCGCAGCCGACCTCGATGTAATGCTTGGAGAGGCGCGCGCGGTACCACGCGCCCGTGCGCCCGTGCACCTTCACGTCGGTGCGCGTCTGGTCGCAGACCTCGCGGATGTCCCGCTTCGTGATCGCCTCGAGATAGAGGAACCCGCTGGTCATCGCGGCGAGGTTCTCGATCGCGTTCGCGGCGCCGGCATCGTCGACGTACGGGAGCACGCCCTGACACACGACGAGATCGAACTTCTGCTTCGCACGCCACTTCGTGATGTCGCGCTGCTCGTGGCCGTACTCGCGGCACGCGTGCGCGCTGTATTCGGTCGAGCGATAGGCGACGCTCGGCCGCCGCTTGGAGAACCAGTCGCGCCACAGACCGACGCCGGCGCCGACGTCGAGCACAGTCGTGAGCGGGTGCTGCCACCACTCGATCAACGAGACGACCGCAGTGCAGAGCTTCCCGACCTCGTCGGACGAGTGAACACGCGTGCGTGCGCTGCCGTAGTAGCGCTCGTAGTAGTCGGAGTCGAACGGCTCGGTCTCGGTCTTCTTCATGGCTTCGTCGCGGAGCGGTGCGGTGAGGCGGGGGACGGCGGGGCGGTCATTCGTATCGCAACGCATCGATGGGATCGAGCTGCGATGCTTTGCGGGCGGGATAGAGACCGAAGACCACGCCCACGAGCGCGCTGAAGACGACCGAGATCGCAATGACGTCGACCTGGATCTGCATCGGCCATCGGAACTTCCCCGCGAGCCAGCTGGCGGCGCCGACACCGAGCGCGACCCCCAGCATGCCGCCGGCGAGCGACAGGACGAGCGCCTCGACGAGGAACTGGAGCAGGATGCTCCGCGGCTTCGCGCCGATCGCCATCCGGAGCCCGATCTCGCGCGTCCGCTCGGTCACGCTCACGAGCATGATGTTCATGATCCCGATGCCGCCGACGAGGAGTGACACCGCTGCGACGCTCGCGAGGAGCGTCGTCATCGTCTCCGTACCCTGCTGCTGCGCGCTCGCCGCCTCCGAGAGGTTTCGGATCGAGAAGTCGTCCTCGCCGCCGGGCGGGATGTGGTGGCGATCGCGGAGGAGCGCTTGCACGTCAGCCAGGGCACGGTGGGTCGTGTCCGCGCCCGTCGCCTGGACGTAGATGGTGCCGGTCAGGAACTTGCCGAGCCCGCCCTGGATGCGCTGCGCGAACGTCGTCATCGGGATGAACGCGGCGTCGTCGTAGTCCTGTCCGCTCGGCGACTGGCCCTTCCGCTCGAGCACACCGATGACCGAGAACGGCGACTGGCCGATGCGGACGGTGTGGCCGACCGGGTCCGCCGATCGTCCGAAGAGACGCTCGGCCACGGTCTGTCCGAGCACCACGACCTTCGAGCCCGCGTCGACGTCGCCTTGCGTGAACAGATCGCCCGCGGCGACGGACCAGCCTCGGATCTCGAAGTAGTCCGGTGACGTGCCGGTCACGGAAGTCGTCCAGTTCAGCTCGTCACTGACGATCGACTGGTTCGAGCGGAGCTGCGGCGCCGCCGCCTTCACCGTCGGCACTTCGTTCCGGATCGCCGCGAGGTCGTCCCACGTGAGCGTGGGCATGCTCCCGAAGCCGCCGAAGGAGCCCCCTGCCGTGGTCGAGCCGGGAAGGACGATGAGGAGGTTCGTCCCCATCGCCGCGAACGCCTGCTCCACCTGGGCCTTCGCGCCCGCCCCGATCGCCATCATGGCGATGACCGCGGCGACGCCGATGATGATGCCGAGCGTCGTCAAGAACGAGCGCATCTTGTTCCGGAAGACGGCGCGGAGGGCGACGACGATGGTGACGAGCGGGTTCACGGCTGTGCTCCGTGGCCGTCGCTCCCGTGGGGCCCTTCGCTCAGCGCCACCGTCGAAGGCTCGCGCGCCGGGCGAGGCCGCTGCCGCTGATCGGAGACGATGTTCCCGTCCCTGACGACGATCACGCGGGTCGCACACTCGGCGATGTCGGGCTCGTGCGTGACGAGGATGATGGTGATGCCGGCCGCTCCGAGCTCCTGGAAGAGGGCCATCACGTCGACGCTCGTCTGCGAGTCGAGGTTGCCCGTGGGCTCGTCCGCGAGGATCACCTTCGGATCGCCGACCAGCGCCCGCGCGATCGCGACGCGCTGCTGCTGGCCGCCCGAGAGCTGGGCAGGCGTGTGGTCGAGCCGCGCGCCGAGGCCGACCCGCTCGAGCGCAGCCTTCGCGCGCCGATGCCGCTCGCTCGCACTGATGCCGCGGTAGACGAGCGGCAGCTCGACGTTCTCGAGCGCGCTCGTGCGGGCGAGGAGGTTGAAGCTCTGGAAGACGAACCCGAGGACCTCGTTCCTCACCTCCGCGAGCTCGTTCTTGTCCATCCGCGCGACCTCCCGGCCGGCGAGCAGGTACGATCCGGACGTCGGCCGGTCGAGGCAGCCGAGCAGGTTCATCAGCGTCGACTTGCCAGAGCCCGACGACCCCATGATCGCGACGAACTCACCCGGGAAGACGTCGAGCGAGACGCCGCGGAGCGCATGCACCTCGACGTCACCGGTCTTGTAGACCTTCTTCACGTCGACAACACGTACGAGGGGTTCAGTGCTCACGTCTGCCTAGAACATGCGCCCCATGCGCGGCGGAGGTCCCGACGAGCCCGGCTTGCCGGCGACGTTCGCTTCCACGATCACCTGGTCGCCTTCGGCGAGGCCAGCGGTCACCTCGGTCAGCGTCCCGTCCGAGAGGCCGGTCTTGATCTCGACCGACTCGGGCCGGCCGTCCCTGAGCACGTAGACCGTCCGCTCCGGCGAATCGGTCTTGCCGGCGCCGGGCCTTCGCGCGCGCCCGCGATCCGGAGCCCCCGAGCTCGCGGCCGTGACCGACAGCGACGCGGCCGGTCCGCCCGCAGGCTGGGACGAGGCGATCGCGGCGGCGACCTCCGGCGGTGGCTTGAAGCGCATCGCCGCGTTCGGGATCGCGAGCACGTCCTTCTTCTCGGCGTACACGATCGTCGTCGTCGCGGTCATGCCGGGCCGGAGACGCAGGTCCTCGTTCTCGACGTCGATCACCGCGTCGTACGTGACGACGTTCTGCACCGTCTGCGCCGCGTTGCGGATCTGACCGATCTTGCCCTTGAACCGCTCACCAGGGAACGCGTCGACGGTGAACCACGTGTCCATGCCCGGCTGGAGGCGGCCCACATCGCCCTCGGCGACGCTGGTGTGGACCTGCATCTTCTTCAGGTCCTCCGCGATCGTGAAGAGGACGGGGGCCTGGAGCGAGGCCGCGACGGTCTGGCCGACGTCGACGTCGCGCGAGATCACGACCCCGTCGATCGGGGAGTGGATCTGTGTGTACGAGAGGTTCACCTGCGCCTGGTGCAGCGCCGCGCTCGCCTGCTGGAGTGTCGCCTTGGCGACCTCGGTCTGGGCGACGGCCACCGCGGCGTTCGTCTCGGCAGTCTGGAGCTCGGCCGCAGACGCGAGCCCTTCGTCATTGAGCGATCGCGCTCGCTTGAGGACGAGGTCGGCGTCGCGCTGCTGCGCCTCCGCCCGGACGACCCCTGCCTTTGCGGCAGCATGGTTGGCCTTCTCGCGCTCGACCGCCGCGATGAAGAGCTGCGGGTCCATCTTCGCGATGATGTCCCCCTTCTTGACGATCGAGTTGAAGTCGGCGTCGAGCTTCGCGATGCGTCCGCTCACCTGGGCGCCGACCTGAACGGTGACGGTGGCCTGGAGCGTCCCGCTCGCGGTCACGCGGGCCACGATCTTCCGCTTCTCGACCGGGGCCGTCCGGTACGTGATCGGGGCCGCCGCGCGGCTCGACTGCCAGCGCCACACCCCGAAGGCGATGGCCGTCAGCACGAGCAGGGGGATCACCCAGGATGCGACCTTCCTCAGCATCGAAGACCTCGAATCTTAGGGCGGCCGGCGGTGGACGCGAGCCGAAAGCAGACGAGCCGTAGATCCTTTCGCGGCGCGGTCCGTCGGAGCGCGAGGTGTCACGGCAGAGCCGCAGCGCGGCTCGAGAAGGCTCGTGGATTCAGGACCAGGACGAGGAGCAGTGATGCGCAAGGCAACGGTGGTCGGGCTTGGTCTCGTGATGGTGGCGCTGGGCTCCGGATGCACGAAAGGCAGCACGGTCGAGGAGACGAAGGCGCCGGCGGTGGCACCGATCGCAGCGACCGCATCGCAGCCGGCGACCGCAGGGGACGGCGTCACGAGGGAGCCCGCCGACGCCAGGCGCGCCGCGCAGAGCACGTGGATCGGCGCCTCGGCGGAAGGTGAGATGCTCATGTCGGGCACGCGCGAGACGTTCCTCGGCGTGTGGGTCGACGTGCCCGAGGCGCGTCCCGAGGTCCGCCCTCCGATGGAGCTCGCCCTCCTGGTCGATACGTCGGGCTCGATGGCCGGCGCGAAGATCGACAACGCACGCAAGGCCGCCTCGATGCTCGTCCGCAACCTGAAGGACGGCGACATCGTCGCGCTCGATGCCTTCTCGGATACGGCGCGCACCGTCGTTCCCCCCACACGCCTGGGTCCACAGTCGCGGGAGGACATCCTCCGGGCGATCAGCGACCTCCGCGTCAGTGGATCGACCAACATGTTCGAAGGCCTCACGCTCGCCGAAGGTCAGGTGGCCGCGGCGCCTCCGACGCACAGCATCCGCCGCATCGTCGTCATCTCCGACGGCATCGCGAACGTCGGCCCGTCCACGCCGGAGTCGCTCGGCGCGATTGCGGAACGAGGGCTCCGGTTCCGCGCCCAGGTGACCTCGCTCGGCGTCGGCAACGACTACGACGAGCGCACGCTAAACGCGCTCGCCGTGAAGTCGAGCGGGCGCCTCTACCACCTCACCGAGCCGCGCGAGATGGCGAGCATCCTGAAGAAGGAGCTCGACCTGCTCGACGCGACGCTCGCGAGCGACTCGTTCGTCGAGGTCGTCCCCGCGCCGGGCGTGCAGCTCATGGGCGCCGACGGCATCCGCGCCGACTGGCACGAGGGCGGAACGCTGCGCATCCCGCTCGGTGCACTCCATGCTGGCCAGCACCGCGAGGCGCTGGTGGGCGTGCGGATCGTCGACCCGGCGGCTTTCGAGGGGCAGACCCGGTCGCTCGCGAGCGTGCGCCTGCGTTTCCGTGACGCTCAGGACAGCGACCTCGAGCGCGTGCAGGAGAACGTGGCGCGCACGCAGCTGACCGGCGACTCGAACGCCGTCGCGGCGAACGTCAGCTCCCGGACGAAGGCGATCGTCGCCATCCAGGAGTCGGCGAAGATCCAGATGAGCGCCGCGCAGCGCATCAACGACGGCCGCTTCGTGGACGCCGACAAGGAGCTCGCCCGCGCGGAGGCGTCGCTTACCGAGCAGGCACGCATCGCCAGGGCCCCGGCGGAGAAGAAGCGCATCGAGGAGGCTCGGACGAGGGTCGCCGCCGCGCGAGCCTCCACCCAGGCGATGCCCTCGAAGCCGAAGGCCGTGCAGCGAAGCGAGGCGCTCGACATGAACGCGAGCGGCATGCGCGACATGGGCTTCTGACGAGCACATCCGCAGCCTCTGCCGTCGAGGCTCCGAGCGACGCCAGGGTCGCGTTCGATCGACATGGTGCGGCGATGGCACCGAGGGTAAAGTCGGGACCGTGAGTGAATCGCGGCCGCCGCCGGCGCCATCATCCGTTCGAGAGCCGCCTTCGGGGGGTGGACACAGCGGAGGCGGCGCACCGCGCACGTTCAACACGCCGCCGCTCGGGCGGCCGCCCACACATCCGAGCGGGATCGTCCCGTCGCCGATCCTCCCCGCCGCCCCACCCTCGCGGCCGCCGATGCCGGGGATGGTCCCGGCGCCGTCTCCGGCCCCGCCGGGTCCCTATGGACCAGCTCCGACGCTCCAAGGAGCGCCGCCGCCTGCTGGGTTGAACCCGTACCAGAGCCAGATCATCCCGCCGACGCCGGGGTACGCGCATCCGCCGCCCTACCCGCCGACCGCGACCCCGCAACACGGCGTCCCGATCCCGGCCGCTTCGCAGCCTCAGGTCCATCCGCACAAGCCCGATCGCGGGACCATGCCCGCCATCCAGGTCGGGGTGACGCCGCAGATGCCGGGCGTCGGAGCCCCTCCCCTCCCCGCGCCACCCCGTCCGACGAGCGGCACGATCCCGGCGGTCGCGCCGAGGCCGCCGGCGTTCGCGACGTCCAACGTCGCGCTCCCGCGCATCATGGTGCAGTACCCGCAGGTCGGGTCGAAGCTGCCCGGCACGCGCGGGACATACGAGGTCCGCGACGTCATCGGCGCCGGGGAGTTCGGCGCGGTGTACGAGTGCATCGGGCCGTTCGATCAGATCTACGCCATGAAGATGGTGCGGCCGTCGAACCGGCCTTACTCGGAGGTGCACGCCGAGTGGGCCAGGGAGGTCCAGCGCCTCTTCTCGCTGCGCCATCCGAACGTCGTCTACATCTACGACTCGTTCACGCACGACCATCTCTTCTATCTGGCGCTCGAGCGCTGCGACCACGCGCTGAAGATGATGCTCGGCACGCCCATGCAGGAAGGGCTCGTGCTCGAGATCTCGCGGCAGCTCCTCGCGGCGGTGCAGTTCCTCCACGACAACGACGTCGTCCACGACGACCTCCATCCGGGCAACGTCCTCATCACCCATACCGATCGCCCTACGGTGAAGATCAGCGACTTCGGCATCAGCCACGAGCTCCGTGGGATGGCGGCGGTCCGCCCGAACGTCGTGCATCACGCGATCATGGCGCCGGAGATCCTGGCGACGGGCTACACGAGTCGACAGAGCGACCTCTATCAGGTCGGTCTCCTCATGTACTGGATGGTCACGGGCGAGTCCGCCATGCAGATGGATGTCCCGTACCAGGAGCTCGTTCGCCAGGTGTCGGAAGGCGAGCCGCGTCAGCGTGCCGAGCAGCTCGGCAGCCCACTCGGCGCGCTGATCGCGAAGATGCTCCGGCGCCGGGAGGCGTTCCGCTACACGAGCGCCCGCGAGGTCTGGGCCGATCTGCGAGAGCTACCGGCCTGGAGGCAGCGTCATCTCTTCCCCGCGAAGTGACGCGGAGGCGGGTGAAGCTCGAGCGTGATGCGCGAGGCGTCCGCGCGCCCGCCCCTGCTGCCGAGCTTCTCCAGATCGTCGACGGGCGCTCCGCCTTGCGCGTCTTCGACCATCCTCGATGGTGCGCTCGCACCAAAGAGCGCACGCATGTGCGTTCGGTACATGGATTGACGGCGCACCTGAGGTAAGCTTCGGGCACCGATGGCGAACGAGACCGCGCAGGCAGAAAGCGCGATCGCGACGTATCGGGTGTTGCGCGAGCTCGGCCGGCGATCGCAACGCTCGTACGCGGTCGCGCGAGGCGATGGCTCGCTCCTCGTGCTCCATCGTTTCGCGCGTGTCTCGAAGGCCGACGCGACCCTCGTCACCGCCGAGGAGATGGCCATCCTCCTCCGCGACGCACGCTGCCTCGCGAAGAACTGGCACCCGAACATCGCGCGTGTGCGCCATGTCGACCTCGGGCTCGACATGCTCGAGATCGCGACGGAGCTGGTCGAGGGGGTGACGCTCGAAGAGCTGCTCGCGCTCGCACGCGCACGCCGGGTCCATCCCGACGAGCCGATCCTGTCGCATGCGGTCCTCGCGAGAATCTTCCTCGACGTGCTGGCGGGACTGTCGGCGCTGCACTCGCTCCGCGATGGGATCCAGTCCCCGCTCGGAGCGTTCCACGGCGAGCTCTGCCCCGCAAACGTGGTGGTCGGCAAGGACGGCGTCGCTCGCATCGTCTCCGTCTTCCGCCCGCGCCCGGTCACGATCACGGCTCGCAGCGAAGGCCTCGGCTATGCATCCCCGGAGACGATCGCCGCCGAGGTCGACCAGGACGGCCGCGTCGACATCTACGCCGTCGGCGTGATGCTGTGGGAAGCGCTCATGGAGCAACGTCTCTACGACGAGACGACGCCGAGCCGCATCGCTCAGCGCCAGCGCGAGGAGGACATCCCTTCTCCGAACGCGCGACTCTCCGATGTGGCCATGCGTGCGCTGGCGTTCGACCCGGCGCTCCGCTACCGCGCAGCGCAGGACATGACCGCCAGCATCCGGGCGCTCGCAGGGACGGTCGCGCAGGGGAGCTTCGTCGCCCAGCTCGTCAACGACCTCGCCGGCGACCGCATCCGCGCACGACGGGCGGAGCTCGACCCGCTCGGCCGTCATCGTTCGCTCGCGCCGCCCGCTCGGTCGGGAAGCTATGCGCGTGCAGTGTCGCCGACGCTCGACGGGAGGAGCGAGCCCGCCTCGGCCATGACGCCCTCGGTTCCGCCGGTGCCGCCGCCGACCATCGCGGGAGCGGTACGGTTCGCGGTCCCCTCTGCTCCGGACGTCGAGACCTCGTACGCGGCGCGCGCGCCCGCTCCGCGGCACGCGCTAGCGCCTCCTGCGCCGCCGTCTCGGCAGCTGGAACGGCCGTCGCTCCCGCCCCGCGCACTCCCGCTGGAGACGAGCCTGCCTCCGGAGTCGCTCCCGCCGCCCAGCAGCGAGGACGACGACGCGCTGCCTGGTCCGCGCGAGAGCACCCCGGACAACGCCTACCTCGAGCAGCTCGCCGCCGCGATCCAGGCCGGACATCAGCGATCGAAGAGAGCGGAGGCGCTCGACGTCGCCGACCTCGTCGAGGACGACGACATCGACGGGAATGCACTCACGACCGCGCGCGAGGTGAGCGTCGCGCTTGGCTCGATGGCGATGGCGCCGCCGCCGCCGCCCACCCGGCCGTACCCGCTCCAAGCCGAGATCCCGCTGGCCGACGAATCCGCTCCGTCGTTGCCGGCGTTCCCGGAGCTCGATCGGCTCACGGCGCCCCTCGCGCCGCCGCCGGCATCCGAACCGGTAGCCGCCCCTGCGGCGCCGGACTCGGAGCGGCAGCCGTCGACGCGAACGCCGTTCGTCGTCGACGTGGTCCCCGAGATCGTCGTCGTGACCGAGGAAGAGCCGGCGTTTCGTCCGCGGCGACGCATCCCGCTCGCCATCGCCGCGGCCGCCCTCGTGCTGCTCGCCGTGGGCGCGGCGATCCTCGCGCGCTCGTCGCAGGAGGAAGGGCACGCCCCCACGACAGCCGCGCCGGACGCTGTCCCTCCGAGCACGGTCGTCGTCGCACCGCCACCTGCGGTCGACCCGGTCCCCCCGGCACCGAGCGCGACGCACAGCGCGCCGGCGCCCGGGTCGCGGGCTCCGGCGAAGAAGTAGGTCCACGACCCGTTCGGTTACGGACGGCGGCGACGTCGGCGCAGCATCGCGAGCGCGCCGATTCCGATCGTGGCGAACATCGAGAAGCCACCCGTCGCACCGAGCGCGACGCTGCAGCCGCCGTCTTCGCTCTCGACCGGCGTGAGCCTGCGGGAACCAGGGTTGTTG
>Ga0233377_1000679_pt1 | contig 14300 bp, 10 predicted proteins | sample ElkDunMinimDraft_6_FD_191540 | JGI IMG/M metagenome (GOLD analysis project Ga0233377, IMG submission 191540) | Fecal eukaryotic communites from dung pellets of Tule Elk in California, USA - Elk Dung E36 | ecosystem: Host-associated > Mammals > Digestive system > Large intestine > Fecal | place...
GCGGGTTGTTGAGATGCGCCGCATCACCCACGAGCATCACGCGGCCGAGCCTGAAGTTGCTCACGACGCGCTGGTGGACGGTATAGAGGTTCGTGTGAACGATGTCGAACGGGCGGTCGCTGGAGACGAGCCGTCCCATCTTGTCGCGCGCATGCTCGATCGAGACGAGATCTTCCTCGCGTTCGTCGGGCTTGGTCGGGAAGACGGTCCGCCACAGGCCATCGGGACGGTCGGCGGGAACCTTGAACACCGCGCACCACTCGGTCGGATCGGCGACGTAGTTCGAAAAGGCGAAGCCATCGAGCTCGTAGTCGTAGTCGGTGGTGATGACGAGAAAGCGTTCGGGATAGGTGAAGCCGTCGAATTCCAGCGGCTGCGATTTGCGCACCACCGAACGTCCGCCGTCGGCGCCGATCAGGATCTCGGCCGCATAGCGGCCTTCCGGCGTGATCGCGACAACGTGATCGTCCGCCTGCTCGACGCCGGTCACGGGCTCGCCCATGCGTATCTCGAACAGCGGATTGTCCTTCAGCCGCTCGCGCAGGATGCGTACCAGCTTATGCTGCTCGCACTGGAGCCGGTAGGGGAACCGCGTCACGTCGGCGAGGACGCCGAGGTCGAATTCGGCGATCAGTCCGGCCTTGCGGTCACGGCGCTGCCACTTGGCGGCAACGATGCCCTCTTTCAGCAGTTCCGCCGTCACGCCCAGCGGATCGAGCATCTCGAGCGTCGGCGGATGGAAGGTCGCGGCGCGCGGGTCGGTGAACTCGCCTTCGTCGCGTTCCAGCAGCAGGACGGGGATGCCGTACTGCTCGACGAGGAACAACGCGGCGGCCATGCCCGACGGTCCACCGCCGGCGATGATAACAGGACGGCGATCCATATCAGAACTCTTCAAGCAGGCGGCCGTAGCCGTAGATGCGGTCTTCGATGCCAAGCCGGCGCAGCGCGTTCCAATAGGTCAGCGCGTTCATCGACAGGACGGGTTTGCCCAGCCAGCGTTCGGCCTCGGCCGAAACCGTCATGCCGGCCAGATTGGTGCCCACCTGGACGATCACGTCGACGTCGTCGCCGTCGAGTTCGCGATAGGCATCGCGAACGTCCTGCTCGGTGGTGTGCGCGATCTGGCGCGGTGTCGGGCATTTGAGGCCGATCAGCCGCTTTACTTCGTAGCCGGCCTCTTCCAGGTATTCGCGGACGACCTCGTCGCCGCGGGGCTGGTGGGGCGTGAGCACGGCGATGCGCTTCGCCTTGAAGCAGGCGAGGGCGGCCAGGAGCGAATCCGATCCCATCGAAACGCCGACGCCGGAACGCTCTTCAAGTTCCTTGCGCAGCGCGTCGGCTTGGGCGACGCCGCCCCAGAAGGCTTCGAGCGCGACGCCCATGATAAGGTGCTGCGGCCCGCAGGTCATGACCTGGTCGACCGCCGGGCCGATGCCCGAACGCATGGCCTCGACATGCTCGGCGAAAGCGTCCGCCGACGTGATCTTGCGTTCCGGAATGGAGATGCGTGCGATCTGGTTCGTTACGCCGCGCGGCCGCAACACTTCGCATTCGGGCTGAACCGATGTGTTGGTGGACGGCATGACGATACCGATGATGTTACGCCAACCTAGACAATCTACCATTGAACTCTGACCCCCTAAGGTGTGGGGTCTTGTGTGGGACGGGATCGGCGCTGCGACCCTCCTTGGTTCAACTTTGCCCGCTTGGCGAATAGCTGGCCGTGGCCGGGGTAAACGGCGCTTCTCCGTCGATCTCGGCCACGTTGAGCGTGAGGCAGATGGTCGAAAAGAAGCCGGTCAGTCCAATGATGTCGAGCACGCCCTGTTCCCCAAACAGCGCACGCGCACGCGCGTACAGCGCGGGGTCGATGGCGTGGGCGCGCAGCAGCGAGAGGCTGCATTCGGCCGCGACCGCAGCGCGGTCGTCGTCGGGAATCTCGCCGGCTCCGATTCGCGCGATGTCCTCATTCGAAAGCCCGGCGCGTTGGGCCAGCGCGACATGACCGGCAAATCCCGCCGTCGCGCGGAGCTCGCGCGCGATCGCCAGCATCGCCGCCTCGCGAACCGAATCGTCGAGCGAGGACGCCTTGGCCAGATAGAGGCGCAATGGCTGCAGCGCCTGCCACAGCAACGGTGCGCGCAGAAAGGCCTGGAACGGACCGCTACGCTGCGCCTTCTGCGCCATGGCCACCTGATCGGCGTCGAACTCGGAATCGGAAATTTCGGGAAAGCGGATCATGCCCATCGCTCCAGGAGGAAAATCGCAAATTCGGTTATTAGCCCGCCGCGCAACGCCCGGCGCGCGCAACTTCTCGCGAAATCGGCGGAAATTCACGATCCGTTGCTATTTGCAATCTTTATCGAACTGCGCTTAGCAGCCCGCACAGCGGGGGCCGTTTAGCCGTAGAGCGGATAAGCCGTGTCAGGCCGTCGTCAAAAACCGCTTGGGAGCGGAACCTATCGGAAATGGCCCCAGCCCCCGAAGCTGGAAGGTCAGTTCACGAGAGGTCGGGCAACACAAATCCCAAGGGGAGTATCATGCGCAGTCTTCGCATCGGAAGTTACTTTACAGGAACCGCATTTATCGCACTCGCCGCCGCGCAGCCCGCGCTGGCGCAGGACCCGGTGGCGCTCGAGGAAGAGGCCGCCGCGGATTCGCCGGGCGAGATCATCGTCACGGCGCGCAAGCGTGCCGAATCGTTGCAGGACGTTCCGATCGCCGTCGATGCCTTCAGCGGTGCGATGATCGAACGCGAGGGCATGAGCAACATCGAGGACCTCATCGAGCTGTCCCCGAGCCTCAACTTCGACAAGGGCTTTTCGCCGCAGGACAACCGCGTTTCGATCCGCGGCCTGCCGGGCAACTCGGGCCGACCGGCGGTCGGCATTCTCATCGACGGCATCGACTATACGACGGAGTCGATCGCGACCGCGGGCGGCGGCAACCTGATGGACGTGCGCCTGTTCGATTTCGAGCGCATCGAAGTGGTCAAGGGGCCGCAGTCGGCGCTCTACGGCCGTTCGGCTTTCGGCGGCGCGATCAACTACGTGCCCAAGGAACCGGGCAACACGTTCGGCGGGCAGTTGTCGGGTGAACTCGGTCTCTATGGCCGCGCCGAGCTGCGCGGCGCCATCGACATCCCCGTCGATGAGACTCTCTCTGTCCGTGTCAACGGCACCTACACGCGCGACGGCGGCTATTACCGCAACTCGGTGACGGGCAATCGCCTCGGCGGTTACGAAGCCTGGGGCGGTACGGTCAGCGCCAAGTGGGAGCCCAACAGCGGCACCAAGATCGTTGCCCGTCTGACCTACTCGGACGATCAGGCCGATCAGCGTCCGGCGAAGTACTACGGTCTCAACACCGGCATGTCGGTCGCGCTGCCGACGCCGGCCGACGTCATCGGCCAGGTGGTCGGCACGGCGCCGCTGCCCGCGTCGGTTCCCGGTTATCGCAAGGGCGTGATCCGCAACGAGAACGTGCCGATCGCCTTCAGCCCCGATCCGGCCGATCCCAGCGGCAAGTCCGACTACCCCGGCGTGCACACCAAGAATATCTTCGCGGTGCTGCGCGGCGAGTTCGACCTCGGCATCGCGGATCTCTCGACCTGGACCGGCTATGCGCGGTCGAAGGGCACGACGGTTTCCGACGTCGACTACTTCGGTCGTCAGCTGACCGCCGCGCCGCTGCCGGCACCCGGTGGTCTGGGTGAATACTCGGCGACGGACGGCAATGGCCTCTGGCAGTTCGACATCGACACCAAGGTCCAGCAGTTCAACCAGGAGATCCGCCTTTCGAACCTCGACGGCGACACCTTCCGTTGGGCCGTCGGCGGGCTGTTCTGGTGGGAGAAGGTCCGTCAGGTCGATCGCCGCATCCTCAGCTACGGCATCCCCGGCGGTTCGGCCTGGCTCAACCTTGCGCAGCTCGGCGGCCGTTCGCCGATCGGCGACACGGTCGGCCGTACGACGAAGCATATGTCGGGCTATGCGCTGGCGGAATATGACATCCTCCACAATCTCTCGATCAGCGTCGAGGGCCGCTATGCCAAGGAAGACTACGACTATCTGTTCGGCCGCACCGTCGCCATCGGTTCGGGCGACCTGACGCAGGGTCCCCGTCCGATCGTGTTCGCCGGCGCAGGCGGCGAGGCCAAGGCTTCGACCACCTATTTCGCACCTCGTGCGATCCTGAGCTACAAGCCGACCGACAACATGATGTTCTATGCTTCGGCGGCGCGCGGCATCAAGCCGGGCGGCATCTCGCAGGTAGGAACGGTCGACATCGACCTCGGCACCTATCAGCCCGAGCGGCTGTCGAGCTATGAGTTCGGCGGCAAGCTGACGCTGCTGGACGGCAAGGCGCGGATCAACTTCGCGATCTTCCACATGGACTATTCCGACAAGCAGGCGTCCACCCTGCTGCCGGTGCCGTTCTCGCTGAGCCCGCAGGGCGCGCTGAGCGTGACGACCAACGCCGGCAAGGCGACGGTCGACGGCCAGGAAGTGGAATTCTTCGTCCAGGCGACGCCGGAATTCTCGCTCTCGGGCAGCTACACGCACCTCAATCCGAAGTACAAGGAGTTCGTCTACAACACGACTTCGTCCTTCGACCCGGCGCGTACCGGCAAGTGCAACATCATCCAGGTGGGCACGCAGCCGACTTGCGAGATCGATCTCAGCGGCAACGTGATGGAGAACGCGTCGAAGCACAGCGCCGTGATGACCGCGACCTACAAGACCGGCCTGACCGATACGGTCGACGGCTTCCTGCAGGTTACCGGCAAGTATCGCAGCAGTCGCTTCGCCGACCAGTACAACGCCTGGAAGCTCAAGGCGAACACGCTCGTCGACCTCAAGCTGGGCGTGGAAACGAGCCAGTGGGACGTCACGCTCTACGTCGACAACGTCTTGGATGACCGGACGATCACCTCGGCGGTCAGCCTGCTCGACGTCGCCGGCGGCAGCTTCGGCCCGCTCAACCTCGTCGCCTACATGCCCGATCCGCGCCGCGCGGGTCTTCGGCTGAACTACAAGTTCTGATCGTCACGGGATGACCGGCGCCAGGCGGGACCGATACGGTTCGCGCCCGGTGCCGGACTTCCCTAAAAGCGCGATCTGCCGGCATCGATGCCGCCGTCCTTCGGGGCGGCGGCATTTGTCATGATGCCGTTGCCTTCTTTCTTGCCATGTCTCGCCCAGAACGCGCGAGAGCATTACCGCGCAGCAGGCTACGCCGCGGATCGACTGGACCAAACGGTCGATGGCCTGATCAGTCGGGCAAGGGGCTACGACCTTTTGCCGCGATGAACACCGCTATTTCGAGGGCAACGACCTGCTGACGCTGCTGCCGGTCGGCACGCGCGACTTCGCGACGAGCGCCGCACAATCCGTGCGGCGCCTTTCTCTCATCAATGCTGGGCTGGTGGCCGAGCTCTCCGTCCAGGACGGGCTCTGGCATGGCTGTATCGTGGCTTCCCGCAGGAAGACCATCGCGGCATTGCGCGCGTCTTCGATCGTAAGCTCGCCGCCGCGCGCCCCTGACAGCAAACAGGGGCGCGCGGACGACGAACTATTGGAGGTCCATCACGTGATGGGCATCTAGGCTGGAGCGCAGATCCTCGAAGGTCACCATCTGCAGCCGGGGGTCGCGCTTGCGCGCTTCGCCGGCGCCGGTGTCGGTGATGACGTTGACGACGGTCGCTTCCTTGCGCGCGAGCGCGCGGGCGATGGCCGGGGCCAGTTCGTCATGCCCCACGACCTTCTCGCCGGCGACGCCGAAGCCCTCGGCGACGAGGTGATAGTCGCACTGGCCGAGCACGCAGTTTACGGTCGTGCCGAGGCGGGTGAGCAGCGCGTTGCGCTCGGTGCCCCAGTTGCCGTCGTTCGAGATCACGCAGACCAGCTTGAGCCCGCCGACCTGCGCCGCGTTGAATTCGGCCGGATAGAACCCGAACGAGCCGTCGCCGGTGACGAGCACGACGGGCCTGTCCTCGCCGGTGCCGTCCTCGGCCTGCTGCCGGACGCCGGCGGCCGCACCGATTGCCAGCGGCGTGCCGATGCCCATCGAGCCGAGTGGATAGTGGTCGAGATAGCTGCGTTCGGCGCGAATCCGCATCGACGACGACATCCAGTTGTAGATGTCGGCTCCGTCGGCGACGAAGACGGCGTTGGCCGGAAGCTGATCCATCAGCGTCCGGGCGATCTCCAGCGGGTGGATCGGACCGTCTTCCTCGCGGCCGAGCTCGTTCACCCGTTCGAGGCGGGCGGTCAGCGCGGTGCCGACCCATTCGCGGCCGAAGGTCCGGGGCGTGCGCTCACCGAGTTCACGCAGCAGGGCTTCGACGCCGAGCCGGGCATCGCCGTGTACGCCGATCTGGACGGTGCGGGTCCGGCCGATCTCGCCGGCATCGATGTCGATCTGGGCGAAAGTCGCGCCGCCGTCGAAGCGCGGGGCCATGCCGAAGCCGATGCGCTGCTGCAGGCGGATGCCGACGGCGATCACGAGATCGGCGTGCTTCGCCGCGACCTGGGTCAGCGCCCAGGGATAGCCGTGGTCCATGTCCTCGGGCACGAGCCCGCGGCCGAGCGCGTGGCCGAAGACCGGGATGCCGTAGCGCTGCGACAGCGTGCGCAGCGCCTCGCCGGCTCCGGAGAGCGCCGCGCCGGCGCCGGCCAGGATCAGCGGACGCTCCGCCTTCTCGATGGCGTCGGCGAGCGCGGCGATCGCGTCGGCCGCCGGCTGCGCCGGGGCAGGTTTGAGCTTGCGGCTAGGCACGCGGTGCTCGAGATCGACGAGTTCGCCTTCGATATGAGTCGGAATGCCCAGCACGGCGACGCCCGGGCGGCCCGAGGTCGCCTGGTGAAACGCGGCGTTGAGGAATTCCTCGAGCCGGTTCACATCGGTGACCGTGCGCGCCCATTTGACGAACGGCTTCACGATATCGAGGCCGTCGTTGGTCTCTTCGCCCATCGACTCGCTGCTGCCCTCGTTGACCGAGGCCAGCAGTACGACCGGCGAGCAGGCGAGCTGCGCGGTGCGGATGCCGCCCAGCGCGTTGGGCAGGCCCTGGTGGCCCGCGATCATCGCGACGCCGGGCAGGCCGGTGACGCGCGCGAAGCCGTCGGCCGCGGCGATCGTCGAATTTTCGTGCCGGCTCGGGACGATGTGGAAATCGGTCTGTTCGAGGTCGCGCAGCAGCGGGGCGTGCGCCGCACCGGCAAGGCAGAATACGGTACGCAGACCCTGATCGCGGAATACCTCGATCATGATCTCGCCGCCGGTGGCAGTTCGGCTCATGGAATTCATCTCCTGGTTTTTCAAAGAGCGACGTGGCGCGGCATGAGGCCGGCAAAGTCACCCGAACGGGCATCTATCGTGGTGCCGAGCGCATCTTCCGCCGAGCCGCTGTTGCGCGGCAGGAGGAAGGGCTTGGCGATATCGGGGGCGGCGGCGACGATGGCTTCGTCCCATTCGGCGACAGGGCCGGCACAGCGCGCCCAGGTGGGACGGTAGGCCAGTTCCAGCATGCCGCGGCCCTGCTGGCCGAGGTGGGGGTGGGTGCCGTGGAACGCCTTCACGTTGAACACGATCGCATCGCCGGCCTTCAGCGTGATCGTCACCATGTCGGGGTGACGGTCGTAGCGGACATAGGGATTGGCGACGCTGTGCACCGAGATGTGCGAGCCCGGAACGATCGTGAACGGTGCCTTGTCCAGCGTCAGGTCGTCCATGTAGATCAGCACGCGCAGCGTCGCGGGCGAGCTTTCCTCCCAGCCCTTGGGCTTGGAGCCATAGGGCTGATAGTCCGAATGGAGCGCCAGACCCGGAACGCCGGGACCGCTGGTGATGTAGTGGCCCAGCATGAAGACGATCTCCTCGCCCAGCGCCTTCTTCAGCAGGGGCACGAGAACGGGATTGCCGATCATCTCGGCAAAGCTGCGCGAGTGCCACTGCGGCGGCTCTTTCGCGAACTTCTGTTGGTCGCTGTAGGGCGCGGTATTCATCGGCAGATCGGCCAGTTCGGCGCGGATGGCGGCGATCCGTTCGGCGTCGAGCACGCCGGGGACGACGACATAGCCGTCGCTCGCCAGCAGCGCGTCCTGTTGGTCCAGCGTCAGCGCGCTCCAGTCCGTATCGGCTAGACGGACGATACCGCGTGTCGTTTCCGTGATCATCGCAACCTCGTTTTACCTCGGCATTCCAGAGCCGCAGGACCATATCTGGCGGGAGCGCGGCCTCGCTTGAATGACGACTCGATCGCTATTCGCCAAGCGAGCAGGTGCGCGGCCCGGAATGTCGGCGGCGGCCGGTTCGTGGTTCGACAATAGCAGGAATAATCGTCGGAGGACGCCATGAGCGGCCGTAAACTATCTCTCGCCGCAATTCTTTCCGCCACGGGAAGCCACATCGCCGGATGGCGCCATCCCGATTGCCCGGCCGACGGGTCTTGGAACATCCGCCGCTATATCGAAGCGGCGCAGATCGCCGAACGCGCGAAGTTCGACCTGTGCTTTTTGGCCGACAGCTATGCGCTGAAGCAGGCCAGCAACGAGGAACTGAGCCGGACGTCGAACTCGATCGCGCTGATCGAGCCGATGACCGCGTTGTCGGCCATGGCGATGACGACGCAATCGATCGGCCTGGTCGCGACGATGTCGACGACCTATTGCGAGCCGTTCCACGTCGCGCGGATGATGGCCTCGCTCGATCTCATCAGCGAAGGCCGGGCCGGATGGAACCTCGTCACTTCGGCCAATCCCGCCGAAGCGCTGAACTTCAACCGCGCCGAACAGGACGCCCATGCCGATCGCTATGCGCGCGGCGGCGAATTCGTCGACGTGGTGCGCAAGCTCTGGGACAGCTGGGACGACGGCGCGCTGATCGCCGACAAGGCGGCGGGCCGCTATTTCCGCCCCGACGGCTTGAGCGCGATCAACCACAAGGGCGAGCATTTCTCGGTCAAGGGCCCGCTCAACACGGTGCGCTCGCCGCAGGGCCATCCGGTGATCTTCCAGGCCGGTTCCTCGGGCCCGGGCGTCGATCTCGCCGCGCGGACCGCCGACTGCGTGTTCACCCAGCAGCGCGGGATCGATCCGGCGCGCGCGTTCTACGCCAAGGTCAAGCAGGCGGTGGCCGATGCGGGCCGCGATCCCGATCAGGTTCGCATCCTGCCCGGCCTCGTGCCCTTCGTCGCCGAGAGCGAAGCCGAAGCGCAGGACAAGTTCAACGCGCTGCAGGCGCTGGTCGATCCTTCGGTCGGCATCCAGATCCTGACCGCGGTGCTGGGCGGCGTGGTCGATCTGTCGGGTTACGACATCGACGGGCCGGTCCCGACGATCCCCGAGACCGAGGGCATGAAGACCTTCCAGGGCAACCTGCTGACCGAAGCGCGCGAGGAAGGGCTGACGCTGCGCCAGCTCTACCTGCGCTATGCCGCCGGCTTCGGCCACTGGCGCGCGGTGGGTTCGGCGACGCAGATCGCCGATCTGATCGAGGAAGCCTTCACCGGCGGCGCGGCGGACGGTTTCGCCATCTCTTCGGCGATGCTGCCGGGTTCGCTCGACGATTTCGCGCGACTGGTGGTGCCCGAACTGCAGCGGCGCGGTCTGTTCCGGATCGAGTACGAAGGCGGGACGCTGCGCGACCGGCTTGGGCTGAAGCGTCCGGCGCGGATCGATCCGGCGGGATAGGTTCGCAATTTCGCCAAACTCACGCGTGTGACGCACGAGAAGGTCCGGCCGATCGCGGACAATTCGCGAGAGGTTTCAAGCAGATACGACAATGAGAAAGATCGCGCCGATTGTGCGCGATCTTTTGCGTGTAGGACAGGCGTTTTCGGGATCGGGGCCTGCGGGATTTGATCCTCCCCAACGTGAGAGGGGGCGCCTCTGCAGAACTCACCTGAGTTTTGCAGAGGCGCCCCCTCCGTCAGCACTGCGTGCTGCCACCTCCCCCGGAAGGGGAGGATTGTGATGGGACTTGCTAGCCCGCGGCGGCCTTTTCGGCCGGGTCCGACGCGGCTTCGAACCAGTCGGCGATCTGGTGGCCGGTCATGAACACGGTGTCGTCGCGCGCGGTCAGCAGGTCGAGCATCTTCTCGAACCAGGCGAAGCGATGCGGCACCGCGATCAGGTGCGGGTGGAGGCCCAGCGTGACGATCCGGGGGCTCTGCTCAAGCTCGCGATCGAGGCAGTCGAGCGTCCAGGTCAGGCGGTCGTGCATCTCGGGCGAGCTGTGCTTCTCGACCGCGTAGATCACGCTGTCGTTGATCTCGAGCGAATAGGGCACGCCGATGATCGGCCCCGAGGCGCTGCGCATCCAGACCGGCAGATCGTCGAGCACCCAGTCGCAGCAATAGCGGATGCCCTTGTCGGCGAGGATGTCGAGCGTGTTCGCGGTCTGGCGCAGGCCGGGCCCGAGCCAGCCCTGGACCCGTTTGCCGGTGAAGCCGGCGATCTTGTCGAGCGCGGCGGCGAGCAGTTCCGCTTCGCTGTCCTCGGCGGTGAGCGAGGCCTGGTGCATGCCGTGGCCCATGAATTCCCAGCCCGCCTCGACGACCGCTTCGGCCAGGGCCGGATAGTTGTCGATGACGCTGGCGTTGAACGCGCAGGTCGCGGGCAGCCCACGGCGCGCCAGCGTCTCGAACAGGCGCGGCATGCCGCAGCGCATGCCATATTCGGCCCAGGAGAAGTTGGGCACGTCGGGCACGGCCTCGATCCCTTGCGGGGCGGGCAGCAGCTTGCGCGGCATGGCGTGGTCGAAGCGCCAGTTCTCGATATTGACCACGACATGGACGATCAGCCGGCCGCCCTCTGGCGCGGCGAGCGGCTTGCGCGCGCTGGCGAGTTGATAGGGCACACGCGGATTGGTCGACATCAGCCGATTCCCTTGGTTGCACCGCCGTCGGCGGTCAGCGAGGCGCCGACGAGCATGTCGGCGGCCTCGGACAGCATCAGCACCGCAAGGCGGCCCATCTCGTCGGCCTCGGCAATGCGGCCCAGCGGCTGCGCCGCCAGCATCTCGCGCTCGACCTCTTCGGGCGAGCGGCCCTGGCCGGCGGAGAGGCGCTCGATCAGGCCCTGCCAGCGGTCGGTGCGGGTCGGGCCGGGGTTGAGCGCGTTGATGCGGATGTTGTCGCCGGCGACTTCATCGGCAAGCCCGCGGACGACCGCGAGGCAGGCCGCATTGGCGGCCGAGCCGGGCAGCATCTTGCCGTTGGGCTGGCGGCCGTTGTTGCCGACGATCACGACGATCCGCCCGCCGCCGCTGTCGCGCATGGCCGGGATCACCGCGCGCAAGGCGCGGATCATGCCCATGAACTTGAGCGAGAGCGCCTCGGTCCAGACGTCGTCGCCGAGCTGCTCGAACTGGCCGCCCTGCGCCGCTCCGGCGCTGATCACGGCCAGGTCGAGCCGGCCGTGAAGCGCCAGTGTCTCGCGCACCGCATCCTCGGCCGACCCGGCCTGGGTCAGGTCGGCGGCGAGGGGCAGGGCGTCGGGCAGGGCATCGGTCATGGCCGCGAGCGCGCCGCGCGACCGGGCGGTCAGGGCGAGTTTCGCCCCTTCCTCGGCCAGCGCATGCGCGGTCGCCGCGCCGATCCCGCGGCTTCCGCCGAAGACCAGCGCGACCTTGCCGGCAAGGCCGAGGTTCACGCCGCGGTGCCTTCGATCGCGCTCCAGTCGGTCAGCACGAGCAGTTCGCCCGCGTCGGGGGCCTTCTCCAGCGACCAGACGAGATCGAACAGCGCCTTCTGCCGCGCCGCGTCGAGCAGGCCGGCGGCGTTATCGGCGAACTTGCCTTCGAGCTCCGCGTCGGACAGCGGATTGTGCGGTCCGCCGCGATAGGCTTCGTCGGCCCAGCGCTCGAACACCCGGCCGTCCTTGGTCTTGATGACGACCTTGGAGCGGATGCGATCCCAGCCCATGTCCTCGATTTCCTGGCTGAACTCGGTCTCGACACGCTGCTGCATCGCCTGGCATGCGGGCGAGGAGACGAATTCGTCGGTGAACTCGTCCTTGCCGCACTTGCCGGCCAGCGCGATCGCGGCGAGCAGGAAGGCGAAGGAGAACTTGCCCTCGAGTTCGGTCTTGGCGATCCGGTAGCGGATCGGGCCGAGCACGTTCGAACCGGCGAGCAGCGTCACCGCCTCGATGTCGTCGGCGCCGATGCCTTCGTCGCGCATCAGGAACAGCATCGCGTCCATCGCCGGGTGAGTCAGCACGCCCGAGGGGTAGGGCTTGATGCTGACGCCGGGCGAAACCATGGTGAACGGCGCGCCGAAGATGTCGGTGACGAGGCCGGGATCACCGCCGGGGCCGGCGATCGTGAGGAAGCCCCACTTGCCGTCGAGCGCCTCGGTATTGGCGCTGAAACCCTCACGCGCGAGCAGCGCGGCGGTGACGCCGTTCTCGGAGGCGCGGCCGACGTGGAAGGGCTTGGTCATCGTGCCGAAGTTGGCGCGGATGCCGGCCGAGCACGAAGCCGCGATGCCGATGGCGCGCGCGGTCTGGTCGGCGTCGAGATCGAGCAGCTTGGCCGCAGCGCCGGTCGCGGCGAAAGTGCCGATCGTGCCGCTGGTGTGGAAGCCGCGCATGTAGTGATCGGGGTTGATGGCCTCGGCGATCTTGCAGCCGACTTCGAAGCCGGTGGCGAAAGCGGTCATGAACTCAGCGCCGGTGACGGGCGCGCCGCGCTCGCGGGCGACGAGGTCGGCCAGCGCCAGCGAAGCGGCGAGCGGCGGCATCGTCGGGTGCATGAGCAGGCCGTAGGGACGGCCCGGACCGGCGGCGAGCTGGGTATCGTCCCAGTCCATCGCGTGACCGGCAGTGCCGGTCCACAGCGCGGCGAGATGCGCGGGCAGGCGCTTGCCGGCCGAACCGAGCGGGCGCGAATCCTCGCGGCCGCCCAGCGACAGGATGTAGCGGCCCAGCGGCGCCATGCCCGGCTGCGAGCTGCCGCCGAGCGAGACGGCGAGACCGTCGAGGATGCAGCGCCGCGTCAGGCGCAGGTGCTCGCCTTCGAGGGCGGCCGGCGACATGCCGCGGATGAATTCGACGACCGCTGCCGTCAGCAATTTCTCTTCGCTCATTGTACTCCCCAGATGGTCAGGATTTCCTCGATCGACGGCGTAACGCCGAAGCGATGGCGGACGTTCGCAAGAGCTGCCTCGTGCAGCTCCTCGTCCCACGAGGCACAGGTTTCGGGCGGAACCACCACCGCATAGCCAAGCTCGAAGCCGGCGCGGAACGTGGTCTCGACGCAGACGTTGGTCGACACGCCGGTGACGATGATCGTGCGCACGTCGCGCGCGCGCAGCAACAGGTCGAGGTTGGTGGCGGTGAAGCCGCTGTAGCGGTGCTTGCGGATCTCGAACTCGCCCGGCAGCGGGGCCAGTTCGTCGACGAAGCGGGCACCGTCGCTCTCGGCGATGCAGAGCTGCGGCGACGACACGGTCGAGCCACGGCGCTTCCACAGCCAGGTGTCGGAATCGCTGCCGTTGTCGGGCAGGGTCCAGAAACCGACATGGGCGACGGCGGCGCCTGCGTTGCGGGCACCATGCAGCAGCCGCTGGATCTGCGGGATCGCCCGCTGCGCCGCGCCAAGGTCGCGCCCGGCGCGCTCGGCGCCGTATCCGGGGGTGCAGAAGTCCTTCTGCATGTCGACGATCAGCAGCGCGGTGTGGGCCGGAGCGATCCGCTCGGGCAGGGTTTCCATCAAGGGTCGCATCAGGCTTCTCCGGCGCGCCAGCCGTCGAGCAGATCGGACGGCGTCAGGAAGGTGTTGTCGGGTTGACCCGCCAGCCAGCCGAGCAGCGTTTCGAGCGCGCCGATGCGGTAGGGCAGGCCCATGATATAGGGTGTCAGGTGCAGCGGCAGCATGCGCGCGCAGCCCGTGGTCGCGGCTTCCGCCGACAGCCAGCGGAAGGCATCCTGCTGCTGCTCGGCATAGCTGTCGGCCGAATGCTGCTGGACGGTGATGATCTGGCGGTCGGACAGCTCGTGGTTGAGCGGCAGGTTCGCGATTGCGCTGGCCTCGCTGCCCAGCATGAACGGCAGTTCGTCGTTCACCCAGTCGAGCGTGTAGTCCAGACCCGCTTCGGCCAGCAGGCGCGGCGTGTTCCAGCTTTCGGACCGCGCGATCGACAGCCAGCCGCGCGGGCGGCGGCCGGTGACGCTTTCGAGGGTCGCCAGCGACTGGCCGATCAGTTCGCGCTCGCGCTCTTCGGGAAGGCCGGTGGCGATCGTGCCGTTCATGTCGGTCGAGTGGGCGACGATCTCGTGTCCCGCCGTGAC
>Ga0233377_1000680_pt1 | contig 14295 bp, 15 predicted proteins | sample ElkDunMinimDraft_6_FD_191540 | JGI IMG/M metagenome (GOLD analysis project Ga0233377, IMG submission 191540) | Fecal eukaryotic communites from dung pellets of Tule Elk in California, USA - Elk Dung E36 | ecosystem: Host-associated > Mammals > Digestive system > Large intestine > Fecal | place...
GCGCAACGCCTAACCAGACGCCCATCCGCCTTGGCGGCGGATGGGCTACCCCTGACCTGCTCCGCAGGGGTTCCGTTTCCTCCCCACGGCTAAAGCCGGGGGTTTCCACGGAAGGGTTTAGATGAGAACGTGATGGGCCCGGCGCGACGCGCCGGGCCCATCCGGGCTTTTCCAAAGGGTCACGGCGAGCCGGGGCCGGGCTCACGGATCCCGGAAACGGCCCCCGTGGGGGGCACGGGCTCAGAAACCCGCGTGGAAACCCCTGGGCCCGGACTCGGGGATCGAGCCCAGAAAGCCGGGTTCGGGAACCTCGGGTTCAGCGGTGGAGGTAGTCGACCAGGTGGGCCTTCTCGGTCTCCAGCGCCTCGATGGCGCTCTTGACCACGTCACCGATGCTCACGATCCCCGCCAGCCGGCCCGCGCTCACGACCGGCACGTGCCGGATACGGTGCGTGGTCATGGTCTGGCGGAGGCCGTCGACGTTGTCGTCCGGCGAGCAGGTGCGGACCTCGGCCGTCATGATGGACGACACCGGGTCCTCCAGTACGGCGGCACCGCGGTCGTGCAGCCGCCTCACCACGTCACGCTCGGAGACGATGCCCGCGATGGACGAGCCGTCCTCGGACACCACCACGGCGCCGATGTTCTTCTCGGCCAGAACGGCGAGGAGCGCGGTAACCGTCGAGTCCGGGCGGATGGTCGCCACCTCCGCGCCCTTGCTTTGAAGAATCGTACCGATCAGCATTGGCATCACCTCGGTTCAGCCTGGCGCGAGTATTCCTGTCTTTGCCCTTTTGTGCCACGCGCTAAGCGCGCCGGAGAGCAAAGTATCGACCGTCAGGTGACGGGCAGCAACCGTACCGCGTCGAGGGCGAGAGTGAGCTCGACAATGTCGAGCGGGCGCGCGAGCGAGCGGCCGGTGAGCTGCTCGATGCGGCGGATGCGGTTGAAAACCGTGTTGCGGTGGCAGTACAGCTGCCCGGCGGCGCGTATGGCCGACCCCTCGCATCGCAGCCACGTCTCCAGGGTCCCGAGGAGCACCTCCCTGTCGGCCGGGTCGAGGGCGAGGATGGGCCGCAGTACGGCACCGCTGAGATGACCGGCGAGTTCGGGCTGGCTGACCACCAGCGCGGCGGGCAGTCTGTCCTCCAGCCTGGCGATCTCCGGTCCTTCGCCAACGCAGGTCCGCAGGGCCAGTTCGGCGAGCCGCCTGGCGCGGCCCAGCTCGGCCAGCCCCTCGACGACCGGGCTGATCCCGGCGCATCCGGCGACGTACGGGCGAAGCTCTCCGGCGAGGTCGTCCATGTCCGCGTCGTGCAGCAGCACGACCGAGACCTCGTAGTCGGGGCGCATTCGCCACAGCAGCCGCATCACACCCAGGGTGGTCGGTCGCGGGGTGTCGTCCCCGTGGTCGTGGCGGCCGGGCAGCCGGGTGATGACGACGGCGTACCGGCCCAGTTCCGGCAGGTCGAGCGCGGCGGCGGCGCTGCGGACGAGGGCGGCGTCGGCCTGATCCTCAAGGAGCGCGTCGAGCAGGGCCTGGACCCTCTCGGCTGTGCGGCCGAACAACTCTGACTCCCGTCTTCTGTATGCCTCGGCGGCGGCGATCGCCTGCCGGTCGGTGGCGTGCCACACCTTTGTGGCGCTGCGGATCAGGACGGGGAGGCTGTCCGACTCCTCCTCGGTGACCACGTCGATGAGACCGTCCCACATCACCTGCGCGGAGAGCCGGTAGCTGCGCAGCAGGGAGTCCATGGGCAGTCCCTGCTCGGCCCTGCGCCGGGCGGTCCTCTCCGCCTGCGGCACGTCACATCGTTCGGAGCGGGGCAGCAGGATGGCGCCGATACCGTCCCGCATCGCCTCGTAGACGCTCTGCCAGTGGTCGTCGGTGGGAACCATCCGCCGGTACGCCTCGTCGGTGTCGCGGATCTTGGCGACGAGCTCGTCGGTGAGCTCGGGAAGTCTCAGCAACAGCCTGCGGGCGGCCAGGCGCATGATCCTGCGTACTTCTTCGTCCGTAACCGGCCGGGTCCCCATCTGGGGATGGTGACATCAAAACACCTGGCCGAACAAGGTTCTGTTCTGTTTCGTGATCCGGGGTTGTGCACACGCACAACCGGGACCCGTCCCGCATGGGCGCCCGCCCCGACTTCACCTCGCCCTCTGGACGCCGGTGAAACGTCTCGGTTGGGTGCGTTCATCGGCTGTCAGGAGGCACACATGGACGTGCACGCCCCTCGCCCGCCCGGGGACTCCGGGCTGGTCGTCAGAGATCTGGCGGTGAGTTACGGCCCGGTCCTGGCCCTGCGGGGTGTCTCGCTGAACGTCCCGCGCGGTTCGGTCGTCGCGGTGCTCGGCGGTAACGGCGCGGGGAAGTCGACCCTGCTGCGCGCCGTGTCGGGCACCCTCGGGTTCCACCGGGGCGGCATCACCGCGGGCGAGGCCGGGTTCGGCGGCACCCGGCTGTCCGGCGCCGCCACCTCGGCCATCGTGGCGGGAGGCGTCGTCCAGGTGCCCGAGGGGCGCAAGGTCTTCGCGCGGATGACGGTCGAGGAGAACCTGCGGGCCGGCGCCCTCGGCGCGCCCGACCGGCGCTCGGCGGCCGGGGCGAGGGAGAGGGTGTTCGCGCTCTTCCCCGTGCTCGCCAAGCGCGCCGGGCAGCGCGCGGGCCTGCTGTCCGGCGGGGAGCAGCAGATGCTCGCCATCGGACGCGCGTTGATGGCGAGGCCCAGGATGCTGCTGCTCGACGAACCCACCCTCGGTCTCGCGCCGCTGATGGCCGCCAGGATCGCCGATACCGTCCGCGAGATCAACGCCGACGGCACCACGGTGCTCCTGGTGGAACAGAACGCCGCGATGGCCCTGTCCCTGGCCTCGTACGCCTACGTGCTGGAGGTCGGCGAGGTGGTGCTGTCGGGGCCGGCCGCGGAACTCGCCGCGAGCGACGAGGTGCGCCGCCGCTACCTCGGCATCGAGGACGCGTCCCCGGTCGCGACGGCACCCGGGACCCAAAGGGCGGCTCGGCCCGTGCTGGCGAGGTGGTCCGCGTGAGTGACGCATACCAACCGGACGGTACGGACGTTTCCGTTCCCCGGCTCGACGTGCGTGACGTGACCGTGCGCTTCGCCGGGCTCACCGCGCTGGACGCGGTCGGCTTCACCGTCGAGCCCGGCAGCCTCCACGCGGTGATCGGGCCCAACGGGGCGGGCAAGTCGACCCTCTTCAACGTCCTGTCGGGCGTCTACCGGGCCACCTCGGGCAGCGTGCGGTTCGGCGACGCGGAGCTGACCTCCCTGGCCCCGCACCGTGTCGCCGCCCTGGGCGTGGCGCGCACCTTCCAGAACATCGCCCTGTCGCCGCGCCTGTCGGTAAGGGACAACCTCATGCTCGGCCGCCACCGGCTGACCCGCGCCGGGTTCCTCTCGGCCGGGCTACGGCTGCCGACGGCCCGGCGCGAGGCGGTCGCGCACAACGAGCGGGTGACCGAGATCGCCGCGTTCGTCGGGCTCTCCGAACGGCTGGCCACGCCCGTCGGGCTGCTGCCGTACGGCGTGCAGAAGCGCGTGGAGCTGGCACGGGCCCTGTGCATGGAACCCCGGCTGCTGCTGCTGGACGAGCCGGTCGCCGGCATGAACGGCGGCGAGCGCCGCGACATGGCCGAACTGATCGACGCGGTACGGGAGAGCCTCGGCATCTCGATCCTGCTGGTGGAGCACGACATGGGGATCGTCATGCGGCTCGCCGACGCGGTGACGGTCCTGGACTTCGGCAGGCGCATCGCGGACGGGCCTCCCCGCGAGGTGCAGAACGACCCGGAGGTGGTCCGCGCCTACCTGGGCGCGGCGGTGGAAGGCGGCGCGGCCGAGAGCGCGAGCGGGGACGGGCGGGTCGCCTCGTGATCACTTTCCTCGAACTCCTGGTGAACGGGATCTCCGTCGGAGCCGTGTACTCACTGATCGCCCTGGGCTTCGTCATCATCTTCAAGGCGACCGAGGTGGTGAACTTCGCGCACGCCTCGCTGCTGCTGGTCGGCGGCTTCATCGTGGCCAGAACGCACCCGTCGGTGGGCTTCTGGACCGCCCTGCTGCTGGGCGTCGCCGGAGCGGCCGCCGTGGGCGCCCTCATCGAGTTCCTGGTCATCCGCAGGGCGAACGTCGCCTCGCACAGCGTGCTGGCGATCGTGACGATCGGCGTCGACATCGTGTTGACGACCGAGCTGACCCGGCAGATCGGCACCGACGTGCTCGCCTTGGGCGACCCATGGCGCGACCGGGTGCTGCACCTGGGAGACGTCAGCGTCGCCCAGACCCGGGTGGTCGCGCTCGCCGTCGCGGCGGCCCTCATCACCGCGTTCCTGCTGGCGTTCAAGTACACGAACTGGGGCATCGCCATGCGCGCCACCGCGGAGGACGCGGAGACCGCCGCGCTGATGGGCGTGCGGCGCGGGCGGGTCTCGATGGGAGCCTGGGCGGTCGCCGGGGCGCTCGCCGCCGTCGCCGCGCTCTTCCTGTGCGTCTTCCCGACCCCGGGGCTGGACCGCGGCACCGCGTTCGCGGCGATGAAGGCGTTCCCCGCGGCGATCCTGGGCGGCCTCGACTCCACCACGGGAGCGCTGGCCGGAGGACTGATCATCGGCGTCACCGAGGCCATGATGAGCGGCTACCAGAACGACCTCGCCTTCCTCGGCCGGGGTATCGGCGACGTCGCGCCGTTCCTCGTGATGATCGTGGTCCTGCTCATCCGCCCCGCGGGACTGTTCGGGACGAGGGAGCTGGCACGTGTCTAAGAAGGTCATCCTCTCCTGCGTCGCACTCGCCGTGGTGGCGGTCGCCGTACCGTTCTACCTGGAGGGCTTCTGGCTGCAGACCGGGCTCTTCGCGATGTCGGCGGCGATCGGGGCGATCGGCATCAACCTGCTGACCGGCGCCACCGGCCAGCTGTCCATGGGGCACGCCTTCTTCCTGGCGGTCGGCGCGTACGCCTACGTCTACTTCGCCTCCGAGCCGGAGGGCGGCGCACACGCCCTCGGCGGCCTGGGGCTGCCCACGCCGGTGGCGGCACTGCTCGCGGTGCTCGCGGCGGGCGTCGCGGGCGGCGTGTTCAGCCCCATCGCGGGACGCCTGAAAGGCGCCTACCTCGGCATCGCCACCCTCGCGCTGATCTTCATCGGTCAGCACGTGCTGTTCAACGCCGAACCCGTGACGGGCGGGTACAACGGGCGCCCGGTGCCACCGATGGAGCTCTTCGGACTCGTGTTCGCCGACACCCCCGAGCTGGTGGTGGCGCGGGTGCCCTTCGGCTCGCTGGAGCGGCTGTGGTTTCTGGGCCTGGTCCTGCTGACCGGCGCGGCGCTGTTCGCCCGCGGGGTGCTGCGCGGCCGTCCCGGGCGAGCCATGAACACCATCCGCGACCATGAGATCGCGGCCGGGGTGATGGGCGTGCCCGTGGCCCGCTACCGCGCCGGGGTGTTCGTGCTCTCGTCGATGTACGGAGGGCTGGCCGGAGTCCTGCTCGCGTTGATCTTCCAGCGCACCGTACCCGACTACTTCGGCCTGCTGCTCTCCCTCGACTACCTCGCGATGATCATCATCGGCGGGCTCGGCTCCGTCGCGGGCGCGGTGATCGGCGCGTTCTTCATCTCGATGCTCCCCCAGTTGCTCAGCCGCTACAGCGACGCCCTGCCGCTGGTGGCCGAGCCGGGCTCCGGCGGGGTGTCACCCGCCGAGGCGGCCCGCCTCCTGTACGGCGCCGCCGTCGTCGTCATCGTCCTCTTCCTGCCCGGCGGGCTGCTCGGCCTCGCCGCACGCCTGCGCCCGGCCGCCACCCGGCGACCCGTCCCCGTCCCCGCCTCCCCCGCTCCCGCTCCCGCTCCCGCGACGACGAAGACCCCGCCGCCTCCGCCCCCATCCCCCGACCCAAGGAACTGCTGACATGGGAATCCCAAGAACCCCGGTCCGACGCGTCGCGGCGCTCGCCGCCCTGGCCCTGGCCGTCACCGCGTGCGCCAGCGAGAAGGCCACCGGGGGCGCAGGAGACGCCTCCTCCCCCTCCGCCATCGGGGGGGACGGTGTGAAGACCGGCCCCGGCGTCACCTCCGACAAGATCACGATCGGCCTGATGACCGACCTCACCGGCCCGTACGCCTCGTTCGGCAAGAGCCTGACCCAGGCACAGCAGCTGTACTTCGAGCAGGCGAACGCGGCCGGAGGCGTGTGCGGGCGGCAGCTGGAGGCCTTGGTGCGCGACCACGGCTACGACGCGCAGAAGGCGGTCGCGGCCTACACCGAGATCGCCCCGAAGGTGGTGGCGCTCGCCCACGTCGTCGGCTCGCCCATGGTGAACGCGATCAAGCAGCGCATCGAGACCGACCAGATGCTCACCCTCCCGCAGGCCTGGGCGACCGGACTGCTCGGCAGCAGGGCCATCCAGGTCACCGGCACGACCTACGACATCGACATGATCAACGGGGTTGACTTCCTGGTCAGGGAGAAGGGCCTCAAGTCCGGGGACAGGATCGGCCACCTGTACTTCGAGGGCGACTACGGCGAGAGCGCCCTCAACGGCTCCAAGTACGCCTCGGAGAAGCTCGGCCTCACGCTCGTGGAACAGAAGATCAAGGCCACCGACCAGGACATGAGCGCCCAGGTCGCCGCGTTCAAGGCGGAGGGCGTCAAGGCCGTCCTCGTCTCCGTCGGCCCCAGGCAGACCGCCTCGCTCGTCGGCGTCTCGCTCGCCAAGGGCATGGATGTGCCGTTCGTCGGCAGCAACTCCGCCTACTCCCCGCAACTGCTGCCCACTCCGGCCGGGCCCGCCCTGCTGAAGGACTTCTACTACATGACCGCCGGCACGCCGATCAGCTCAGAGCTGCCCGCCCTGAAGAAGCTGGCCGCCGACTACACGGCGAAGTATCCGGACACGGCCATCGACAGCGGCGTCCCCGCCGGCTACTCGGCGGCGGCGATCGTCGTCGACGCGCTCAAGAAGGCCTGCGAGGGCAAGGACCTCACCCGGGCCGCGGTGGTCGCCGCGCACCGCGGCCAGTCGGCCTGGGGCGAGGAGTTCGGCACGGTCATGGACTTCACCGCCTTCGACAAGCCCGCCTCGCTGCTGTCGTACGTGGCCAAGCCGGACAAGACGGCCCTGGGCGGCGCGGTCGTCTTCGAGGAGGCCGCGACCTCCGACCTCGCCAAGGAGTACCGGGTCCCGGTGGGCTGACCACGCCTCCCCTGTGCGGCCCGACACCCGCCGGGTGTGCGGGCCGCACCGCTCCGGGCTAGCGTGAGAGCGACCAGAGACCTCCGCTCCCGGGGACACGATGACCCAGAAGCTCAACACCGGCAGCCACGACCTGCCGGTCTCCGAGGCCCTCGCCGCGTTCATGAACACCGGCTGGGCCGACACGCACCGCGACGGCCTGGCCCCGCTGCCGCAGGCCGCCTACACCGCCAAACGACGTGCCGCGCTCGCCGCCCGCTTTCCCGGCGAACGGCTCGTCGTCCCGTCCGGCACGCTCAAGACGCGCAGCAACGACAGCGACTACCGGTTCCGGGCGCACAGCGCGTTCGCCTACCTCACCGGCGACCAGGAGCCCGACGACGTGCTGGTCGTCGAGCCCTCGGGGGAGGCCACGCTGTTCCTGCGCCCCCGCTCCCCGCGATCGGCGCCGGGCGAGGCCGGGCAGGAGTTCTACCGCGACCGCCGCTACGGCGAGTTCTGGGTGGGCCGCCGCCCCGATCTGGCCGAGGCCGAGGCCCTGCACCAGATCGCCTGCGCGCCGATCGACCGGCTGGACGACGTGCTCGGCGGGCCGGCTCGGGTGCTGCGCGGGGTGGACGCCTCCGTCGACGCGCGGGTCTCCCCCGGCGACGGCGACCAGGAGCTGGAGACGTTCCTGTCCGAGATGCGGCTGATCAAGGACGAGTGGGAGGTCGCCGAGCTGCAGTTCTCGGTCGACGCCACCACGCGCGGGTTCGAGGACGTGGCGCGGGCCCTGCCGGCCGCGCTGGGGCACCGGCGCGGCGAGCGCTACCTGGAGGGGATCTTCGGCCTCCGCGCCCGCCTGGAGGGCAACGCGGTCGGCTACGACAGCATCGTGGCCTCCGGCGCCAACGCGTGCGTGCTGCACTGGATCCGCAACGACGGGCGGCTGGACGCGAACGAGCTGCTGCTCCTGGACGCGGGCGTGGAGACCGACCACCTCTACACCGCCGACATCACCAGGACCCTCCCGCTGTCCGGGCGCTTCAGCCCGGTCCAGCGCCAGGTCTACGAGCTGGTGTACGAGGCCCAGGAGGCGGCGATCGCCACCCTGCGTCCCGGTGCGAGCTTTCGCGACTTCCACCGGGCGGCGATGCGGGTGATCGCGGAGGGACTGCACGACTGGGGCGTGCTGAAGATCGGCGCGGACGAGGCGATGGAGCCCGGCAGCGGCCTGTACCGGCGCTACACGCTGTGCAGCAGCGGCCACATGCTCGGCATGGACGTGCACGACTGTGCCCGTGCCCGCTCGGAGGTCTACCTGGACGGCGTGCTGGAGGAAGGACAGGTGCTGACCGTCGAGCCCGGCCTCTACCTGCAGCCGGACGACCTCACGCTTCCGCCGGAACTGCGTGGTATCGGCGTGCGCATCGAGGACGACCTGATCATCACCTCCGACGGCGCCCGCCTCATGTCGGCCGGGCTGCCCCGCCACCCCGACGAGGTGGAGAGCTGGATGGAGGATCGCCGCATCGCCGCCACGAGCGAACGCGCCTTCTGAGGTAGATTCTGATCTATGACCCCGAAGCAAGCCCCATCTGGCGAGCGAAGCGGTCGACTGAAGGGTGGGCCCGTCGGAGTCGTGGCCACACGCGCGGTGAACGAAAGTGGTGAGCGGCCGGTGAAAGACCAGGAGCCTCGCTGGCTGTCCCCCATCGAGCAGCGGGCATGGCGTGCCCACCTCGCCCTGCACAAGCTCCTCGATCATCGCCTCGACCGTGAGCTCCAGCCCTTCGGGCTCTCGGTCAACGACTACGAGATCCTGGTGAACCTGTCGGAGACCCCCGGTCACCGCATGCGGATGAGCGACCTGGCGGAGGCCACGATCCAGTCCCGCAGCCGCCTGTCACACCAGATCTCCCGGATGGAGGCCGCCGGTCTGGTCGCCAGGGAGACCTGTCCCGACGACAGGCGCGGCACCTTCGCCGTCCTCACCGAGCACGGCTGGGCCACCATCCAGAAGGTCGCGCCCCACCACGTGGCCGGCGTGCGCCGTCATTTCATCGACCTGCTCACCGACGACCAGCTGATCGAGCTGGAAGCGGCGTACGCGCCGGTGATCGAGCACCTCAAGAGCATCCGCTGACGCGCGCCCGAGGGGAGTCCGCACCCCCGACGTCGTTCACCGCCGCGAAACCGACGGTGAGAACTTTTCAGGGGGATCCAGTCCGGCCGCTGACGCGAAAGCGGCGGGTGGGGGCCCTCGAAGGCGGCCGCTGACGCGAAACCGATACCGCTCGTTCCTCGTTAGTAGACCGGAAGGTCGTTACGATCCGGCCATGTCTGCTCGCCGGATCCTCATCCTCGCGGTGATCGCCGCGTTATCCCTGGTCACCGCATGCAGTGGCGGCGGTGCCTCCGACGGCACGACAGCCCTCCCCGACGGAGCCGAGCTGGTCAAGAAATCCGCGGAGGCGACGCGCTCCGTGAAGTCCGCCGCCTTCTCCCTGGAGACCGAGGGCACCCCACCGGTACCGGTCAAGAAGGCCTCCGGCCGTCTCAGCGGGACCGGTGACGCGGACGGCACCCTCCAGATCGACGTGATGGGCAGTCTCCAGGAGATCGACTTCGTGCTGATCGGGGAGACCGTCCACTTCAAGGGCGTGACCGGCGGCTTCCAGCAGATGTCGCGGAGCCAGCTGGCGGCGATCTACGACCCGTCCGCCATCCTCAATCCGGAGAAGGGCGTCGTACAGCTCCTGACCAACGCGCTCGACGCGAAGACCCAGACGACGGAGAAGCTGGACGGCGTCGACACCTACCGGGTCTCGGCGACGCTCTCCCAGCAGGTGCTCGTCACGATGGTGCCCGGTCTCACCCAGAGCGTCGACGCCGTGCTCTGGATCGACAAGGCCACCAACCACCTGCTCAGGGCGGACCTGCCGCTGACCGACGGCAAGGTGATCGTGGCCTTCAGTGACTACGACGTGCCGGTCCAGGTCACCGCTCCGGCCAAGTGACGGTGACCCGCGCCGCCTCGGGCGACGCCCTCCGCGCCCGGCGGCGGACCGCTCTCGGCGTCGGCGGCACCGCGGTGCTGCTCGCGGCCCTGGACGCGTACGTCGTGGTGACCCTCCTCGTCGACATCGCCAGGGACGTCGACGTTCCCCTCAACCACCTGGAGCGGGCTACCCCGATCGTCACCGGTTTCCTGCTCGGCTACATCGCGGCCATGCCGCTGCTCGGCCAGCTCTCCGACCGGTACGGCAGGCGCCCGCTCATCCACCTGTGCCTGGCGGGCTTCGCCGCGGGCTCGGTGATCACCGCGCTGGGCGAGACCGTGCCCTGGCTCGTCGCGGGGCGGACCCTGCAGGGGGTCGCGGGCGGCGCGCTGCTGCCCATCACCATGGCCCTGATCGGGGACCTGTGGGAGGAGGACGAGCGCCCGGTGGCGCTCGGCGCGGTGGGGTCGGCCCAGGAGCTCGGCAGCGTGCTAGGTCCCCTGTACGGCGCGGCCCTCGCCGCCCTCGTCCCGGCCGGGCTCCAGATCGGCGGCGTGCAACTCGGCGGCTGGCGGTCGATCTTCTGGTTGAACATCCCGCTGGTGGTCCTGGCGGCGGTGGCCGTGCAGCGGTCGGTGCCGCCGCCCTCCCGCGACCGGGCACGCGAGGCGGGAAAGCGCGTCGACGTGGTGGGCGGGCTGCTGCTCGCGCTCGCGCTCGGCCTGCTCGTGGCCGGCCTCTACAACCCCGACCCCGGCCGGTCGGTCCTCCCCTCGTGGGGCATTCCCATGATCGTCGCGGGGGTCGTGTCCGGCGCGGCGTTCGTCGCGTGGGAGTGGCGTTCAGAGACCCGGCTGATCGACATGACGGGGGTGCGGCGCGGACCGTTCTTCGCCACGCTCGGGGTGAGCTTCCTCGCCGGCGCCGCACTGCTGGTCACCCTGGTCGACGTGCAGCTGTCGGCGCAGACACTGCTGGGGCTGGACAGCCTGGACGGTGCCCTGGTGCTGTCGCGCTTCCTCGTCGCGCTCTCGGTCGCCGCGCTGGTGGGCGGCGTCATGGCCCGCCGCTACGGCGAGCGCGCGGTGACGGTGCTCGGGCTCACGGTGGCCACGGCCGGGTACGCGCGCATCGGCCAGTGGCCCCTGGACCTGGCCTCGGCCGGATACCGCATGGACGCCGACCTCGTCGTCGCCGGCCTGGGTCTCGGCCTGGTGATCGCCCCGGTCTCCTCCGCGGTGCTGCGGGCCGTACCCGCCGTCCAGCACGGGGTGGCCTCGGCGGCGGTGGTCGTGGCCCGGATGATGGGCATGCTGCTCGGCGTCGCCGCGCTGTCCGCGTGGGGCTTCCACCGCTTCCAGTCACTCACCGCCGACCTGGACACGCCGCTGCCCTTCGGGGTGGACCCCGCCGTGTACGCCGGGCGCCTCGCCGAGTACCAGGAAAGGGTGAAGGAGGCCCTGCACACCGAGTACAGCGAGATCTTCCTGATCACGGCCGTTCTGTGCGGGGTGGGCGCGCTGGTCGCGTTCCTCCTGCCGCGCGGGTCCGCCGGCGCCGACCGGGCCTGACCCGGCCGGTTCCGGCCCGCGCCGCGGGCCGGAACCAAACCTCGCGAGGCGGTCAGGAGAAGTAGCGCAGCCACACGTACGCCCACGCCATGAGCGTGCTCAGCACCGTCACCACGATCCCGTACTTGGTGAACTGCCAGAAGCTGATCGGGTGTCCCGTCCGTGCCGCGATGCCGATCGCGACCACGTTCGCGCTGGCCGCCACCGCCGTACCGTTGCCGCCGAAGTCGGCGCCCAGCGCGAACGCCCACCACAACGCCTGTCCGGTCGCCGGGTCCGGGGCCTGCGCCACCATCCCCTCGACGACCGGCGCCATCGTCGCGACGTACGGGATGTTGTCGAAGAACGCCCCCAGCACGCTGGAGCCGAACAGCAGCGACGTCGCCGCGAGGAAGTAGTCGTCGCCGACCACGTCGATCGCCCACGTCCCGATCGTCGCGATCACACCGGTCTGAACGAGGCCCGCGACCATCACGAACAGTCCCATGAAGAACACCAGCGTCGGCCACTCGACCTCCGCCAGCACCTCCGAGACCGACAGCCGCGATATCAGGAGCATCACCCCCGCTCCCACGAGGGCGACGATGGACGGCTCGATGTGCACCACCGCGTGCAGCCCGAATCCCGCCACCACCGCGGCGAGGACCGCCAGGCACCGCACGAGCAGGCGTGGATCGGTGATCGCCCGCCTCTCCTGCAGGGCCATCACCGCGGAGACGTGCTCGGGGTTGTACTGGAAGGAGCTCTTGAACAACACCTTGGTCAGCATGACGAACGCGGCGAAGATGACGACCACGATGGGTGCCATGTGCACCAGGAAGTCATTGAACGTGAGCCCCGCCCGGCTGCCGATGATGATGTTGGGCGGGTCCCCGATGAGGGTGGCCGCACCACCGATGTTGGAGGCCAGCACCTCCGCGATCAGGTAGGGCTGCGCCGGGATCCGCAGCCGGTCGCACACGACCACCGTGACCGGCGCCACCAGCATGATCGTGGTGACGTTGTCGAGGAAGGGCGAGGCGACCGCTGTGATCACCATCAGCATGACCATGAGCCGGTACGGATCGCCCTTGGACCGTTTGGCCGCCCAGATCGCCAGGTAGTCGAAGATTCCCGTCTGCTTGATGATCCCTACGATGATCATCATCCCCAACAGCAGGAAGATGACGTTCCAGTCGATGCCCTCGTGCTCGGAGAAGAAGACCTCCGAGCCCGGTATCAACCCCAGCACCGCCATCACACCCGCGGCGATGAGGACCACCTTGACCTTGTTGGCCTTCTCGGTGGCGATGAAGAAGAACGCGACTAGAAAGATCGACAGGGCGAGCAGCGCGCTCAAGACTCACCCAGTCCGAAGACCGCCAGGCTGGTGAGAAGCCTCTCCAGCGTGATCGCCCCGACCAGCGAGGCGTCTCGATCGACCACGGCCACGATCGGGCTGCGCGTCCTGGCCATCAGCGCGGCCACCTCGAGCAGGTTCGCCGTCGTGGAGACGGTCACCGGCCTGGCGGGATCGCGTGGCAGGCAGTCAGCGACCGTGCGACTGCCCAGCTCCTGCCAGAACTGGTCCGCGTAGTCCTCGTCGATAGTCCTCGCCAGGGCGGGATCCTCCTGGTAGGAACCTGGCACGGCGAGCCGCAGCACCTGGGTGCCGGGAAGCACCATCCAGGGCCGCGAGAGGTGGTCCACGATGATGAGCCCCGGCAGGCGGCCGATCACCATGACCCTTACCGCCTTCGCGACGGAGTCGCCCTTGGTGACCGTGGGAATGCTCACCGCGATGTCGCGCGCTTGCATGGCACCTTCCTGTCGAGGGAGGTGGCGTACCGCGGGCGGCGCGCTCACGAAATCCTCCCTGTGCTCCCTGTGGTCTTCGTGGCTTTGGTGATGTCGGCTATCCGTTGTTCGAGAGCGGTGAGCCTGTCGTTCACCGACCGGCTGTGCAGGACCTGCGCGATCTGGTCGGCCTCGTCCTGCTCCAGCGCGATGGTCTGCGCCGGCTCGTCGCCCGCGTCGTACACCAGAAGCCGCCGCGGTCCGTCGCCCTCCACCATGACCGCGAGCCGCTGGCCGTCTCGGGTGGCGAAGTGAAACAGGGTTCCCGTACCGGGTACGGTCGTGCGGGTGATATCCATATCGGCGATCACTTCCTTCCACTCGTGGTCGCCGTCACGACGCGAGTCGTTCCGCCCAGCGGATCAGGTCCTCGCGGCGTCGCACCTCGACGCGGGTGATCGCGACCAGTGCCACCTCGACGCCCCAGTGGCGGGCCTCGTCACCGGCCGCGCAGACGAGGTCGACCCGCTTGGACAGCCGGGACAGGTCGCGTCTCCCGACGTAGTCGCGGACCGCCGCCTCGACGGCGGCGAGTTTGGCGGCGTCCGGTGAGCCCGGATAGGAGGCACATGCCGCCTGGTCGGCGACGCAGGCTCGGGCGGCCGCGTTCACCGTGATCGTGACACCGTCGCGGGTGACGGCGTCCAGCCAGAGGATGCCGACATCGCTCGTACCCATAGCCCTCTCCC
>Ga0233377_1000681_pt1 | contig 14294 bp, 18 predicted proteins | sample ElkDunMinimDraft_6_FD_191540 | JGI IMG/M metagenome (GOLD analysis project Ga0233377, IMG submission 191540) | Fecal eukaryotic communites from dung pellets of Tule Elk in California, USA - Elk Dung E36 | ecosystem: Host-associated > Mammals > Digestive system > Large intestine > Fecal | place...
TTTATCTGTTGCTGGTATACCTCCACTAGCAGGATTTTTTGGGAAATTATATGTATTTTATTTATTAGTTGAAACAGGAAATTACTTCCTAGCTACATTTGTTGTATTAATGAGTGTATTAAGTTCTGCTTATTATATTAGGTTTGTACGTTTTATACTATTTACAGAAATTATAAATGAACAACCTATAACATTTATTCAACCTATAACGGAAGTACAAGCATATTTAATTAGTTTTTTATTTATTCTAAATGTTTGTTTTATTTTTTTTCAAGGACCTTTATTAATTTTATTTGACAATATTTTTTTAAATATAATTATATGCTTATTATAAAAAATAATAAAGTACGTGGTAAAGTAATAAGGTTAAGAAAAATAGGTAAAATATATTATCCTATGTATGAAATTATATTAATATATAAAGATAAAAGAAATAGAGGATCATATATTGAAAAATTAGGTTTTTTTAATCCAAATGTAGAAAAACGTATTTTCTTCTTTAATAGTTATAGATTATCTTATTGATTAAATAAAGGTGTACATGTAAATAATACTGTAAAAAAATATTTAGTTAAATTTTTAGTAATATAAATTATGTTTTATTTTAATAATATTATTAACAATGATAAAAAAAGAGAATCTATAAAAGAAAGAAAGAATCGTTTATTGATGGTAAATAAAAAAAATGAAAGTACTAGATTTACTAGAGGTGATATACTTACTATAAATTTTTGATCTAAAAGTTGTAATTATCATTTTGAAGGAATCTGTTTAGGTTTGAGAAACAAAAATATAACAAAACCAAACACTGTGATAAATTTACGTAATGTATTATATAATACAGGTGTTGAAATTACTGTTTCTTATTTCTTAAACAGAATATATAAAAATTTAATAACGTCAGATTATAAACGTAAAAAATTTTTATATAGGTCTTCAAAAATATATTATTTAAATAAGAAGGAAAATCAAAAAAGTAGAATTAAATCGTAGTTCCAAATATATTTTAGAATATATTTTATATAATATTATTATATTATATATGAAATTAAAGACTAAGTGTATGAAATTTAATTAATAAAAAATACAAAAAGTTGGTTAAAAGAAAAATAATTTTTAAATCATGTTTATAATAATATTTTTAATCAAATTAACAATAATTTTTATATTATCTTCCTTTGACTGCGATTGATTTAAATTCTTACCCATCATATTACCTGTTATATTATCTATAGCTTTTCTAACAGTTTATGAACGTAAGGTATTATCAGCAATGCAAAGAAGACGTGGCCCTAATGTGATAGGTTTATTCGGTTTTTTACAAGCATTTGCTGATGGTGTTAAATTAATTTTAAAAGAAACAATTATACCGAGTTCATCTAATTATATAATATTTCTATTGGCACCTATATTGATATTTACATTAAGTTTATTTGGTTGAGCCTTAATACCTTTTTCTAATAATATTGTTATAGTTGACATTGATATAGGTGTTATTATGGTTTTAGCAATATCATCACTAAGTGTTTATGGTGTTATTATGTCAGGTTGAGCAAGTAATTCCAAATATGCATTATTTGGAGCATTAAGATCTTCTGCACAAATGATAAGTTATGAAGTGTCCATTGGTTTACTTATAATGCCTGTTATTTTATTATCTAATACAACAAATCTATCAGGTATAGTTTTTGCTCAAAAAGAAATGTATCATGCTGTTCCTTTTTTTATATCATTTATTTTATTTTTCATATGTATATTAGCAGAAACTAATAGATTACCTTTTGATTTACCTGAAGCAGAATCTGAGTTAGTTTCTGGTTATAATGTGGAATATTCTGCATTAACTTTTGCTTTTTTTTTCTTGGCTGAATATTCATATATTATATTAATGTCTAGTTTATTAGTTATATTATTTTTAGGTGGTTGAGTTCCATTAATAAATGGATTTATATTTACAATTATACCTGGATTTATATGGTTTTTTATAAAATTAATTTTAGTTTTATTTTCCTTCATATGAGTAAGAGCAACTTTACCTAGGTATAGATATGATCAATTAATGTGTTTAGGTTGAAAAGTTATGTTACCTTTATCTTTAGGTTGTTTATTTATGAATATATTTTTATTATTAATTTTTATATAATATGTTATTATATATTATTTTATTTATATATTGTTGAATATTAGGTTTTATACTATATTTAAATTATAATATAGTTAGATTATTAACCTATTTTTATTTTTTAAGTTATTTTTTAATTTGTTTATTTCTTTTATTAATTTTAAATAAATCAATTATATGATATCAAATAATATATAAATTTTATACTGTAGATTATTTATATATTTCTTATATTATAGGTATCGATGGTATATCAATATCATTTATTCTACTATCAGTTTTTATAATTCTTTTCTGTTTTTTAATATATTGACATTTAAATTATTTATTCAATTTTTATTCTTTTCTTTTATTTTTCTCTTTATGAATTTTAATTAATATATTTTCATCTTTAGATTTATTTTTTTTTTATATTTTTTTTGAAGGTATCGTTATACCTATGTTCTTTTTAATAGGTATATGAGGAAGTAGAAAGCGTAAAATATATGCATCATACCAGTTCTTCATATATACTTTACTAGGATCAGTGTTTGTATTATTAATAATATTAAGTATATACTTTAATAAAGGATCATCATCTTTTGATTTTTTTTTAAATATGTATTATTTATCAAATAGACAAATAATAATGGTTATATTATTGTTTTTAGGATTTGGTGTAAAAGTACCAATAATGCCTTTACATATATGATTACCTGAGGCACATGTTGAGGCACCTACACCTGGTTCTATTATATTAGCTAGTATTCTTTTAAAATTAGGAACATATGCTATGATAAGATTAATGATTACATTAATAACAACTACACCTATCGATTTAATCTTTTTTTTCCTAATATTATCTTTATTTGGATTTACTTATGCTTCTATGACGGCTTTAAATCAAATAGATATAAAAAAAATTATAGCTTATTCTTCCGTAGCACATATGAATTTTTCATTATTAGGATTCTTTAGTGAATCTCTACTAGGTTTGTCAGGTGTATTTTTTCTAATGTTTGGTCATGCGATTACATCTGGGGCACTTTTCTTATCTATAGGTATTTTATATGATAGATATAAAACAAGGTTAATTTTTTATTATGGTAGTGTTATAGTATTTATGCCGTTATTTGGATTAGCTATGTTTCTATTAATTTTATCTAATTTTGGATTCCCAGGAACATTTAATTTTGTTGGTGAATTTTTAATTTTAGTAGGTGCTTTTGATTATTCTAATGTTGTAGTTTTTATCTCATCTTTAGGTATGATTCTAACTTTAATTTATTCTTTAACATTATATTCTAAAATTTTTTTTGGTAAATTTGAATTATTATTTATACGTTTTTATAGTGAATGTACTAGATTAGAGTTTTTTTGCCTAGCTATATTCTGTTTTTTTGTATTATTTTTTGGTCTGTTCCCAGGATATATATTTAATATAAATATTTGATTATATTTTTAAATAAATTACCTGAGATTAAAAGATGATGTATAGTAAATTAATAAAATGTTTTAAAATGTTGTAAAATTGAAAATCATTATAAAAAAAAATAAATTATATATTATTATGCGTATTTGATCAAGAAGTTTATTACTATACTTATTAAAAATTTCAGGAATTTTTTATAAATCACCCATTAATTTCAATTATTGATTTAATTTTGGATTTTTGTCTTTATATTTCTTAATTTCACAAATAATTACAGGTATTGTTATAGCTATGTTTTATAATGCAAATTCATTATTTGCTTTTGGATTAATACTTGATATGTCTAATGAGATATATTATGGTTGATGATTAAGATATATTCATGCGAATGGTGCATCTTTTTTTTTCTTTTGTGTTTACATACATATGTTTAGAGGTGTATATTATGGATCATTCCTATACCCTCGTCAGTATTTGTGAATATCTGGATCAATTATATGAGTTTTAATGATTGCAACAGCTTTTATGGGTTATGTTTTACCTTGAGGACAAATGAGTTTTTGAGGTGCAATGGTTATAACTAGTTTAGTAGGGGCAATACCTTTTGTAGGTGGTGATTTATTATTTTTATTATGAGGTAGCTACTCTATAGATAATGTAACATTACATCGTTTCTACAGTTTACATTATCTATTACCTTTCATAATATTTGCGGTATCTATGATTCATTTTGCATTATTACATGAATTTGGATCAAATAATCCATTAGGTATTACAGTACAATTAGATAACGCACCTTTTATACCTTATTATGGAATAAAGGATTTATTTAGTATTATTGCTGTTTTATTTATATTTTTTTCATTTGTTTGTTTCTTTCCTGATAAATTAGGACATTCTGATAACTATATTATGGCTAACAGTTTAGTTACTCCACCACATATAGTGCCTGAATGATATTTTTTACCACTATATGCAGTACTACGTAGTGTACCTAATAAATTATTAGGTTTATTTTTAATAGCTTGTTTTATTGTTTGTATTATTGCTATGCCTTTTATTTGTAAAGGTTTTATTATACGTAGTACAATGTTTAGACCTATATATGGTTTAGTTGTTTGATTTTTTTTTTTTATTTGTTTCTTATTAGGTTGAATCGGTGGTTTGCCAGTATTATCACCTTTTTTAGAAATAGGTCAATTAGTAACTTTTCTATATTTCTTTATTCTATTGGTAATATTTCCATCAATAGGATATATAGAAAAATTAATATATATATCATATGTTAAAAAATTAAATAAATAAATTTATGTTAAATTATATACTATTATCTTTAATAATTTTTATTATAGGTTCTTTAGGTATGTTTTTATTTAGAAAACATATTATTAATATATTAATAAGTTTAGAATTATTATTATTAGCTATTAATATGAATTTCGTTGTATTTTCTTGTTTTTTAGATGATTTCATAGGACAATTATATGCTCTACTAGTATTAACAGTAGCTGCAGCCGAGAGTTCAATAGGTCTTGCAATAATTATAGTTTATTATAGATTACGTGGTGGTATATCTATTGATTTAATAAGTTTATTAAAAGGATAAATAACAATTATGGATAAAATTAATAAATATGATTTTCATTGATATTATGCTATAAAAATATTAAAGATATCTTTAATATTTTTATTCATATTATATTATTATTTACAAAATAATATAATATTTATTAATGTCTTAGCAAGTTATATATTAATATTAGGGTTATATCATGATTGTAGAATTAAAAATAATAGGAAAATATTAATTATTTTTATATTATTTTTAATATGGTTATTTAGTATATATATAGGTAAAATACCCTATTTAATAATAAAAGATTTATTTTGATATTCATTAATATTAAATGGGTCATTTATTTTTCATGTGTTAATATTATCATGAATATATAGAATATGTTGATTAAATAGGTGAGAATATGCTTGTTATATAATATCAAGGATATCATTTGTTTTCTCATTATCTTTTATAGTTTATTTATTACATTTAATAAATACTAAAATTTATTATGTAATAAAGAATAAAAATATTTATTCTTTATTATCTCTTTTATATTCTTTATTATATATAATTAATTTAATATTACGTTATTTTATAATATTATTTCACACTTATGCTATTTATATTATGGGTTTAAAAAATAAAAATATAGAATATATAGATAATATAATAAATAGATTTAGAAATATTGAATTCATTATACTTACATTATCAATGTCTGTTATAATAGGATATCCCAGATTATTTCTAATATGAAGTTTTTTTTTTTTAAAAAAAGGTTTTGATTTATATTATATAGAATATTTTAAATCAACTAAAGACAAGTTCAATGTTAAAAAATTTTTTTTAAAAGAATTCTTAGATGTACCTAGCAAAATTCTATATAATGTAGAATTAAAACAAATGGATAGTTTAATAGAAATATATAAAAAACCTTATTATGAGTTATTTATGTTTGATATATTAAAATTTTTATTTACAGAAGGCAAATATATAGGCTGTTACGATATACCAGAATTGGAAGAAGGAGAGTTCCCTATAAAAACGCCATTTAAATTTTACTCTTGATTAGAGTTAATAAAAAGTTATTATATAAATAATGAAATTATAGCTGAATATTCTACACCTACAACAAGTAAATATTACTGGCGTAGTGTGGAGGAAAGATATAATGATTTGATGGAAATGTGTAATGATATTAATATAAAAGAAAATAGATATGATCTAATTACAGATGAATTACCTTTAGGTTTAAATAAACAAATAGTAAAAGATCAAGATAATTTTTATCTGGATATAGAAACAAATAAATTTAAATTAAAAGATAATATTCATGCCTAAAGTAAGAGGATACCATACAGTAAATAACAAAACACCAATGGCTGGTGAATATGTAGGTCCAGGGAAACATCATGTTATAACGACACATATTGATGATGAAGGTAATGCTTATGTACATCCAATATCTAAAAATTTTAATAAACCAAAATTTGATAAAGATGAAGTTATTTCATCTAATAGAGAATTAGATGAGATAAATAGGAAAAATTGATATGCTGGTAAAGATCAAGATATACCAACTATACCATTAAGCGATATAAAAGCAAATAATGGAGAATCTATACCATTAAATAACAAAAGTGAAGTAACCAGTATTGCAATTAAAATACCTAGAGAAGAATTAAATGAATCTACTTATAAAACAGGATTTTCTGAGGATGTAAATAATGAAATACAAGAAAAAATATTGAAAAAATATTGGAAAACTGAAGAAGGTGATGTTATGATAGATTATTATTGTCCAAAGGAGAACATATATTCAACCATAAAGACAAAACCTGCAGACATAGGTTCATTTAAACCTGAAAATTACGAAGAAATGTCTAGAAGTACAGCCTATGAAACAGAGAGAATATTAAAAAACGATAATATTGATGATAATAATGTTGCGTAATATTAAATTATATAAAGCGCAATTGATATTATCAATTTAATTTATATATGTTATAAGTATTTTTTCTATAAATATTTAAAGTTAAATTATATTATCATGGGAATTTCGGAAAAAGCGGTAAATACAGGATTTCTGTCTTGGTATTAAATAATATATATTATTTGATAAATTTACAACTACAAATAATAAAAAAATGGAAAACAAAAAATATAAAAAAGAAGTTTTAATAAAGTCAAAAAAAGAATAAAAAAAATAAATTTATGTTTAATTTTATATCAAACCTTACTAATAAAATATATAAAGAATTTAATTTCTTTTTTTTCTTCTTTTTCCGTAGAATTATTTTTACAGCACCTAGTTTATGAGTATTAGTAGGTATAACATTAATTATAGTTAAACTTAGTTGATCTCAAACATTACATTTTATATCTCTAATGGAATTCACAGCACCATTTTATGACACAGGTTCTATGTTATCGTTATTAATTTGTTTAGAACATATTTATGTGTGTTATTATTTAATTATAATACTTGTACTTGTTTATTGAGCATTATACATATTTTTATGTGATTTTCAAGGGTGAACGTCGAAAAATAAATGAGTGGGTATTTCTTTTTTATTTAGATCTTTAAATTTAACAATAAATAAAATATTATGAAATATATATTTTTTTTTTTATGAATTATTTTTAAAATTATTATTTACATTAAAAGAGTTAGAGTTTTTGTATATCCTATATAATTCACATACTAATTTTAGTGCTGACTCAAGTATACCTTTAAAGGCAGCAGGTCTGTTATCATTTCATTTTAAGAAAGGTTATTTAAATAATAAAAATATATATAATATATTCACAAATTTTTTCAACCATTTTGATATTTTAGGAAGATCAATAATTATATTAAATGCTGTAGCTTTAAAATTATTATTAATTTTAAATTTATTATTAGATTCATTATTATTACTTAAAAAAAGATTTAATTCTATAGAAGAAATATTGGTAAATAAAAATTTATCAACATATTTATTCTACACAGAGCCAAAAATATATTTTTTTTCTAATCTATTTGACTTTAATATATTAAATAAAAAAGAAAAAGGATTATCTTATAGTTATATGAGAACATATTGAAGAAGTTTATATAATGATATATTTATAATTAATCAATTTAAACATTCAGGAATTTTCGAAGCTATTTGAGCAATATTTCCTACATCTATAATTATAGGTATTTTAATACCTTCATTAATTTTACTTTATTCTTTTGAAGATATATTGAACCCTCAATTATCTGTAAAAGTTATAGGTAATCAATGATATTGAACATATGAATTTGATAATTGAGTAAATAATGTAACTAAAAAAATGGAAGAAGATAATTTAGATGAAATTTATACAAAATTTGCATTTAATAGTGTTATAATAGATACAGCATCATTAGATTATGGTACAAAGAGATTATTAGAAGTTGATAATAGATTAGTACTACCAACAAATGCTACAATTAGATTCTTAGTAAGTGCATCCGATGTATTACATGCTTTCGCAGTTCCTGAATTAGGTTTTAAGGTTGATGCCGTACCTGGAAGATTAAACCAAATTATTTTATTTATAAATAGACCTGGTATTTATTATGGTCAATGTTCTGAGCTTTGTGGAGCTAATCATGCTTTTATGCCTATAGTAATTGAAGGCGTTTTACCTAATATTTTTATAAAATATTTAGAAGAGGTAAAAAGTAATTTATAATACACTAAAAATATTATAAATTATGTTGCCTACAAATGGACAATTAAGTAAAGGATTCCGCATTAAAAAAAATCGCAGGAATAAAGTTGCGCCTTTTGAAGGTGCTCCTCAAAGAAAAGCTATTGTTTATAAAGTTGCTATAATGTCACCAAGGAAACCTAATTCAGCAAAACGTACATTTGCTAAAGTTAAAGTAGCCATAAATAATAAAAAAATTTTCGCGAAAATACCCGGTATTGGTGAACATTTCCTACAAGCGCACTCAGTCGTATTACTAAGAGGTCATGGTCCTAAAGATTCTCCAGGTATAAATTATCATTTAGTTAGAGGATTATTCGATTTCCATAGGGTAGAGGTTTTCGGCAGAAGGAATAGGAGATCTAAATTTGGAGTGAAAAAAACAAAATAAATACTATGAGTTACACGAATTATAAAAAATTAAGTAGAAAAAGCAATTATAATTTTTTCGTATATTTTTTTTTTCGTTACCATAGAATATTTTTCGGTTCCTTGATATTTAGGGGGAGAAAATTATGAGCTTTTAATTTTTTTAATAAGATTAAGGAACAATTAAAGAAAAAGGAGAAAATAGAACCTAATTTAGTTTTTTTTTTTTCTTTAGTAAAAATAACTCCTAATGTATTATTATTTCCTTATAAAATAGGAGGTAAAGTTGAAGGAGTCCCTTTGGCTATTAGCTGACATAAAAAGTTAATATTCGCAACAAAGTGAATAATTAAATTATTAAGAGATAAGTATAAAAAATTAAAGGTTGATGATATAAGTGAAATATTACATCTTGCAATATATTCTAAAGGGTTAGCCATACGAAAAAAATTCTTCTTTAACAGTCTAAGTACAATAAATAGGTACTTAATTCGTTATTTTAGATAATTTTGCTTTAATAATTATACATTAAAGAAATAAAAAAATAGATAAAAAAATAGAGGTGTAGATTACTAATAAAATTTAAAATAAAAATTATATAATAAATAATTATGTTGAAAATTTTTGCATACAGTTTGACGTTAATAAATATTTCGTTTATATTTTATTATTTAATTTTAAATGTAGAATTCATAATTTTTATTAGTTTAGCTTTGGTTTTTTTTTTTTTATATGTTATGTTAAAAAAATTTGTATTATATAAATTTTTCCATATATTAGATAGTATATATTACTTATATTATTATTTGTTATATTTGAATAAATTGACAATAAATTCTATCAAAATATATTTAAATATATTAAATTATTTATTAGTAGATGTTTTAAAAAGTATATTTTTATTATTAATTAATTCGCTAATTAATAAAAATTTAATTAACATATATTTAAATTTTTATTTAAATAATTTAATAAAATTTTTTATTTTTTTCCAAAAGATTAGTATACTATTATTAAATTATTTAAAATTTAATAATAATTTAATAATAAAATTATTAAATGCAAATAATCTAGATAGTTTTAATAATTCTTATTTATATATAAATACATTAGGATATAATGTATTAAACGAAAAAAAAAACATAAAAGCTACAGCATATAATTATGTTAGCTAAAAAAATAATTAAATTCGAAAGAACAAAAGTACATTGTAATATTGGTACAATAGGTCACGTTGATCATGGTAAAACAACATTAACTGCAGCTATTACTAAATGTTTACAAGGAGTGGGTACTACAATATTTAAGGCTTATTCTGATATAGATAATTGTACAGAAGAAAGGGAACGTGGTATTACTATTAATGCTGCGCATATAGAATATGAAACAGAAAAAAGACATTATTCCCATATAGATTGTCCAGGACATCAACAATATGTAAAAAATATGCTAACAGGTGCAGCACAAATGGAAGGAGCCATATTGGTTGTTGCGGTTAATGATGGTCCACAGGTACAAACAAGGGAACATGTTATTTTAGCAAAAGAAGTAGGTATACCTTATATAATTGTTTATATTAATAAATTAGATTTTAAATTAAGTAGTGATATGAAAGAATTAGTTGAATTAGAAGTTAGAGAATTATTAGAGTCTTACGGTTTCCCAGAAGACCTACCAGTTCTAGGGGGTTCTGCTAGATTAGCTTTAGAAGAAATAGAATATACAGATTTAGGTATGAAATCTGTACAAAATTTAATGAATACTGTTGATAGTTATATAAAACAACCTGAACGTAATCTGAAGGGTGATTTTTTATTATCTGTAGAAGGTTCTTTAGTTGCTCGAGGAAGAGGTACTGTAGTTACAGGTAAAGTTGAACGTGGTGTTATTAATGTAAATGATGAATTAGAATTGTTGAGTTCAGTATCTAGATCAACTACATGTTTAGGATTAGAAATGTTTAGAAGATCTTTAGATAAAGCTGAGGTAGGAGATAATGTTGGTGTTTTAATTAGGGGAATAAAAAAAGAAGAGGTAACAAGAGGTAATATATTAGCGAAACCTGGATCAATGAAAATATACAATAATTTCAGTTGTAAAGTTTATATATTAAGTAAAAAAGAAGGTGGAAGACACAAAGGTTTTGGTAATAATTACAAACCTCAATTTTTTTTTAGAACAATGAATGTAACAGGATCTTTAGTGTTGCCTGATGATGTAAATTTCGTATTACCTGGAGATAATCTAAATTTAACAGTAAATTTAGTAAATTCTGTACCTTTGAATTTAGGTTTAAAATTTGTAATGAGGGAAGGTAATTTAACAATAGGTGCTGGAGTTATAACTAAATTATAATTTATGATTATTAATAATTTAGAAGTTTTACATGTAAAAAAATGTTTTCTAATATCTAATAGCGCTGAACCTTTACCACCATTAGGTACAATCTTAGGTAATTTAGGGGTGAATACTGTTAAATTTTGTGAAGAATTCAATAATTTTACTAAGGGTTTACCAAATTATTTTTTATTGAAGGTTGTAATTTACATATTAGATAACAGATCATTTAAATTCAATATATTTTTCCCAACAACAACATTTATTATAAACATATTAAAATTTGAAAAAACAATAAAGATAAAGTTTTTCGATAGAATACACGATAAATCAGTTATATGTATTCTATTAAAAGACTTAATACAATTAGCTTTATTTAAATTCCCTCAACAAAATTTAATGAATTCTTTACCTATGGTCTGAGGATCTGTAAAATCAATGAATATTTTAGTAATTAAATAAATTTATGATTTTAATTACTAAAAGTAATAAATACTATTTTTTATTAAAGTTTAGATTCATATTCTTAAATTTTAAATATTTAATATTTATTAAGATGAATTTACAAGAATATAAAGAAATAATTAATACTTTAAAAAATTTAAAAATTAAATTTCTTAAATTAAAATTTAATCATATTAATACATTATTAATAAATAAATTTATTAATAATGTATTAAGAAATAATTACATTTTGTTATATTTAAATGATTTTAGCAATTCTCACAGAAGTTTTTTAAAGTTAGGTAATACTACGATAGATAACTTCAGTTTTTCAGGTTATTTCTTAAATGTAAATTATATTAATAAACTTAATATAGTTTATGATTATTATGTTAATAATTACTTTATATATTTCCAATTAATAAATAAATATATAAATATATATTTATTATCTTTATTTATTTATATAGTAAAATTATTAACGTTATTTTTAAAATTGGGTCAAAAAAAATATTTAAAATAAATTAAAAATACACAAATATAATATGTCATTCTATTTTTTACTATTTAGTCCATTAATAATAATCAGCAGTCTTTTAATTATCATATCCAAAAATTCTATAACATCAGTTTTATACTTAATTAGTGTATATGTACTAACAGCATTAGTGTTATTATTATTAGGAGCAGAGTTCTTATCTGTACTTATTGTTATAATATATATTGGTGCTATATCTATATTATTTTTGTTTGTTATAATGATGTTAAATTTAAGGATAGTAGAGGTATATAATTCTTTAGTTTCATATTTTCCTATAGGTTGTTTTTTAGGTATTTTCTTTTTTTTATTATTTTTCTTCATGATTAAAAATGATTTACATATGTTATCTGTAACATATCCATTAAATAATTTTTTGGAGATTAATATTATTTCGAATAATTTAGTATGATCACATAGTAACCTATATTTACTAGGTGATATATTATATAATTCTTACAGTTATTTATTAATAATTGCTGGACTTATATTATTATTAGCTATGATTGGTTCAATGATTTTAACTATAGATACTCATTATCATAATGTGGCTGTTAAAAAAGTACAAACATATAGTAGTACAAGGTTTTTGAAGAATCATATAACATTTTGAAGTCCTAAAAGATAGTAAAATTTATGGTTATAGATTTATTTTCTAATTTTGAATTATTTTACATATTTTTTTTACAAATAGTGGGTAATAAATTTATTTATATATTTGTATATTTATATTTATTTTTTTATTTATGAAAAAAAGGAAGAAATCTGTATAATTATATAAATTTAGATAATAAATTAATTGAAGAACAGTCAAATTATTTTCTAATATTATGAAGAATAGTTTTAAATAGTATTGAATCTATTTTTTTTTTTATTATTGCTTATTCTCCTTTTTTAACTTTATTTAGGTGAAATTATTATTATTCAAATAAATTGAAAGAAAGGTTTAGGTATAGTTAAAGGATAAATCATATTATTTATAAATATGATTTTCTATTTAATGATGAAGCTAAGGATTTTAAGTTAAAAAACATATTTAATCAATTATATAAGAGATGGTTAATTAATATTTCATATATTATAACTATATATGCAATATATTTAAAATTAATTTTTAGGTTATTTTTTTTTTATTGTTTATTTTTGAATTATGTATTGTTATATATTATTAAAAAATTTATATATTGTAATCTTTGATTTTTATATATTTATGATATTTTTAGGTACATTTCTTGTAAATTTAAAATAATGATTATATCTAGAATTACCAAAAAATTGTTAAATAAATTATGAGTAATCCTGGATTATTTAAAATTGGAGTTTGTTTACATAATATATAATGTGCCTTATTTTTTTTTCATGTCTATAATAATATCAATTATGAATCATATATATAGTAAATTATTTTCTTTTTATAATAGATTTAAATTTCAAAATAAAAGTAATAATAATATTATACCTTATACTTTTAGTTTAAATTTTTTCATGGTTTCCTTCGATTATATTTTATTAAATAATATTAATAAAATTAATAATTTTATTAATATTATTGTACATTTATTAATAAAATATAGTTTTACAGGTATTAGAATAAAAATTATTAATAATTTTTATTCTAAATTTAATTTAATTAATATACAATCCTATGTCAGTGGAGTAGCGTCTCCAATCTGATTATTTATAAATAATTGTTATTATATAATAAAGCAATATAATTATATATTTTTATTTATAGGCTTTTTAAATTTAATAATAATAAATATTATTACTAAATTTATATCATTAATAA
>Ga0233377_1000682_pt1 | contig 14291 bp, 11 predicted proteins | sample ElkDunMinimDraft_6_FD_191540 | JGI IMG/M metagenome (GOLD analysis project Ga0233377, IMG submission 191540) | Fecal eukaryotic communites from dung pellets of Tule Elk in California, USA - Elk Dung E36 | ecosystem: Host-associated > Mammals > Digestive system > Large intestine > Fecal | place...
TTAAAAACACGAAACATCCTGGCTTATGTGGAGGTGTAGCTGGATCAATCATCTGTGTTAGTGATATCGAAAAAGCATTGCCTTTGTACAAAGATTTGTTAGAATATGAAACAATTGAGTACGATGTAACAGGTGAATTTGAAGATTTAAAAGGATTCCCTAAAGGTGATGGAAAATTCCGTCGCGTGTTGCTTACGCATAAAAAAAATCGCATCGGAGCATTTGGTGATTTATTAGGGCCAACAGAAATTGAGTTGATTCAATCGCTTGATCGCACAGATTGCAAGAAAATATTTGAAAACCGTTTTTGGGGTGATTGGGGTTATATTCACTTGTGTTGGGATGTCAACAATATGGACGACCTTCAAAAAGCGTGTGAAGAAAAAGGATTCCCATTCACAGTAGATTCTGGAAAGACATTCGATATGGGTGAAGCAGGTGGAAGATTCTCTTACATCGAAGATCCAGATGGTACTTGGATTGAATTTGTGGAAACACACAAAGTTCCAGTTATCAAAAAACTAGGTTGGTTCATCGACTTGAAAAAGAAAACCCCAGGTAAAAAACTTCCGCGTTGGATGTTGAGCGCAATGGGCTTAAATAAAGTAAAAGATTAGAAATATAAACCTCGTTAGAAATAGCGAGGTTTTTTGTTTTTACTTGTATCCTTTCTGTCATGTTGAGCATGTCTGTCATGTTGAGCCTGTCGAAACATGGACCATTTTAACTCTACTATTTTTACAATTTTGCTTACATTATTAGGTGGTTTGAATTGAAGGTTTAAATGTTTATTTCATCTGATTGTCACATCAATACCTTATATTTGTGTGACAAATGAAAAAGATAAACCTACTTTTTAGCTTACTAATTATTTGCATTATTACGAACTCTTGTTTTGGGGGTAATGATTCACTTCGCATTGTCCAATGGTTAGACAGCATCACTTTGCAACCAGATAAACAGAATTATTACAATAATAAAGTTCAACTTCTAATTAACCAAAATGAGAATCAAGTTGATAAATTCGCTACGCTAACCATTTTAAAAGCAAAATTCGAGTTAAAGAGAGGAAATTTTAATGAGGTTGATCGATCATTGAATAAGGTCCTAAAAAAGGAAAATCTTAGCAAAAGGAGTAAAGCCATTACTTTGCAATTAAGAGGTTCGTTGAAGGCAGTTAGAAAAGAGTTTCAAGAGGCAATAAAAGATTACGAATTAGCATTACGATTATTTGATGAATTGGTAAATGCACGTGAGGCAGCGTATTTGAAGAATAATATTGCTAATATCTTCTTTAATTTAAATGATTTTGAAAGCGCTTACTCCTACGCTAAGGAATCATTTGATGTTACATATGCACTGAATGATACGGTATATTATCCGCAAATTTCTGCAATTTTGGCAATTTCTGAGGCAAAGTTAAACAAGCTTGTCGATGCTGAATCTCATGCACTTTTAGCAATTGGTAAAGGTAAATTATACGGAGTTCCACTTGCAATTATCATCGGTGAATATGCCATGGGTGATGTTTATTCTCAGCAAAAAAAGTGGAATGAAGCCGTTGCTCGTTATGCTAAAACAGTAGAACTTTCAGAGCAATTTCGGTTAGTGCAATATGAAATTTTTGGTAGGATAGGATTACTAACATCTTATGTTGCTCTTCGTGAATATAAAGCTGCGATTGAGCAAGGTAGAATTGTTACAAAATTGTGTGAACAAGCTAATTTGCATTATACAGATTATACGGTCTATCAGCAATTATCAGTGGCATATAATAAGATTGGACAGCATCAGGAAGCCTACGAAGCTTTAGCTATAGCCAATTCACTCTACCGTGATTATAGCTCCTTAGAAAATAAGAAAGCTATTCAAGAGTTGTTAACTATTTATCAAACAGAGAAGAAAGAAAAGGAGCTTTCGCAGAAAGAGTTACAACTCGCAATGGCTACTAATTGGATTCTTATATTGCTTCTTGCATTAGTCATAATTGTGGTCTCAATCATTTGGTTTCGTAAGCGCAATCTTCGCCGTATTGCAGAGATGAAACTTATTAATGAGCGTAAGCAGATTGATGCATTTGTAGAAGGTGAGCAGATTGAACGAGAGCGTATTGCTGGAGATATTCATGATGGAGTAGCAAGTACTTTAACTGGATTGGCCCTTCAGTTGCAACAAATTAAATCGATGGATGAAGTGCGTGAATTGGGTCAGCATTTACAACATGTTAGAAATGAAGTGAGGACTATATCAAAAAACCTTTTGCCATTCAACTTACAACAAGAAGGTTGGAATACCGCTTTTAATAGATACGCGTCTTCGATTCAATCCAGCGAATTTCAAATCTTTTTTCAACCATTCTATGATGAAGAACAACTAAATAATCAACGGGGGATGGTGGTTTATAGGATTATACAAGAGCTGATTCAAAATACTATGAAGCATGCTAATGCCACTGAATGTGAGTTGTTTATTTCTGAAGAAAATAATTACTTAATAATACAGTATTCTGATAATGGTATAGGAACAACATGCGCTGTATTAGAACATGGAAATGGATGGCAATCAATCAAAAAGCGTGTGGAGGCAATTGAAGGTGAAATTACATTGCCAACAAATCCTATTGGAGGATTTAAGGTGGATATTATGTTGAATAAATTGCATGTGATATGAAAATTGGTATTGCAGAAGATCACGGATTAATCGTAGATGGCTTACGAACGCTTGTAGAAAATCATGGTCATGAGATTTATCACGCTGTGGATTATACGCAATTGCTTAATTTATTAGCTGAAATTGAGTTGGATATACTTATACAAGATATCCGGTTTGGTGATGTGGATGCTCGATCATTCCTACCCACCTTAGTCGATCAAAATCCGCAAATGAAAATCTTAGCATTAACAAGCCTAGATGATCTTGGGTCGATTCAGTCTGTATTAGCAACTAATGTAAATGGCTATCTCTGTAAATCAGAACCAACAATGCTTATCTTGAAAGCGATAGAAACATTAGAATCTAATCAATGTTACTTAAGTCCTGAAGCGGAGAAAATACTGCGTGGAAAAAACAATGGCTTAAATTATGTTCAATTATCTTCTCGTGAGAAAGAGGTTTTACAAGGGATTTTGGAGGAAAAATCAACAAAAGAAATAGCAGAGCAAATTTATGTATCTGAAAAAACAGTCGAACATTACCGTTCTAGTTTGTTTGTAAAGTTTGATGTAAAGAACGTTTCTGGGCTAGTAAAAAATGCAATTTTGTTGGGATTTTATAGATGATGCTTCACTTTTAGGGTTTTCCCCAATAATTTGTTTTGCATACTGTCGGAACTTTGTACAAAATTAATCACATGAAAAAGTTACTAGTTGCGTTGTTGATGATGCACATGTTTTATAACAGTTACACACAAACAATTATTTCGGATTTACATCCAGGAATGGAAGGAAGTAATCCTACTTTTGATAATGCTGCTCAACTTGGAAATGAAATTTATTTCACTGCAATAGAGGCAGGACTTGGTTCGTGTTTGTATAAAACAGACGGTGAGAGTATTGTGCGCTTGGAAGGAAATCCATCAGCAATTAACTATCATGTAATCTTAGGTGTTATAGGTGATGAACTGGTTTATTATCAGAGAGATGTAAATAATCTACAATCTAGATCAATTCGATAGCGGAATTTATTTCTTGACCTTAACGACACGTTCAGGAAATAGAGTATCCGAAAAGTTTGTCATTCGATAAGTATATAATCCCTCAATTTAATAATAGTAAAAACAAAAAGTATGAAAAAAGTAATGTTTGTTGCTTTAGCAACATTGATGTTGGTGTCATGTAATAAAGATTGGACATGTTCTTGTTCTCCTTATGATGAAGATTCAACTTACCTGATTAAAGGCAAATCAAAAAGAGAAGCTAAAAGTTTATGTGAAGGAAAAGTAAATGTCGGCCTCGTGACAGTTGGTGGTAATAATTGTTCACTTTCTAAATAATTGGAATCATGAAATCATCCCTTCTTCCATTTGTCTTCTGTTTGGTTGCTTCGCCTGCTATATCACAAAGCTTTCTAGAAAAAACAGCTGAGCGTACAGCTGAAAAGGTGAAGCAAAGAGCAGAAAATCGTGTCGATAAAGGTATAGATAAGGCCTTAGATAAGACGGAAAAAGAGATGGAAGATGCTGTTAAAAGGGAAGGGAAGGAGAAGTCCGACAAAAAGGTTGCTTCAAGTAGTGACAAGGAGTCGGACGACTCTTCTTCAAAAGCTTCTAAAAACGAAGTAGCTTCTGTAACAAATGGAAATGTTTCTTTAAGATCTTATTCCAAATTTGATTTTGTTGCTGGTGAAAAAATTCTTGCATATGAAGATTTTTCACAGGATGCTGTGGGCGATTTTCCCGCTAGATGGAACACCAATGCAAGTGGAGAAATTGTAACTTTTGATCAGAAAGAAGGTCATTGGTTGAGGTTTGCAAAGTCTGGTCTTTATTATCCTGAATTCATTGATAAATTGCCAGAAAATTTCACGCTAGAGTTCGATATGGTTGAAAATAATCTTAGTGAAATGCAAAGTGGATTGAAGCTATTCTTTGTTACTGAACAAGAACGAACGTTGAAATTTAGTCATCATTTTAATACTAGCCCTCAAGCGGGTGTAGATATTCATCCTTTTGGTCAGAATGGGTACTCTGAGGTATGGGTGTGCGATAAATCAAGTAGTAAAATACTCGAAAACAATAATACTGTAGAAGGCTGGAAGTTCGGGCAAGTAAATCGTATTTCAATATGGCGTCAAAAAGCACGTCTGCGTGTTTATATAAATGAACATAAGGTTTGGGATATTCCAAGAGCATTTCTGATGGATGTAAATTATACAATGCTTTTTGCAACCAATTTATGGAATGGTGAAGTACAGGTAAGTAATCTTCGAATCGCTGAAGCTGCTCCTGATACTCGCAACAAACTTATGACGGAGGGAAAAATCGTAAGTCGGGGAATTTTATTCGACGTGAGTTCTGATAAAATAAGACCTGAATCATATGGTGCTCTTCAAGATATAGCGAATGCACTCAAGGAAGTTCCAAATGTCAACATTCGAATTGTTGGTCATACCGACTCAGATGGTGATGATGCGAAAAATATGGAATTATCCAAAAGGAGAGCAGAAGCAGTAAAAGAGGTACTCACTAGAGAATTTGAAGTGGAATCTGCTCGCATGGAAATAGATGGAAAAGGCGAATCCGAACCTATCGAAACAAATACAACGCTAACTGGTAAAGCAATGAATAGACGTGTAGAGTTTATTAAACTATAATCATTTATTCATTGCAAATAGTTACAAGGGGCTGGTAAACGGTCCCTTTTTAGGTATTAAGTAATGGTCATTAAGACAGAGAGATTTCATTTGAATCTACTAGTTACTCTTCATGTTGATCCTGCCTGTCATGTTAAGCCTGTCGAAACATGGACTCGCTTCAGTAAACTCTGAACGAACCTGAACATCTTATATATTTATATTTTTTGTAGTTTATTATAAGTATTCCGCAGGGTCAGGAGACCGCAGCGGAACGGTATAGTATTTAGTATCGTCAGCAAAAATCATCGGAGCGCTTTCATCATCGCAGTTAATCAGAAGTTCCTTCTAGTGTCCCTATGTTAAGTGTAACACCTCAATTAAACTATGTTTCCTATGTTCCTATGTGGTTGTTAGATATTAAAATTGAAGGCCTAAAGGATTTAAAATCTTTTAAATGCAATTATTTGTTTATCAGTAATTTCTAAATTTTCAATTTTCAATTTTCAATTTGCAACCTGCAACTTGAAACTTTCAATCTCCAATCCCATAATTCCCAACCATCATTTTCACTCTAGCCTCAATCTTTTCTTTCAAACTTGCAGGTTCTAAAACAGTAATCTCTCCTCCAAAAGACAAAATGGAGCGAATTAATTCTTCCGAAACAAAAACTTCTAATTCAAAAGTCGTAAAGAGCTCATTTTGTTTCACTATGCACTGACTATGATGCAATGGCTGTGTTTGTAAATACTTACTCGCTACGTCATTTGCTGTAAACAAAACACGTTCAAACTCTGATTCGTTGGTGGAAATACCAATTGAATATCGGAAAAAATCTTTGGGATTAAAATGATGAGGTTTCACTACTTTTTCTTCCGATAATTCCAATTTTCTCATGCGTTCAAGTGCGTATGTCGTAATGCGATCTTTAATCAAATCGTATGAAATTAAGTACCAACGATTGCGGTATTCTTTCAATAAAAGTGGACAAACCTTGCGTGGTTTTACCGTATTTGAATTGAAATTCTCGTATTCAAAATAAACAGCAACGCTTTTCTGAATGGCTTGCAATAAATCGGGCAAAAATTCACCGCCACCAACTGAAAATGCTGTCTCAAATTGAACAAATTCATTCAGTTCCAACGGATGCTTGCTATTAGTTGAAAGCGTTACACGATCAACAATTTTATCAATCGCATTTCCAAATTCACGGAACATTTCCACATCCTTGAATTGTAAAAGTGTATTAGCAGCAAATTTAACTGCGTCCAAATCCGATTCATTAAGCGGAACGTCGTTGATTGTAAATTCTGGGTCCTCGTAGAAATATCCTTTGTGTAACTTGCTGTATTTAATCGGCGCATCGTATTCCTGTCGCATCGCAAAAAGATCTTTTTCTATGGTTGAATCACAGATGTTTGAGCGGTCTTCACTTCCAAATAATTCTTCCTCACATGCTCGCCTCAAATCTGCCTTTGAAGGAAATGGCTTGTATTTATTGCGAATGCATTTGTCTATTATTCTGTGACGAAAAAGTGTGTTCTTAATATGTGGCATCTTGCTTAATGAGGATTGCTAAAATTTGGATTGGTCAAAAATTCATTGTCAGTCAATGTATGTAAAAATGCTTTTACGTAACTTTTCTCATTGGCATTCAATTGTACACCACCTTGAAATGCAAACTCTATCATGGGATCTATCGTTTCTGTAACTTGAATGTGATGTGAATAATGATTAATGACTTCATCCAAGGTTTGAAAACGTCCGTCGTGCATGTACGGCGCCGTCGCTGCTATGTTTCGTAAGGTCGGAATCTTGAATTTTCCTCTATCCATTGCGTTTCCTGTAATTTCTGCTCTTCCTTGATCAGTGAAAATGGCATCCAAACCGTTGTTGCTATAGCGTTGCACTTGCATAAGTGGACCATTGTGACAGTGAAAGCAATCTGCTCCGTTCAATGATTGAAATAAGTCAAAACCCGCCCATTCTTCAACTGTGATGGATTGATAAATCGTTTGGTCGCTTGGAGACAGTGGAATATTATTGGCGTATTTGTAAATCACATCATACTTCGAATTTCCAGAAATTAAGGTGCGTAAAAACTGTGCAATCGCTTTTGCAATGTACTCTTTCGTAATGTGATGTGTGCCATAAGCTTTTATGAACAACCGTTTGTACTCAAGATCGTTTTCCAATCGTTTTTGTGCTTGGTCAAATGGTAAATTCATTTCCGTAGGATCAGAAATTGGATGTAAAATTTGATCTTCTAAAGTCGCTGATCGTCCATCCCAAAAGAAAAATTGCTGCCATCCTAAATTAACCAAAGCCATAGAATGTCTTCTGCCAACTGCTCCATTTACTCCAATAGATTTTTCGCGATCATCCGAAAATCCTTTGTTGGGTGCGTGACAGCTAGCGCATGAAATGGTGTTGTCTGAACTTAATTTCGTTTCGTAAAACAGTTTTCTTCCAAGTTCAACTCCTTCAACCGTCATTGGATTATCAGCTGGAATCGGCATATCAGGAAAATGCGAAGGAATTGCCAATTTATAAGGCGTTACTTCGTAAACCTTTATTTCTTTTTTACAGCTAAAGAAAATGAAACTCGATAAGATGAAAATGTGAATTGTTTTCATAATCAAAGTGGACTGATAGCAGATTGAAAATTTGTTGCCAATTTTAATGTTAGTGGCATTTCATCTGGTGCTGAATGCGTCACGCTCTCCGTTTTAATATCAACGATTGAACTTCCATTTCGCAGAATTTTCTTGAAATCAACCTTCAAACGCAATTGTTCTGTTAATGTTCCACTGTTTACCCAATTCAGATTTGTTAGAGCAATATTTCTAAATGCTTCATCTTTTCCTACATGATAAGAAACGATGTGGTTGAAATCCGTAATTCCATCAGCCAATGTATCTGCAATCATTTCAATTTTAAAGAAAATATAACCAGGATTCCAACTCCAATGCATGTCGCTTGCATTTAAAATATTCAAAGGATGAATGTTGGGAAATGCCGAAGGATCTGAATGATTCAAGCTTTCGTCCACACCAACGCTTAAATTTAAGTTGCCTAAACCTTCTGAAGTTCCGTCAACTTTCAAGAACGATTTTCCGTTTTCAAAACTGTACATGGCTGCATCTGAAACAATTTTATTGCCATTTTTTATCGATGTAAAGATGATTTTAAATTCTCTTAATTTCAATTGGTAACCTTCTTCGGTAGTAAAAATCGTTTCGGTCGAGGCGATTGGCGTTGCATCAAAATACGGCTCCAAAGTCAACTCAATTTTTGGTGAACTTGGTTGTTCGTTCGGGGCAACAGGTTTTTCCTTGCACGCGCTAATGAAACTCATAACAACGAAAAGGACTGCAATTATAGAAGGACGGATCATTTCAATGGATTTACCAAAATTCTACTAAATTTATGAATAAATATTTGCCTGAGAAAAGATTTGAATGATTTCATCCTATTTTTGTCACTCGCAGAATTTATTTGTTACATTTTTTGCTAAAATTTCAACCTCAATCTTAAATTATGTCTCATCAGAATAATTATCTGCAAGTAGTTAACGCATCCGCTGGAAGTGGTAAAACTTTCTCGCTTGTAAAAACCTACATTCAATTGCTGTTGAGTGAAGAAGGTGAAATGTCGGATAAAAAATATGCAGAAATTCTTGCAATGACATTTACCAATAAAGCGGCTTTGGAAATGAAAACGCGTATTGTTAAAGCGTTGGACGAATTGGCATTTCCGGAACAATCCAATTACATTCATACAATTGCGGCTGAAACGGGTTTGAAACCTGAAATAATTGAAGCAAAGGCGAAGAGGTTGTTGAGTGGAATTTTACATCACTACGAAGATTTTCATGTGATGACCATCGATAAGTTTAATTTACGTTTGATTCGCTCATTTTCGCGCGACTTAGATCTGCCACCAGATTTTGAGGTAATCTTAAACGAAACACTTATTATCGAACAAGTGGTCGATGGTATTATCAATAAAATTGGTTCTGATCCAGTCATTTCAAAATTACTTTTGAAGTACGCTGAATCAAATTTAGAAGAAGAGAATTCATGGAATTTACGCAAACAACTAATTAATTTTGCGAAAATACTATCTAGGGAACAAGATTTACCTTTTGTTGAACGATTGATGAATATGCAGTTTTCGCAAGAAGATTTTGATCAACATCGTACGCGTTTGCGCCAATTAAATTTGGATTATCAAGAACGCTATATGAAGGTTGTTAACTTCTTCAATCAGCAAAATTACATTGATAAGGATTTTAGCAATGGCAAGCATATCATCAATGCGATCGGTAAATTTGGTCTTGTTGTTAAAAAACTAAGCGATGAATTTCCTTTAAGTCCAGCTAATTTTTCAAACATCGAAAAAGCTGCCGACAAACATGGAGGTAGTTTTGCAGAATTGAATAGCCTAGTTCTAAGTTTGTCTGTGTGGTTCGAATCTAATGTTGTGGAATATTTGGTAATCGACAAGTATGTGAAGAATTACTTCAACATGCAGTTGCTACAGCATCTAAATCACGATTTAACGGAATTAAATAAACGCGAACGCCTTATTCGGATTTCTGAATTCAACACAAAGATTTCTGATTTGTTGAAGGATGATACCTTGTATATCTATGAAAAGTTGGGAACGCGTTTTCGCAATTTCATGTTGGATGAGTTTCAAGACACATCACGCTTGCAATGGTTGAATTTGATTCCGCTGATTCGAGAATCTCTTGGACATGGAAATAAGAATTTTATCGTTGGTGATCCAAAGCAAGCCATTTACAGATTTAAAAATGGCGTTGCCGAACAGTTTGTGGAATTACCGGGTATTTACAATCCTGAAAATGACGCTCAAATAGCTGCTGCATCCGAATATTTTAAGCAAATGGGTGTAGTTGATTCGCTTGAAGATAATTGGCGTTCGGCTCGAGATGTTGTTGAATTTAACAATGCATTTTTTGAGCAATTGAAACACCAATTAACCGATTATCAGCGCTCATTTTATGCTTCTGTATCCCAAAATCCAAAGTCCTCCAAAAGAGGTTACGTTTACATTGAAAGTAAGAAAAACGTAAAATCTGAGGATGAACTAAAAGCGATTGATGCGCAATTGGTATTTGTTAGAAAATCGATACAAGATGCGCTTAATGATGGTTATAATTTGGGTGATATTTGTATTCTTGGTCGAACCAATGGAACTTGTACGTTTATAGCGAATAAACTGTCCGAAGATGGAATGGCTGTTGTTTCCTCAGATTCATTAAACATCGATTCAGAATTGACCATTCGATTTGTGTTGAGCTATTTGAAATTGCGACTTAATTCTTCCAATCAAAATACGATTAAACAATTCTTTTATCATTTCTGTTTACTGTTTGAACACGATCTTACTTATTATGATTCTTTGTTTGAAGTCATTCAATTAGAAAACGGTAAAAAGTTTAAAACTGCAAATTTCGATTTGTTTTTATCTAAAAATGAAGGTTTGAAGGGTAAAATTTTAGCTCCATTCGAATCGCTTTATGATTTAATTGAAAAGACCTTTGCGATGTTTGGATTGAGCGAATTGAAAAATCCATACTTGCATCACTTCGCAGATTTAGTCCATTTATTTGAATCCAAAAATGGGCCAGATTTAAAATTATTTATCCAAAATTACGCTACGTTACCAAAAGACGCCAAAGCATTGCAAGTGCCAGAAAGTGATCAAGCAGTAAAGGTAATGACCATCCATAAATCCAAAGGATTGGAGTTTCCAATTGTAATTGCAATCAACGAAACCCCTAGCGCTAACAATAGAAATGAATTTTTTGTGGAATCAAGTGATTACCTGATTCGAACTACCATTAGCAAAAAGTCCTTGATTGATGAGGTGCGCGATTTGGAAGAAATTGAATCTGAAAAATCTTATTTGGATTTGCTAAACATGTATTATGTGGCTTACACCAGACCAGTAAACCGCTTGTATATTTGCAATTATTTTGATCGCAGCTCGATTTTGACGGATTTTGATGCTGCTTTGCAATCTTTTGAAGGTATAGAAACGCAAGGCGATACTTCCATTTTGAAACTTGGAGAAAAGAATCCAAAAATTCACACTGAAAAAGTTACAGATTCAGCATATTTTGAACCGATTTCTAGTTTGGATAATTTATGGTTTCCAGATATTGCGTTGCAAGATTCAGAAGAACTGCATTCTGAAACTTTTTTGTCGGAAGAACAAAGGTATGGAAATCAATTTCACCTCGCTATATCTGCTATTAGTAGTCAATTGGAAATTGATGTGGTCATTGAAAAACTATTGCTAACTGGTGAAGTAGAGCAGGAGTTCAAAGAGCAATTAAAGAAAGATTTAGAGCAATTGTTTGCAACTTCAGCCTACAATGATTTATTTGAAGGTGCGCTTTCTATTTTAAATGAACAGAGTTATTTAATTTCGATCAATGAGCAAATTCGACCAGATAAGATTATTTTCAAAAAGGATAAAACTGTTGTAGTTGATTATAAGACAGGTCAACCATTAAAAAAACACATCAAGCAATTGGAAGTTTATCGTTCGGTGTTGCAGGAAATGGATTATCCGAATGTGGAAGCACATCTTTTTTACACCAAAAATTTTGAATTGGTAACAATCTAGTGTTAGCTTTCTACCCTTTTATCCAAGCAGCAAAAGAAATTAAACCATTATCTTTGCCCAATGGATGAAAGTTTGGGAAAGGAATACAAGTTGTGCAGCAAGAAAATTATTGATCAATTGTTTGTTGATGGACAAAGAGTAAGCTCATTCCCTTTCGCTTTAACATACGCATTCACTGAACTCCGAACTACAAAAGCACCTTTTCAAGTGGTAATTTCTGCGCCAAAGAGAAATTTTAAAAGAGCGCATGATAGAAATCGTATTAAAAGATTGACAAAAGAGTGTTTGAGAAAGCATAAACATATCTTAGAATCTTTTTTAACGTCAGAATCAAACAAAAAAGGTCAATTGGCGTTATTTTTGGTTTATAGACACAACGAGGAACTCGATTATGAAACCCTCATGAGAAAAATGTCCAAATTATTACTTACTTTGAGATCAACAATTGAACAAGATGAAAAATAGGAAATTCAATTTCTTTGCCACTAGCGCTGTAGCTGTATTGCTTTTCAACGTACAAATTACGTTTGGACAATCGAATCGTTTTGAGGTAATTAAAAACTTAGAATTAATTGATGCCATTTATGAGCATCTCGATAAATATTATGTTGAAACACCAAAACCCGGAAGTATGTCCGTTGCTGGTATCAATGCAATGTTAGAAGATTTAGATCCTTACACTGTATTCTATCCTGAATCTGATATAGAAGATTTTCGTTTGATGACTACTGGGCAATACGGTGGAATTGGAGCAATCATTCGTAAAATTGATGAGTTTGTTTTTATCGCTGAACCGTATGAGGATAGTCCTGCACAAAAGGCAGGTCTTCGAGCAGGTGATAAAATTTTATCCATCGATGGACGAAGCATGGAAAAGAAGAATACAGAAGATGTTTCCTCGAGCTTAAAAGGTCCTAAAGGTACAAGTATTACGATTAAAGTTCAACGTCCAAATGGTAAGGAAGAAACGATTTCGGTAACACGTGACGAAATTAAAATTGCTGATATACCTTATGCTGGAATGTTGGATAATGAAACAGGATATATTAAATTAACTGGTTTCACGCCAACTGCAAGTGCTGAAGTGCGCAAAAATTTCTTGGAATTAAAGGAAAAAGGAATGAAGAAATTTGTTCTTGATTTACGAGGAAATGGTGGTGGTTTACTACTAGAATCTGTTCATATTGTTAATATGTTTGTTCCTAAAGGACAATTAGTTGTTACTACCAAAGGTCGAATTGTGGAAGAAAACCGCGATTACAAAACGATGAATGATCCTTTAGATTTAACAATTCCGGTAGTTGTATTGATTGACGGTGCCTCGGCATCAGCAAGTGAAATTGTAGCAGGAAGCTTACAAGATTTAGATCGCGCAGTGGTAATCGGAGAAACGTCATTCGGTAAAGGACTTGTACAAAGAACTTTTGACTTGAAGTACGGTACGAAGATGAAATTAACGATTTCGAAATATTATACACCATCGGGTAGATGTGTGCAACGTTTGGAATACTTCGATAAAGAAGATGATGAAAAAGCTGAAAATATTCCAGATTCATTAGTGCACATTTTCAAAACAAAAAATGGTCGTGATGTTATTGACGGTCGTGGAATTGTTCCTGACGTAAAAGTAGATGTGCCAGATTTGTCACGTTTAACAGCAACAATTTATGCGAATAACTTGTTATTTGATTTTGCTACTCAGTTTGTAAAAGATAATCCAACAGTTGCTGACGCAGGTAGTTTTAAGTTGACAGATGCCGAGTATGAACGATTTAAAAAGTATGTGTTAGCAGACACTTTCACATATTCTACTGCTTCAGAAGAAATGTTGAAACGTATTAAAACTACTATTGAGCGTGAAAATTTGCAGGAGGAATCAAAGGCAGAGTACGAAGCTTTGATGTCAAAAATTACTCCATCAAAAGAACGTGATCTTGAAAAGTTTCAAAAGGAAATTAAGATGTTGCTTGAAAATGAGATCATTTCAAGATACTATTATCAAAAGGGAAGGGTTCAAAATTCATTTAATCACGATGAAGTTTTGAAGAAAGGAAAAGAAATTTTAAATAATTCGCAGGAATACAATACGATTCTGAAAAAATAAGCGTTTCTACTTAAAATTATTTAATTAATGGGCAAAGGACTTTTCCCCCAAAGAACGCATCATTTTATTTTACTTGGTTCTCTTGCGTTGATTGCAATAGGAATGCCGAGCACGAAGGTCTTGATGTCATTTGGGTTGGTTTTTGCCATTGCAAATTGGTTTTTAGAAGGAAATTTCAAGTTTAAGTACAAGCAAATTAAAGAGAACACATTATTACAAGTGCTAATCTTGTTTT
>Ga0233377_1000685_pt1 | contig 14216 bp, 13 predicted proteins | sample ElkDunMinimDraft_6_FD_191540 | JGI IMG/M metagenome (GOLD analysis project Ga0233377, IMG submission 191540) | Fecal eukaryotic communites from dung pellets of Tule Elk in California, USA - Elk Dung E36 | ecosystem: Host-associated > Mammals > Digestive system > Large intestine > Fecal | place...
GGTCGACCTCTCCGTCGACCTGTGCGGGGTCTCGCTGCCCAACCCCGTCATGACGGCCTCGGGGTGCGCAGCCGCGGGCCGCGAGCTCGACCAGTTCTTCGACGTCGCGGAGCTCGGCGCGATCGTCACGAAGTCGATCATGCTGAACCCCCGCTCGGGCCGCCCGACACCGCGGATGGTCGAGACGCCGTCCGGGATGCTCAACTCGATCGGCCTCCAGGGCCCGGGCATCGACGCCTTCCTCGCCCGTGACCTGCCGTGGCTGGTCTCGCGCGGGGCGCGCGCGGTCGTGTCCATCGCCGGAGACAAGCCGGCGGACTACGTGGAGCTCGCGCGCCGTGTCGGCCAGGCTCCCGGGGTCGCCGCCATCGAGGTGAACATCTCCTGCCCGAACGTGGAGAACCGGGGGTTGGTCTTCGCCTGCGACGCGGACTCCTCGTACCGGGTCATCGAGGAGGTCCGGCCGCACATCCCGCGTGACATCCCGGTCTTCGCCAAGCTGACGCCCGACGTCACCGACATCTCGTCGATCGCGGGCGCCGTCGCCGACGCCGGCGCGGACGGCGTCACCGTGATCAACACGCTGCTCGGGATCGCGATGGACCCCGACACGCTCGCGCCCCGTCTCGGCGGGGTGACCGGCGGTCTCAGCGGGCCCGCCGTCCGGCCGGTGGCCGTACGCGCGGTGTGGCAGATCCGCAAGGCGCTCCCCGACCTCCCGATCATCGGGGTCGGCGGAATCCGGACGGGGTTCGACGCTCTCGAGTTCGTGCTGGCCGGCGCCGACGCGGTGCAGGTCGGCACCGTCATCTTCCACGACCCCTCGGCGCCGATGCGGATCGTCGGCGAGCTGCGCGACGAGCTGGCGCAGCGAGGGATCAGCTCGCTCGACAAGGTGAGAGGGGCAGCGCATGCCTGAGGCGTTCGGAGCGCGGCTGAGCGCCGCCGTGGCACGGTACGGACCGCTGTGCGTCGGGATCGACCCGCACGCGTCCCTGCTGGCCTCGTGGGGCCTTCCTGACGACGTGTCGGGGCTCGAGCGCTTCGCGGCGACGACGGTCGAGGCGATGGCCGGCCAGGTCGCGGTCGTGAAGCCGCAGTCGGCGTTCTTCGAGCGCCACGGCGCAGCCGGTGTCGCCGTGCTGGAGCGGACGATCCGCGACGCACGCGACGCCGGGCTCCTGGTGCTGCTCGACGTGAAGCGGGGCGACATCGGCTCGACGGCGCAGGCGTACGCGGACGCCTACCTCGACGCCGCCTCTCCGATGCAGGCCGACGCCGTCACCGTGAGCCCGTACCTCGGGTTCGGGTCGCTCGTCCCGTTCCTGGAGACCGCCGAGCGCAACGGGGGCGGCGTGTTCGTGCTCGCCCTGACCTCCAACCCGGAGGGCCCCGAGGTGCAGCACGCGCGGGTGGGGGAGCGGTCGGTGGCCGGCGTCGTGCTCGACCACCTGCGCTCCCGCAACGGCTCCACGACACCCCAGGGGTCGTACGGAGCGGTCGTCGGTGCCACGGTCGGCGATCTCACGGAGGACGTGGCGATCAACGGGCCCCTCCTGGTCCCCGGCCTCGGCGCGCAGGGCGGGACGGCGGACGACCTCAGACGGCTCTTCGGCCACGTGTGGGACCACGTCGTCCCCGCGAGCTCGCGCGGCGTCCTGGCGGCCGGGCCCGACGTGGCGGCACTGCGGGCCGCCGCGGCAGCGACGCTCGACGAGCTGCGCTGAGAACGGCGCTGAGACCTGCGCTCGGAGGGGTGCTCAACCGGCCCTCGCCTGGCGAGGCTGCCGAACGGTGGGACGGATCGTGTCTGAGCCGGACGGGCGCTAGGGTGGCACACGCCCTGCGGCGACGTCCCGGTTCCGGTCGCCGTCCTGGTCCGTCCACCGGACTCACGACACCCTGGGCCGCCTCGTGGCCCGACGACAAGGAGCACCTCATGCGCCGACTCACTTTCGCTGCTGCGAGCGCGACGCTCGCCCTGGCCGCCCTCACCGGGTGCGGCGGCGGCGACGGCAACGACAGCGCCAGCAAGACCGAGACGTACTGCAAGGACGTCGAGGCCGCCGGCAAGAAGCTCAGCGACATCGCCTCGGCCGCAGACCTCGAGGGCGTCATGGGCAGCCTCAAGAAGGTCCGTGACGAGGCCCCGGACTCGGTCAAGGAGGACTGGAGCACCCTCATCAAGGGCTACGAGTCGGCGCAGAGCGGCGACGTGGCCAGCCTCGACCAGGAGGCTCTCCAGAAGGCCGGCGAGAAGATCGACAAGCAGGTCAAGGCCGACTGCGACCTCGACATGGACAACCTCTCCTGACCTGACATTCTCTCGACACGGCCCCACCCGCGCGCGGGTGGGGCCGTGTCGTCGTGGGGGGAGAGGGCCGGGCGGCCGTACGACGAGCGCGCCCTTTAGGCTGTCGGCGGCCCGTGCAGCATGAGCGACTTCGTGTTGCCGCTGCGCGGATGCCCTCGCTAAGTTCACTCCATCGAACCAACCCCTAGAGGTGACCCACGTTGGCTCTTCCTCCGCTCACCCCTGAGCAGCGCCAGGCAGCGCTGGAGAAGGCGGCGGCAGCGCGCCGTGAGCGCGCAGAGATCAAGAACCGCCTGAAGCACTCCGGTGCCTCCCTGTCAGAGGTCCTCGAGGACGGCCAGACCAACGAGGTGGTCGGCAAGATGAAGGTGTACGACCTCCTTCAGTCGATGCCGGGCCTCGGCAAGATCCGCGCACGCCAGCTGATGGAGCGGATCGGCATCGCCGAGTCGCGTCGGGTGCGCGGCCTGGGCGTCAAGCAGATCGCGGCCCTGGAGCACGAGTTCGCCAACCGTGGCTGACGTGACGACGAGCACGACGGCCGGCGGACGCCGCCGGCTCGTCGTGCTCGCCGGTCCCACCGCGGTGGGCAAGGGAACGGTCGCCGCGTGCGTGCGCGACGAGCACCCGGAGATCTGGATCTCCGTGTCGGTGACGACCCGGTCTCCCCGACCGGGTGAGGTCGACGGCGTCCACTACCACTTCGTGTCGCCGGAGGAGTTCGACCGACTCGTCGCCGAGGGTCAGATGCTCGAGTGGGCCGTCGTCCACGGCAGCAACCGCTACGGCACGCCGCGCGGCCCGGTCGACGAGCGTCTCGCCGCCGGGATCCCGGCGCTGCTGGAGATCGACCTCCAGGGCGCGCGACAGGTCCGCGAGGCGATGCCGGAAGCGCTTTTCGTCTTCCTCAAGCCGCCCTCGTGGGACGAGCTCGTCAGTCGTCTCGTCGGCCGCGGCACCGAGGACGAGGCGGAGCGCGAGCGTCGCCTGGAGACCGCACGCGTCGAGCTGGCCGCCGAGGACGAGTTCGACGTGACGATCGTCAACGCCGACGTCGGCCACGCGTGCGCCGAGTTGGTAGCATTGATAGAGAATCCGCCCGACTCCGTTCGGGCATCATCCACAACTTCTCTGTGAGGCCACCACGTGTCCGGCACCCAGGCTGCCCCGGAAGGCATCACCTTCCCCCCGATCGACGACCTGCTGACCAAGGTCGACTCCAAGTACGAGCTGGTGCTCGTCAGCGCCAAGCGCGCCCGTCAGATCAACGCCTACTACTCCCAGCTGGGCGAGGGTCTGCTCGAGTACGTCGGCCCCCTCCTCGACACCCACGTCCAGGAGAAGCCGCTGTCGATCTCGCTGCGCGAGATCAGCGAGGGTCTGCTGCAGACCGAGGCCGTGGAGCCCGACGCCGAGCAGGAGTGAGTCCCCTCACGGGGACGACGCCGGTGGACGCGAACCGATGAGCAACATCGTGCTGGGCGTCGGCGGAGGGATCGCGGCGTACAAGTCCGCGGAGATCCTCCGACGTCTCAGCGAGGCGGGTCACCGCGTCACCGTCGTCCCGACCGCGGCGGCGCTCAAGTTCGTCGGAGCGCCGACGTGGGAGGCCCTCTCGGGCCGCTCGGTGAGCACCGACGTCTTCGACTCCGTGCCCGAGGTCCCGCACGTCGCGATCGGCCAGTCCGCCGATCTCGTGGTGGTCGCTCCCGCGACCGCGGACCTGCTGGCCAGAGCCGCTCACGGGCTGGCCGACGACCTCCTCACCAACACGCTGCTCACCGCACGCTGCCCGGTCGTCATGGCACCGGCGATGCACACGGAGATGTGGGAGCACGCCGCCACGCAGGCGAACGTCGCCACGCTCCGTTCCCGCGGCGTGATCGTTCTCGAGCCCGCCGTGGGACGGCTGACCGGCAAGGACACCGGCAAGGGTCGCCTCCCTGACCCCGCCGACATCGTGGACGCCGCCCTGGCCGTGCTGGAGCACGGTGCCCACGCCGGCACCGACCTCGTGGACGTCCGCGTCCTGGTGAGCGCCGGGGGCACGCGCGAGTACCTCGACCCCGTGCGCTTCCTCGGCAACCGCTCGTCGGGTCGCCAAGGAGTGGCCGTGGCGCAGGCTGCCGCGAGCAGGGGAGCCAAGGTCACGCTCGTCGCCGCCAACGTCTCGATCCCCGTGCCGGCGGGGATCGACGTGGTCCGGGTGGAGACGACCGCCGAGCTCCACGACGCGATGCTGGAGCGCTCGCCGTCGGCCGACGTCGTCGTGATGGCCGCCGCACCCGCCGACTTCCGGCCGGCGCGTCTCGCGCAGACCAAGATCAAGAAGGACGACAAGGGCACGGTTCCCGATCTCACGCTCGTCCAGAACCCCGACATCCTCCGTGACCTCGTGGAGCGCCGAGGCGCCGCAGGCACTCCGCTGATCGTCGGCTTCGCCGCCGAGACCGGCGACGCCGCTGCGACGGTCCTCGAGCACGCGCGTGCCAAGCTGGCGCGCAAGGGCAGCGACTTCCTCGTCGTCAACGACGTCAGCGAGGGCAAGGCCTTCGAGCGTGCCGAGAACGAGGTCGTGATCCTCGGGAGCGACGGGAGCGCCACGGAGATCCCGTACGGCCCCAAGATCGCGGTCGCGCACGCCATCTGCGACACGATCGCCCGCCGACTGGACAACGGCTGATCCGCGGTTCCTCTGCGGTATAGGCTGGTTCGACTGTTCCACCGGCTGCTGAAAGGACACCCTGTGAGCCGCCTGTTCACCTCCGAGTCCGTGACCGAGGGTCACCCGGACAAGATCGCCGACCAGATCAGCGACAGCGTCCTCGACGCCCTGCTCGCGCAGGACCCCGAGGCGCGCGTCGCGTGCGAGACCTTCGTGACCACGGGTCTCGTGCTCGTCGGCGGCGAGGTGACCACGAAGGCCTACGCGGACATCGCCCGCATCGCGCGCGCCCGCATCCTCGACATCGGCTACGACTCGTCGACCAAGGGCTTCGACGGCGCGTCGTGCGGCGTCCAGGTGACGATCGGCCAGCAGTCGCCGGACATCGCTCAGGGCGTCGACCAGGCGTACGAGGAGCGTGCCGAGGGCTCCGCCGACCCGCTCGACAACCAGGGCGCCGGCGACCAGGGCCTGATGTTCGGCTTCGCGAGCGACGAGACGCCCGAGCTCATGCCGCTGCCGATCACGATCGCCCACCGGCTCGCCGAGCGGCTGACCGCGGTCCGCAAGGACGGCACGGTCCCGTATCTCCGGCCTGACGGCAAGACGCAGGTCACCATCGAGTACGACGACGACAACTACCCGGTCCGCGTCGACACGGTCGTCGTCTCGACGCAGCACGCGGCCGACATCGACCTCGACGCGATGCTCGCCCCCGACATCAAGAAGCACGTCGTCGACGCCGTCCTCGACGGCTTCCCGATCGACCACTCCGACTACCGGCTGCTGGTCAACCCGACCGGTCGTTTCGAGATCGGCGGCCCGATGGGCGACGCGGGTCTGACCGGCCGCAAGATCATCGTCGACACGTACGGCGGCTATGCGCGCCACGGTGGCGGTGCCTTCTCCGGCAAGGACCCGAGCAAGGTCGACCGCTCCGCCGCGTACGCGATGCGCTGGGTCGCCAAGAACATCGTCGCCGCAGGCCTGGCGCGCAAGGTCGAGGTGCAGGTCGCCTACGCGATCGGCAAGGCCCACCCGGTCGGCTTCTACCTCGACACGTTCGGCACGGAGACGCGTCCCGTCGAGCTGATCCGCAAGGCCGTGCTCGAGGTGTTCGACCTCCGTCCGGCCGCGATCGTCCGCGACCTCGACCTGAAGCGCCCGATCTACGCGAAGACCGCGGCGTACGGGCACTTCGGACGTGAGCTGCCTGAGTTCACGTGGGAGACGACCAACCGCGCCGACGCTCTGCGTGCGGCGACGGGCGCCTGAGCTGAAGGTCGCAGGGCTGGGGAGGACGACCGGCGCGCCGTCGGTCGGACTTGGTAGAACTGCCTGGTGACCGACGACCGACCTGACGCCCAGCCGGCGCTGGTGGGGGAGCCTCCCCGACCAGCGCCTGCTGTCTCTGCGGGCCGGTTCGCCGGAGCGGCCGAGAGCCGCCCGGTCGCCCGGGTCGCAGCCGACGTGAGCCTGGCGCACCTCGATCGTCCCTTCGACTACGTCGTGCCGGCCGAGATGGACGACGACGTCGTCCCCGGGTGCCGGGTGTCCGTGCGGTTCGCCGGCGCGGCGGTCACGGGGTACGTCCTCGAGCGCACCGACACGACCGACCACCAGGGCAGGCTGGCGCGGCTCTCGCGGGTGATGTCGTCAGAGGTCGTGCTGCGCCCGGACGTGGCGCGGCTGTGCCGCGCGGTCGCCGACCGCTACGCGGGCGTCTTCGCCGACGTGGTGCGCCTCGCCGTGCCGCCGCGGCATGCGCGGACCGAGAAGCGTGCCTCCGCACCACCTGTGCCCGATCCCCTCGGGCCACCGCCGGACGCTGCGTGGGAGCCGTACGCCGGCGGTCGTGAGCTCGTGTCGGCGCTCGCCGGTGGCGGGTCGCCCCGGGCGGTCTGGAACGCGATTCCCGGGGGCGCTCCGGAGCGCGCGCTCGCCGAGGCTGCCGACGCGACGCTGCGGTCGGGGCGCGGGGTCGTGGTGTGCCTGCCGGACGTGTCCGACGTCGAGCGTGCCGATGCGGTGTTCACCGAGGTCCTCGGGAAGGGCCGCCACGTCGTGCTCACCGCGGACCTCGGCCCTTCTGCCCGGTACGCGGCCTTCCTGGCGCTGGCGCGGGGACGCGTCCGCGCGGTGATCGGCACCCGTGCCGCTGCCTTCGCGCCGGTGCACGACCTCGGCCTGGTGGCGATCTGGGACGACGGTGACGACCTGTTCGCCGAGCCTCGGGCACCGTACCCGCACGCCCGCGAGGTGCTCCTCATGCGCGCCTGGGACACCGGGAGCGGTGTCCTGGTCGGCGGGTACGCCCGGACGGCGGAGGCCGAGCAGCTCCTCACGTCGGGGTGGTGCACCGAGGTCGCGGCGACGATGGCGCGTCGCCGTGAGGGCTGGGCCCGGATCACCGTCGACGAGGGCAGCGGCGCCTCGGCCGCGTCCCGGATGCCGGCGGCGGCGTTCCGGACGGTGCGGGCCGCGCTGGCCGACGGCCCGGTGCTCGTGCAGGTGCCGCGCACCGGCTACCGCGCGTCGCTCGCCTGCCAGGACTGCCGGACACCGGCGCGGTGCCCGCAGTGCTCCGGCCCGCTCGCCCAGGACCGGCCGGGCGCCGCCCCCGGCTGTCGGTGGTGCGGCCACGTCGTCGAGGACTGGGCGTGCCCGTCGTGCGGGAGCCACCGCCTCCGGGCGCCGGTGATGGGGGAGCGGCGTACCGCGGAGGAGCTCGGGCGGGCCTTCCCCGGCACGCTGGTCCGGACGTCCGCGTCCGGGTCGGTCCTGCAGCGCGTGCCCGCGACCCCGTCGCTCGTCGTCGCGACGCCGGGGGCCGAGCCGCACGCCGAGGGTGGATACGCGGCTGCGGTGCTGCTCGACACATGGGTCGCGCTCTCACGTCCCGACCTTCGTACGGACGAGGAGTCGTTGCGCCGCTGGCTCAACGCGGCCGCTCTGGTGCGTCCGGGCGGCGCGGGTGGCCGGGTGGTCGCGGTCGGTGATCCCGGCCTCGCCGTGCTCCAGGCGTTGGTGCGCGCCGACCCGGCCGGACACGCCGCACGCGAGCTCGCCGCCCGCCTCGACGCACGTCTGCCTCCGGCCGTCCGGCTCGCGACGGTCGAGGGGGACCTCGCTGCCCTGCGAGCCCTCGCTGAAGAGCCGTGGCCGCAGCCCGCCCAGGTGCTCGGTCCGGTCGAGACGCGACCGGCGGGCGACGGTGAGGAGCAACCGTGGGGCCGGCTGATCGTGGCCGTCCCGCGTGCGCAGGGAGCGGCCCTGGCGCGCGCGCTCCAGGTGGCGCAGGCGGCACGCTCGGTCCACAAGCTCCGCCCGTACCGCATCTCCGTCGACCCGCAGTCGCTCGGCTGAGGAGCGCGCTACGCGTACGACGCGAACACGCGCTGCTGCACGCCGTCCACGGTGACGTCCCCGCCGTACGGGAGGATCCACTGCGGCCGGGTGTGCCCGAACGGCACGCCGACGACCACGACGGCCTCGGGGTTGTACGTCGCGATCGTGGCGACGGCGACGGCCCGCTGCGCCTCCCGCAGCGCACGGCGTTCGTCGGCGGACGGACGCCGCTCCAGGTCGGAGGTTGGGGGACGCCCGACGACCACGGCGTCGACGGCGGCAAGGAACCCGCCCTCGCCCATCGACCGGAGGATGCGCCCGACCTCCTGCGCGGGAGGCAGCTCTTCGGAGGTCTCGACGAGGAGGACACCTCCGTCGAGCGCCGTGGCAGGGAACGGGAAGCGGCCGGCGGTCAAAATCCACTGCAGCACCTCGAGGCACCCACCCCACGTGCGGCCGGTGACGGCGCGGGCGGGACCGTGCCAGGTCCACGGCTCGGTGGGCTCGCGGACGCCGTACGAGGTCAGCGCCTCCGGGCTGTCCCACGGGCGGCCGGTGTCCTCCGACTCCCCGGGCTCGGTCAGCTCGAGCGTCCCGCCGCTGAACAGCGCCGCACGCAGCGACGCGGCATGGACGGGGTCGATCGCCGGCCCCGTCCCGAGGTGGACCTGCGTCGATCCCCCGTAGAAGCCGGCGACCCCGTTCGTCCAGAGCCAGTTCAGCAGGTTCGTGTTGTCGCTGTATCCCAGGAACGGCTTCGGGTCGGCACGGACGAGGCTGGCGTCGAGGTACGGGATCACGGTGATCTGGTCGTCTCCACCGACGGTGGCCAGCACCGCGCGGATGTCCGGGTCGGCGAAGGCGGCATTGAGGTCGTCCGCCCGCGCCTGCGGTGACGCGTCCTTGCGGGTGGTGGCGTACTCGACGGGCTCGAGGCCGGTCAGCATGCGCAGTCGTGCCATCGCCTGCTCGTGGACAGCGGGGTAGTGCGCCGGCGCGGCGAACGACGGGGACACGACCGCGACACGGTCTCCCTGGCGCGGCTTCGGGGGGTGGACGAGCTGCGGTGAGGGCTCCATACACCTACCTCACCATCTCCGGGCAGGGGTGAGCGAGCCGATTGACCGTGGGGGTGCCCCCTAGGCTGGGTGCGTGAGACTCGTGTTCGCCGGCACCCCCGAAGTCGCCCTGCCCTCCCTCGACGCGCTCGTCGCCAGCGACCATGAGGTCGTGGCCGTCGTGACGCGCCCGGACGCCCGCGCGGGCCGGGGGCGGACACTGCGCCCGTCGCCTGTCGCCGAGCGGGCGCAGGAGCTGGGGCTGGAGGTGCTGCGGCCGCCGAAGCCCAGCGATCCCGCCTTCGTGGAGCGCCTGTGCGAGATCGCACCCGACTGCGCCCCGGTCGTCGCGTACGGGGGACTCGTCCCGGCCGACGTGCTGTCCGTGCCTCGGCTCGGATGGATCAACCTGCACTTCTCGGTGCTGCCCGCCTGGCGCGGCGCCGCTCCCGTCCAGCACGCCCTGATCGCCGGCGACGAGGTGACGGGGGCGTCGGTGTTCTCGCTGGTGCCCGAGCTCGACGCGGGTCCGGTCTACGGGCTGCTGACCGAGCGCATCCGGCCCGAGGACACGGCGGGCACGCTGCTGGCCAGGCTCGCCGACCTCGGTGCGGGCCTGCTCACCGACGTCGTCGACCACCTGGCCCTGGGCGACATCGAGGCCCGTCCCCAGCAGGAGGAGGGCCTCACGTACGCGCCGAAGCTCACCACCGACGACGCCCGCGTGGACTGGACTGCACCGGCGTTCGCGGTCGACCGTCGTATCCGTGGCTGCACCCCGGCGCCCGGAGCGTGGACCACGTACGACGGCGAGCGTCTCAAGCTCGGCCCGCTGAGCGTGGTCGAGGGTCCGGCGTCGCTGGCACCGGGCGAGCTCGCGGTGACGAAGAACGAGGTGCGCGTCGGTACCGGGACGAGCGACGTGCTCCTCGACGAGGTGCAGCCGCACGGCAAGAAGGCGATGGTCGCGGCGGACTGGGCCCGCGGCGTCCGTCCGGAGCCGGGAGCCCGTCTTGGCTGAGCGCCGGTCCCGATCCGACCGACCCGACCGACCCGACCGTCCGCAGCGGCGGCAGCGTGTCGACCTCACCCGCAAGATCGCGTGGGAGGTGATGAGAGCGGTCGAGGAGCAGGACGCCTACGTCAACCTCCTCCTGCCCGCACTGCTGCGCGAGAACGCGGTCAGCGGTCGTGACGCCGCGTTCACGACCGAGCTCACGCACGGGACGATCCGCCGCTCCCGCACGTACGACGCCGTCCTCGACTCCTTGGCGCCGAAGGGCATCGACGCGCCGGTGCGCGACATCCTGCGCCTGGGGACCCACCAGCTGCTCGCGATGCGGGTCCCGAGCCACGCGGCGGTAGCGACGAGCGTCGACCTCACCCGTGCCGTGATCGGTCACCGCCCCGCGTCGTTCGTCAACGCCGTCCTCCGCAAGGTGGCCGGCGCCGACCTGGAGACCTGGCTGGCCCGGGTCGCCCCGCCGTACGAGTCGGACCCGGTCGGCCACCTCGCCGTCGTCCACGCCCACCCGCGCTGGGTCGTCGAGGCGCTGCAGGACGCCCTCGGTGCACAGGCCGACGCCAGCGAGCTCACGGCTCTCCTCGAGGCCGACAACGCCGCGCCGCAGGTGACGCTCGTCGCCCGTCCCGGGGTCACCGAGCCCGACGACCTCGCGGGCCTCGAAGGAACGGCAGGGAAGTGGTCGCCGTACGCGTTCACCCTCGAGGGTGGTGATCCCGGCGCGATCGAGGCGGTCCGCGAGGGCCGTGCCGGCGTCCAGGACGAGGGCTCCCAGCTGGTGGCGATCGCCGCGGCAGGGATCCCGGTCGAGGGTCGCGACGCGCGGTGGCTCGATCTCTGCGCCGGACCAGGGGGCAAGGCCGCGCTGCTCGGTGCGCTCGGGGCCCTGCGCGGTGCCGACCTCGTCGCGAACGAGGTGGCCCCGCACCGCGCCGAGCTGGTCCGCTCCGCCGTGCGGCTCCTCGACAACACCGAGGTGGTCGTCCATGACGGGCGGACGCTGGAGACCGACGAGCCGTACGACCGGGTCGTCGTCGACGCGCCCTGCACCGGGCTCGGTGCGCTGCGCCGCCGGCCCGAGGCACGGTGGCGTCGTCAGCCGTCGGACCTCGACGGGCTCGTCCCGCTCCAGCGTGCGCTGCTGGACCACGCGCTCGACCTCGTCCGTGTGGGCGGTGTCGTCACGTACGCGACGTGCTCCCCACACCTGGCCGAGACGCGGGGCGTGGTCGAGGCCGTCGTCGGCGCCCGCGAGGACGTCGAGCTGCTCGACGTGACGGCGGTGCTCCCCGGTGTGCCGCACCTCGACCGGTCCGCGCCGTACGTGCAGCTGTGGCCGCACCTGCACGGGACGGACGCGATGTTCGTCGCTGCGTTGCGGCGCGTGAGGTAGAGCCGCTGTGCGGCGCGTGAGGTAGAGCTGGTCACCGCGTCGTCGGTGCCGTGGCGTCCGCCTCTGCGCATGCGGTGGACGCCAGCTCACCGACGCACGTCCGCGCCCGCGGCCTCAGATCACGTGGCCGCCGTTGACCGTGATCCGCTGGCCGGTGACGAACCCACCGGCCTCGGAGCCGAGGTACGCGACCATGGCAGCGACGTCGTCCGGTGTCCCCATCCGCCTCAGCGGGATCTCCGCGGCATAGTCCCCGGTGTCGAGGCCGGCATGGCGCTCGACCGGGATCCATCCCGGCTGCACGAGGTTCACGGTGATGCCGTCGGGGCCGAGCTCTTTGGCCCATACCTTCGTGAGGCCGATCTGGGCGGACTTCGCCGCCACGTACGCCGACGCGCCTGGGATGGCCCGGTCGGCGAGGTCCGAGCCGATCAGGATGACTCGTCCGCGCCCTGCGGCTCGCATGCTGGGCAGTGCGGCCTGCACGAGAAGGGTCGGGCTCCTTGACGAAGAACGTGAGCTGGTCGAGATGCGCCTGCCAGGTGAGCTCGTCGAGGCCCGCCGACGGCTGAGGCCCTGTGGCGTTGGCGATGACGGCGGTCACCGGACCGAGCGCGGCCTTGACCTCGCGGAAGAGGTCGGTCACTGCGTGCTCGTCGAGGACGTCGGCGCCGAACGCCTCGGCCACGCCCCCGGACGCCCGTACGGCGTCGACGACAGACTCAGCGGCCGCGCGGCCCGTGCGGTAGTTCACCGCCACCGCCCACCCGTCGGCAGCGAGCCGGAGGGCGATGGCAGCACCGAGGCCGCGCGAGGCACCGGTCACGACGGCGACACCCTGATGAGTCACTCGTTCAGCCTACGAGCGGGGCAGTTAGCCTGACCGCATGGGCCTGCGCATCTCCCCGAGCATCCTGTCCGCCGACTTCGCGAACCTCGAACGCGAGGTGCACCGCATCGAGAACGCCGACTGGTTGCACGTCGACGTGATGGACAACCACTTCGTCCCGAACCTCACGCTCGGGCTCCCTGTGCTCGAGGCGATCGGCAAGGTCACCGACACACCGATCGACGCGCACCTGATGATCGACGACCCGGACCGGTGGGCCCCGTCGTACGCCGAGGCCGGCGCGCGCAGCGTCACGTTCCACGTCGAGGCGGCCGCCGCTCCGGTACGGCTCGCCCGCGAGCTGCGTACGCTCGGCGCCCGCGCGTCGATGGCACTCAAGCCGGCCACGCCGATCGAGCCGTACGAGGACCTCCTGCCCGAGCTCGACATGGTGCTCCTGATGACGGTGGAGCCGGGGTTCGGAGGGCAGGCGTTCCTCGACATCATGCTCCCGAAGATCCGACGTACCCGCGCGATGCTCGACAAGCACGGCGGTGACATCTGGCTCCAGGTCGACGGCGGCGTCTCCGCGGCCACGATCGAGCGCTGCGCCGAGGCCGGTGCTGACACGTTCGTGGCCGGATCGGCCGTCTTCGGTGCCGAAGACCCGGCCGCGATGGTCGACCAGCTCCGCGACCAGGCGGCCGGCGCGACCCACCGCCACGTCTGAGCCGGGGCACCCGTCGCGGCACCACCCGCGAGAGTGGCGTACGTCTCACCGCGTCGCAGGGTGCTGCGGGCCCGGCCCGGGTGCTCGTACACTGGCACGGAGAGCATTGCGTGCTCCGGGGTCGGTGCAATTCCGAGCCGGCGGTGACAGTCCGCGACCCAGAAGCCCTCGGGCGACTGGTTGACCTGGTGGAACTCCGGGACCGACGGTGAAAGTCCGGATGGGAGGATCGCGCAAACCCTCGTTCCGTCGGGCCTGACCGTCCGTTCCGGGGCGAGGTGTCCTTCTCGTTGCCCCGGAGCCCGCGTCGTGACCGACGAGAGGGCGAACGGTGGCCGATCACCACGAGCAGGCGGCGATGCGCCGCGCGCTCGACGCTGCCCGCGAGGCGACGGAGAACGCACTGCCGAACCCGAGGGTCGGGTGCGTCCTCCTCTCACCCGACGGCGCCACGCTCGCCGTCGGCGCGCACCACGGCGCCGGGACCCCGCACGCCGAGGTGGACGCGCTCTCGCGGGCCGGCGCCGCCGCCCGCGGTGCGACAGCGGTCGTCACCCTCGAGCCGTGCAACCACACCGGGCGCACCGGACCGTGCTCGGAAGCGCTGATCGCGGCCGGCGTCGCCCGCGTCGTCTACGCGCAGGGCGACCCGAACCCCGCTGCGTCCGGGGGTGCGGACCGGCTGCGTGCCGCCGGCGTCGAGGTCGAGTCGGGCCTGCTCGCCGCCGAGTCCGAAGCCCTCAACCTTGCGTGGACGCATGCCGTGCGCACGGGCCGCCCGTACGTGACGTGGAAGCTCGCCGCGACCCTCGACGGGCGCAGCGCGGCCGCCGACGGCACGAGCCGCTGGATCAC
>Ga0233377_1000687_pt1 | contig 14178 bp, 15 predicted proteins | sample ElkDunMinimDraft_6_FD_191540 | JGI IMG/M metagenome (GOLD analysis project Ga0233377, IMG submission 191540) | Fecal eukaryotic communites from dung pellets of Tule Elk in California, USA - Elk Dung E36 | ecosystem: Host-associated > Mammals > Digestive system > Large intestine > Fecal | place...
GTCATCTCGACGAGATCGCCGCCGCGTTCTGCCTTGGCTCGCCGCGCCTCTCGGACGACGCGACGCCGCCGCCGCCGCCACTCCCGCACGACGAGAGCTTCCAGCCGCTCAGCTCGTTCCTCAGCGGGCCTGCGCTGCTGTCGAAGGCGACCGGGATCATCCACGACGCGTCGAAGGACTACGAGTCGCTCGCCGACTCCGCCACGCCGCTCGTGCCGCCGCTGTCGCTCTTCAGCGCGCTCGAGAAGGACGGCCTTCGCGCGCTCATCGGGTGCTTCGAGATGATCACGGTGCCGGCGGGCAAGGCCGTCATCGAAGAAGGGGAGGAAGGCGCCGAGGCGTACATCGTCGCGCGCGGCGAGCTGGAGGTCCGGCGAAGCGACGAGGATGGGCATACGCTCAAGCTCGCGCGCCTGACGAACGGCGCGCTCTTCGGCGAGATGGCGCTCCTGTCGCGCGCGCCTCGTGCGGCGAGCGTCGTCGCGAATCGTCCGTCGATCCTCCTCGTCGCACGGCGCGAGGCGCTCGAGGCGGTCGCCGAGAAACGCCCCGACGTCGGCGTCGAGCTCGCCGCACACTGCCGGCGACGCATGGTCGCGAACCTGGTGCGCACCTCGAAGGTCCTCCTCGCGGTCCCCGCCAAGGAGCGGCCGGCCCTCGTCGAGCGCTTCGAGACGAAGGTCTTCGAGAAGGGCGACAAGCTCATCTTCGACGGGAAGGACACGAGCGGCCTCCACCTGATCGCGTCCGGCGAGGTCGCCGTCGTCGGCCGGGAGGAGGGCGGCGAGTCCTTCGTCATCGCCACGCTCGGCGTCGGCGAGACGGTCGGTGAAGTGGCGCTCGTCCTACGTCGCAAGGCCAACGCAGACGTTGTCGCGGTGCACCCCACCGTGACCCTCCACCTCCCACGGGAGGACTTCCTCGGCCTCATCCGGGATCATTCTGCGATCCTCGCCGGCCTCTACCTCTGCGCCGTCGAGCGCGACGACGAGACGGCGAGCGTGCTCGCTGGGTCGACCGTCGCCCTGGCCGAAGACTACGACCTCGTCTGATGGGACAAGAGACGACCGAGCGCCGGAAACAGGCGCGGCTCTACATCGTCCTCGTGCTCATCGGCGCGTTCTTCGTCGTCGAGCTCATCGGCGCGAAGATCGCGCGCAGCGATGTCCTCGAGGCGGACGCGTTCCACCTGTTGATGGACGTCGTCGCGATCGCGATCGCCATCTTCGCGATGCGCCTCTCGTCGCGGCGGCCGAGCCCGCGCTTCACGTTCGGGCTCCGGCGCGCCGAGCCGCTCGCTGCGCTGGCGAACGGCGTCCTCGTGCTCGGCGTCGTGATCGAGCTCGTTCGTGACGCGATCGAGCACCTCGGGGAGACGTCGGAGCCACGCTCCGGCGTGATGATCATCGTGGCCTCGGCGGCCCTGGTGGTGAACGGGCTGAATGCGTGGCTGCTCCACGGCGCGATGGGGCATGCGCATGGCGGGCACGGCCATGCGCATGCGCACGGCGGGCACTCGCATTCGGAGCCTTCGCACTCCGAGCATGATGACGCCGACCACTCGCATTCCGGGGACTCGCACGCAGAGCATGCTCATGGTGGACATGCCCACGCCCACGGCCATCTCAATCTGAGGGGAGCCTGGCTTCACCTGCTCGGCGATGCGCTCGGCTCGTTCGCGGCGTTGGTCGCCGGTCTCGCGATCAAGCTCGGTGCTCCGCCCGTCGTCGACCCACTGGCGAGCTTCCTCGTCGTCGCCATCCTCGTCGTCGGAGCGCTGCGCCTGCTGCGCGACGCCGGCCTCGTGCTCCTCGAAGCGGCGCCGCAACACGTGTCGGTCGCGAAGGTGGAGAAGGTGCTCCTCGCGCTCGACGGCGTCTCACGCGTGAGCGCGCTGCATGTCTGGTCGCTCGGAACGGGCCACGACGCGATCACCGCTCATCTGCGGAGCAGCGCGAACGACCCGCAGCTGGGTGCCCGCGCCGCCGAGCAGCTCCGCAAGCGCTTCACCGTCGAATACGTGACAGTGCAAGTCGACCCGGAGTGACTCCTCGGAGCATGCGCTACCGAGTGTAGCTAGATACCCTCGCGAGGCTCGATCCGGTTGCCGCAATCGTTGCGGACGGCGCCGGCGGCGACAACCGCTTCCGGCGACGGATCGTCGAGCCCGCTTGCACGGCGCACGACAAGCGGGAGCGCTGCCGCGGCGCGCGTGACGGTGCGACCGACGGCGATCGCCGCGGCGCCGAAGCATCGCTCGATCGAGCTCGAAGGGCTCAGGGGGTGCATGGAGCCGAACTCATCGTCCGCACCTCGTCCGCTGAAGTCCCCTGATTTTGCCCGGCCGGAGCGGGGCCGAGTGGTGCACAATCGTGAACAGTATGATGCGCAGTGCTGCACACCATGCGAGGTCGGCCCCTGAGTGGTCCGACTTCCGGTACTTCCTCGCGGTCGCGCGCCACGGGCGGCTCCTCGCGGCCGGTCGCGCGCTCGGGGTTCGACACACCACGGTGGCGCGTCGGGTCGAGGCGCTCGAAAAGTCACTCGACGGACGCCTGTTCCACCGCACGACGCGTGGGTGGAAGCTCACCGCGCTCGGAGAGGCCCTCGTCGATGGCGCGGTGACGATGGAGGAGCTGGCGCACCGCGCGAGCGCGCGCGCTCGCCAGGACGCGACGGACCTCGCCGGTAAGGTCCGCCTGGCCACGCTCGAGGCGCTCGCTTATGCCTGGCTCGCCCCGCGTCTCTCGGATTTCCACGCGCAACACCCGCGCATCGTGCTGGAGATCCTCACGGGGGACGCGCAGCGCGATCTGTCGCGCGGCGCCGCCGATCTTGCAGTGCGAACGCCGCGGCCCAAGCAGCGCGACCTCGCGGCGGTGTGCATCGCGGACAGCGGGGTCGGGATCTTCGGCGTGGGCGCGCTCGCTCGACGTGCGCGGGCCGCGTTCAACAACAGCCCCCCGTCCGGGCGCGGGCTCCCGCTCGGGATCCTTGCTGACGTGACCAGTAGCCTCCAGGACGTAGGGTGGTTCCCGGCCTTCGCCGCCGAGGCCAGCGTTCGGGTGCAGCTCTCGAGCCCAATTGCGCTGCTCGCCGCGGCACGGAAGGGAGACATGCTCGTCGTCCTGCCTCGTTTCCTCGCACGCACGGAACCATCCTTCGTCGAGCTCACGAAGGCGCCGCTCACGTCGCATCGGATGTGGCTCGTCACCCATCCCGAAGTGCGCCGTGACCCCCGCGTCAGCGCCGTTGCAGCGTTCGTTCGTTCGATCGCGCACGTCATCGACGATCGAGCACCGAAGACATAGGCGTGCGGGGAGGGCGCTCCCTGACGCTCCCCGACGATCGTCCCGATCGGGCGCGAGCGATGAGTGGCTCGAGAGCTTCACGTCATCTCCGGCTTTGGGTCTTGAACGACGGACCAGCCCGTGACCGGGAGCGAGGCAACGCGGCCGCCGCTCGGGTTCGTCCGCCCTTGACTCTTGGATACCCAATCGCGCGGTGCTTTTGAAGTCTGGTTCTGCGGGCGTCTCCGCGCGCGCGCCGCGGTCGCGAGCGCGCGCTCTACCCTGGGCGATCGCCGGCTCGCGCTCGCGCGCGGTCGGTCGTCAGACCGACCACTTCTCCTGCTTCCACGCCATCTCCCAGAACGCGAGCTCCCAGCGGCTCGAGGTGATGAAGGCCTCCTCGACGCGGCGAAGGGCGGCCTCCGGCAAGCCGGCGCAAGCGTCGTCGAGCAGGCGCTGCGCCCAGACCGAGAGCTGCGCGTAGTCCTCCGAGGCGTACATCTCGATCCACGTGCGGTAACGCTCGTCCGCCGGAAGCTCTTGCTTGGCGAGGCGGAGACCGAGCTCGCTGTAGCCCCAGATGCACGGCAGCATCGCGCCGAGCAGCTCCGCGTAGTCGCCCGTCGTCGCCGTGCGCAGCAAGAAGTCCGTGTACGCCTGGTTCGTCGGCGCCTTCGTCTCGGCCAGCAGGTCCGCCTCGGTGATCCCGAAGCCGGCGACGTACGAGCGATGCAGGCCCATCTCCGTGACCAGCAGCATGCGCAGCAGGTCGGCGAAGCGCGTCATCGTATCGAGGTCGGGAGCGCGCATCACGGCGGCGCCGAAGAGCCGCCCGTAGTCGACGAGGTAGAGGTAGTCCTGGCGCAGCCAGCATCCAAACCGCGCCGGATCGAGCGAGCCGTCGCCGATTCCACGCACGAACGGGTGCGCATGCTGCGCCTCCCAGATCGCGCCAGCGGCCTTACGGAAACGTGTCGAGGCGGACGTCGTGCTCATGATCGTGCTCGCTTACCACACTCGCGCTGGTCCGCAGCGGCCGGCGCGAGCCAGCGTCGGTCCGCGCGCACGTACTGGCGAGCAAGCGCGTCCGTCGAGTCCGCGCCGTAACCACCTGCCACGCCGCTGCCGGCGATCGCCCGGCCGACGCCACTTTCGTTAGCGTAGAGCTGCGCGGTGTCAATCGCGCGGTACCCCGCTGCGAGCGCCTCGGGCCCGCTCGGAATGGAGCCGGATCGGCCGAGCGAATGGGGAGCGGAAAGGCGTCATGGGGCGCAAGGCGGCCCCGATCGCAGTGGTGGGCGGGGCGACTCGGCCTCGACGCCATCGTCGCTGTCGAGGCGAAGGGCGACCCCGTGCGTGCCCGAATCCTCCGCCGGGCGAAGTAACGGGCATGCACGAGCCCTGCGCGTGGTGCTTCAGCCGACGTTCGTGCTGACCACGTTGCGTTCGCGGTAGAGGGTCCAGAACGTGTCGGCGACCTTGGCCGACTCGATCGTGCCGTTGCCTTGGTCGAAGGCGGTGCCCTTGACCGTCCCCATCACGACCACCTCGCCGACGTAGATGCCCTCGCTCTTCAGCTTCGCGTCGAGGAGGCCCACCACCTTGTGCTTGGCGGCATTGCCGACCGCGAGCCCCATGACGCCCCACTGCGCCGCCATGGCGTCGACGGCGGGATCGAAGAGACCAAGCCCGCCGTTGGTCACGAGCAGCGCGGACTCCTTGTCCTTGCGCAGATCCGGAAGTACCTCCTGCACGGCGGAGAGCAGGCCGAAGACGGGGACGTCGAGCGTGCCGCGCAGCTCGGCGGCGCTCGCGGTGGTCAGGTCGCCTGCACCGATGCCGTACGCGTTCCACTGGAGGACGGTGACGGGCCCGAAGGTCGAGCGCACCTTCTCGACCACGCCGCGAATGGCGGCTGCATCCCCGAGGTCGGCGGGAAACGCTGCCGCCTCGATGCCCTTGTCACGGAGCGCCTTCACCCCGGCGGCGAGCCGCTCCTCGTTGCGCGCCACGAGCGCAACGGAGAAGCCTTCGCGACCGAACCGCTCGGCGATGGCATTCGAGATCCCGGGACCGTATCCGCACACGATGATGGTCTTCTTCGACATGTTCGGCTTCGATGCTAGCGCGCCTGGCTCGTCGCTGCATCGTGGAGTGCATCGGCAACGACGATGGCAAATCGTGCCCGATGCGTGGTCCGTCTTCGTTCACTACGCGACATTCCATCTGCCGCCGCAGCCCGACGGCTTCTACCAGTACGATGCGCTCCAGCAGCTCGCCTACTTCGGCGTTGTATTCATCGTCGCGCCGCTCCAGATGATCACCGCTGGCGCGATGTCGCCGGCGCTCGTGAACCGCTACGCCTGGTATCCGAAGCTGCCCGGTAATCGGCAGATCGGGTGCTCGTTGCACTTCTTGTTCGCCGTCGCCTTCGTCCTGTTCTTCGTCTCCCATGTCACGATGGTCGCGATCACGGGGCTCGCGCGGAACATGAACCACATCGTCCTGGGCAGGAATGACTCCTCCATGGCGGGCATCTACGTCGGCCTCGTCGGCCTCGGCGTGGTCGCGGGTGCGGCCGCGTTCGCCGGCGAAGGTGGCGAGTACTACGACAGCCACACGATGGAGAACCTGAAGCATCCGCAGGCGATGCTCGCATACGAGATGAACTCCGCGCGCCTGACCGACGAGCACGGCGCGCCGCTGCGCCTCCGGGTCGAGAATCAGCTCGGCTTCAAGATGGTGAAGTGGATCCGCGCGATCGAGTTCGTCGAGGACCGGAAGCGCGTCAGGAAGGGCGAGGGCGGCTACGACGAAGACAACGAGTTCTTCGACTGCATGGCGGACATCTGACTCTCCGGTGAGATGAAGCCGCGCGCGTTCCCCCCGTTCATCGTCGGCTCGCCGAGAAAAACCACGCGCCTCCGGAGCTCGGGGGCCCCGGCCCCGACGCGTTTGCCGCCGCCCTCGCCACGCGACTCGGCTACGATGCGGTGGTCTCGACGGACTCGGAGACGACCCTTCACGTCGCGTACGCGCGCGCGGCTCCTCCGCAGATCACCGTCGCTCTCCGTCTCGCGAGCGCGTCCGGCGCGACGAGTGCAGAAAAACAGCTGGTCTCGGAGACCGGGAGCTGCGCCGAGCTCGCGGCGACCACGGCCTTCACAGCCGCGATCCTGCTCGACCCCCGGCTCATGTTCCCGCGCCCGAAAGATCGGACGACGCCCGGCCAATCGCTGGACTCGAACGCGCCGAGCACGTGGCCTTGGTACGAGTCGCGCGAAGACGTCCCACCGGTGCCTGCCGCCCCTTCAGCACCGTGGCGATGGCGCGGCGGGGCCACCGCCGGAGCGTGTTTGGGATGCGGCCCGTCTCCAAGCACCGGCGCCGGGCTGTTCCTCGGCGTCTCCAAGGGCCGACTCGGTCTCGACGTCGGCGGGCGTGCGGACATGCCGGCAACGACGACGACGACGCCCTCCGGGCGATCGATCCGCTCGTCGCTCGCCGCCTTCGAAGCCTTCCCGCATGCACGCTTCGCCGGCCTGCGCGTGGGGCTCCTCGGCTCGGCCGGCGCGCTGTCCAGCGACAGCAGCGAGAACGGTCGCACCTCGTTCTGGGCGGCCGCCGGCGGCGCCGCGTTGCGCTTCGCCCCACCCTCGCCGCGATGAGATCGGCGAGCGCACCAGAGCTTCTACGGCGAACGAGCGAAGCTCATCACGCCGATGGAGAGGCCAACGTGGGGGACTCGGTCTACTTCGTGGAACGAGGGAAGACGAGACCGGGGCGTCGGGCTCGGAAAAAAGTGATGGGGCATGTCGATCGCCCTCAACCTCGGTTGACGGATGGACATGGGACGCCATCGCGCCTCCGCACTGACCGCCTTCTCGGCCGTCTTCAGCCTCCTCGCCGCCGCCGCGTGCGGCGCTCCGCAACCCGCCAAACAGCCCAAGGAGTCCGGCATGACGCATGCGGTCGAAGTCAAGACATCTCCCGCCCGCACCGGTCGCGTCGACGTCCGCGGCGTGAGCTACTACTACGAGATCCACGGCCAGGGAGAGCCGCTCCTCCTCCTGCACGGCGGGCTCGGCTCGATCGACATGTTCGGGCCGGTGCTAGGTGAGCTCGCGAAGACCCGTCAGGTGATCGGCGTCGACCTCCACGGCCACGGCCGTACCACCCTCGGCGACCGCAAGATCAGCATCCCGGACATGGGCGACGACCTCGCCACGGTGCTCGAGCACCTCGGGTATCGCCAGCTCGACGCGCTCTTGGAATCGATAGAGACGCCGCGTGGTGACAGCGGCGGTACTCTTTGAATTGAGTGAGCACCTGTCCCAATTCATCAGCTGACTCCACATCCTAAGCTCAGCCCCGGGGGACGGAAGAGAGGTTTCCGTCGTAAAGGCGCTTCGCACGTCGCCGAGGAGCTTCAGGTCCTCTTCCGCGACGGACGCGCTGACCTCGACGGCGGCGATCCCGTTCGGACTCCCCGGCTGCTAAGGTGCCGCCTCCGTGCATACGATCGTCACTCATCCGGGCGGCTCCCACAAGGACGACCTCCTCGCCGTTTGCGTTCTAGCGGCGCTTCACGACTGTCCCATCGTCCGACGCGAGCCGACGGCGGAGGAGCTGGCCGATCCCAACGTTGCGGTCGTGGACATCGGCGGCGTGCACGATCCCGCGAAGTGGAACTTCGACCACCACCATTTCCCTCGCGAGCACCCGCCCACGTGCGCGCTCAGTCTCGTGCTCGATCATCTCGGGCTGTACCAGGACGCCCTGCAGTTTTGCGACTGGCTGGAGACCGCGGAGTGGTTCGATTCGCGAGGCCCCAAGAAGACGGGCGAGTGGCTGGGCGTGCCGCGCCGCGCGATCTCGCAGCTCAACTCGCCGATCGATATGACGCTCCTCCGCCGGTTCGCGCAGACCACGCGCCTCGAGCCCGCGGACCCGCTCTACGCGTTCATGAAGATGGTCGGCAGCGATCTCCTCGAATTCTTGCGTGTCGCCCGGGAGCGCCTCGACTTCGTTGCCGCGCGCGTGCAGCGCTGGTCGATCACGTGCGGTGCCGACGCGATCGAGACTCTCTTTCTGCCCCGCACGGACGAGGAGGCGGACGAGCCGAGCTCGATGCTCGGGAGCTACATCCGCGCGCAAAAGCTCGACAGCGTGATCGCCGCGATCGTCTACCCGGATCGGCGCGGCGGCGGCTTCGGCATCGGTCGCTACGAAGATCATCCCGGCCTCGATTTCTCGCGCGTCGAGGGCCAGCCAGACGTGCACTTCGCCCACAAGAGCGGCTTCATGTGCAAAACGTCGGCGACTACCCCGGAGCGACTTCAGGAGCTCATCACGCTCGCGTGGGAAAAACGTACCTCGTGACTGTGACGACGCATGCCGTCCATGCCCGCTACGGCTGCATGTACGAGCCGGGCTCGCGTCGCCGCGCCAAGGGAAGTCCATGGCAGGAAAGGGACAGCCGAATGCGGCCGCGCGTGCGGCGGAGCACTACTTCTCGACGCTCGAGCGCGCGACCACGCTGGACGACGCCTGGCGCATCGTTCTATCGGCGCCGCGCCGCTGATCGTCGTCAGCACGTTCGCGCGAGCAGGATCGATCGCTTCGACGATCACCCGCTGTCGGACCGTGCCTATCCGTTCGTCGTCGCGCGTCGACGTCCCCGTTCCGCACGTGACCGAAGCGGCGAATCCGCGCTTCACATGCGCGCTCGGAGCCGTCACGAATGTTCGTACACGACGCGCCAGCGCGGCCCGAGACGCTCTCCGATTCGAGCGAGGAAGTCTGGATCGATGTCCGACCAGTTGTTGAACCGGACCGCGAGGTTCCCAACGTAGAATGTGAACTTGGCGACCCAATCACCGGCGGCCGTCGCCTTGCCGCACGCGGCGCACGAAAAGGGCGGCTCGTCACCTTCGAGCCATGCCTCCAGGATCTCACCGTGCGCGTCTTCGTCGGCGGGGACTCCGCAGGCGGGACACGGGGGAGGCTCGTAGTTCTCTGTGGGGTGGTGAATGGCCCGCTCTCGGACGAAGTCGACCCCGTTGTTGGCGAGCTTCCGAATGTGGTCGTGCGCAAGCGGCGGCGCTACCTCGACGGCGCGCGGGCCGGCGGAGAATTCGCTCGGCTGCCACAGCGCATCGCGACGAGCGTTCGCCTCGATGATCTGCGCCTGGAGCAACCAATCTCTCACGGCCGAGAGCCGCCCCTCGACGTGGGGAAGGGGGGTGGAAAGCTCGACTACGATGATGGCGTTCTCGCTCACGCACCGCGCGTACGACGCCGCGCGCCGTACGTCAAAGGTCAACCGATGCAGCCTCACCGAACTCGAGGTCGAGGCGATGCCTTGGGGGTACGCTCGATCACCGGCATCCCCGAGGCAGGTCTTGAGCTCCTCGAGCGTCGACGCGGTCCACCCACAGACGTCGAAAGCGGCCGCGCCGCCTCCGGCATCGGAGACCCGCCTACGGGTCCAGGTATCACGCCTCGCCGCTATCACGACGCGCCCGCAAGATGGTTCCCCGAAAAGGGAGGCCAGCCTGCCGAAACATTCCGACGCGTATCGCCTCCCACGCAGGGTGTGACCGCTGCCTGGCTCGGTCTGGAGACCGCGGCGCTCGTCGGCGGAGTCTGCACGTGCATCGTCGTGCTCGCATGGGCGGCGCCTTCCCCGAGCCGCGCAAGGTCGACAAGCTCACGGAGTGAGCAGCTCGTGGAGTGTCGTCCGAGCGGTCAGGTGCCGCACGGCGGGACGACGTCGACACCGCCGAAGAACTCGTCGCGCATGAGGGCCCACGCACGTGCGTTCTCCTGCGGTCCTACACGCAACGAGCTGGTCATCTTCATCACGCCGCGCATCGTGAACCGCACCGAGTCGCTCGGGCGCGTCGGCGAATCGAACGCGGTTCGCGAGAGGTGGCGCATCGGAGGCAGGTCGGAGAGCCGTGGCTGCGAGCTGTGTGGGTACTGCGCAAGGACGCCGGTGCTGGGCGGAGCGCCGCAGAGGTGCCCGAGTTGGGTCGCGGGCGAACGTCGGCGACGAGGTCGCGAACGCGCCCCTGTTTTCTCGGCCTGTCCCGCTCCTCGGCGGCGTCCTCGACCTCCTTGGGAGGCTCCGGCAGGGGAGATCTGGTCCCGCGACACGTAGATGAGCGCATGAACTATCCCGCACCGCCGCCGACGGTTCAATGGCAGCAGCAGCCGTCGTATCCGCCCGCTACCGCCCCCGCGCCGGGACAGCCGTTTCGGCCCGCTCCCAAACGCAACGTCGGGATGATCGTCAGCGGCATCGTGCTCCTCGTGATCGCGCTCGGCGTGGGTGGCCTCTTCTTCTGGAACCTCCACACCTATCTGACGATCGAGGACAGATTCGCTGCCGATCCGCTCCTGCGTGGCAAGGGTACGGCGTGGGTCGTCGAGGTCGTGAAAGAGGCCTCGCTGCGTCGGATGACGATCTTCGGATCGATCTCGGCGGTCCTCGGCTTCGGTGGCTTCCTTCTCGGCGGCTTCGGCCTGCGGAAGAAGTAGCGAGTGCCTACGGCTACGGCAAGTTGCTCGCAACCATCGGGTGATCAGTAGCGCGCTCGCGGTGCTTCACTGGACCAGGAAATCGATCGACCAGCGCGCACCTATCGCCGCGAGCTCGACATCGTACTCGCCGGCCTTCGTGTGCGTCCTGTTCACGGCCGCCAAGGCGATGTTCACCCGTTGATCGGGGGCGAGCATCGCGAGGGCTGCGGTAGGTAGGATCACCGGCGCACGCGGGTACACGCAGGTCATCAGGAGCGCGCATTCGCCCTTGTCCTGACAGGCATCGCCCGCGCCCGTCGCCGTGAGGGAGACCTCGACGCGACTCTCCGCCGGCTCGATCGGGATCTCGAGATCGAGGTCGCGGTGCGCCGCACCGCCGAAGAGCGTCCGCGCTCCGTCTTCCTGCTCCTGACCCGGGAGTAGGACGCGGATGTCACGTGTGAACGCCGCTACGAGCTCGAACGCGGGCACGTCGCTACTGCCTTCGGCCGAAACTTCGACGACCGCGCCGGGGGCGGGCAGGAGATCATGCTGAACCAATGAAGCGGGGTACCAACCGTGTTCGTTCGGCTGCAGGGTGATCGGCCGGAGGTTCGGGCTCACGAACCGGATTGTGCCCGCGTGCTTCGAAGAGGCGCTGTTCTGTGTGGTCCAGCGGCATTCGCGGATCATGCACGCTCCGATGGCGCGCTCGCCAGTGCACTCTGCAGCGTTTCCGTGGAGCGTTGGGCCGCCGAAGCGCGCGGACGCCGTGATCATGGGCACCGCGTCCGGCACGCTCGGGCGCGGCTCCTCGCGATACACCGTGATGGCGCCCGTCTTCGGGGGCGCTGCGGGCATCCGGAGCGGGCGTTCGTCGTTTTCCGTCGTCGTCGGGGATGAGGAGGGTGTCTCGTCGGTCGAATTGCCACAGGCGGCAGCCATGAGCGCTGACGCGAGCAAGAGAAAGGTACGCACGCCCGATGGACGCGCCCACCGCGACGGGCATTCAGCCGAGACAGAGGATGTCAGACGGAGAAACCGGGCGCGGGGTCGGCGCGGCAGAACGTCCTAATCGTCACATCGACCAGCTTGATACAGCTGACTGTTCGCTGACGTACGAGGCGGTCGGTCAGCTGACGCCCTCGGCATCGGCCAGTCGACGTGTGTCGACATCGCGGTGACCCGGTCAACGGCATGGACTTCGCCGACGCGGTGACAGGACTGCCCTCGAGGCGACTTGCGAAGCGCCGGGCTCCGCGTCAACGGAGGTCCGGCGCTTCCGCGCACTTCGGAACGAGACGAGCTCAGCTCATCATCGACTTCAGCGTGCTCGCCATGTGTGCCGACGATCGGCCGCGGCGGCGCGCGACGAACGCTCCGACGCCCTCTGGCGAGAGCCCGCGCGGGTGCCGCTGCGGGCAAGCGAGCGAGCGCAATCCCGAGCCGCACCGGGGTCGATTGTAAAGCTGCGCACCACAGTTTTGTTCAAAGGAATATCGATTGTCGACATAGGCAGGGTGCGCCTCGACGACGTCAACGGCGGCGGGGTGACGTTCGCAGGACTTTCTCTCTCGGCTTGGGAGCCGCTCGTGCCTGTCGTGGGAGGCCGCGTGATCCGGGAGGACGACGGCGTCGTCGCGAACGTCGACACGGCGAGCGGCAAAGCGATGGTCGACATCTACCCGTTCGACTTCGCGGCACCTGCGGCCCCGCTCGGTCCGCGACTCGCGTCGTTCCCGGTGGCCTGGCTCTGCGCGCGGTCCTCGTCGTGCGGCGGCGCGGCGAATCGCACGGGCAGTGCCCCCTGTCGACGTTGGGCGATGTTGAATGGGCCGAGAGGTCGGCGCGTCCTACGCACAGATGAGCCGCCGTTCCGATCCGATCTTCTCGGGTATCCCTTCGACTCTTGGCCTCGTCATCGTCACCGGCCTCGCCCTCTCCACCGTTGCCGGCTGCACCATCGAACCCGGGGAGGATGGCCTCGAAATCGTTCCCCGCGGCCCCTATGTGTCGTCGCCTGCGGCCGTGGACGAGCAAGCGTGGAACGGCGAACCAGTGTCGGTCGACGTCGAACGCGGGAATATCGAGATCGTCGGCAACCCCGATGCCAAGACCATCCGCGTCCGTGTGACCACCATGACGTGGGCTCGCAACCGAGCGGATGCGAGCGCAATCCGAGCAGCCACCGTCGCCACTGCCAAACTCGAACGCACGCCGAATGGAAGCTTGTCGGTCACGTGCACGATCCCGAAGGGTGACTTCGGCTCGGCACTGAACGAGAGCACGCAGTGCAACATCCGCATCGACATCCCTGCGCCGGAAGGGGTCGTGCACGACATCTACGCCATCGCCCGCGTCGGCGACGTGTACATGAACCGGCTCCAGTCGGGGCCGACGACCCAGATCCTGGCGAGCGGCATCGAAGTGGAAGGTGCGCTCCTCCGCGGCAACGTGAAGGCCTACTCGTACTACGCCGACGTCGAAGTCGAACCACGCGCGAACGGCGAGGTGGTCGTCGCGTCCGAGTCGGGCGATTGGTACCACCTTCCGAACCTCGAGGAAGTGGAGGAGCGCGACGAGCGCGATGGCTCGGCGCGGTACGGCGCGACGCTTCGCATCCCGAAGGACTTCACCGCGCGCAGCGTCATGCTCGCGAGCCGAGGAGCCGCCGTGGAGGCGTTGGGTTTCCCCGATGTGCAATCCGGTATGCCGCGCGGACCGCTCGGCCCGTCATCCGCGCAGTCCGTCACGGTTGGCGAGGATGCGCGCCTTGTCGGCGTCATCGCCTGACCGCCAACCAGGGCAACGCGACGCTGCTCGTCTTGGAGGAAAACTTCACGACGACGCGCAGGGCCGATTTCGATACCGACGGTCGCATGCCCTGGACCGCGGCTCAGCCCTAAAGGCAAGCAGACGTCTCGCTCGGCGACTCCTGAAGATCGCCGGACCTCGGCCCGCGTTCCCTCACGTGCCACTTCAGTGCGGCCGGCAGTGAGCGGGTCAGCAGCTCGTCACTCCGGAGAGGCCGTCGCAGCTCGACGAGCCGCGAGCGGGGCCGTGGTGAACCGTCGCGACACGGGTCTACTTCGTCACGAGCGGCACGCTGACGAGCTTTCGCGTCGCTGTCCCGCTCGGGTACGCATAGCTCGCGGCGTTATCGATTCCCCAGAGCGTTGCGGTGAACGCGCCTTCGCTCCGCAAGTGGTGGGCGCCGTACGTGCACTCCTTGCCGTCCGCGGTCTTCACGCCGGGCATGCGCCGCTTCGAGATCGACACGCGCGTGAACTCGAACTCGCCGCGCGTCCCGACAGGCTGGAAGTCCGGCACGGGCCCGCCGAGACAGGCGAGCGTGACGTCC